>Ga0268276_1000758_pt1 | contig 35475 bp, 30 predicted proteins | sample saktaG_4_FD_190145 | JGI IMG/M metagenome (GOLD analysis project Ga0268276, IMG submission 190145) | Saline water microbial communities from Sakinaw Lake, British Columbia, Canada - sak_2010_1_5_45m | ecosystem: Environmental > Aquatic > Non-marine Saline and Alkaline > Saline ...
AATTCATCGCTTTTAAATAATAGACAGTCTTTTGGCCATCTTCTTGTAAAACCATTGGTGGGAACATGGAGTCGGCATAGTAGGGGAGGTGCCCCGAAGTCTTATACATTATCTCTTTGGCAATGTGTGGGGTCCTAACCTGGAGATATCCAGCAGACTTCTCCATGTGTTTTGCTAGCGTTTCCAATTCTTCAATTATTACTGTTCCATTGGGCAGCCACAGAGGAAGGCCGGGGCCAACTAATTCGCTGAATATGAAAATCTTAAGTTTTTCTCCAAGTTTCCGGTGGTCTCTTTTTTCAGCTTCAGCTTGAGTTGTTAGATAGTCGTTAAGTTCTTTCTTACTCAAAAATGCTACTCCGTATATTCTGGTCAACATTTTATTCTTTTCGTTTCCTTTCCAGTAGGCTCCAGCAATTTTAGTTAACTTAAACCCGTCATTCGGGATTTCTTTAGTAGATTTAACATGGGGGCCACGACAGAGATCCACAAAACTTCCTGATTCGTAAATAGTAACTTCCTTTTCCTTCAGTTCTTTTATCAACTCCAGCTTATACGGCTGTTTAGCAAATATTTTCTTCGCTTTTATCTTTGAAACTTTTGATTTCTTGAACTTGATGTCTTTTTTGATCAACTCTTGCATCTTAACCTCTATCTTGGCTAAATCCTCTGGCATTATTGCAGAGGGTAGCTCGATGTCGTAATAAAAGCCGGATTCTACTGCTGGACCGATTCCAAATTTTGCTTTTGGATAGATTTCTTGTATGGCGCTAGCCATGATGTGAGCCAAGGAGTGTCTTATTGTTTCTATGTTGTCTGCCATGTTTTTTATTAAGAATAGTATTTTTAATCTTACCACCTTTATTTTCGGGCGTAAACGATTGACGTTGTGTTTTAGTAGTGGCATAATAAAAGCTCAATAAAAACTGTACTTTAATATCCAATTTTACTTGCGATCCAGCAGTCATAGCCAAAAGGTACTAATAGGAGTTTGGTGCTTTCTGGCTATGACTGCTACGGTCAGCCCCTTAACCTCGGGTAGAGGTAATTTCTTGGCGAACAGACGAAGAAAGGACGTGTGCCATGAGGCAGAAGAAAGGTGGCTACAGCTTCAGGGTCTTCAAGACTGTGAAGCTCGGCACCGGTCCCAAAACCGTTGATGAATTCCGCCAGGCCATCGAGGCTGGCGGAATGAAGATCGGCGACTGGGCCGATGACATCCTCAAAAAGGTCGGTCTCACGGTAGCCACCGAGGGAACCGAAGTGGACCTCGTCGTCGTCACCGTCGCCCGTTTCACTTTCAAGGATGGAGCTAAGAGGGAGGACATCTACGCCCGTGCCAAATCACGTGGTCTCCAACTTTGCGCACCCGAGGTCGCCCTCCAGCTCCGTCTGCAGTACGCGGATCAGCCCAAGGGAGAGTGGCTGGTGATCGGCACGGAGCCGATTACCGGTTCGGATGGCAGCCTCAGGTTGTTCGGCGTGGGGCGCGATGACGATGGCCTGTGGCTCGACGGCTATTGTGACAGCCCCGGCAGCGCCTGGGCTGGCGATTATCGCTTCGTTTTCTCCCGTCGCAAGTAACTTCAAACTGCTCCTGGTCTCAAGACCCTGAACAGTAAAACCCCTCTCCACGCAACGCGCAGAGAGGGGTTTTAAAATATATATAGAGTAGAAAACTATTTTTTGATAAAGTTACTCTGTGATCTATGCTTCTTGATTTATAATCTCGTCGATTTCATCGGCGATAATCTTAATTTCTCCATCGCGATTATCAACCTTGCCTTTTACAAAAACAATTTTGTTTTCTTGAAATACTTCAGGATTTTTATCAATAACCGATGCAAATACTACCACCTCAACCTTGGTGTTTAAATCTTCGAGATTTATGAACATCATTGGCTTGCCGCTCTTGGTTATGATCCTTTTGATTGTTGATATAATCCCGCCAATCTTTACTAATTTTCCCACTATGTCGTTATTAAGTGCAGATAGGGGATAGGATTTCTTTTCTAAAAAGCTTCTATAGGCATCTAGAGGATGGGCTGAAATATATAGTCCGAGAAGTTCTTTCTCCCAGTTTAACTGGACGGCCAAGGGGATAATATTAGTAGTAGTTTCTTTAAGTTTTAAAATCGAGGGGTTGTAGGTAGTAGAGCCGGCAAATAGGCTCTTTTGTCCGCTGTTTAGGTTTTGCTTAATCTCTCTATTGGCTTCAAGCAGCTCTTCCACGTTCTGCAGGAGCTTATTCCTTTCTTCTAATTTATCAAAAGCACCGGCTTTAATTAAACTTTCCAGAGATTTTTTATTTAGTGTTTTAGTTTGTATCCTAGAAACAAAGTCATACATTGATTTATACGGCCCCGATGCTTTTCTTTCCTCGATAATTGTATCAACGATATTCTCTCCAACGTTTTTAATAGCTAGCAATCCAAATCTAATTTTTTGTTCGTTTGGAACTACGGAAAAGTTCCTAAAGCTTTCATTAATGTCTGGCGGCAAAACCGGGATCCCCATTTTCTGGCATTCCTTAATTAATACAGAGATTCTTTCAACATCAGCTTTTTCTGAGGTTAATAGGGCAGACATAAACTCGGCAGGGTAGTGGGATTTTAAGTATGCTGTTTGACAGGCAATAGTAGCATAGGCTACAGAATGCGATTTATTAAATCCGTATTCAGCAAATGGTAGAATCCACTGCCAAAGTTCTTTGGCAGTTTTCTCTGGGACTTCGTTTTTAATACAGCCAGAGATAAACTTAGCTTCCTGGGCAACTAATAGTTCTATTATTTTTTTACCAACAGCCTTCCTCAAAACATCGGCCTCGGCCAGAGAGAATCCAGCTAGGTGTTGGGCAATTTGCATTAATTGTTCTTGGTAAACACAAATACCATAGGTAGATTTTAAAATTGGTTCTAGCTTTGGATGCAAGTATTCTATTTTCCTTTTTCCATTTTTTCCTTTAATAAAGTCGGGGATGAATTGCATTGGGCCCGGGCGGTACAAAGCCACCATGGCAACGATGTCTTCAAAGACAGTTGGTTTTAAATCTTTTAGATATCTTTTCATTCCATCGGATTCCAGTTGGAATACACCCGTTGTGTTAGCCTCTCTGAAAAGTTTGTAGGTTTTTTCGTCATCGGCCGGGATATTATCAATTTGGATTGATATTTTGTGCACTCCATAGATACGGGCCAAACAATCTTCAATGATTGTTAGATTTTTTAAACCTAGTAAATCCATTTTCAACAATCCCAGGTCTTCAATGGCATGCATCTCGTATTGAGTAACAATACTATCGTCATCCTGCGTTGGGTGTTGTAACGGAACATATTCTGTTAGGGGTTTTTCAGAGATCACAATGCCACAGGCATGAGTCGAGGCATGGCGGGCAACTCCCTCTAGATGGGATCCAAGGTCTATGAGTTTCTTCGCCTGAGCATCACTTTCGTACAATTCCTTAAATTCAGTAACTCCTTCTAAAGTTTCTTTTAAGGTCATTCCTGGCGGGATCATTTTGGCGATTCGGTCACAAGAACTGTAGGGGATTGCCAAAGCTCTGCCGACATCTCTAATTACGGCTCTAGCTGCCATTGTTCCAAAGGTAATAATTTGAGCAACGTGATCTGCGCCATACTTTTGGGAGATGTATGTAATGACCTCATCTCTTCGGCGATCAGTAAAGTCCATATCAATATCGGGCATAGATATTCTTTCTGGGTTTAAAAATCTCTCAAAAAGTAAATTGTTTTTTATTGGGTCGACGTTGGTGGTGTTGGTTAGATAGGCGACAATTGATCCGCCAGCAGAGCCTCTTCCTGGTCCCACAACAATTCTGTTGTTTTTTGCCCAATTAACATAATCCTGAACGATTAAGAAATATCCAGCAAAGCCAGTTTTTTTAATAACCGATAATTCATAATTCAACCTTTCTAAGATTTTTGGGTCGGGATTCTCTCCGTATCTTGAGGGAAGTCCTTTTTTGCAGAGATCTTCTAAAAATTCTTCCGGAGTTTTTCCTTCGGGCACTTCGAAGTGGGGGAGTTTGGTTTTTCCAAGTTCAAATTGGAAATCGCACATCTCTACAATTTTTTGAGTATTCTCAATAGCTTCGGGAGTGTTTTTAAATAGTTCCTCCATCTCCTCGGGTTTTTTTAAACTAAAATCATCATGCAACATTGTCAGTCTTTCCGGATCGTTTGCATCAGCCCCGGTGTTTATTAGCATTAGAATATCTTGGACTTCGGCATCTTCTTTCCTTAAATAGTGGCTGTCGTTGGTGGCCACCAGAGGAATGTCTAATTCCTTTGAAAAACTGATTAGAGCTTTGTTCACCTTATCTTGTTCTGGGATATTGGCATGATGTTGGAGCTCAAGATAGAAATTTCCTTTGCCAAATATCTCTTGATATTTCAAGGCTTGTTTTTTGGCATCCTCTAATCTATTGGCTAGAATTAATTGTGGGATTTTTCCTTGAATGCAGGCGGTTAAACCAATCAAGCCAGCAGAATGCTGGGCTAATAGCTCCATATCGATTCTTGGTTTATAGTAAAAGCCCTCTAATTGGGCCTTAGTAACTAATTTAACAAGATTTCTATAACCTTCTTCGTTTTTGGCTAACAGGATAAGGTGGTATCGTTTATCATCCACTCCTGGTCTCTTTTGCGTCATCCCTTCAAGGGCTTGGTAAACCTCGCACCCAATAATTGGTTTTATCCCCTTGGCTTTAGCGGCTTTATAGAATTCTACGGCACCGTATAAAACTCCGTGGTCAGTTAAAGCAACAGAATCCATTCCAGATTCTTTTACATAGTCAACAAGCTCTTTTATCTTTGGCAAACCATCCAAGAGAGAATAATGGCTGTGAACGTGAAGATTGGTAAATTTCATAAATAAAAAACGTTTTCAATATATCATTATTTTACTTTTTTTAAGGTCAAAGTCAAACAATATTTTTTTGCATTTTAACATGGTAAGATAATTGAATGAAATATCCAAATTTTAATGAAGAAAAGAAATTGTGGAAGAAGGGATTTAAGTTTGTCGCTGGTTTAGATGAGGCAGGAAGGGGCCCTTTGGCCGGTCCAGTTGTTGCAGCTGTCGTCATAATTAAATCAGAGAAGGTTGTTAGGTCGTTAAAAGTAAATGATTCCAAGAAACTTTCCGAAAACCAAAGAGAAAGTATCTATAGTATTTTAATTAATCACAAAGACCTATGGTGGGGGATTGGTATAGTTTCAGAAAAGGTAATCGATAGGATAAATATCTTAGAGGCGACTAAACTCGCTATGCTAAGATCGATTAGACAGGTTCAGAGAAAATTAAAGGGGAATATCGGCTATTTACTTCTAGATGGAAACTTTAAAATAGTTTCAGAGATTTCTCAGAAGTCGATAATAAAAGGAGATCAAAAAGTTTTTTCAATTTCTTCAGCTAGTATTATTGCTAAAGTTACTAGGGATAGAATAATGGTGAAATATGACAAGAAATATCCAGAGTATGGATTTAAAAAGCACAAAGGATATCCAACTGCTTCTCATCGGAAGGTGTTAAAAACGGTGGGCCAGTGTCCCATCCATCGTAAATCTTTTTCCTGGGAGTAACAAAAGAGCCCGGAGGTTGGTACCTAGGGGCCTATTTAATTGCGAACTATTTACTCTCAGTTGGAGAGTTTGTTCTCGCCGAAATGATTGGAGGGGCTGCCCAGAATTTCCATTCGTAGGTCATTTGGGTGGCTTGTCCGCCATCTTTGTCTTCCAGCGGTTTGATTGCTGTGTATTTGTTGTTGGATTTGAGCAATAGGATTTGGTTTGGTTTGATGTCAACAAAACGCGGAGTTCCGGTTGTATACCTGTCCGGCATTTTCTTGAAATCGTATTTGGAAGGATCGTAGACATCATCGATATTGGATTCGGGTGGGAGGGCATAGTGATCACCCTTTCCTCCACCCCAAATTCTGAAATAACCGTCGGGTCGGCTTTCCCATTTGATACTGGTATTCCCAACAGAGAGAAGATAGTTTCCTTTCTGTGTGCTCACGCCACCCTTGGCGGATTTGTCTTTACCCGAGACAGTTCCGGCGATGTTGGTGGGTTTGACAGTGCTGAAGGGAGCACGGTCACAGTAGGAAAATTCCTCTGGGGCGGCGCAGAGCTTCTTCATCTCTCCCTTGTGCCAGGAGGTGATGTTGCGTCGGCTGCCCTCTCTGCCTCGGAAGCGGAAAGTGTCATTGGTGGCCCAGTGCAGACGATCGCCATCGATTCCTTCGGCGACCAATTCGGGGGTAACCTTTATGACATTGTTAACTGGGACCAATTGCGGGATACTGTTTCCAGGCTCCCTGTATTTTTTCACACCGCTGTTTTCAATCCCCATTGCGATGTATCTCTGTTCGATTGAGAAGACCTTTCCTTCGCTCAAGTAGGTGAGCGAGCCATCGGGCTTCCAGGCCAGGCTTTGGCAGTCTTTCAAAAGAATAGGGATTTCCCAGACTCCGGGTTTTTGACCGGTGGGGGGATTGGTTGAGGAAAGAGGCTCTGTGCTTCTGATCTCAATTGGTCCCCATCCCTTTTCTGTCTTGTAGATCAAGGCAAAGAAGAGGGGATCAGTTGAGACTTTTTGCCAGGCAATAAAGTGGGCGTCACGCTTGATCGAGAACTTCTTGTGCGCTTCCTCGATCGTTACCTTCAGGCCGGCCCTTATATTGGGTATTGAAATACTTCCAAGAACACTTTCTGTTACTTCGCCAACTCTGTGGGTTTTTCCCGGCGCATAATCTACTGTTTCATTTGTTCTAATGGGGAAGGTGGGCGGGTAGAAACCTGTGTTCCCATAGCGCCAGGAAATGTAGGGAGAAACATAAGACATTGTGATTGCGTTATATTCCTCCATTCTCGTGAAGTACTTTGGATAAATACTACTGTCGCCCAATCTCGATGGCTGGCTTTTACCAGCTTCGACAAGGAAGAATGAGGTGTTTTTCTCGGTAGACTCAAAAGCAAGGTGGACACCTTCCGGAGAAAGTGTCATGTTTCTGATCTTTCCGAAAGTAGGCGGGAATTTGTTATCAATAGGACGGGGTTTTTCATCTTGGCTCGTCCAGGTCAGGAATTTGTTTCCCTGAAGCCAGGCCAGAACCAATCCATCTTCTGAAATCGCCAATGGTCCCGTGATTGCCGGCCCCTTAAGGTCGGCCGTCAGGTTCCTTTCTTGGCACAACTGATAGTCCAGATAGATGGCATCTTTGCCGTTGGAAGAAACGATTCCGCCAGGAATATCTTGAGCCTGGGCCGAGAATCCGAAAACAAAAAATACAAACAACCAAGCAGCCGTCGTCGTCTTCATGGTCCAGATCCTTTCTAGTTTTCCATATTAAATTGTAAGAGGTCTCTCCCTCCACAATGGCGGGAGTGTGCTACCCTTACTGTACATAGAAAATAGATAAAAGTAAAGTCAAGAAAAGTTATCCACATGTTGCGGTTGTTTGTTGGGTTGTGTGAGATAAGGTATAATATATTAATATTTAAATCTATGAATAATAAAGTTTTAATTATACCTGTTGTAATTATTATTGGATTAGGAATATTTTTTGGTGGAGGATATCTTCTTGGTGTTTCCCAGGAAAATAAAAGATTGGAACCGCAAATTGAAAGTTTGGGAAAGTTAGCTGACGTATCCGCCGCCTTAACTTCTTCAAAATTAATTACTACAATAATTGCTTTTGGTAAGGTAACAAGCGTCTCTGGGAGAATTGTCACCCTGGCGGCTAGGAATGAAAGTTTGCAGGTTTCAATAAAACAAGATGCGAAAATTTCTTCTCTAGTTTCACCCACTGCCACAGATGGGAGCGTCTCCGGATTTCCCCAGGAGATGGCTGTTGAGTTTAAGGATATTAAAGTTGGTGATAGTTTAAACATCAATATGAAAATGTTGCCCGACGGACAACTCGAAGGCTCTCTGGTTGTTATTTTTCCGGTAGCTCCAATCATACAATAGTTTTTAAAATTTAATTTAATATTAAATATATAAAAATGAGCAACAATAATTTACCCAGGGTTATCTATATAATAGTCGGAGCCGTAGTTCTTATTGGAGCAGGCTGTTATTTAGGTATATTTTTAGAGAAAAGGAATTTTTCGCAAGTAACGGCAGAATTAAATAATACGAAGGGAACATTAGAGGCTGTTAATTCGGTAACTACTACCTATCCCTCCGTAGAGGGCATGATTACCAATATTTCTGATAAAATAATTACTCTAAACGGAAAAGTTTCCGTTGAAACAAGCGACGACACTAAAGTTTATTTAAGCTTCGACGATTACAACGATCGGACAAAGGCCGCCTTTAACCAAATCAAGGTTAACGATCTAATAACCGCCATTGTTAACGTTTCTCCAGATGGAAGAATACAGGGAAGAACTATTATAATAAATCCGCTTAATGCCCCAAGCAGTGTTGCCTCTCTAGCAAACACGCCCCTTTTCATTAACGGGAAGGTTATTGATATTTCTGGGAAAACGATTAATTTCGAGAATAACCCTTCAGTCGAAATAATTAATAGTACGGATATTTACTTTAATATCCACGACGTCTGGAATCAGAAGAAGACCTCTTTGGAGCAAATTAAAGCTAACGATGTAATATTCGTTAGCTATGGCGTTTCTTCAGATGGGAAGAAACAAGCAAGGGTTATTATGATTAATCCGCCCATTTCTCTTGGCAGGTAGTTAGGTGTGGTTTTTGCACAATAGTGAAAAAGAAATAATAGATACTAAAATAATTGTTATTAATAACAATATATGTCTTACAATAACTGTATTTCTAGTGGCAGTAAAGATTTTCAAAAAGTATTTTCTTTTTCTTTAATTTTGTTTCTTTTGGTAACTATTTTTTCTTTTGTTTCTCCCGGAGTAGCGAAGGCTGTGCAAGCAGACATTACCATAACCATATCTGGGGTAAGAGCAAATTCAACAGGGGGGCAAGATCCTTCTCCTTGGACGGCGGCAAGTGGTATTGGCGGCACAAGATGCGAGCTTCTTAACGGAACATATACAGGTTCAATTGATCAAAATAGTTGTGTCGGTAGTATCACCCGAGACACGCGCACTCTTTCTCCAGGCTACGAACAGGGGTCGGTTTTGTTCTCAGGCTTTGATTATTATGCACCCGGCGTTGCCCAAATAACTCTTCGTGAGTCACTCTGGGCTATGGGTTTTGGCAGCCCATATGGGTTTGTGAATTGGCAAAGAAGCAATACCCAATTGACAAAAAGGGATAGTACTTTCGGTACCACGTATTATGGGACGTGGTGTGACTGTTGCTGGCTTTGTCAGGGGTGGTCTCAATGGACCGTGGATCAATTCGGTTGCGATGTCTCTGGTATCCAAATTTCAGCAACGGGACCCGGGGCAGTCTGTGTCAATGGTTGTACGAGTGATTCAGAATGCTTGCCGAATCCTAATGAGGTTTTTTGTAAAGACGGCAATGCTTGGGAAAAAGGTGTTTGCACTACCACTAATAATTGTGGCCAGCAGGAAGAGGAAAAATGTAATACAAGCGGGGTTACGCAAATATATGGTTGTGATGGTACATGGACAACTAAAGAGGTAGCAAGTAATTCGTGTTTAAGCCCTGGATATTGCGAAACGAGCAAGGTGGCGGATAACTGCAGTGTCAATACGAGTAAATGTCCCGGAGTTGGAACGGGAGCTATTTGGTGGTGTGCCCCCGGTTGTTCTATGGTAAAGAGTAATCAGAAACTCGTAAATTGTCCGCCAACGCCCTGTACAGATACTGGGAAAAAGCGGTGTTCGTCTGGTGGTGTATTAGAAAAGGAACAAACATGCGGGTATTGTCATGCTTGGCCGAATAATACTATGCCATCTGAATGTCAGTCGCATGTTGTTTGGGTGACAGATGATCCCTGCGGAGACTCATGCAATCCCACTGGTCTTCAAAGATGTGGAGGCCCAGTTGTTCAATGGGGTGTTACTTTCCCGGCCTCAACAGAAGAGGAACGTCAATGTGCTAGTTGTGTCACCAGCGGTGGTACTAGTAAGTGTGTAAAATCAAAAAAATGGGTAGTCCAATGGCCATGCCCGAACTGGGGATCTCAAACTATGTATTGCGAAGGGAATAGTGTTACAAATCTTAAATTGGATTGTACTGGAAAGTGTGTGGCGACCATTTTCGCTCAGTGTACCATGGATTGCGCAACCACTTTAACAAATACTCCTTGCACCTGTGGTTGCACGGGTGGCCCCCTTAGTACTTGCTTCCCGGGCATTTGTGGTACAGCACCTGCTTGTGCAGCAAATGCGGGTGAATGTACATATGGTGCCACTCGATCTTGTGGTAAATGTGGTACCCAAACCTGTGGAACTGGATGTGCTTGGGGTACCTGTTCTGGCCAAACAGGAACATGCGTTCCCGGAACAGTTGAAAATTGTGTTGGGGGAGGAACGAGAACTTGTAGCGCAGCTTGCCAATGGGTGGCGGGACCTGGTTGCAGCGGAACTCACATGATCTGCGACGCCACGGAACAATGTGTCTCTAGTCCAGGAACAGGGGCAAATGAGTGTACCACTGCCGCAGACTGCAAGGGTCCTACTGCAATAGATGTTCTCATCCCAGATGTTAATCCTTGTGTAAATCCTCCAGGATGCGGAGTGATCAACTTCCAATGGACATACCAGAGTCCGAATAACAGGAACGAAAAGCAATTCTATTTCCAAGTCGATGATAATTCGAATTATTCATCTCCAGAAGTTAATATTATTGTTGGGGGCCTTAATTATCCAACTGGCACCGTGAACTCACAGGCAGTGGTGGTTAGACCAATCCCCGCAACCTTAGGTGGTAACTATATCTCCTATGGGAAAACATATTACTGGAGGGTTAAGGTTACCGATTCCGCTGGTAGGAGTTCTGCCTGGATCCCTGGTCCAGCCAGCTTTAATACCTATGTCCACCCCTTCCCAAGTCCTCAATTTGATTTTTCCGGCCAAACAGGATTTATTGGTTCGTCGACTGCCTCTTTACTGTCAATTGTGTCAGCGAATACCCCGGTTAATTTCCTAGATGGTTCTGTCTGCTACAACGACGACGAAACTGCATACAACTGCAGAGACCGAGCAACAAATACCTATACTTGGGATTTTGGTGACGGTGGAACGAGTGCTACCAGGGGGAATACTACTCATACCTATACTGCTGACGGGCGGTATACAGTAACTTTACACATTTGTGATGCAGTTGGTTGTTGTACTTTCACAACAACTGTTGTCGTCGGAGATGTGGGGTCGGGGACCCCGTGGTGGAAAGAGATAAACCCCTTCTAGAAGATATTTAATGAGTCCCCACACTAGGTTCGAGTGTGGGGACTTGCCAGTTATGGATTTCTCTGGTAAACTAAAAAAACATTTTTAATTACTAAAAATTATTATTTAACATGGCAGTTCCGAAAAGACATAAGACTAGTTCAACAAGAGACCAAAGAAGGATGCACATTTTTGTGACTCCTCCTGTTTTGACTTTGTGCTCAAAGTGCAATAAACCAGTTAAGGCCCATATTGTTTGCAAAAATTGTGGCTACTACAAAGGAAAGGAGATTATCAATGTTTTAGGAAAGTTAACCAAGAAAGAAAGGAAGCAGGTGGAGAAGGAAATGAAGAATACGGAGAAAGAACAGAGTGATAAGCCGATGACCATGGATAACTTATCAAAAAAGTAGTTTAAAATATATATAGTTAATGGCCTCAAGACATCTTTCAAGATCAATCGCCATGCAAAGTCTATACGAATGGGATTTTTATGGTCAGGAGAAAGATGTTTTAAGTAAGATAACCGAAAGGAATATTAAAGACTTTGGTCCAGGCCTGGAAGATACAACATTTGTTGGGGATATAATAAAGGGAGTGATTAAACATTTACACGAGATTGATAAGATAATTGAGAAGGCGGCCCCAGAGTGGCCAATAGCTCAAATACCAATTGTCGATAGAAATGTTTTGAGAATAGGGCTATACGAACTTCTATACAGCAACAAAGAAGAGGTTCCTCCAAAAGTTGCCATCAATGAATCCATTGAACTGGCTAAAACTTTTGGCGGGGAAAGTTCCGGCAAGTTTATCAATGGAGTTTTGGGGACAGTGTACAAGCAGATGGGGATTGAGGAAGAGGTAGAAGTTAAAAAATAATTCAGCCAATAACCAGTCGCGATTATTCATTAGTCGATAGTGGTTAGTGGCTAGACTAAATAAATGAAAGATTTTTCTAAGCTAGAGGAACAACTAGGAATAAAGTTTAAGAATCAGGACCTTTTAATTCAGGCATTCGTTCATAGATCGTATCTAAACGAAAATCCAAATTTTCGTCTGAGCCAGAATGAGAGATTAGAGTTTTTGGGAGACGCAGTTCTGGAATTGATAATAAGTGATTTCCTCTACAACGAATATCCAGACCAACCAGAGGGGAAGCTAACCAATTGGAGAGCATCATTGGTTAACGCGAAAATGTTAGCCCAAGTTGCTCAGGAGTTGAATTTAAATGAGTTTCTGCTATTATCAAAAGGCGAAACAAAAGAAAAGGGAAAAGCAAGACAGTATATTCTAGCCAATACCTTTGAATCGTTGATTGGAGCCCTTTATCTAGATTCCGGACTTAATCCTTGCGATGGGTTTATTAAAAAATATCTTACATCAAGATTACCAGAAATTATTGAAAGTGGGCTTTACAGAGATGCAAAGTCCCATTTCCAGGAGACAGCCCAGGAGAAAGAAGGGATAACCCCGATGTATAAGGTTTTGAAAGAATGGGGACCGGATCACGTTAAGAGTTTCATAATCGGAGCATTTTTAGAAGAAGAATTAATCGCTGAGGGAGAGGGTTCTTCCAAGCAAGAGGCGGAAGAGGCCGCTGCTAAAAAGGCCTTAATCGCTAGGGGTTGGTAACATTACACATTAAAGAAACACAAATTAAACCATGTTAGTTATAAGATTTACAAGAATAGGAAAAAAGAATCAGCCGATGTATAGGATTATCGTGACTGATAAAAGGAGGGCAACTCGCGGAGGAAGATTCGTGGAGATTTTAGGTAACTATAATCCTTTTACCAAAAAGACAAACATTAAAGCAGATAGAGTTACTTACTGGATTTCAAAAGGAGCTAAACCATCGGTAAGTATTAACAATCTTCTAGTAAAGGAAAATATTATAAAGGGAGTAAAGATTGCCACCCACGCGAAGAAGAAAGGTGGAGAAACTCCGGCAGCAACCCCAGTTACAGCAACGGTTGCGCCAACTGCCCCCACAGCCCCAGTGACTCCAGTAGCCCCAGAAGAACCCAAAGCCTAACCTCATATATATACAAGGCCCGCTCAGCGGGCCTTTTGTGTTTAATTTATTGACAACCGCATGAAAATGAGTAAAATATATTATAGTAGCTTCAAAAGCTCTGATTCGCTGCATAACCCCAATGGGTAGTTCCCAGCGGTAGAGAAAGGTCGAGCTACAAGAAAAACTTTTAATGATAAAAAAATGGCAAAAGAGAATGACAAGGAGTTTCTACAGTACTTAATAGAGTCATTGGTAGATAACCCAAAAGACGTAAAAGTTGAAAGAAAAGTTGACGAAATGGGAGTATTACTTTCTTTGAGAGTAAACCCAGAAGATATGGGCCAAATAATTGGTCGCGAAGGCTCAACTGCTAACGCAATCAGAAATTTGGTAAGAATCGTTGGTTTAAAAAACCACGCCCGCGTCAATTTGAAGATTGAAGAGCCAGAAGGTGGTCGTGTTCAGAGAAAATCAGAAGCGAAGCCTTCATCCGATATCGATAATATCAGTCTGTAATCTCATTAAAATTTACAAGACTACGAGAGCCGTGCTACACTAATAGTACGGCTTTCGTTTTTAGAAAATGAAATTTGATATTGTAACCATATTCCCGAATATATTTTCCAGTTATTTTAAAGAATCTCTTATACAAAAAGCCATAAAAAATCGGCTAATTTCCGTTAACATCCATAATTTAAGAGATTGGGCTGACGATGCTCATAAAACAGTTGATGATAAACCATTTGGTGGGGGATTAGGAATGGTGATGAAGGTGGAGCCAATTTACAAAGCAGTTTCAAAGATTAAAAAGAAGGGCGGGAAGGTTATCCTCTTCACCCCAAGAGGGAAAAAGTTTAATCAGCAACTTGCCACTAAGCTTTCTAAAGAGAAACAATTGGTTTTAATTTGTGGAAGATATGAGGGGGTTGATGAAAGGGTGGCTAAAAATGTGGCAGATCTGGAGTTATCTATAGGGGAGTATGATTTAATGGGCGGAGAATTGCCAGCAATGATTGTTATTGAAACGATATCAAGATTAATCCCAGGCGTTATTGGGAAAAAAGAATTGTTGGGCGAGCGGGTTACAAAAGATGGTGGATTTATTGAATATGCACAATATACCAGGCCAGAAGTGTTTAAGATTAAGGGGAAAAATTGGAAGGTTCCAGAAGTTTTAACCTCCGGAGATCATAAAAAGATTCAAGAGTGGAGGAACATTAATAGGAAGGTCATTGAAAAGTAAGTTATTTGTGATAGAATACAAGGAAATTTGGGCAGGTGGCGGAGAAGCTAACGCATTGGACTGTAAATCCAACGACCAAGGTCTTCATAGGTGCAAGTCCTATCCTGCCCACAGAGTAGAGTAACCATCTGGATAGGTGGTGGTTAACATATTTAGTGGTATAATAGATTAATCACTATAATATGAATAATAATTTATCATTTGATAGGCTTTCGGATTTGTATATTAACAAACATAAATCTGCTGCTGAAATTGCCACTTCCATCGGTTATTCAGAAAGCGGAGTGAATTATTGGCTTCATAGATACAAGATTCAAAAGAGGAATTTAAGTGATGCCGCCTATATTAAACACAACCCAGATGGAGATCCGTTTACGCTGAAAAAGAGGCTTAATAAAGAAGAAGTCGAGCTTAGGGGAATGGGGTTGGGGATTTATTGGGGAGAGGGGGATAAAAGCCCCAATAACACGTCGGTTAGGGTGAGCAACACAGATCCGTTTTTAATTAAAAAATTTAGAGAATTTTTAAGAAAATTATATCAGGCAGAAGAAAAAAAGTTTTCTTATGGGTTAATTCTTTTCAACGATGTCAAAGAAGAAAAAGCAGTCAATTTCTGGAAGAAACAAATCGGCATTACAAGGAAACAACTCGGGAAAATAACAGTTGTACCGCCGCAGGGTAGGGGGACTTATAAGAAAAAAAGTGAATATGGAGTTTTGACAATGAGTTTTACTAATAAAAAATTAAAAGAGCATATTTTAGCGAGCATTAAGAAATATAATAATTAGTTTTACGTGCCGATGTAGCTCAGTTGGTAGAGCACTCCCATGGTGGGTCGCAAAACCCCTGCCCATTATACGGGAAACCATATAATGAATCCCTAATCACGGTTAATAGCCAATGTCTGGCCAAGACCGTAGCGCCCGAAAGGCGCTCGAACGACTGACAAAGGGGAGCTGATTCCTGTGAAAGGATATGCTCAAGATACAGTCTAGCCCTCTTATAAGCACTATTCTAAAAAGAGGTTTAAGCGAAGGGAAAGGTCGCCAGTTCAAATCTGGCCATCGGCTCAGAAAAATATAAAATAAAAATAAAATAGTATGGCAAAGAAAAAACCGTTTTCGAAAATACAATGCAGCGCTTGTAAAGAAGTGAATTACTTTACAAAGAAATCAAAGAAAGCAGCAGAGAAGAAGTTAGAGATGAAAAAGTTCTGCAACTCTTGCAGAAAACACACGCCACACAAAGAAGGAAAACGATAATTCCTTATAACCCAAAACCCGAGTTAATAGCTCGGGTTTTGTTTGACAGTATTATGCTTTCGGTATAGTTTTACTAAACAGGTCCGCACATTGACAAGAAAGGCAATGGTGAGAAATGATACATACATTAAAGAGGGTTGACGAAAGGGTTCTTCGGGAAATCGCCGAAGAGAAGGCAATCCGTAAGACGAGCGAACTCTTTTTATTGTTTTCTTTGGGCAGTCAGTTTGACCACTTAATTAAACAAGCACTAGAAAAGCTAGGAGTTTTTTGCCTCGTGGCAGATCCTAGCCAGGTGAGAGCGGCCGATGTTCAAAAGGTCGGGCCGACAGGCTTGATACTTTCTGGTGGCCCCGTTTCTGTCTACCAAAATGTTTTGCCATTTGACTTCAGTATTTTTGATTTAGGAATACCAGTTCTGGGTATTTGCTTAGGATTCCAATTATGGGCACACCATATTGGTTGTTCCGTTAGACAATCAGCGAGAAGAGAGTTCGGCACACATAAACTTTCAATTCTTGACTGGGGTGGTATTTTGAGGGGTTGTGAAAATGGGATGCCGGTTTTGGAAAGCCACGGAGATATGGTGGAAAAACCCGAAAGCCCGATTTCAAGAAGTCTTATCAGCGAATTTTTTGTTTTAGGCAAAACGGAAAATTCTCCCGTTGCAGCGGCAAATTATAGACATCTTTGGGGGGTGCAATTTCACCCCGAGGTGACGGAGACAACGAAGGGTCTCAAGATCTTCGAGAACTTTTGTTTTGGGATTTGCGGAGCCAAAGACAAGTATCCGGCCAAGGAGGTGGCTCAACAGAAGATAGTTGCCCTACGAGAAAAGATAGGCGACAAAAAAGTCCTGTTGGCACTATCCGGTGGGTCTGATTCATCGACCGTTGCCTATCTTTTGAAAGCTACTCTCGTTGGCAAGAAGGGACAGTTAAGGGCAGTTTACATCCGGGGAGTCGATCGGCCGGATGATGAGGCCCACGTGTTGGAGTATTTTGCAAATCAAGACTGGGTTGAGTTAAGGATTGTCGATGCAACTGATAGGTTTTTGGATGTCTTACGCGAAAAAGAAACAATGAAAGAGAAGAGAGTGGCGATGCGAAGCGTTTACAAAGCTGTGCTTGAAGAAGAGGCCAAGGAGTTTGGGGCCAGCTTTATAGCACAGGGAACGCTTTACACTGACATTTCAGAAAGTGGACAGGGATATGCCACGCAAGCGGCGAAGGCCCAAATCAAACTTCACCACAATGTAGGTTTGGGATTTTCTGTAGAGGAGCTCACTCCGCTTGATGATTGCGTTAAGGATACGGGTCGAGATATTGGTCGTTCGGCTGGAGTTCCGGAATCTCTCCTTGTCCGTCAGCCATTCCCTGGCCCCGGCTTGATTGTAAGGATCGAGGGACAGATTACTGCCGACAACTTAAGGATTGCTCGCCAAATTGACGACATCTATATTAAGGGATTGCGAGAGCAAGATCTCTACGCGGGTATTTGGCAGGCCGGAGCAGTGGTCACCCAATCAGTCACAACTTGTACAAAGGGCGACGATGCCGTAAGTGGTGTGGTTGTTGCCTTATGGGCGGTATGGAGCGTCAATGGTTTCACTGCTCAAGCGGCAGAATTACCCTGGGATTTTATAAAACGCATTTCTCAAAGAATTACAAATGAAGTTCCAGAAGTTGGAGCCGTGGTTTACAGAACCTCAGACAAACCGCCAGCTACAATTGAATGGGGATGAAAGTCTCCAAAACAGATGGGAGGAAAAGATGATGAAAAACAAGGCAGCAGTTTTTATGGCGACTTGGTTTTACTGCGGTTTAATCCCACCCATGTTCGGGAAGGGGATGGGCGGAACATATGGTAGCTTTTTCTCTCTGCCCTTGTGCTATCTGGCATTGGAGCTGGCTAAGGCCGGGACAGTCATTTCTTATCTGCTGGTAATGGCAGTAGTTTTCCTTTTGGGTTTGTGGTGTGTTCCCAAGGCTGAGATTGGATTAGGTAAAATGATTGATCAAAAAGGGAAACAAAGAGTCCACGATCAGAACCAGATCGTAATTGACGAAGTTTTTGGGATGCTGACATCATGTCTCCCTTTGCTTTTTATCCAAGTTAAGTTAACTTGGTTGGCTCTGGGGCTGGCCTTTGCTTTTTTCCGTTTCTTCGATATTACCAAGATCCCTCCTACAAGATTTTTTGATAGAATGCAAAGCGCAAAAGGCGTAATGCTTGACGATTTCGTCGCTGGTATTTATGCCGCTCTATCTTTGCTGGTTGTATCATCAGTGTTTGGCATATAGCCCACTGGGGTACAGCGAGTCCGTCGACAGCGGGCTCTTTTTTTATTGTTTTTTTTGTAATTAGGTGTAGTCTAGTCTATGTAAGGGCTTGAGACGTTCTCGAGCCAGGTTGTACCTCGACAAGTTCATAGGGACTAGGAGACAGAGGTGAGTGCAGAACGCTGGGCATTAATCTCAGTTTATAACAAGAAAGGCGTTGTGGAGTTCGCGCAACGATTGGTGAAATTAGGATGGAGAATTATCAGCTCCGGAGGAACAGCCAAGGCATTGACCGAGGCGGGTGTGCCAGTCAAGGACGTGGCTGAACTCGTCGGAGGTGGCCCCATCCTTGGTCACCGTGTCGTGACCTTGTCGCGACAGGTGCACGCCGCGCTATTAGCAGACCTTAAGAAGCCGGCAGATATTGCCGAGCTGGAAGGGTTGAATATTCCCATTATCGGTATGGTAGTCTGCGATTTTTATCCGTTAGCCATGGCAATCGCGAAGCTCGGTGCCACCATTGACTCGGTAGTCGATATGACCGATATTGGCGGACCGTGCATGGTTCGTTCGGCTGCCAAGGGCGGAAGAATCGTTATCTGCCGGATGCAGGACAGGGAATACATTCTCCACATTTTGGAAACTCAGGGAGAGGTACCCGCTGAGACCATACAATCGTTGCGTGCTATTGCTGAATTTGAGGTGGCAACATACGTCGCCACTTCGGCGATTTTCCACGGCAACGGCCAGTTCAACGGGATTCTCGGTCAGAAGGCTGTTGGTATCCCCAAGGGCGAAAACGGGCCACAGTCGCCGGCCGGACTTTTTTCTACCGGTAACGATGACCCCCTCGCGCTGGACAAGATCCTGTTGCTTGAAGGTGCTCCCTTAGGCTATTGCAACTGGACCGATATCGACCGGTTGTTGCAAACGTTGACGCACATTGTCGCAATATTCCAAACAAACTTCGGCACCATTCCGCGCATTGCCGTCGCCGTCAAGCACGGCAATCCCTGCGGAGCCGCTGTCGGTGATCGCGAGGAAGTCGTCAGGGCCGTGGTGAAAGGCGACAGCCTCGCTGTATTCGGTGGTTGGGTAATGACCAATTTTCCGATCAATGAAGAGTTGGCGGAAATCATGGTTACCGCTGGCATGAAGAAGGGCAAGGTGCAGAAGTTCGATGGCATCGTCGCCCCTGCTTTCACCGAAGGCGTCGGCGCATTTTTCGAACGTAAGGGTGGACGTTGCCGATTGATGATTTCCCATGCACTCGCCGACTGTGCATCGCTTGATACCACGCCACGTCTCCGGCAGGTTCGTGGAGGATTCATCGTCCAGCCGAACTACACATATATCCCCAATCTCGTCGACCACAAAGCGTTGGCGTTTGAGGACAAGCCCAAGAATTTTGACAGAATCGTGACCGACCTGGCCTTAGCCTGGGCGGTCTGTGCGACCTCCAATTCCAATACCATTACCATTGTCAAGAATGGCATGCTTATCGGTAACGGCGTGGGCCAGCAGGCTCGTGTCTGGGCCGCCAAGTTGGCTGTCATGCGGGCGAGAGATGCCAAACACGCGGGTATGCTGCGAGGCGCCGTTGCTTGCAGTGATTCGTTCTTCCCGTACACGGATGCTGTCAAGATTTTGATTGACGCCGGCATCACGGCCATTTTCAGCACCAGCGGCAGCAAGATCGGCGACGAAAAAGTCCAAGCACTCTGCGAGCGGAACGGTGTCCTGCTCCTCCAGTTACCGGACATTGAGGCTCGAGGATTTTTCGCTCACTGATAGGATTCAACAAACTCACAAAGGTCAAGACGCGAAAGCTTCTAGGCCTTTTCTTTTGCATTTTTTATTTGACTTGCCATTTAGTTTTAAGGTAATGTGAAAAAAAGAATTTATGCCCTTTTACATTTTTTTGTTTAACCACACAAAAAGAAAGTGAGGTCCCTATGGTTGGAAAAAGAGTGAGGGGCGCAAGGAAAAATTGCGACCCATTTTTTCGCAAGATGGATGCTCTTGGATTAGCTTTGGGCTATAACGATGTTCGATTGAGAACTCAGCATTCCAAGGTCCATCCGCAAAAAGTAGATCTTGCTACAATGTTTTCTCGGAACGTTGGATTGAATAACCCTATCATCAGTTCGCCAATGGACACTGTGACAGAAGCCGAAATGGCCATTGCCATGGCGAAATTGGGCGGTTTGGGAATTCTGCACAAGAACCTAAGTCCGGACGAACAAGTTAAGGCCGTGCAGAAAATAAAGCACGACTTGAGCGCCTTCATTTCTGACCCGATTTGCGTGTGCGAAGATCAATCCGTCGCGGCAGTTTTGGAAATGGTGAAAACCAAGAAGCACAAATTCCTTAGCTTCCCGATTTTTAACAGATCCGGCACTGTCATTGTCGGCATTGTTACCCGCAGAGATTTTAAATTCTGCATGAATCCGGCAAAGAAGATTGGTGATATTATGTCGGCTGAACTTATCTTTGCCAAAGCGGGCACGGACATTTCAAAAGCCTACAAAATAATGATGGAACGCCATGTGGAAATTCTGCCGGTTTTTGGAAGGGGAAAAGAATTGATCGGCATTTATACGCTGACCGACGTCAAGCGAATTATGGAAGGTAAGTCATCTGACTACAATCTTGCGCCCGATGGTACGTTGAGAGTGGGGGCAGCCATCGGCGTTGGTGATGACGCGCGGCTAAGGATGGAACTTTTGGCGCGAGCCAAAGTTGATGTCGTCGTAATTGACACTGCTCACGGCGACACCAAAGATATGCTTGATGCCATTAGATTTTGCAAGAAAAAATATCCTGACATTGATGTTGTCGCCGGAAATGTTTCCGAGCCCGAAGGGGCAAGAGCATTGGCAAAATCAGGAGCCGATGGAGTCAGGGTCGGTCAAGGCCCGGGATCCATTTGCACTACTCGGATTATTGCCGGAGTTGGGTGCCCGCAAGTCAGCGCAGTCTACAACTGCGCGAGAATTTTGCGGGGATCAGGCGTGCCGGTTTGCGCTGACGGCGGGATAGAATATCCCGGGGATATTACAATTGCCATTGGAGTCGGTGCAAGTTCGGTTATGCTTGGCAAGGTTTTGGCTGGCACAACCGAATCTCCCGGAGAAATAGTCTTTGTCAAAGGCAAGCCCATGAAGGTTTATCGCGGAATGGGTTCATTGGAAGCTATGGCCGACAATAAGGCGTCACGAGCCCGCTACGGTCAGGCAGAAACTTCTGCACCGGAAAAGCTTGTGCCCGAAGGTGTTGCAGGCAAGGTGATTTTCAAAGGAGATGTCTCGGCGATTCACCATCAAATGTTGGGTGGGTTAAGAGCCGGCATGGGATACTGCGGAGCCGCAACTATTGCCGATCTGCAGAATAGAGCTGATTTCCGCAGGATTACTCCTGCTGGTTTGAAAGAATCTCATCCTCATGGCCTTGAGGAAATTGACAAAACTTCGAACTACGAAGTGTAGAAAGGAATACCCCATGAAGCTACCAGCGATGTTCGACAATCTTTTGACGGTTGCTGTCACTTGTTTACAATTTGGCGATACGGGTAAAGGAAAAATCGTTGATCTGCTTGGAAGCTGGGCGAAGATAATCGTTCGTGGTACTGGCGGCGCAAATGCCGGCCATACGATTCGTCTAGGTAAGTCGGAATACATTTTCCATCTCATACCTTCTGGCATATTACATGATGCCGATGGCAAGATTAATATTATAGGGAATGGGACAGTCATTGATCCCAGAATTCTTTGTGAAGAAATTGCATTCCTTCAACAGCAAGGACTGCCCTGTAACCACTTAATGCTTGCATTAAATGCTAACCTCACTCTGCCAACGCAGGTAGCGCGCGATAGAGTTGGCGAAGGTGAAGCGGGTGCAGGAAAGATTGGGACAACTGGACGGGGGATTGGTCCGACCTATGGAGACCACGTCATCCGCATTGGATTGAAGATAAATGATTTACTTAACCCCGATATACTTTTTGCCAAGGTCAAGGCGAATGTGGCTTTCAGCGTAAGAGTCCTGGCCAGCTATGACCCGGAAATGGTGAAAGCCATACTCCGTCAGGCCTATTTGGGCGGTGGCATGTTTTACCATCCAGAGAAAATGTTCGACGTTGATGCAATTGTTAGAAAATATCTTGAATACGGGAAGATTTTGGCGCCATTCATCAGAGATACCGATGCCTTCGTCCGACAGAATGTCGGCAAATGCAGAATGTTGTTCGAGGGCGCCCAGGGCACTCTTCTCTCTGTCAAACATGGAACGTCTCCTTTTGTCACAAGTTCCGATTGCACGGTTAATGGCTTGGCCGAAGGCGCAGGTTTAAACCGTTCGCATATTCAACTGGCTTTGGGAATTATCAAAGGCTTCTACGAAACCAGAGTGGGTGAAGGTCCGTTCCCGACTGAGTTCGGAGGTGACGCATCTGCTGTTTGGTGCAGTAGTGCTAACAGAGAGTTGGAGAAAGAGAAATTCGCGGGAGCCACGGTTAATGATAAAAACGAGCTCAACCGAGGCGTGGCGTTGAGGGTCGCAGGAAACGAGTATGGCGCGACCACAAAACGGCCAAGACGCACCGGTCGGTTGGATCTGCCATTGTTGCGGCATGCTCTACTTTCTGGGAGCAATGATATTGTCTTAACAAAGTTGGATGTTCTTAATGATTGTGATGAAATACAAATATGCGATTCATATGTATATATGGGTCAGCCATATCGATACGGCGATAGGACCATTTCTCTGGGAGACAATTTGGAAGTGGCAATTCCGGCCGCTGAAGTCCTGTGGCATTGTCGCCCACTTTATCAAACCTTCCCAGGATGGAAGAGATCTCTTGGGGGCATCAACGCCTACGGGGATCTTCCTGGCGAGTTGATAGACATTTTGACTTTTGTGATGCTAAGGACCGGCATCAACCCAAGAATCATCTCTACGGGAGCCGATCGCGAAGAAACCATTTTTGTGTGATTTTGAAAAAAACAATGTCGCTGGACTCACCCCCCGGCGATTTTTTTTATTTACATTCCCAACAAAGTAGTGTAATTTTATCTATACGTAGCCTTAAAATATATTTTGGCTAACTATGCAATTTGAAAAGTGAATATTTCCAGAAAGGAGAAAAAGAGATGGAAAAGAAAATGACCTATGCTGCCGTCGGCGTTGATTACGACGCAATGGACCCATTCAAGCGCAAGGCGCAATTGGCCGGACTTAAGACCGTAAACAGCTTGAAACGTTTTGGATTTTCCGAGGTGGGTTGGTCTCGTGGCGAGAGCTGCTATCTAATCGACATCGGAGAGGCTTTCCTCGCCCATGTTGAAGAAGGTCTTGGTACGAAGAACCTTGTTGCCGATGCATTTAGAGGGCAGATGAGAATTGCCAGCGCAATCCAAGGTGTATTGGGAAGAACGTGTTACGATCAAATCGCACAGGACGCCGTGGCGATGATTGTCAATGACATGATCACCCTTGGCGCACTGCCACTTTCTGTGGCGATGCATCTTGCTGTTGGTGATTCGAGATGGTTTGATGACGAACAGCGATGCCATGATCTTATCGATGGCTGGAAAAAAGCATGCATACTTGTGCGATGTGTCTGGGGTGGGGGAGAGACCCCAACCCTTAAAGGCATTATCACGCCCGGGACCGCTGTCCTTTCTGGTTCGGCGATGGGTATTGTGAAACCGAGGGAACGGTTGATAAATCCCGTCAACATTCAACATGGCGACGCTATCATTTTTCTTGCCAGTTCGGGTATCGGGGCCAATGGCCTAACGATGGCAAGAAAAATTGCTGATAACCTTCCCGAAGGATATCTCACCAGACTCAGCGACGGAAGAATGTACGGTGAGGTGTTGCTTGATCCAACGCACCTTTACGTGGCATTTATTGAGCAGTGTCTCGATCTTGGCATCGACATCAATTACGCAGTCAACATTACTGGGCATGGTTGGCGTAAGCTTATGCGGGCAGCAAACCCATTCACCTACGTCATTGAAGTCCTACCAAAACAGCTTCCCATTTTCGATTTTATCCAAGCCCAGGGACCAGTCGATGATCTTGAGGCATATGGTAACCTCAATATGGGCGCTGGCTTTACCATTTACGTACCCCAGGATGATGTGCCCAGAATCTGGGATATGCTCAAAGAGCACGAAATGCCCTTCGAGGTATTCTATGCTGGACATATTGAGAAAAGTGATGAGAAAAGGGTTGTGATTGAACCGAAAGGCATAGAGTTCGTGGGTGCAACGCTTGGAGTTCGATAACCCCGCTGTTCTAAAGATAAGAGTATGAGGCCCTTTTGTTCCGACAGAGGGCTTTTTTCTTGGAAAATATATTCACCTAACGTTGACATCCCCCCGTTATTTTATTAAAGTTTACTTGCAGTATAATGACCGATCTTTTAAAGAACGATTAGAAGATTCCTAAGAGGAATCAGGAAAGGAGCCTTTATGGCCACACTTTCACCGGCAAGAGCCGGGGTAGCACTGCTACCAGGATTAACATTGCTATTTCGCGGTAAAGTCCGCGACACCTACGAGTTGCCCGATGGCAACCTATTGGTAGTGGCAACGGATGGAATCAGTATCTTTGATTTCGTTCTTAATGCCCTGGTCCCTTTGAAGGGGATTGTTTTGAACGCAATAAATCATTTCTGGCTTAACATCCTTTCGGAATTTGGGATCAAAACTCACTTCGTTGCCGCTGGAGCGGACATTGATAAGTATTTGCCAGAGAATTTACGTGGCAATATTGACTTGCAGTCGCGGGCAATGGTTGTTCGCAAAAAGAAAATGGCGCCGATCGAGTTTATCGGCCGTTATCTTCTGTTGGGTTCTGGGAAGACCGCCTATGATGAAACCGGGCAGATCTGTGGCCATCGGCTTATGCCGGGGTTGCAGGATGGCGATAAACTTCCGTTCATTCTTGATACGCCGACAACCAAGGCCGAAGAGGGCCATGATGAACATATGTCGGCTGACGAAGTCAGGAAAAAGTATCCTCAGCACACAATTTTACTCTCGCAGATTTTCCAGATCATTTCTGACATCGCCATAAAGAATGGCATCATATTGGGAGATGGGAAATTCGAACTTGCTGAAGATGGTACGGTTTGCGATGAGGTCGGCACGCCCGACTCCTGTCGTTTTCTGGACCGTAGTGAGTGGCTGGAAAGCCGGACACCCGCTACTGGCAGGAAATCTCCCTCGCCAAAAGACAAACAACTTGTCAGAAATTGGGGCATTGGCCAGGGAATCAACAAACTTAAACCCGAAAGTCCCGATGATGTCGCCAAGGCTCACGCCATGGTTATTCCCCAGGACCTCATTGATCAGACAACGCAGACCTATCGTTACATTTTCTGGCGGTTGACTGGGAGAACCATTGAACAATACTTGAGCAGCGTAATGCACGTTGCTGTTCTGGAAAGACCGGCCAAGAAAGTCTTGATTGTTTGTGGCAGTGAGACCGATCTGCCCAAAGTCAGGATGGCCGGGAATTTCAGTGACGAAAGCGTCAATGTCCATGTCATGAGTTGTCATCGGAATCCCTGGGACGTAATGCGTCTCACTGAGACCGAGGAATTACTCGAATACGACGTGGTGATTGGAGTTGGTGGCAAGGCCCTTGCTTTACCAGGGATCATTGATGCTTGGGCTCGGTATTTCGACCGAAACATCCGAGTGGCTGGTGTCGCCCTGGGCGAGGCGGATGATATTGACTTGTTGGCCGCTCAGCTTTCCATTTTGCGGATTCCGGGTCAGCCCGTAATCTTTAACGAAATGACTGGCCAGGCCTACACTGGTCCGGCAGGGTTGGCTGAGTTGCTTGAGCGCATTGAAAGTGGCGAGTTGCCACCGGTCAAGCCTCGAACTTCAAAGCCGGTTAAGAGAGATGTTTTTACTCACAATGCTCCTTAACAAGAGGGCGATTAGTGCTTGGTTAGGGGCCTACATTACTGACACACTAAAAGTCGCCATTGCGTTTGTTGGATGTACGATTATGACGGCAATCTTTCATATTATTCTCTTGGGTGGTGGCCTGGTTGATTTGAAGAGCAGTTGGCCATTCATTCTGATGGAAGTTATATTGATAGCACTTGCTATTCGTTCTTTCATCCATGTCGGCCGATGGAGAAAACTCCTAAGGGAAGTAATCCAAAGCAATATTCCGTAGGATTAATTCAAAGAGAAAGGGCTTGGCGCTATATGTGCTGAGCTCTCTTTTTTTAAATAAAGCATCTTGGTTTGACAACTTAGATATATATGCTATAATTATATCATTCAGTTAGATTTTGGTTTAGGTTTTAGGCAATCTGGAATCAGAAGGAGTAAGAAGATGAAGGAAAAGAGTGGCCACAAACACATGCTGGAGAACCTCACGAGCACGAAGTGCAAGTGTGGGGTAGAGCTGTGTGGCAGCTTGCAGCCGATGAGGCCGGTTGCCTGCAACCGAAAGAAGGGTCACAAGGGACGGTGCCGGAACACTTTGCACCCCGAGCTAGGGATCTGGCAAAAGAAGGCCGGCGATCCGATCCTGACCTAGACTTCCTTTCGGGGAAGTAACGAACAAATGGTCCAGTACTGCATGTACTGGACCTTCTCTTTTCCACAGCCTATCATTGACACCGTCTTTATATTTGATATAATGTTAACGTTCGGGTCGGGAGTCGACCTGATATCATAGTACCTTTAGTTCGAAGGAGCGAAGAGTGAGTCATTTGTGCGGAATATCGGTCGCTGTCCCCGCCGTACCCAGAGACTGTCGGTGTGGTGTTTGCAGTGAGCCACTTTGTGTCTCATTACATCCAAGCCACCCGGTTGTCTGCAACCTTCCAAAGGGGCATCTCGGTCCCTGCAAAAGCACGCGCCGACCGGATGTCGGATTCTGGTTTATAACACCAGAGGGCCAGACCGTGGCCTGACAACTTTGCTGCAAAACACAACATGTTCCCATACTCCGGTATGGGAACTTTTCATATATATCATAAGAGGTAGATTGTTGCCGTCGCGATATTGACAATAGTTTGAATTGTGTGCTATAATCACGACGATAGGTTAATGGCGATGTGTGTCGTCATTAATAGTACATTTCCATTTAGGAGACATTTATAGAACAAACGTTTTCAGAACGGAATCTGTTTGCATAAACCAGTGGACTTTTTTAGGAAAGGAACGCATCATGATCGGAGCAGGAACATTAATCTGGAGCAATCTGTACTGGATCGTGCTGTTGGTGGTGGCAGTGTTGGTGGCGTGGGGCCTCACCAAGATGTGGCTGGCATACGGCACCAAGGTGGAGGCGGCGGGCAAGAACACGGTTCTGACGCCGTCTCCGATCGGCCCCATCATCGCGACCATCGTGGTCGTCGGCTTGTTCGCCGTCGGCGGAGTCCTCGCGTGGAACGCCATGCAGGACGCAACAACAAACGTCTCGACCTACGAAAACCCGGCGCAAAACGCCGAGCAGAAACGCCTGCAGCAAACAAAGCTGCCGACTAAGGACGAGATGGACAAGGCGCGCGCCGAATTGAAGGAGCGCGCCGAAGTCAAGCCACACGAGAAAGCGCTGACGAATTTCGACCAGGCCATGGAGGCCGAGGCCGAGAGGATTCGTCAGCGTAACTCTGCGGCGACGCAACCGGTCGAGAAAAAGTAACGCAGCAACCCAGAAGTGAAAATCCGTAAGCATTGTGCTAGGCGGATCGCAGAAAACGAGAATAGGAGAAGAAACGTGAAGAAAACACTGAGCATTCTAATGGCGGTTTCGATGTTGGCCTTCGCTGTCGGATGCAGCGAGACGGTTCCCCAGGGCAAGCGCGGGCGGATCAGCACCACCAACGGGTGGGAGAAGGACATCCTCAAGCCCGGCCGGCACACCTGTTATGGCCACGACAACATGTACACCCTGGAGACGACCAGCCAAACCTTCAAGGAGAAATTGGACATCCTGGTCGGAGGCAAGGTCAACCTGCGGGTTGACATCACCGTGAGGGTCAAGTCGTCGGAAGACGACGAGCAGTTGCGCAAGGCGTTCGAGACGGTCACGGCCAAGGGGCACGACATCTCGGCCGAGCAACTTTACACGACGTTTTTACAGATGAAGGTCCTGGCCATTCCCCGGCAGCTTTTTGAGGTTCAGCCCGACGTACAAACGGCCGTGGCTAACAGCCCGAAGATCGCCACCGAGGTGGCCAAGCGTTTGATGGAAGAGGCCAAACAAACGCCCCTGACCATCGAGGATGTACAGATTACCAACTACGACTGGCCGAAGAGCATAACCGAGGCCCAGGAATCGTTGGTGAAGATCCAGCTCCTGGAAGCGGCGGCGGAAGCTCAAGTTCGGGCTGACCTGAAGCGTAGTGAGGGCCAGCTCAAGATTGCGACGGCCGACAAGCTCGTCGAGCTGAAGAAGGCCGAGGCGGTGGCTGAGTCCATCGACATCATCAAGAAGCAGCTCGCCGGCGCTCCCGAGTACCTGATGTGGCACCAGATCCGCGTGATGGGTCAGGCGGCCATGGGTCCGAACAACTGCTTCATTCTGTACCCGTACTCTACGAGCGCGGACCAGGTCAAGCAGATGGTTGGAAACACCAACCTTTCTCAGATGCTCAAGCCCGACGGCCCGCATCCGGAGATGAAGAAGGCCAACGCCCCGGTCGAGCAGATCAAGGACTGAACCGGCGACATCGGCCAGGAAGTTCTGTAAGTGTCCAACATACCCCGAGCGTAGAAACCCAATATGGGAATCTCGCTCGGGGATTTTATTTACATCAGTCCTTGAAACATTCTCGCGATATGTTAATGTTGAGGCGTACGAGGTTAATACTAATTAATTTATTAAATATTCTTATGAATACATATACAAAAATATCGTTAGTTGTGGCCTCATTATTCGTGGTAGGATTTACTTCCGTGGCCTATGCAATTATGCCCCTACCATCAGTTACATTATCAGCTACAAGTATTGGCACAGGGGATAGTGTTCAGATTGTAGTAACTGCGGTTGCAAATTCTAGTGTAGCCCTTTATTCTGTTGTTTCTGGCTCTATACCACAGGGTAGCTATGTCGGTACAACTAATTCTAATGGATATTTAACTACTACCATTAGTTCGGCTACGTACGGAATTACTTCTAACACTTTGGTATACGCTGTCGTTAATAATGTATCATCACCAACTGTAGTTTGGCCATCTATAAATCAGGGGACAGCGATTACTTTTAGCCAGACAAATCCAACAATATCTGTCGGGCAGAGTACAACTGTCTATATCTACGGAGGCTCAGGCACCAATTACTATATCTCTTCTAATTCAAACTCAAACATTGTTCAAGCTACAATAGCAGGTAGTTCCTTGTCGCTTTACGGCGTTTCAAGTAATGGGTCAGCTGTTATCGCTGTTTGCTCTTCAAGCACTGTTTGTGCTTCTATCACGGCAACTGTGGGGTATAGCGGTGGGGTTATAACCCTAAGTCAGACTAGTGTTTCTTTAGTCCAAGGACAGAGCACGACTGTTTCCATCACTGGTAATGGAGGATACTATTTTTCCAACTATACCGGGCAAAGTATTGCCACGGTTTCCATCAGTGGGAATAACCTAATAATTTATGCCAACAGTTATGGTAGCGCGAACGTTTCTGTCTGTCAGGCCGGGGGACAGTGCGCCGTTGTATATATCTCTGTAACAAATAACAACCAATATTATACAAATACTTCACTTCTAACTTTTAGCCAGGATAATCCAACTATATCCATCGGCCAGAGTATGACCATCTCCATTTTGGGCGGAAGCTATTATGGAGGATACACCAACACTTACCGTGTTGCATATAATTCAGATTTAACTACTGTTCAGCCGAGCATAGGGGGCAATACGCTCACAATCTATGGGATAAAAAATGGGGTGGCGGTACTTGTAATTTGTGATTTAAATAATAACTGTGGGGCTGTTTCCGCAACAGTAGGAAGTAATCCTGTTTATCCCGTATATACATTTACTAGTTTTCTTACAGTCGGATCTTCTGGCGCTGAGGTAATAGCGCTCCAGCAACTCTTAACAGATCAAGGATATTATGGCGGAGCTATTGCCGGACATTATGGATATGTTACAGCAGCAGCCGTAAGAAGATACCAGGCAGCAAACGGATTAATGCAAACTGGTAACGTTGGTCCTTCAACAAGAAATGTGTTAAATAGTCAGGGAAGTTTGGGGTTGCAGGAATAGCTATTGATTATTGCTAGTTTGTGTGTTATCATTATCGATAGTTAGTTGCCTAATTAAAGCTAGTCGAATTCATTAAGCGAACTATCTAATTAATCATATCTATTAAATTCAAATGGAAGGAGTAATAAAAAAACTCACAGACAAAGGATTTGGTTTTATTACCATCGATGGAGAAGAGAAAGATCTTTTCTTTCACGGTAACGAACTAAAGGGAGTAACCTTTACTGAGTTAAAAGAAGGCGATAGAGTTTCTTTCGAAAAGGGAGATTCTCCAAAAGGACCAAACGCAGTTAACGTAACTCGTATCTAATTGGTTAAAAGTTAAAAACACCCAGAGATGGGTGTTTTTAATTGTTTGTTTAATAGTAGAATGTATATATATGAAAAGGATTATTGCTCACTTAGATATGGATGCATTCTTTGCTTCGTTGGAAGAAGTGGCCACCCCTAGCTTTAAAGGGAAACCCATTGCCGTTGGAGCAGACCCGGACGAAGGCAGGGGACGAGGAGTGGTTTCTACGGCGAATTATTTAGCAAGAGAATACGGCATTCATTCTGCTCTTCCCATATCAACCGCTTGGCGTCTTTCCCAAGAAGCAAAAAAACAAGGCAAACCAGAGGTTGTCTTTTTGACTCCGAATTTTGAAATGTACGAGAGGGTTTCGCAGAATGTTTTTGAAATAATTAAAAAATATTCTACTAGTGTCGAGCAAGCAAGTATAGACGAATTCTATTTCGATCTTAGTTCTGCTAAAACATTTAAAAAAGCAGAAGATATCTGTAAAAAGATAAAAGAGGAGATTCTTAAAAAAGAAAAAGTTACCTGTTCCATTGGAATAGGGGAGAATAAGCTGATTTCTAAAATTGCTGCTGGGTTTAAAAAACCCAACGGCCTATTTGTAGTTGAGCCGAAAGATAGCGAGAAGTTTTTGGAATCACTTCCGATAAGAAAGATTCCCGGCATAGGGCCAAAAACTGCAGAAATCTTCTATGGCAGGAAAGTAGAGGTTATTAATGATTTAAAAAAGTTCTCTAGAGATGAATTAATAGAGATGTTGGGGAAATATGGAGGAGAGATCTACCATAGGGCTCGAGGGATTGATGAGGAACCCATTGTGGAAAATAGGGAAGTAAAATCCATCGGAGAACAAGTAACCTTTAATGAAAACTCTTCCAACCTTTTATACATTACAGAAGAATTCGAGAAAATATTAGTGGATGTTTTTAAAAGATTTAAGGATTCTGGTTTCAATAAGTTTAAAACAATAACGATTGTTGTTAGATTCTCCAATTTTGAAACAAAGACTAGCTCAAAGAGTTTTAAAGAGGGGATTGGGCTGAATGCGGAGAAGAGGCTTAAATTAGAAGGTTTAAAATTGCTTTTGCCATTTCTTGATAAGAGAAACAATCCCAGAGGGCAATTAATTAGATTAATAGGGGCAAGAGTAGAGAGATTTGTATAAGACCAGCGTATTATAGATGATATGTTGACACTGTTTTCCATTAGAATATAATTAAAACATGAAGAATAAAAACATTACAATTGATAACCTGGCAGTGATGGTCCAAAAAGGTTTTAGCGGAGTTGACCAACGATTTGATCAGGTTGATAAAAGCTTTAATAGAGTCAACGATCGCCTCGATAGAATAGAAAATATTTTATTAAAACAACACTCCCAACAGATAGAATCTCTTGAGAAAAGAATCAATCGTCTTGAGGAAGCTTTGGTCGTTAAATAATCTGATATTAGTATTGCTTTGAAACTAAAAAACCACCCCAATAGACGGGTGGTTTTTAGCAGAGGTTTGACATTTGATATTTCTTAATGTATAATATTTTTATGATAAATAAACAGACAGAGCCAGTGTGCCAGCCAGAGGTTGGGACGGGATTTAATGGGCTTGGAGTAGCTCCAAAGATTCTTGAATTATTGGCAAGATCAAATTTTAAAACTCCAACACCTATCCAGCATAAGGCCATTCCGCCTGCCATAGAGGGGAAGGATTTAATTGGTATCGCTCAAACGGGTACAGGAAAAACTCTTGCTTTTGGGATTCCGATGATTCAAAGAATTATGCAGGCAGGATCAGGCATGGGATTAGTTGTTTTGCCAACTAGAGAGTTGGCCTTTCAGATTAATGAAACTTTGCAGAAGATAGGGCATGCTTTTGGCGTGAAGACAGCAGTGTTAATTGGTGGAGCTCCAATAGGGCATCAGATACAACAGATTCGTCACAATCCGCATATTATAGTGGGAACTCCTGGAAGAATTATTGACCATGTCCAGCAAAGGACATTAAATTTAAACAATGTGAGTATTTTGGTATTAGATGAAGCTGATCGCATGTTCGACATGGGTTTTGCTCCGCAGATAGCTAAAATTCTACAGGTTCTACCAAAAAATCGTCAAACTATGTTGTTTTCCGCAACAATGCCAGATGGCATTGCTAAAATTGCTAGTACGCACATGAAATGCCCCGTAAGGATAGAAATTGCTAGATCTGGAACTACGGCTGAGAAAGTTGAGCATGAGTTGTTTGTTGTTAAAAGAGAACAAAAGAATCGTTTGTTAGCTAAAATACTTTGGGAGACCAAAGGAAGTGTTTTAATCTTTCTAAGATTAAAACATAATGCAAAAAAGATTTGTAGAGATATCGCAGATTTAGGAATTAAAGCAGCCGAGATTCATTCTAATAGATCACTTAGTCAGAGAAGGGAAGCATTAGAGGGTTTTAAGATTGGAAAATACAGAGTACTTGTTGCTACAGATATCGCCTCTCGTGGCATTGATGTTAAAGGGATTGAGTTGGTTATAAACTACGATCTTCCGGAGAATGCTGAAGATTATGTCCATCGTATTGGAAGAACAGGTAGGGCTGGTATGTCGGGCAAGGCCATCTCTTTTGTGTTGCCAGATCAAGGAAGCAAAGTAAGAGAGATTGAGAGACTAGTCCAAATATATCTACCAATTTCACAATTACCAGAGCTTCCTCCAGAAGCGCCAAGAAAGCCGTATGTTCCAGAACCAACTCGTACCCCACAATTCCGTAGAGGGAATAATTTCAGAGGAGGAGGTAACCGCGGATACAACAGAAGGAGAAATTAATTAGGTTTAGAAGCATAAAAAAGCCCTGGCAATTTTATTGCGAGGACTTTTTTTCCAGAAATTTATGTGATAACATTGGGGCAAGTAGGTAACTCGGGGACGTAGTGAAATGGCATCATAAGGATCTCCAAAATCTTTGTTCATGGTTCGAATCCATGCGTCCCCGCAAGAGTACAAGCAGATGAGAGGTCGTTTGTTTCGTTCGGAAACCGTCTAGCCACCCGCGCCATCAAGTCATACCAAATGCTATCAAGAGCCACCTTTTAATTGAGGGGGCTTTTTGGTAGGATAAGATAAAATTAAGAATAATAATATGCCAGGAGAAAAAGAAAGATTAAATCAAGAAGATGCGCAAAATGAAGCCGACATTTTATTGCAGAAAATAGATGGTGGCCAGGCAAAAGATTATGCAGACGCCGAGAGGCAAATAGAACAAGAAAAAAGCGAAAAAGTGGCGCAAGAAAAAAAAGAAATACTTTTGGGTGAAAAATTTGCCGAATTTGCAGTTCGGTTTATGAGTTTTGATGAGTATCTAGAGTTTGTGGATCATGGAATAAGTGGTCGAGGTTGCTCTTTATCATTTGCGGTCGAGGGTGGAAAAGCACCAATTTTTAAGGATTGGCTTGGAAATAGTAAAAAGGATTGGTATAAGGCAATGGGTCCAACAGAATGGGATATTTTTTCAGGAAAAACCGTTGAGAACTATCAAGCACTTTTAGAAAAATTAAAAGAAGCCCATAACGAGGCTGCGGAGGCCCTTCAAGGTAGTGAAGGGGAAAGGGACATTAAAGGAGAAACAGTAAGACGATTTATGCAAAAGGTTGATCCAAGCACTCAACGGCAAAAGGAGAAGCTAATTTATGGTGATGAACTCGGGTATCTTCCGTTCAGAGAAAAGAATTATGAAAATGCATATAGAAAGGTAAGTGGCAGACGTAAACCTACAGAATTTCTTAACAGAATTTCGAGTGAACACAATATAAACGAAAAACAGTCTGATCAAATATCAAAATGGATTGATCAGAATGTGCAATTAACCGGAGCACAATTAAAAAAAATCTCTGACTGGCGGTTAGAAAAACTTGTAGCGGAATTGATACCACTTGCCCAAAATTTATTTGAGGAATTAGGCGTAGAAGATAAAACGGGCTGGCTAAGGGAAATTTTCCTCACCCTTGTTTTATGTGCCAAGAGGGGTGGTCCAGAATATGATTTAGAAAAAAAAGTAGATTTTATTGAAGCGATGCGCAAAAACCCGGAGCTTCTTTCTAGGGAAGATAATTTAAGAAAATTTTTTTCGCTTGTTCCTTACCTTGAAGGGGAAGCCGCGAGAAATCGTCGTGAGTCAGATAAATATGCAGCTGTTAGAACCCCCAACCAATATGAAATCGCTCTCATCCTTCATTTGGACCAAACTATCGAAGATGATCTTAACCATTTAGAAGACGGTCGGTCAAAACGAGGCTATGAGCCCTATAAATATTATAGAGTGTTCAAATATGATGATGGCGGAGGATTCAAGTATGAAGATGTTCTTGGGGCTGTTGTTATAACTCCTGATCGGATATTGGTTGAGAAAGCTGTTGAACATTCCGAAAAAGCTGGAAAAGTAGCACACCCAGTTTTTACTAGCAGCGGCAGAGTTGCTTATCCTAAATAGTCAAAGCTAATAATTGGTTAATCTCCTTAATCGCCAGCTCGGGTACCGGGAACGCTTGCTCCCACTCAAAAGTTCGAAAATCGTTCAGCCACCCGCGCAATAAAACCAAACGCAATGGCTGGTTTTTTTGCAATAAGTTGGGTTTGACAGGCGTATTAATATTAGTTAAGATACTTATATATCTCCCAATATGGAAAATAGAAAAAAATTAATTGAAGAAATCATGGCAAACTTTCACGCCATGAAGAACAAGATGCACGTTCAAGGCATACAGCCGGGGAGTAAAGCTTCTATCACTCACTCGCAGCTTTTTGTTTTGGCGATTATAGAGA
>Ga0268276_1000760_pt1 | contig 35432 bp, 28 predicted proteins | sample saktaG_4_FD_190145 | JGI IMG/M metagenome (GOLD analysis project Ga0268276, IMG submission 190145) | Saline water microbial communities from Sakinaw Lake, British Columbia, Canada - sak_2010_1_5_45m | ecosystem: Environmental > Aquatic > Non-marine Saline and Alkaline > Saline ...
GCTTCGTGCTCTCGGATCAGGTGATCTGTTGCTTTCATATCTGATTTTAATTATTCCATGATTAGACGACTATTTATTTCCTGGCCGTGGTGTTTTAACGACCATAATCCTGGTCACTTGGGCACTTTCATTGTATAAAGCGTGTTGTGTCCTGGCCGGACTTTCAACAAGAGTATCTTTTGAAACCTGTTGCCGTTCCGTGCCGATTTCAACGGTACAAACCCCTTCAAGAATATAAAAGAACACATCAACCGGCGTGCTATGAGGGTTGACCTTTTCACCCGGATTCAATTTGATATGGGCAACCATAACATGTTCGTTCTCATGCAATTTACGAACCGATACTCCATGGCCGTTTTCCTTCTCCGGCACATCAATATAACATACTGTTTTCATAAAAAGTCAGACAAATGGTTATAATGTACGATTTAATTAATTGTTATTCCCTGTTTTGTAAAGGCAGATTCTATGATAAAATAGAATCTTTTTCCGCTGATGTCCTCTGCTTTTAAATTCCATGGACAAACCTGAACCATTCCCTGACCAGCAGTGAAGACTGCGAGTTCGGAAGAACTGATCACACATTCGCCGGCATTTCCGCCAAGTCTTTTAAAGATCCTGTGATTATTGTAATCGGTAACTGTGACATAAATTGAATCGGCATTTGACACAGCACTGCCCAGAGAAATGGTCGCACCGGCTGTTTTGGTAATGGTGGCGGGAAGTGTACTGAATCCTGTATAGTCAGGTATGGGCCGTTCATCGGTATAACTGATGGCAGGCACAGACGCGGAACCGGTTACATTCCATGCCAGTGTGCTGAAAGTTAAGGGATCGGTGAGATTTTGATATACATATGCATTGTTTGTTGATTTTGTCAGACCTTTGGTATTGAGCGTCACAGTTCCGCCATCGACAAATGTACTCCCACCCATGGTGGTTGTAAAGGCAGCAACAGCCGTATTCACTTCAAGGGGAATGGCCATGCCGGCAACAGTTGTATAGGAAACCGAACGTACAGCAGCCAATGCGCCATAACCATCAGCAAAAGTAATGGCGGGTGCTGTTGCTGCTGGGGTCGTGGTTTCAGGAACGATTTCGCTTGTTTTACTACATCCTGAGATCATCAGGGTAACCAATGTGCCTGCAATTACTGCGGATTTAATCAAATGTTTCATGGTTGAATGTTGTTAGTTTATTTTTGTAATACAAGTTCTGAATAAATTTCCTTTCAAGAGTAATTAGGTAAATAAATACTACATTGCAAATATAAATAAAGTTAGCAAATACTAACTTTATTTTTTAATAATTTAATAATCACTGTTAAAAAGTTGCCTCCCTGGGAAAATTCCAGAAATCAGCAGGAATAAGAGATCATCAACTCGTTAGCGTGATTTCGCTGTCAGAAGGGTAAAAAAGGTGCTAAGCAGGTCTTCACCTTTGGGGACCAGGTCGTAGGAATTGCCAGACAGATGCCATTGGATCACGCAAAACCGCATACTGCCCATGATCATAAAGGCGATTCGTTCGGCGGGCACATCGCTGCGAAAATCACCAGACTCCTGACCGTCCTTTATAATTTGCAAGTAAAATGATGATGATTCCTGCATGATCGAAAAGACAATGGAAGAGAGTTCTTTGTTGTTTTGGTATAACCCCTCAGACAGCAGCACCACCACGATTTCAGGCCGGCTGACAAAAGCCTGGAATTGCCTTGTTACCAACTCCCTCAATTTTTCAACTGGGGTATTATCGGAGTCAACTATACAGGTAAGTCTGTAGATAATCCTCGATTTAAGGTATTCGAGCACCTGCAAGATCAGATCAGCTTTACTAGAAAAATGCCGGTAAAGGGCAGGCTCAGTCACAGCAACTTCAAGAGCGAGGTTTTTGGTCGTGAGCATCTGGATCCCCCCCTCCCCCATCAGTTTGATGGCTGCATTGATAATTTGCAATTGACGGTCGGAGTATTGGGGTTCAGACATTATTTTTATTATTAACGTTTACTGCAAAATTATGAAAATCCTTACTCTTTTTTGTTGTGTTCCTCGCTGTGTACCATCTCCCAGATTGGGATAATTGGAAGGAACTTGGATAAAACGGTGATGATGATCAATGCAAGAAAAATGGTTCCCATGGTGATGGTGATCTCTATGAGTGTTGGTGTATATACAACAAATGACGGTGGCAGGTGTTGTACGGGAAGAAATGGATGTTCCATTGTGGGAACAACAATGAGATAACGCTTTAACCAGGAGCCTGCAAGCACAAACAAGGCAATGACAAAGGCATTTGCCGGTTTGCGAAAGAATCTGAACACGAGGAGGATGATTGGCAGGATCAATCCAAAAACCTGAGTACCCCAAAAAATCCAGGCATAGTGTCCGCTGAACAACGCATGTAGGTGCACAGCATCAGCCCGCTTTAATTTATATCCCGGGACCAGGAACTCATTGATATTAAAATAAAGGTAAACCAATGACACAAGTACCAGGAGTTTGGCCATCTTATCAAAGTGAAAATCTGTAATATATGCTTTCAGGTGGTAGTTTCTTCTGAAGAAATACATCGCCAGGATTACAGCAGCGGTTCCCGAGACAAAGGCACCGGTCACAAAATAAGGGCCGAAGATGGAACTGTCCCATCCTGGGCGCATGGTCACAGCAAAGAGCCATGATGTGACCGTGTGGATCGCAAGTGCAATTGGAATGATCAGGATGGATAGGATCCGGATTCCACGTTGAATGATTTTAACCTGTTCAGGATGATCACTCCAACCGAGCGAAAGGATTTGGTAAAGCTTTCTTTGCAGTGGATGGCCTTTCTCCAATCGTTCGGCGCATATTTTCAGGTCGGGGATTAAGGGAAGATAGAGCAATAGTGCACTTATAACGGTATAAGTTATGACGACCGTTAAATCCCAAAGAATGGGCGATTGAAAACGACCGTAGATGAAGACATTCAGCAGGCGATCGGGCCGCCCCATGTCGATGATGATCACCAAACCGGCCACCGCTGCGAATGCCAGGGCAATAATCTCTGCAATGCGGGTAAGCGGTGCAGCCCACTTGATACCAAGTAAACCAAGTACTGCGGTAATGAGCATTCCAACCAGGCTTGTAGCAACAAAAAAGACAAAGTTGCTGATGTACATCCCCCAGGTAGTGATGTCGCGTAATCCCGTAACACCCAATCCAAGTTTTATCTGAAGTGAATAGGCGAATATGCTGATGGCCAAACCAACAACCAGGAATGCAAACCATCTTTTAAATGACCGTGTTATATAAATGGGCCGAAGAAGATCGGACACCACTTTATCATAATTCTCCTTGTAATCCATGTTGTTCAACATTTTATCCCTGATTTTTTTCGGTCGTAATACCACCAGTTCAACACAAGACAAAGAATGTAATAAACAGTAAAGCCATACATGGCATACTCCGGTGTTTTATGCTGAATTTGTTGACCAAAAACTTTCGGGATAATGAACGCTCCATACGCTGCAATTGCAGAGGTCCATCCCAGTACTGGGCCTGCAAGTTCCCTGCTGAATATATACGGGATGCTCCTGAATGTTGATCCATTGCCTAGTCCGGCACCGATAAAAAGAAGCAGGAATGAAATAAAGAATGGCAACCAGTAAGCTTCAGGCAATGAACTTTGCCGGGCTTGGATGATAAAATAAGCAACCCCGGAAGCGGCCACGATTTGAAGCAAAGTTGACCATTGGGTGACTTTCGACCCACTGTTGATTTGATCAGAAAGCCAGCCACCCACAGGACGGATCACAGCCCCAAGGAACGGCCCGATCCAGGCCCAGGCCATTGGATTGGGCGCATTGGGGTTGACATCTCCATTGGGAAGATACCCGAAAACATCCTGGATTAGCTTTGGGAAGGCTCCAGCGAAGCCAATAAATGATCCAAAGGTCATTACATAGAGGATGGTCATGATCCAGTTGTGTTTGTTGCTGAAAATCTTGAACTGGTTATCCAGGCTACCCTTGATCTCTCCAGGGGCAAGGAATTTCAACAATGCAAGCGTAACGATGATGGTCACAGGTAAGACGATCCACATGCATAGTTTCAGAAAAATCAGCAGGTAAATCCCGAGAGCAGTGGCCACCACCCCCAGAAAAACCAGATACAGTGATCGCAATATTCCCTGAAGGTCCGATTTCAAGTAAGGGGAGCCTGATTTGAGGTTGTTCATACCAAACCAGACAGCACCCGTTAAAATGATCAGTAAAGGCACCCAGGTCCAACCGCTGTTTTGAATAAAAACCAACGCACCTGAACCAGGTTTTACCGGATCAACAGACAAGTGTAAACCATCACCGCCCAATGTTCCGAACAGGGCAAATCCCATGGTCACCGGTAAAAGCCACTGCATTAAACTTACGCCCAGATTTCCAAGGCCCGCATTAAGCCCAAGTGCTGTTCCTGCCATCTTTTTAGGAAAGAAAAGGTTAATGTTCGACATGGACGATGCAAAATTCCCGCCACCAAAACCGGATGTCGCCGCAAGAAAAGCAAACATCAGGTAAGGAGTCTGCATATCCTGTAAGGCGATTCCTGCCCCAATGGACGGGATTAGCAGTACCAGGGTATTTATAAAGATCACATTCCGCCCTCCTCCGATGGCAATAAGAAATGAGTTAGGGATGCGAAGCGTGGCACCGGCAAGCCCGGCAATTGCGGGCAAAGAATAAAGCATGGCTTTGTTGACAGCAGGGTCACTGCTGAACCTGAAGCCAAGCCGCTCCATTTGGACGATGATGATGCTCCACATCATCCAGACCGAGAATGCCAGCAACAATGCTGGGATCGAAATCCATAAGTTGCGATTGGCAATTTTCTTTCCGGTTTTTTCCCAGAAACTCAGGTCTTCCGGATTCCAGTGTTCAATGGTGTTTGATTTCATATCAATGTGTTTCGTATTTACTTTGCGGTTTGTTATCAACACGTAAGGAAAATTCAGGCGCTGCCCTTCTCATCATCCTGGAGATGATGGTGCGCATCCACCAAAGGCAAATCACAGAAATTATGAACAGTAACATCCAGGAACTGGTCCATAAGCCGGTCCATTCCAATAAGTATCCAAAAATGATGGGGAAGAAGAAACCTCCCAGTCCGCCGATCACCCCTACCATGCCTCCCACTACACCTACCTGATTTGGGAAGTAATCGGGGATGAACCGGTAAACTCCGGCTTTGCCAATTCCCCAGGCAATACCCACAACAAATACAAGGATCGCAAAGATCCACATGTTGGCCTGGAAGTAAATCTTGGTAATTCCCCTGGCAAGCATTTGTTTCTTTTTTACCTGGTCACCTTCCTTAACAGCAGGTTTCTGCCACGAATCTTTTGTTGGTAATATCAGCAACCCTGATTCATCAAGGTTTGCAACTGTTTCGTGCTTATGGATGACCGGATAAGAAATTCCATCGACTTTTATCAGGGAGTCAGACACAAAACTGACAGTACCTTTTTTTGCAGCAGTGATAGCCTTCCCTGGCGAAAAAATCTCCATCCTGGGCACCATCAAAAGGAAACAGGTTGCGATAGAGATGCCGAACACCCAAAGCATGACGCTGCGTGCACCCCACATGTCGGCCATCCAGCCTCCCAGGGCACGGATCACACCCGAAGGCAGGCTGAACAACGAAGCCAGTAAACCTGCCATCACCAGTGAAGTAGCATAGACATTGACGAAATAGGGAACCAGCCATTGGGAAATAGCGACAAATCCGCCGAAGACCAGGAAGTAGTAAAGGCCGAAACGCCAGACCATCACACTTTTCAAAGGCTGGAGCAATTCCTTCATCGTTTGTCCCTGTACATGATGTTTCTTATTTTCAGTGAAGAGTAGAAATAAAACCGCCATGATCACAAGGGAAGAGGCATAGATGACCGGTAGAATCCTCCAATGATCCATTGCATTCCCCCCGGTAAAATAATTCAAAAGCGAAGGTGCCAGGAGGGTAGTCACGGCTGCGCCCGCATTGCCTACTCCAAAGATCCCAAGTGCTCTCCCTTGCCACTCTTTTGGGTACCAAACTGATGTGTTTGCAATGCCAACGGCAAATCCGGTTCCGGCCATTCCAAATCCAAAACTGCATGCCATAAATCCCCAAAAGCTATCAGCCAGTGAAAAGAGATACATTGGGATGGCACAGAAAAGTAACAACAGTCCGAATACCCATTTACCTCCATATTTATCGGTTAAGATTCCCATTGGAAGTCTGAAAATTGATCCCGTAAGCACGGGAATCCCGATCAACCAACCCACCTGCACGAGTGTGAAATTGTACAGCCCGTTGTCAACGAGGAAGGTGATCATCACCCCATTAAACGTCCATACCGCGAAGCAAACTGTAAATGCCAGGGTATTGAAAAATAACATTCTGTGAGATTTTGGGGTAACAATATGCTGCATGATCGGTTATTTTAGAGGGTTAATTTGGATTTACTATCCTGAATTATCAGTTGTTTCTGGATTTTACTTCAGGAGTCATGGCGGTTGAGTTTCGCATCAGTTTCCGGTCACGGTTCCAGATCACCACCTGGAAAGGCCGCCAGAAGTATTTTACAGGAAAGACCAGGAAATGCATGAACCTACTGAAGGGGATCAGTCCGATGAGCAGAAATGCGGTTGAAATATGAATTTTAATGATCAGGGGCAAAGCCGAAACCGCTGCCAGATCAGGGTTCATCAAAAATAATGAACGGACATAAGGCGTAAGCACTGATGCAAACCACGCCGAGCCCCAGCGATAGGTCAGGGCAATCCAAATCCCGGTCACAGCCTGGGTAAGCAGAACGACGAAGACAGCAATATCCATATCAGTGGTGGCCCGGTGAAGGCGTTTATTCCGAAGGCGCCGGAAAATCAGGATCACTACGCCGACAAAGAAGGATATCCCGAAGATCAGCGCGGCAGCTTCAAGAATGATGAGTCGCACAGGGTTGCCATTCCAAGCAATGACCGATGCAGGGAACAAAAATGCAATCAGGTGGCCAAAGAACAGGGCAACAATTCCCCAATGCATGAACAAACCGCCGAAAAAAAGATCCCGGCTTTCGAGGAACTGGGTTGACAGGGAGGTTACCTTGTATGCCTGTGTCCTGTAAACATAAACCGATCCGACCAGCATCACGATCAGGGCTGTATAAGGCATTGCGATGAGTAAAAAAATGTCGCTCATGAGATTAAAATTTTTGTTTGCCAATTTCATGTAAGAATTCTGCTCCGCAGGCATATTCATCACCTGCACAACCTTGAACATCCGGTTTCACCTGGTAAGTTTCATACGGCAACCCTGAGAAATCCGTTTCCATTACTTTCAATACCGTTTCAAAAGCATATTGATAGACATTATCTGTATTTTCAAATTTTTTCAATATCTCCCTGATGGCCGGAAGCATAATGCTGTAAGCAAGTTCTTCAGCAACTTTCTGTTCTGACATCAAAGGAAGTAAGCGCATTACATTTGGAAGATGATCGGCCAGTTCACTGCCCAGGTCGTTACCAGCTGAGATTTGTTCCTGTTGCATCATAGCCAGGAAATTCCCCCTCTTGTAGTCTTCTCCGAACAGGATATACCCAAGGTCCATAGAAATTAATGCTTCCACTTCAAAAGTGTTGATGAAATACTCCTCCCTGCTATGCAAATCCATCCCAAGGATGGTTTGCTGAAAATGCAGAAAGATATTGGTTGCCGCAGGATAGTTAGCATACAGGATGTCGCTTGTGAGTCGAATCAAATCATCTGTTTTCTGATCAGGATAGTCGAACAAACCGGCAAGGATGCTGTATTTCTGTAATCGTTGAACCATGATGATTAAATTCTTTGTGGTGTATTGAGGGTTCCAAAACCGGTATTCCCTTTGATATCTGCGGTGTTTTCCAATAACTCCGTGGCCTCTTCACGATGAGCTGCGGGGATCACAAACCGTTCGCCGAACTTTGGAAGCGAGGTCAGGCGAAAAATGGCATCAGCCACATCGGCGGTGAGCCCTGTTTCTGCAAAGGCCAGCTTACACTCATCTTCATGGAGGTCACCTACAGTAACCCCACGTCGGTGAATCCTCACAGCCATCAATTTTTTCAATACTTCCCTGATCTTTTCCGTATCACCGGCAGTAAAAAGGTTGGCCATATATTGCATCGGAACCCTGCTGCTTTCAATTCCTCCCCAAAGCGAAGCGCTCGTTGTTTCGTACGATCCTGTGGATGTGTCCGCAATTGCTGGAAGTAAAGGTGGAACATAGAAGAGATTAGGCAATGTGCGGTATTCGGGATGCAGGGGCAGGGCGATGCCCCATTCCTTCACAAATTTCCAGACAGGAGATTTCCTGGCCGAGTCCAGCGTACTTTCTGCAACGCCATTTTCGCGGGCAGCCTGCCGGACCTTCTCATCAAAAGGATCGAGGTAAATTTCCAGCTGTTTGGCCACAAGATCCTTTTCATCACAGGAGGCGATCTCCCTGATGCGGTCGGCATCGTAAAGCAACACACCAAGATAACGGATTCTTCCTACGCAGGTATGCATGCAGGCCGGGGCCTGACCGGTTTCCAGCCTTGGATAACACAACAGGCATTTTTCCGACTTGCCATTGTTCCAGTTGTAATAGCTTTTTTTATAGGGACAAGCGGATACGCACATACGCCAGGAGCGGCATTTGTTCTGATTGATGAGTACAATCCCATCTTCACCACGTTTATAAATTGCTCCTGAAGGGCAGGCTGCCACACAAGCCGCATTCAGGCAATGATTGCAAATGCGTGGCAGGTAGAACATGGTCATACGTTCAAGCTGAAACATAGCCTCCTTTTCTGCCGGAGTCAGATCATGCATGTTCACATCCTGTCTTGCATAGTCAGGAGAGCCGCCAAGATCATCATCCCAGTTGGGGCCAGTTTTAATGTCAATGGGTTCACCAGTCACAAGGGAAATTGGCCGTGCGGTAGGTTGGTCATCACCTGCAGGAGCTTCAAACAGATTGGCATAATCGTATGTCCAAGGCTCGTAATAATCATCCATCACTGGCATGTGTGGATTGTGAAAGATATTGGCCATGGTCGATTTCCGGTCCATTCCTTTGAGCCGGAGTTCATTGTCCGATTTTGTCCAGCCACCTTTATACACCGACTGATCCTCCCATTTGTTCGGGTAACCGGTTCCCGGCTTTGTCTCCACGTTGTTCCACCACATGTATTCGGCCCCCTTCCGGTCTGTCCAAATATTTTTGCAGGCAATTGAACAAGTGTGACACCCGATGCATTTATCGAGGTGAAAAACCATGGCTATTTGGGATCTTATGTCCATATGCGTTTTTTTACCCCACCCCCGTCCCCTCCCCAAAAAGGAAGGGGAGAACTGGATGGGTCATTAAGTTAACTCCTTATACTAAAAAACAACTTTATCCATTTTTCGAATCACTACAAACGTATCGCGGTTCACTCCTACCGGTCCCCAATAATTGAAGTGGTATGTAAACTGGCCATAACCCCCCACAAGATTATTTGGCTTCAGGTGAACCCGTGTAAGGCTATTGTGTCCACCGGAACGACGGTTTCCCCTGACCTGTGATTTTGGCTTAGAATATGTTCGCTCGGGTGAATGATATACAAAGCAAAGCCCTCTGGGGATGCGTGCACTTACGCAGGCCCTTGCGCTGTAAACTCCGTTATCGTTATAGATTTCAACCCAATCGTTGTCCTTTATGCCAAGTTCTGCAGCATCCTCTTCGCTTAGCCAAACCGGAACCATGCCCCTGCCAAGCGTAAGCATCCGAAGATTATCACCGTAAGTCGAATGAATATGCCATTTGCCATGCGGAGTCAGATAATTGAGCACCATGGCATCTTTGCCAACCAGGGTTTTTCTTAACTCCCCATAGACTTCAGGTTTTGGTGAGGGCTTGTAAGTCGGAAGGTTTTCACCGAATTTGATATATCCTTCATGATCAAGATACAAATGCTGTCTTCCCGTAAGAGTTCTCCACGGAACCAGTCGTTCCACATTATAGGTGTAAGCTGCATAAGCACGGCCCTTGTCGAGCAGTCCTGACCAGATGGGTGAATTATTGTATCGCCGGGGCTGAGCCTGAAGATCAGCATAGGTTATCCTCACGTCACGGCTGCCTTCGGCCAGATCAGTTAGTTTCAATCCGGTTTTTTTCTCAGCATTCTGGTAGGCCCGGAAGCTAAGTTCACCATTTGTAAGGGATGACATGCGAAGAATGGCATTGATGGCCTCTTCATCCTGCTCCAGCGATGGATAGAAGGTTTCGCCTGTGAGATGAAGATGGTCTTTATCGGCTGCCAGCATATCGTAAACATCTCCGGCAACAAATGAATTGCCATGCGCCCCTATAGGCCCGGTTTTCATGTTGGGGCCCAGGCTGCAAAACTTATCATATAGCCTGGTGTAATCGCGTTCTACAATCACCATGTTGTGCATGGTCTTTCCGGGAATAGCTTCACATTCACCTTTCGCCCAGTCTCGGATAAAAGGTTGTGCGATCTCGGCAGATGAATCATGCGCCAATGGTGTATTTACCACATCCATCATCGGCTTGTTTAAGTGAATTGAGGCGATTTCACTGGTGATTTTTGCAATAGACCTGAAGATGGCCCAATCACTGCGGGATTCCCATACCGGCGGAATGGCTGCCGACAGTGGATGGATAAAGGAGTGCATGTCGGTACTGTTCAGGTCGGCTTTTTCATACCAGGAGGCAGATGGCAATACGATATCTGAATAAAGCGCACTGGTATCCATCCTGAAATTGAGATCCACGATCAGGTCCATTTTGCCGGTAGGTGCATTTTCCATCCAGTTGACTTCATTCAACTGTCCTTTGGCCACCTCTTCGGCAATGGAATTGTGGTGTGTTCCCAGGTAATGTTTCAGAAAATACTCATGGCCCTTCGCACTCGACATGATGGCATTGCCGCGCCAGATGAACCATACACGCGGAAAATTAATTTCGGCATCGGGATCGGTCACGGAATAGGCAAGTTCTTTGCTCTTCAGTTTTTCAATGATCCAGGTCTTTATTTCATCATCGGATTTTGCCCCGGAAGCAACTGCAGCTTCCACAATCTCGAAATTATTGCGGTCATACTGCGGATAATAAGGCATCCACCCATTTCTTACCGATTTCACAATTAAATCAGCCGTGTGTTGCTCAGTAAGATCATTTTTGAGTGATGCATTGTATTGCGATTGGTTCCCGTCGTATCGGTACTGGTCGGAATTCATGTAATGCCAGATCGGGGCCTGTTGCAGCCGTGCCGTTGGGTTCCAGTCGCGGGCCGACATGATCGAACTCCACGAGTCCACCGGCGCCAGTTTTTCCTGGCCGACATAATGGTTAATACCGCCACCGTTACGCCCGACACAACCGGTCATCAGCAGTGCGGTGATCCCGGCACGGTAAATCAGGTTCTGATGATACCAGTGATTGACTCCGGCACCAATGATGATCATGCACTTTCCATTAGTTGCTTCGGCTGTTCTGCCCCATTCACGGGCAAACTGCAACACTGTGTTGCGGCCGATGCCGGTAAATACTTCCTGCCATGCCGGGGTAAAAGCCACCTTTTCATCATCATAGTCATGCGGATAATGACCACCAAGACCGCGGTCAACGCCAAACTGGGCCATCAGCAGGTCATACACTGTTGTTACTACGGCCCTGTTTCCGGAAACTGTTTCGATATATTTCACAGGTACACCGCGTTCATTTTGCAAGTTGAAAGCAAAATCGGTGAATTCCACCATGGCAACTTCATCCCTATGGCTGATCAGGCTCAGCAAGGGATCAAATGCATCGCCTGTTTCAGCATCCTCAGATTTCATGTTCCATTTGCCGTCGATAGTTCCCCAGCGATGGCCAACACTCCCACCCGGACAAACCAGGTTTCCGGTAGACTCATCAATATTCAGAAATTTCCATTCTCCATTCTCAACATCTTTGAACTTATCCACTGAACTGGCACGCAACAGTCGCCCGGGGACCATTCTCCCGTCAGTTTCTTCCAATTCAACCAGATACGGTGAATCAGTATATCGCTTAATATAATCTATGAAAAATGGGACCTGTTTATCAACATGGTACTCCTTCAGCAATACATGGGTCACGGCCATCCAGAATGCACCGTCCTGCCCGGCATTGATGGCAATCCACTGATCGGAATATTTGGCGACCATGTTGAAATCGGGCGAAAAGACCACCGTTTTGGTACCGTTATGCCGCGATTCTGAAAAGAAATGAACGTCAGGCGTGCGGGTCATTCCAAGGTTTGAACCCATGCAGGCTATGAACTTGGCATTGTACCAGTCGGCGCTCTCTGCCACGTCGGTCTGTTCGCCCCACACTTCGGGAAATGCATTTGGAAGGTCACAATACCAGTCATAAAAGCTGAGGTTCACCCCACCCATCAGTTGCAGAAAGCGGGAACCGGCTGCATAACTGATCATCGACATGGCCGGTATCGGTGAAAAACCGACGATCCGGTCCGGACCGTATTTCTTTGTGGTGTATATGTTGGCAGCGCCGATCATCTCCAGGGCTTCATCCCAGTGAATTCTGCGGAATCCGCCTTTTCCCCGTGCCTCTTGATAAGCCTTACGCTTTACAGGGTCTGACTGGATGTTCTCCCATGCTTTGAATGCATCGCCAGTCTTTGCCTTTTCCTCCCGGAACAGGTCGATCAGTTTGCCCCTGACAAGTGGATATTTTACCCGCAAAGGAGAATACAAATACCATGAAAATGATATCCCACGCTGGCAACCCCTTGGTTCGTAAGGTGGCAAACTGCTTTCGAGCAACGGGTAATCAACCGCCTGTGTTTCCCAAACTACGATTCCGTTTTTCACATGTACATTCCAACTGCAACCACCGGTACAATTGACGCCATGGGTGCTTCGGACTACTTTGTCGTGTGCGAATCGGTTCCTGTAAAACTCCTCCCACTTGCTGGTTTTCGGAGAAATAAGATCGGTAATCCAGCTCATCGGTATGATATTGGGTTGATTACATTATTTTTCGGTCGCCATCTGACGTGCAAATATTTCGTGATTCACACTTAAACGCTTTCTTAATCGCCATAATCCAAATAGTGATAACATGAATATGCACCAGCCCCCGATTCCTAATAATAGGAAAGGGAATGTTGACCGGGTTGCCTGGCCTTTTACCATTGTTTGAGAAATGTTTTTCAGATAAGCGGTGAGGTCGTATATTTCCTGGTCATTCAGCGGATGCGCTATATAGGTGTTGGTCATTGCCGGAAAAGGTGGAGATTGTAGCAATGCTTTGATCCCTTGTCCTTTCAGCATAAAGAAAGACAGATTCAAACTTTTTGCCAGGCTACCACCGACCCCGGCAACATCGTGAACCGAATGACAAGTAATACATGGAGAACCGGAATTTTTTAACGGTACATTCCCAGAAAAGAGAGCCCTTCCCCGAATGACATTTTCCATGGACGCTGCATTTAAAAATGTGTCAGCAACAGCAGATTGCGCCGAACCTCCCTTTGATTCAATATATTTTATAATGGCAGACAGTTCAATATCATTTCCACCAAAGGGTGGCATCAATAAATTATTGAATTCCTTACCAATTGCTACAGCTTGTGGATCACCGCTTTTGATTACATCAGCCGAGTTTTTTATAAACTTCGTCAGCCAGACTTTATCGGCTTTTTTGGTGACCCCGGCCAGGTCTGGCCCGACCAACCGCCCTCCTCCAATGGAATGGCAGGGAGCGCAGGTTCGTTTAAACAGATCAGCACCATCCTGAGACGATGCATAAAAAGTAAGCAGACAGAAAGCGATTGTCATCGAAACCCTTTGCATAAAAACCATATCTTGCGGATTTTAAACCAAGTTAGTGATTGCAAACATAAAATATTTTTTCCTAAATTTGCAATTCAGCAATTAGGTATTTGATTATTTATTTTGATTTTAAATAACCTGTACACCATTCAATAAAAAAATTTTGTATGAATTCTTCTCCGAGCCTCATTTTCTAAAGGATTTCTCATGAAAATGAAGCCGATGGGTTTGGCCGGAAACAGCCTTGCCTCCCGAGGACAAACGAGTCTGAATTGGAAAGGAGACCTTAAATGAATGAATTTTTATTTTTAGCAGCCATTGGCCTGGTTGCATTCTTCTATTCATCGGTTGGCCATGGTGGAGCGAGCGGATACCTTGCATTAATGACGCTTTTTGGATTCGCTCCTGCCGAGATGAGAGCTTCCGCTCTTATTCTGAATACGATGGTGGCAGGAATCGCATTTATCAGTTATTATGGAACAAGGAATTACAATATCCGAAAGTTGTATCCCTTCATCCTGGGTTCAGTTCCTTCAGCATTTTTTGGCGCAATGATCACTGCTGAAGTTGGTTTGTATAAAATTTTACTGGGGGCGATATTACTTATCGGGATATTTCGGATGCTGCTTACACTCCGGGCCAATGAATATTGCATCCGCAGGGGTTCTTTGCCAGCAGCATTTTTGACAGGTGCCACGATCGGTTTTTTCTCAGGTATGATTGGAATTGGTGGAGGGATCATTCTATCTCCGATTTTGATTATTATGCGATGGGCAACTATCAAAGAAACTGCTTTTTTGTCGGCAGCTTTTATTGTTGTCAATTCCATGTCCGGTCTCATCGGGTTGACTATTTCCGGGTTTAAGGTATCGACTGAGATAATCCTGTTTGTCCTGGTGGCGATAGCTGGAGGACTTGCAGGCTCCCATTTCGGAAGCCGGCACCTTCCCGTCTCTACTCTCAAATATTTTTTGGCCGGTGTTCTACTGCTCGCTAGCATCAAACTTATAAGCAATTAATAAATATGGACCCCAATACTTCATGCTCAGTAAATAATGTTTTTCCAAATGTACTGTTGATCACAGGATCTGGAAGAGAGCGGGGCAAGACAATGCTTGCCTGCAATATAATCAGGTTGTGGAAAAAGAATCGTGATCTCGTTGCCATAAAGATTTCAGCTCACAATCATGGAGATCCCGGCTCGAAAAATTTGATCCATCGTTCAGGATCCTATAGCATATGGGAAGAAAAGGGAATATCTTCTAAAGATAGTGGCAGATTCATTGAAGCAGGTGCGATGAAGGTTTTCTATATTGAAGCCCATGATCAGGAATTACTGGAAGCCTTTCGATTCATTTATGGATTATGCAGTGAAAAATCAATGATTGTCTGTGAATCCGGCGGACTTGGCAGGTTTATAAAACCGGCCGTTATGCTTTTTGTTCAGCATGAGAATGATACAGTAGTACAAGGAAAGGAGGCTATTCGCAACATATGTGACCGCATCGTTTATTCCTCAAGTCCCGAGATGTTGGATCCATCCCTGTTCCTTGAGATTACAAATCACCGGTGGAAACTGCTCAGGGACGACCGGGATGCAATCCCTTCAACATTACAAGATCCTCTGGGTTATTCAGGCTTTGAAAATAGTTCTGCTTAAAATCAGGGAAATCCTCTTCTACCATGAGCTTATTGACCGGTATCTTTGAAAAAAGATCAGGAAGTTTATAATTGTGTTCCTGCATCATCTGTTCCATCACCGGAATGCATTTCGTCGAATAATATCCCACAAGAGGTTCAAAATATTTGTCCTGAACATACGGTACAGCAGCGTAATATGCCGACAAATTCATAGATAACAGGTACTGAAAGAATGCCCTGGTGATAAAGATGTTGTCAACAGCAAGAATGATATTCGCAGTTGTCGGGGAAGCTTTGAGTGTTGAGTATATCCCCATCATCGGCCCATTACCTGCAGCGAGGTCTGGAACAATTCGGGCGGGGAGTATTCTGTAGTCCGGATTATTGGAACTGATAATAATTTCATTGCAAAACGGGGAAAGGATTTCGATTGCATATTCGATCAGCTTCCTTCCATTCAACTCGATCAAACCTTTATCCATGCCAAGCCGAATACCTTTCCCACCTGCAAGGATGATACCCGTATATAGCTTTTTGTTTTCCATGTGAACGGTTGAGTAACCTGGCAACAAAGATAATTGGATTCGGCCCAATTCTGTGAATGACTGTTACTAAGACACAGCTACTTGATTTATGGGTATTTCTATGCTGAAGGTCTCCCCCATTCCTATGATTCCGAGTTGTGAAATCTCCTCAGAAAATTTTGTTACCTCGTATCTTAAAGAAGGTGGTAAAGGAAATTAATTATTGGTTAGTTATGATTTTATTTGTACCCCATTTGTACCTCGAACTCATAACAACCTGATCCTAAACACGAGTTACTTTCTGCATCGGAAAGTGAAGTATTTTCCAGGGACCTGTTATAGCTTGTAATCGTTTACTTCTTTGGGGTGGCAGTTGTTAATAAAACTAACTGTTGCTACATTCTCAGCACGGCCTTTACGGATAAAAATATCGGCGCTCATGGTATATTCATCGCTGCGGTTTGCATCGTAGAGCAACAGGTATCCTATCAGAATGTTTGCTGCCATCTCGACCAGCCTGCGTGAGTGGAAATCAAAATATTCGTTATCACTGTACTCGTTGATTTTCTCAACGGTCTTGGCGAACTGCTCAGTCATTTTTTCAAGTGAACTCCTGAGGTATTCCAGTTCACGTTTCACCGGGAAGCCGGCCCGTTCGCGCATGGCAGAAAGATAACCGCCATTCCCTACATAACGGATGGCGGCCACCACCTGCAACTGCGTGGTACCTTCATAAATCGTTGTGATTCGGGCATCGCGGTATATCCTCTCAATCGGGAAGTCTTTCATGTATCCGGTACCGCCGAAAATCTGGATGGCATCATAGGCGATCTGGTTGCAAGCCTCACTGGTATAAAGTTTCAGGAGCGGAGTGAACATGTCGGCAAGCTTCTGGTAGCTTTTGGCTTCCTGGCGTTCCTCAGCCTCTGGTTTTCGCTCCCGGAAAGCAAAATTGTAACATTTGTAAATGTCGACGTAACGTGCTGTTTCGTAAAGCAGCGATCGCATCCCATCGATCTTTACCTTCATGTTGGTGAGCATCTCGTAAACGGCCGGGTACTTGATGATCGATTTTCCAAACTGTTCGCGTTCCGTTGCATATTTGTAGGCTTCGCGGTAAGCAGCTTCGGCAAGGCCGACTGACTGTGAACCGACACCGAGCCGGGCTGAGTTCATCAGCGACATGACATACTTAATTAGCCCCAGTTTGGTGTCGCCGATGAGTTTAGCAGGAGCCTTAAGGAATACCAGTTCACAAGTTGGGGATCCTTTGATCCCAAGCTTATTTTCGATGCGCCGAACGGTAACTGCTTTATCCTTACGATCATAAATAAAAAGCGACAGGCCGCGTGCATCGGTGGTTCCTTCTTCAGAGCGGGCAAGGACCAGCGAAATATCGGCATCGCCGTTGGTAATAAAACGTTTTACGCCGTCGAGTAACCAGCAGTGCCTGTGTGTGTCATAGGTTGCTTTCAGCTGAACTGCCTGGAGGTCAGAACCTGCATCGGGTTCGGTTAAATCCATGGCAGCCGTGGCACCTTTATTGAAACGAGGCAGAAATTCGGCCTTTAGCTCATCGGAAGCAAACTCAAGGATGGTTTCTGCACAATCCTGCAGCCCCCAGATATTCGCAAAACCTGCATCGGCGCGTGAAACGATTTCACCCGACATGACATAGGGGACATGAGGCATATTCAGCCCATCATATTCACGGGGTAGCGTAAATCCTACCAGTCCAGCCTTTACCAAGGCGTCGTGGTTTTGTTGGGTGCCACGGGCATACTTCACCTCGTTGTTCAACAACTGCGGTCCCTCCTTGTCAACGGATTCGGCATTCGGGGCAACGATTTCACCGCTGATCTCGCCAATGATCTCCATTATTTTATCGTAGCTGTCGATTGCATCTTCGTAATCGAGTGGCGCGAAATCATATTGATCTTTCTGGGTATAATCTGACTCCTTCAGTTTCACGATCTTCGCCATCAGGGGATGGGTAAGGTGAAACCTGAGATGGGGATTGTCGGTATAGTAATTTTCCATGATAGTTTTACTTCGAATTTTTCTTGTAATACTTGATCATCTTAGGAATAACGTCGGCTACATTCCCTGTGATGGTGTAATCGGCGATCTGGTTGATCGGAGCGTTGATGTCGGTATTGATCGAAATGATCTGGGCCGACTGATCCATGCCGGCGCGATGCTGTACAGCCCCTGAAATACCGCAGGCAATGTAGAGTTTTGGCCTTACGGTGACTCCTGTTTGCCCTACCTGACGCTCGTGTTCCACAAACCCGGCATCCACGGCAGCACGCGAAGCACCCACCTGTGCACCCAGGATTTCGGCCAGGTCGAAAAGTAGTTTAAAATTCTCCTTAGAACCTACCCCGTAACCTCCGGCAATAATAACCTGCGAATTCTTGATGTCGATCCTGCTCTTTTCCAGGTGTCGCTCGATGATAGTGACAGCAAAGTCTTCGTCCTTCAGGATGCTCCTGGCATCTATTTTATTGAGCTTTCCCTTGTATTTCACAGAGTATACTTCCTTCTTCATCACCCCCTCGCGCACGGTGGCCATCTGCGGCCTTGTTTCGGGGTTGATGATCGTGGCAATGATGTTACCCCCAAATGCAGGCCTGATCTGGAAAAGCAGGTTCTTGTATTCAGTCTGGGTTTTGTTTTCAAAATGGTCACCGATTTCCAGACTGGTGCAGTCGGCGGTCAGGCCACAGCGGAGGGCCGATGCCACACGCGGAGCAAGGTCGCGGCCAATGCTGGTGGCTCCGAAAAGTACAATCCCGGGCTGCTCCTTTTTGAAGAGCTCAATAATGACGGTTGCGTGCGGAAGTGTTGTATATGGGAACAATTTTTCATCATCGGCATAATGGATCACATCAACGCCAAACGGGTACAGCAAGGCTTCCAGTTTCGCGACCTTGTGCCCGATTGCAATCGCCTCTAGTTTAACTTTCAGATCGTCAGCCAATTTTCTGCCTTTCGACAGCAGTTCAAGGCTTACGTCGGCGATCGACCGTTCTTCTGTTACTTCGCAATAAACAAATATATTGTTCACAGGATTCTGATTTTCTGTTTTTACACTGTTTTACTACCCGATGATATGGCTGCTGATGAGCGTTTGCATCAGTTTTTCGACATCCTTGTCGGAATTGCTGAGGATTTTCGATTCTTTGTGCTGAAATACCACATTTTCGATTTTTTTTACCTTTGTTGGTGACCCCGGCAGTCCAAGGTTTTTGGCATCGGCTTTCAGGTCATCGGCCGACCATTCCTCAATGAGCAGGTAAGGGCGTTCGGTATATAGTTCAGTGTAGTCCTTGGTTTCATTCTGCAGCTCGGTAACAGTGCGGGCATGCTTGTATTTCATCAGCAGTTTGCCAATACGCTGCCGGCAGGGAGGTGCTGAACTGTGCACCGTGATGAGAGCCGGGAGGGTCGAGTTCACTACTTCTACTCCCCTTTCAAGCCTGCGTTTGACGATAATTTTCTTGGCATCGAGCGAAAGGATCTCTTCTGCGTAGGTTATCTGGGGGATACCAAGCTTCTCGGCGGTCTGCGGACCAACCTGAGCGGTGTCGCCATCAATGGCCTGACGCCCAGATATAACCAGATGGTAGGGTGCTAATTTTTTTACTGCAAGTGATAATGCATATGAAGTGGCCAGGGTGTCGGATCCGGCAAACTTGCGGTCGGTGATAAGGAAACCCTGATCGGCTCCACGGTACATCGCCTCGCGAATGATCTCAGCTGCACGGGTGGGGCCCATTGTCAGCAAAATCACTTCAGCATAAGGAATTTTATCTTTGATGCTCAGGGCCTGCTCCAATGCATGAAGATCTTCGGGGTTGAAAATGGCAGACAAGGCGGCCCTGTTAACTGTGCCATCAGCTTTCATGGCATCCTTTCCAACATTCCTTGTGTCAGGCACCTGCTTGGCTAGAACTATTATTCGGAATCGCATAAAAATTAACCAGATTACAATTAGGTAAGCTTATATTCTGTTTCCTGACATAAGATCAGGGGCGCAAAAATACGATTATAGATTATACAAACAAGAAAAATATTCACAACAAACTGATTATCTGTATTTTGGATGTTGGCTATATTTTATTTCGCGGCCTGAGCTGGCACATGCATGATCCGGATAATTTTTCACTTTTATCGATGATCAAAGGCATTTCATCCCGTTCCCATTCCACGAGACCACCGGCCAGGTTGGCTATTCTGCTGCCAAGTCCTTTCTGCATAAGTAATTTTACGGCCTCTTTGCTGTGCAAACCGGCAGCATCGGCAAATATCATCGTTCTATCTTCAGGCAAATGTTTATACCTTTCGTCAAGCATACTGAAAGGACAATAAATCACTTCAGGCACGCCGAACAATTTAAACCGGCTTAGCACCTCTTCGCGAACATCGATGATTATAGCACCTTTCATACAAATAGCGTATGCCTGTTTAGGTGTGAGGTTATAGACCTCGCCACTTAAAAAACCGGTATTTTGAAATAATGCATCCATGTTATACGAAAAATACAACAATGTAATAGATACCTACGAGAATAAACAAAACTGCAACTACCCTTCGGAACCACAGTTCGAAAAATTTGATCTGATTGTAAAGTTTCCCTACATTGCCCATGGCATAAGCAAGCAACCATGCAAAAATGATTACCGGCAAACCAGTTGCAATGGCAAACACAATGGGTAAATACAATCCGCTTACACTGGTTATCGTCATAGGTATCAGCATAGCGAAATACAGCACTCCGCTATACGGACAAAACGCCATTGCAAATACCATTCCCAATACCAGTGTCCCCCAATAACTTCGCCTGCTGTGTTCCCCCATTTTTTCAGTCAGCCCTGAAACCCCGGGGAATTTTACTTTGATGAAGTCCAGCATTAAAAGGCCTATGATGATCAGCAACGGTCCTAGTATCTTCTCCCCCCATCCCTGGAAAAGCATCGTAATTTTCATTTTGCTGGCCCCCAAAAACAAAACAACCCCCAGTCCGGTATAGGAAATCGCCCGCCCGAGCGTGTAAACCAGGCCTTTTAAAAAGACCCGTCTGCGATCTTCAATGTCGCGGCTAATAAACCCGATTGCCGATATATTGGTAGCTAATGGGCATGGACTGATAGCGGTCATTAAACCCAGGATAAAAGCAGTTAGTGCCGCGTATTGAGAATTTTCGAGAATCGCCTGTAAATACATCATAATTTCCCCATTTATTCACGAATTGTCTATTTTATTTGTGTTCATTACGGCTTCGCCGAACACCATTTCACCATTTCACCATTTCACCATCCCCTCCACTGCTTTCTTAATCTCAGCCTTAAGCTTCTGTGGACTGTCATTGGCATACAAAAATCCCTTGTCGGTCAGATTGATACTTTTATCGCCCGAAATCACAATCAAAGTCTGGCCTTCAATTTTATATTTTGCACCAATCGCTTCACCTTCCTTTTCGTCCAGATTAATACTTTTAAATGTAATCTCACCCTTCTTTACCTGATCAGCAAACTGACTCTCAACAGCTTCCTTCGAAACTTTTTCTACATTATTACAAGTCATGCACCGACGCGTAAAATGGAAATAATAAACTTCAATTTTTTGCCCGGTTCCCACTGATGAGGAAGCATTCGGAGTAGAGGGCGAACTTCCTGAACAGGAATAAACGCTGCTCACAATAATCATTGTAAACAAAAAACTTACGAATCTGTCCATGTTGACTGATTTAGCTGGTTAATAATTGTTTTATTTCATCTGATGAAGGAACACGGCCGGATACAACGACCTTCCCATCCACAACTATGGCAGGAGTTGACATAATGCCATATTTAATGATCTCCAGAATATCTTCCACTTTAGTAACTGTAGCGTCAATTCCATACTTTTCGACAACCTCGCGGGTAAGTTTATCCAGGGATTTGCATTTGGGGCAACCCGTCCCTAATATTTTAATTTCCATTTATTTGAATTTAATTGTTGCTGTTATCGTTCAAAAAAGAAATGCAGTAAGCCCTTCGCCTCTTCCCAGTTTTCCTTATTAATACAATATTTTATGTAGGGCGGATTGATCTCCCCCTGGATTAGTCCGGCCTTTTTCAATTCCTTCAAATGTTCCGAAAGGGTGGACCGTGCAATTGGAATATCTTCGGCCATGTCGCCGCTATAGCAGCATTTATCGATGTTGTCGGCAAGAAAGTCAAGGATGAAAACCCTTGCCGGATGCGCGATAGCTTTAGCATACCGGGCCATTTTTTCCTGGGATTCCGTATAATACTTCCTTTCGGCAATCATACTATTTTGTATTTCGTAGAAAAACGAAACAAAGATATAATAAATATTTACACTGTACTCTAAAATGACTTTCCTTTTACTAAACTGTTTATTTATCAGGATGTAAAGTATTTTTATCATAATTCTTTGATTTTAAGTTATCTTTACAACATATTCCTTTTTTGCTTTCTTTGAAATCCTTTATACCTTTTCCATGGACACTCGGCAATCAAAATCTTCAAAACCGGTTCAAAAAGAACACCTGACAGAAATCCTGCAAATCAGTTTCCTATTGTAGGCATAGGAGCCTCTGCAGGCGGGCTGGAAGCATTGGAGCAGTTCTTCTCAAATATGCCCAACGGCAGCGGTATGGCTTTCGTGATTATCCAGCACCTCGACCCGAACTACGTGGGCATCATGCCCGAATTGTTGCAGCGGATTACGCACATGAAGGTATTTCAGTCAACTGATGGGCTTATAGTGAAACAAAACTGCGTATATGTGATACCTCCCAACAAGAGCCTGTCTTTGCTCAATGGAGTCTTACATTTATTCGATCCGGTTGAATCTCGCGGACTGCGTTTGCCGGTCGATATATTCTTCCGTTCACTGGCTGCCGACATGCATGAAAAAAGCATTGGCATTGTCCTTTCAGGCATGGGTTCCGATGGCAGCCTGGGATTGAAAGCCATCAAAGAAAAAAACGGCATAGTACTGGTGCAAGAACCAGCCTCGGCCAAATTCGATGGTATGCCCCGCAGCGCTACTGAGGCTGTAATTGCCGATATTGTAGCGCCCGCCGAACAGCTGCCTGCCCGGCTCATCGCTTTCCTTAAGTATATTCCGATACCCTCACAAGATCCGGATATCGATAGTAAAAACAAAAGCAACCTCGATAAAATCATCATCCTTTTACGGGAAAAATCGGGTCACGACTTTTCTCTGTACAAGAAAAACACTCTGTTTCGCCGCATCGAAAGGCGCAAGGGCGTTCACCAGATAGACAAAATAACCAGCTATGTGCGCTTTTTACAGGAGAACCCAAAGGAGGTTGATATCCTGTTTAAAGAGTTACTTATAGGGGTCACCAGCTTTTTTCGCGATGCGGCTGTATGGGACATGATCAAGGAGAATATTCTTCCTGCCATGTTTGATGAATTTCCACACGGGTATGTGCTCCGCGCCTGGGTGCCAGGCTGTTCAACCGGTGAAGAAGCCTATTCCCTTGCAATAGTTTTTAAAGAAGCAATGGATAAAATGAAAAATTACAAAAATTTATCTCTTCAGATCTTTGCTACCGATCTTGATGCTGATGCCATTGAGAAAGCACGTAAAGCCGTTTTTTCCTCAAACATCACTACCGATGTTTCGCAGGAGCGCTTAGCTAATTTTTTTGTTCCTGACCCTGAAGGTTACCGCCTGATTACCGCAATCCGCGAAATGGTGGTGTTTGCTCCGCAAAATGTGATTAAGGACCCGCCGTTTACCAAACTTGATATTCTATCGTGCCGCAACATGCTCATCTATATGGAGCCTGAATTACAAAAAAAAGTGATCGCTCTATCGGAAAATACCTGGAACCTGTTGCCGGTAAAGCCAACTGGAACATTCATGTGATGGCACGCGAGGGATTGCGCGAGGCGCTGCCGATGGCCTTCCGCAAAGTGATGCAAAATTATGCCCCACAAATCATTCGAAATGTCATGGTAGGCATAGGTGGGGCTCATTATGCCGATGTTACTGTTCAGCGTATTGAAAATCCCGATTCGTTAAGAGGCATGATTTTAATACTATTTACAGACGTACCATCAATTGCAGGGAATAATTCAACAACCATCAAAACAGGAAAACAACTTTCAGCAGGAAAGCAGAAGGAACTGGAGATTGAATTGCAGCGAAGTTATGAAGACGTTCAAAGTACCCGCGAAGAAATGCAAACCTCGCAGGAAGAACTGAAATCGACTAATGAAGAGCTGCAATCAACCAACGAAGAACTGCAATCGACCAACGAAGAGCTTACTACATCCAAAGAAGAGATGCAAAGCCTGAATGAAGAACTGCAAACGGTAAATATCGAACTGCAAAGCAAGGTAAGCGATTTTGTGAGATCAAACGACGATATGAAAAACCTGCTCAACAGTACCGAGATCGCAACACTTTTCCTCGACAGGGACTTGAATATCCGCAGGTTTACCGATCAGGTAACCAATATAATCAAAATACGTAATACGGATATCGGTCGGCCATTCACCGATTTGGTTACCGATCTGGAATATCCCGAAATTGACATCCATGCCCGGCAGGTTCTCAAATCCCTGATATCAGTTGAAACAGCCATCACCACACATAAAAACAAATGGTATAATGTAAGGATTATGCCCTACCGCACCCTGGAAGACCGTATCGACGGACTCGTTATTACATTTACCGATATAACGATTGCCAGGCAGGCCGGAGAAGCAATGTCAATCTCGGAAACACGCTATCGCCGCCTATTTGAATCATCGAAAGACGGAATTCTTATCCTCGATGCAGAAACGGGAAAAATTAAAGATGTGAACCCATATCTTGTTGAGCTTCTGGGTTACTCAAAAGAACAATTTCTAGAGAAAGCTATCTGGGAAATAGGATTTCTCCAAGATATCGTCGCTAACAAAGATAAATTCTCGGAGTTACAGCAGAAAGAAATTGTGAGGTATGAGAATCTGCCTCTTGAAACAGCCGACGGACGAAAGATCAATGTAGAGTTTATAAGCAACGTGTATTCAGTAAGCGCTCTCAAAGTTGTACAATGCCAGATCAGAGGGAAAATTTTACCCGGTTAAGTGGCATTCAGCTAAATTGAAGCGCACAGCATTATCAAGGGCATCAAGAATTTCACGTACGAATCCCGAAGGAGGACTCAGAGGAAGGTCGGGTGTTTCGTCAGTATCGGCTATTTCGATAGTCGCCAGAATGCGGTCACAGCAATTCCGGAGGTGCTCCTGCTGATGCTCATCAAACTGCACAAAGGTTTTGCCGAACCTGTCGTTAAAATCGATCATGGCCGAGATCACCCCGGAATACAGGCTTTCTTTTTTCTTAAATCGTGAGCGGACCAGGCTGTATGCGAACGTAAAGATCAAAGAAGCCTCTTCCCTGATCTTTTCCGAAACAGGCATTTCGGATGTATCAACCCTTATCTTATCGGCATTGTCACTTTCCCATTTTGCATGTTTGCGGGCCACTCCTGCATCGTATGACGACCGTTTTGAGTCGACAAGGAAACAACTATAGATATAAATGATCTTGGGTAGCAGATACATTCCCTTTTTCCCTGTAACAAATAAAACAGAGAAAAATGCCTTGCGGTGCTCTTTCCCCATCTCGAACATGAAAAAAGTAAAGATCCTCCAAAGCATTTTCCGCTGGGTCAAGAAAGCAGCGATCCCACCTGTTTTTATCTTCGGCTTATAGGTAATTTCATGGATGAATGACAAGGCTCTCTGCCTGAACTTTTTCAGATCATAGATATCTTCCCAGTAATCGGCCAGCCCTTCGAATAACTCCACCCTGGTCATTTGTTTCGGGATGATATTGGTCACGATATCGAGTTTATCCCTGATCTCCTCGTTCCCCGTAGAGATGATCCTCCCCTTTCGCTTTAGATCGTACCACATTTTGGTGCCATATGGCGCTGCAAGCGGATGACAGAGGTGGTGTACGATATTGGCTTCGGCTATGAAAGCAGAGGTCTTCGCAAACACGCTGGTATCGTCCGAATCGGCGCCGATGATCATATGGGCAAGAACCACCAGGCCATAGGATTGAATTTTACGCACCGCTTCGCTCACCGGGATACGAAGATTCTGCTGCTTGTTCATATCCTTCAGCGAGGCTTCGTTGACCGATTCAATACCGATCATCACAGCCTGGAAGTTGCAGTCGGCCAGCAGGGTAAGAAGCTCCTCGTCGGCGGCTATGGTGATGTCGATCTGGGTAAGAAAACTAATGGGGATGGCAAAGGAGTTGTTTAGAACGATAAGCTCCCTGAGCAGAGCTTTGGTGTATTTTTTATCCCCGGCAAAATTGTCATCGGCAATAAAAATCATAGCAACACCAAGAGCGCTCAGCTTTTTTACCTCTTCAAGGACCTGGGGGATGGTCTTACTCCTTGGTTTCCGTCCGTAAGTGTATATCACATCGCAAAAGCTGCAATCGAACGGGCATCCGCGGGTGGTCTGCACAAGAGCCGCTGTATAGGAAGACAGACTCTCCTTCATCAGATCCCATCTCGGAGCCGGCGTTCTGCTCATGTCGGGTTTTGAATGATGCTTATATACTTTATGCCATTTCCCAGCTTTCAGATCTTCAAGAAACATAGGCCAGGTCTCTTCTGCCTCCCCGTGAAAAACAACATCGATATCGCCGGCTTGATTAGAGATCAGGTGCTCAACCCCTATACCGCCGACCACGACCAGGGCCGAGGGATTACTCTTCTTCGCAACACTGGCAAGGTACAAAGATCGTTTGACCTGATTGGATGTAATCGAGATGCCTAAGACATTATAACCGTTCTTCTGAAGCACTGTATCGGCAGGTCCCCTGGCGTATTCATCATGAATCTCCACATCGTACTCCGGAGGCGTAAGGGCGGCCACGGCTGCAACCGCATGAGGAGCAAACAAAGTTTTAGCAAAAAGGTACGGGATCTCTCTTGTGATTTGACCGTCGATATCCTCGGTAGTTCCCGGACTGATAAGCAGTATTTTCATTCTGTTGGCTGGCTGGCAATTGTGAAAGTGAATACCGAGCCCCTGCCCTCCTGGCTGCTGACCCGGATTTTTCATGCAAAAATATAATATTATTAACATACTGGAATCAGGATCATCTCTTACATTATTAACATTTACGTGTTTTTTAGCTCCATCTGCATGTTTATTTACTACTTTTGCATATATTTTGAACATTGAATAATAAAATGGTTAAAATTTCTGATCATTCTCATCTGAAAGCGCTTCAGGAGAGTGAAAAAAAATACAGGGAACTGTTTGAAACGATGGCACAGGGAGTGGTTTACCAGAGTGCTGATGGTACAATAACTTCTGCAAACCCTGCTGCAGAAAGAATCCTGGGTTTAACTCTTGATCAGTTGCAGGGGCATACCTCGATAGATCCACTCTGGAAGGCCATTCACAAGGATGGTTCAGCCTTCCCCGGCGAATCCCATCCTGCTATGGAAACCTTGCGAACCAGGCAAGCTGTGCATAACGCTATAATGGGCATTTTCAACCCCTCCACCGAAAAATACACCTGGATTAAAGTCAGCTCTATACCCAAATTCCAGGAGGGAAACGAGAGTTTTATTGAGGTTGTTACAACGTTCGAAGATATTACTGAGCTAAAACTGGCTGAAGATGTCCTGAGAGAAAGAAAAAAACTGTTTAAAGATCTTTCTAATCAATTCGAAGCTATATTAGACCACCTTCCATGTCTGGTATTTTACAAAGACAATAAAAATAATTTTATCCGTGTAAATCAATATCTGGCCTTGGCTCATAGGAAAAGCAAAGAAGAGCTGGAAGGAAAAAACCTTACTGAATTTTATCCACCTGAAGTTGCGGAACAATATTATCAGGATGATCTATCGGTAATTAATTCTGGTATAGCAAAATTGAATATTGTAGAACCCTGGGAAACCGCAGAAGGTTCCAGATGGGTTAGCACTAGTAAAATTCCATTTGTTGACCTGGCCGGAGAGATTTTAGGCGTTATAGGAATTTCAATTGACATTACTGAACATAAGCAGTCTGAGGCAGAGATCAGGATTAAAAACGAAGAACTGCTAAAACTCAATGCGGAAAAAGACAAATTCTTCTCCATTATTGCCCACGATCTTCGCAGTCCCTTCAATTCATTCCTGGGCTTTACACAAATTATGGTTGAAAATTCGCCTAAGCTGAGTATCGATGAAATTCAAAAGATAGCCGTTTTAATGAGAAAATCGGCTGTCAATCTTTACGGCTTACTCGAAAACCTTCTTGAGTGGTCGCAATTGCAAAGAGGTATCTTCACGTTTACGCCCAAACCGATTGTTCTGAGGCAGAAAATTACGGAGATCATGCAAACTATTTTGGCATCAGCTCTTAAAAAGGGTATTGATATCAGCTATGATATCCCTGAAAATTTAATAGTTGTTGCTGACGACAATATGCTTGGATCAATCATCAGAAATCTGGCCAGCAATGCTGTAAAATTCACACCAAAACACGGAAAAATAAAAATCGCGGCAAAGTACCTGCCCAACGACTCTGCCGAGATATCAGTCAGTGACACGGGTATCGGGATGAGCAGTAAAATAATGAATACTGTTTTCCAGTATAATGAGCAAACAAATCGCAAGGGAACCGAAGGCGAACCCAGTACCGGTTTGGGACTGATCATAAGCAAGGAGTTCATCGAAAAACATGGTGGAAAAATTTGGGTAGAAAGCGTGGAAGGTAAAGGCAGTTTGTTTCGGTTTGATTTACCATACCAGAGTTGATGAAAAGAACGAAAGAGACCAGCTTGTCGGAGATTGTGAAAGATGACAATTATAGCGATTTTTATATGAAAATTATTCTCAAATCAATCGCTTTGATTATTTTTAAGGCCGCTAACAGGAGAGTGAGTTATTATGAGAAATTTCATTTCATTGGTATTGCTATTCCTTTTAATCCCATTTTCTTTCTCACAAAAACAAGGTTCTGAACTTATCGACTCATTAAAAGGGGAACTAAAAAATTCTGTTGCAGATACAGCTAAAGTAAGGTTGCTTGGGAAATTGTCTTTTCAGTATTTCAATTTTGATACCGATTCGGGAATATTTTACGCTGAACAGGCAATATTGCTTGCCGAAAAGTTAAAATGGGGCCTGGGGATTGCTTTTTCATACAACTATCTTGGTGTGAATTATGGCGTTAAAGGGAATTACCCCAAGGCTTTGGAGTGTTTTAACACATCCTTGTCAAAATATACTGAAATCGATGATAAACAAGGCATTGCCTTCTTGTCGAACAATTTAGGCAATTTTTATCGTATCTTGAAAAAGCCTGCTCAAGCAATTGTTTTTTTTACAAAGTCAACCGTTATCAACAAGGAACTTAAAAATAAACAAGAGCTGATTAAAACATATAATAACCTGGGATTTGCTTATAGCGATCTTTCCGATTTCTCAACATCTGACAAGTATTATTTTGAAGCCTTGAACCTGGCAAAGGAAATCAGGAACAATCAACTCATTGCTAAAGTGCTTGTCAATATTTCCGAAAACAAAACAAGAACTAAAGATTATTGCACAGCGCTTGAATTAAGTATTCAGGCGGTAAAAATGAGCGAAGAGTCAAATATTCCATACGATCGTGCTATGTATAATAGCTATGTTGGTGAAATATATTTAAAAATAACCGGCGACAGTATAAATATCGCAGGAAACTGTCAGTATTTCTCTAAAAACAAACGTGAAAATCTGCTGAAAGCAAAACAATATTTATTAAACTCGAATGAACTATTAGACAAAATTCATGATCTGGCCTTATTATCTGACAATTCTTTGCTCCTTTCGCAGGTTTACGAGAAACTCGGCGATACTAAAAACGCTCTTTTATTTTACAAGAAATACTCAACGAATAAAGACTCAGTGTTTTCTGAAGACAACAGCGTAAAAATAGCCAATCTGGAAAAAAAGCGGGAAGTTGAATTAAAAGACAGGCAAATAACCATTCAAAATCTGGAGATTGAGAAAAAGAATGCGCAGATTATTTCTCAGATCATTCTATTCATCCTGGTATTATTGATTACATCTGCTCTATTGTATTTTTACTTTACTAAACAGCAGAAACAAAAAGCCAGGAAGGCTGAATCAGAACTTATTAAAGCTAAAGAAAAAGCGGAAGAAAGCGATCGTTTAAAGTCGGCATTCCTTGCAAATATGTCGCATGAAATCAGAACTCCAATGAACGGGATTCTGGGTTTTGCCGGTCTCCTGAAAGAACCGAATCTGACCGGCGATCAGCAGCAAAGCTACATTCGGGTTATTGAGAAGAGTGGTGCACGCATGCTCAATATCATCAACGACATCATCGATATTTCAAAAATAGAATCCGGCCAGATGGAACTTTCAATTTCCAAAACAGACATCAACAAGCAGATCGAATACGTTTATTCTTTTTTTAAACCTGAAGCTGATGATAAAGGCATAAGGCTTTTGATTACAAACACTCTGCCATCAAAAGAAGCAATAATTGAAACAGACCGTGAGAAGATTTATGCAATCCTTACTAACCTTGTCAAAAATGCCATTAAATATACTAAGGCGGGTTTTATTGAATTCGGGTGTCAGAGAATGGGAGACTTCCTTGAATTTTTCGTAAAAGACACTGGCATCGGGATTCCCAAAGACAGGCAGGAAGCTATTTTCGATCGTTTTGTTCAGGCCGATATTGCCGATATTCAAGCGCTTCAGGGCGCCGGACTGGGTTTATCAATTACGAAAGCATATGTAGAGATGCTGGGAGGAAAAGTCCGCGTAAATAGTGCAGAAGGGGAAGGCTCTGTATTTTATTTCACCATCCCTTTCAACACGGATCAGGATAGTGCAGGGATCAATAAAAACGGTTCTTTAGGAACCAAAGACGATAAGCAGATGAAAAGACTGAAAGTACTAATTGCTGAAGACGACGAAACATCGGAAATGTTTATAACCATGGTGATCAGGAAATATAGCTATGAAGTAATGAAAGTAAGAACAGGGGCTGAAGCTGTTGAAGTCTGCCGCAATAATCCAGACATTGATCTGGTGCTTATGGACATCAGAATGCCGGGGGTGAACGGATTTATTGCCACGCATCAAATCAGGGAATTCAACAAAGATGTGATTATCATTGCGCAAACAGCATATGCCCTCTCGGGCGACAAGAAAAAGGCAATCGATGCCGGTTGTAATGAGTATATTACAAAACCTTTAAACCAGGCCTTATTGCTGGAGTTACTCCAGAAACATTTCAGCGCTTAAAGTAAAGAAGAAAATGATGCTGCATGAGTAATAAGCTTTCAGCAATACTTGTTGATGATGAACTTCACGGGAGGGAAAATCTTAAGAAGATTATCGAAACATATTGTCCTGAAATCGGGATCCTGGGCCTCGCCGAATCGGTCGTCAAGGCCAGGAAACTTGTAAACGATCATAATCCTGATGTCGTATTCCTCGACATTAATATGCCCGTGCTCGACGGGTTCGATTTCCTTGAAGAATTTGATGAGCGAAATTTTATGGTCGTTTTTGTAAGCGCACATGAGGAATTTGGCATTAACGCGGTGAAAGCCGGGGCTGTAGATTATCTTCTTAAGCCCATAAATATTAAAGAGCTTAAACAGACTGTTAAAAAACTTTTATCGATAAAGAATAAAGCAATGCACCATGAGTCCTCGCATGAAACAGACAAACTTGTTATTCCTGAATCACATGGTTTTAACGTGCTTATTACGGATGAGATTGTACGGATGGAGGCTGATGGGTCTTATACCACTGTATTTCTGATTGACGGAAAGAAGAAGGTGATTTCCCGCACTTTAAAGGATTTTGAGGACAGCCTTCCGAAGGAACTTTTTTTCAGGATCCATAAATCCCACTTAATCAATCTAAAGTATATTAAAGACTATTCGAACCTCAGCGGGAACCTGGTTACCATGACCGACGGCAGCAGGGTTGAACTTTCGCGGCGGAAAGCCCCTGATTTTATTCAAAAGATCAAATCACTGCTGAAGTCAATCTGATTATGCCGGTAAAGAATATACTACTTGCAATCATCCTGTATTTCCCGTTTGCAGCGCTTTATCCTCAAACACCTTCTTATTACCATTACACTACCACCGATGGACTGGCTTCTTCAACAGTGTACGATATACTTCAGGACAGGAACGGCTTTATCTGGTTTGCAACCTTAAACGGGATTAGCCGGTTTGATGGTAAACGCTTCACCACGTTCCGAACGAACGATGGTCTTAATTCCAATTCTATTATTTCTCTTTCAGAAGGAAAAAAAGGCGAATTGTATTTTGGTAATTATGAAAAAGGGATCAATGTTCTGCGAAACGGCCATATTGAAAATTATTGCAATGAGATTGACGGGAACCGGTTTTCTTTATCTTTTTTACTGCTTGTTCCTTCAGGCAATAATGAGCAAACATTATACGCTTATCGCAGCAAGGGCACGATAGGTTCTATTACTGAACAAAAAAACTCCCGCCTGAAAACCCACAACATTAATCCAAGTCCAATTGAAATATACAGATTAGCGTTAGGCCCGAATAAAGAAATTCTGGCTTTGACGCCATCCGGCCTGTACAGCTTCAGGAAGACGAGATTAATAAAAAAGCAAATTCAGGGGCTGCCCGATACCGCGGTTCTTTGTCTTGCTAACGCTAAGAACGGGAGGTATTATATTGGTGCAAGGGGAATGATATACGAGATAAAGAAAGATCAGGTGATTGGCAGCTACAAAATAAATATTGCCGGCAATAACGACGTTTGTGCAATTTTATCCGACCAAAACAACAACTTGTGGTTCTCGGTGATGAACAGGGGCTTTTTTTTAATCCCGAAAGGTTCAGACAAAATAATTGATATTGGCAGTAAAATGGGGTTGCAGAATACGCTTGTAAATAATTATCTTCAGGACAATGAAGGAAATATATGGGTGAGCACTTACGGCAAGGGAGTTTTTTGCCTCAATAATCTTTACCTGAAAAGCTATAATGAGAACGACGGAATGAGCAGTAATAGTGTTTATGCCATTGCGACTGAGAAATCAGAAAAATTATTGATCGGAACGTTTAACGGTCTCAATATTTTAGAAAACGGAAAATTCCATCAAATTAAAGGCAATACGAAAAGAACATTAACAGAATATATCTACAGTGTTAAAAAAACAGATAATGAATATTATGTAAGCGGCGCTTTTGGCGAAACCGGGGTTAAAAAAATTTCATACAAAGAACTTGTCCTTCATTTTTTCGACCGGCCATCGTTCTGTAAAACTTCTACCGGGCTTTATCTGTTCGGAGGTTCAGGAAATTATATCATGATTCAAAGTTCTCTGAAAAATAAACCTTCCGATACGTCAATGCTTTTTCTTTTTAATGGCAACAGTAAAAGTAACCGGATCAATGAGATCTTTGAAGATACGAAAAAAAATATCTGGACAGGAACGAGTCTGGGCTTGTGCAAAATCGCTATAACGTCTTCCAGCCCCAGGGATTGGAAGAAAACATTTTTCCACACTGATCCCGTGTTGAATTCAAGAATCAATGCAATCTGCCAGGATAACAAACAACATGTATGGTTTGCGGGTGAAAAGGGAATCGCCAGCTTCAACCTGGAAAATGACCTGGTTAAAGCCTACACTAAGATAAATGGTTACGACTTATCATCCGCGACTTCTATTGTGGCAGATAACAGGAACAGGATCTGGATTGGCAGTATGAACGGACTTTTTCTGTTCGATGGGAATTCTGTCAAATATCTTAACAGGCAAACAGGATTGCCTTCCGACGAAGTTCTTTCATTGTGTTATGACAGCAAAATAAATTTCCTGTACATTGGCACGAGTAACGGTATTTCCTTTCTTGATATTAGTTTGTTCGACAACTATGCACCTCATCCGCTGAGTGTAAAAATAATTAATATAAAAGCTGGCGATTCTATATATTCAAGCGTTAATAATCTGGTTCTTAAGCCTGAACAGAATCATATTTACATTGATTACAGAGCCTTGTGCTATTCATCGCCGGGCTCCGTAAAATATAAATACAACCTGAATGGGGAGTGGTCAGAAACAGATCGTGATTTCCTGGATTTCAGTTCTCTTCAGAGTGGTAAGTATGCTTTGCAGATCATGGCTAAATCTCAGAACAGCGATTGGGGAAAACCTTGCAATCTGATTTTCGAAATCAGGCCCCGCTTTTACGAAACCGTCTGGTTTATACTCGGGATACTGTTAATTATTATACTTACCTCTTCCTCGGTTGTGACATGGAGACTGAAGCTCAACACCAAAAAAGTAAGGAAAGAACTGGAACTTACCGAAAGGTTTAACAAACTTGAACACCAGGCCTTGTCGGCCATGATGAACCCTCATTTTATTTCCAACTCGTTGAATTCAGTACAATATCTTATAAACAGCGGGAAATATGAAGATGCCAATGATTACATCGCAATGATTGCCAAGCTGATGAGAAAAAACCTGGATACGGCGGGAAGTGGATTCATTTTATTGTCGGAGGAGATCAACCGGCTCAGGCTCTATCTTGATCTTGAGAAACTCAGGTTTCAGGAGAGTTTTACTTATGAGATTATTACCGGGTCAGACGTTAGTATAGGTTCCGTTATGATACCGAATATGATTATCCAGCCATTTGTCGAAAATTCCATATGGCATGGGATCATAAATTCAGGCAGCCAGGGTCTGCTGATTGTTTCGTTCTTCTTTGAAGAGGTGGACATTGATTCCCATACGGGCCGGTCATTGATTATCAGGATTACCGATAATGGAATCGGGATTGACGAGGCGAAGAAGAATAAAAAAGAAGATCATATCTCAAAAGGGATACAGATTATCGAAGAACGCTTACGCTTGCTGAGCACCAGACTAGAGCTTCCGCAACCCATCATGTTTGAAGACCTCAGCAGCCTCGACAGCGATTCACACGGAACAGAAGTAATTATCTCCCTCCCTCCCCCACTCTATAGAATCTCTGTTCCGGAATCAGGCTCCCCGGCCTCACCTACCGCTTAATCAGCACCTAAGTCCAGGTATATACGATCTAAAGACCTACCAGGGATTTTTCTGGTCATCGTCTCAGAATTATTCAACATCCGCGTGGTTCCGTCGGATGAAAAACGATGCCACGGCTGCGGATCGCCTGGATTATAAAGACTTTCAGTTTTTCGGTACGATGCCTGAGAAACTGAGTGTTCTCGTTAACTCACACGAATACACCGCTTACTCACTCACAAGCTTCCATCACACAGCTGAACCCCGGTATTGCACAGGCGGACTTGGCATATTGCTTGCAATAGGCGCAGCCTATGGCGGAA
>Ga0268276_1000762_pt1 | contig 35429 bp, 27 predicted proteins | sample saktaG_4_FD_190145 | JGI IMG/M metagenome (GOLD analysis project Ga0268276, IMG submission 190145) | Saline water microbial communities from Sakinaw Lake, British Columbia, Canada - sak_2010_1_5_45m | ecosystem: Environmental > Aquatic > Non-marine Saline and Alkaline > Saline ...
GGGCTGGAGAATCGGATCATCACAGAACTGAAGACTGCCCGGTAAACCAATAAAAAACAACCAAAAAAAATCAGGAGGTTATCATGAATTACAGAGTACATCGATTTGAAATCAACATGGAAAAAGATCAGCATCTTTTGGAACAGTTTCTAAACTCCTTAAAAGGTGAAGTGGTTTCCATTGTGCCGAATGTGGCGAAAACCACTCTTGCCCAGATCTACGGTATAACCAGAAAAGTAAACTTTCTGCTGATCGTAGAAAAAATCACATAGACCAAAATATTCGTAAACCTATATAAGATGAAAACTTTACAACTTATTGCCTGTGCCCTGTTACTTGCATTTATTCTTCCGAAGTGTGCAAGCGGACAGGAGGACCAGACTGGAAAAACAGGAGAGAAGACCTATTATTATGGAGTAGAGATCAATGATGTCCTTTGTGGATATGTAAGATTCTCTTCTGTTGAGGAAGAACAGGAAGGAAAAACCATCGAGAAAACCGAATTTGAAGTGGTGATCAAACTATCCGTCCTGGGAGGAGGAGTTGATATGCTTATACATCAGTTCTACCTTTCCGATCCTGCCACGGAACAGTTTTTCTTCAATACAACCTCCATCGAGCAGGGGGATGTGAAGATGGATTTTTCTTCTGTTGTAACAGGAGATACGCTCTTCTTTGAATCGGTCTCAGGAGAGGATAAGAAAACTATCCCTCTGACACCTGACCTCATTCTGGAGGGGCCATTAACAACCACTCACATCGTGAAGGATTTTATCCATGGCGATATCAACGAAAAAACATACTCCATCTATGATCCCGCCAGAGGCCAGATCTTTGAGAAAACCTACAAACGATTGAACGAAGAAGAGCTCATCCTGGCAGGAAATGCATACACATGCCTTGTTCTGAGCGAGTCAAATCCAGGCCTCGGGTTCACCGCAAAACAGTGGTTTGACATTGAATCAGGGCTGAACGTGCAAACCCATATCGCCAACAGAAAAATCTATCTGGCAGATCCTTCCGTTGTAAAAAATATCACCACGGCAAACCTGGATGATGTTCTCTTTGCAAAGGTTGGCACAAAGATCTCTAACGTCCATGGTATTGAATACATGAAGGTAAGGGCAAAGATCAATTCTGCCGGAGAACAGATCACCCCGGAAAGCCTGAATCATGTGAGGCAATCTTTTTCGGGGAGCGTAACCGATAATTTTATCGACGGCATCTTTGAAATCAAAGCTGAAAAGTATGATGGCATAAATGCTCCTCCCTTCCCTCCTGATTTCAGCGGAGAGGCAGGACTGGCAGATTACCTCAAACATGAGAACCTTATCGAAGCGAACGAGCCTGTTCTTATAGCAAAAGCGCAGGAGATCACAACAGGAGCTAAAGATTCCTGGGAAGCTGCAGTTCGGCTTAGCAAGTGGGTTGCCGAGGAGATTGAAGGCACAGTTCCGGGTGGCACGTCAGCAATCAACACTTACAAAATCCGCCAGGGAGAGTGCGGATCACACTCTCGATTATTGGCCGCCTTTTGCAGGGCAGTTGGCATTCCTGCCCGTCTGGCTGCCGGATGCATGTACTCTTCATTGTATGGAGGCAGTTTCGGTCAACATGCCTGGACAGAGGTCTATATGGGTGAAGCGGGTTGGATTCCGGTCGATGCCACCGCCTTTGAAATCGATTTCATCGATGCAGGCCACATTCGTCTTGGGACTGGAACCTCTTTCAACCCCGAAGAGATGGAGATTCTGGAGTACAGAATGACAGGAGGGAATACAGATTCAACAGCGAATGCTATCCCGGCAGGATACCAGCCCTATCTCGGAAAATATACCGACCTGACCAGAAACAGAGTATTTACTGTGGTGTTTGAGCACGATGGCATTGGTGTTGATATCCCCGGCCAGATGGTCCTGGCACTCAATGAGCCGGATGAAGAGGGTCTCTGGTATCCAAAACTGACCCGTCAGCTCTATTTCCAGTTTCCAAAAAACACAGTAGGGCATGTAGAGAAATTGCTTGTCACCCAACTGGTTCCGATTCCACGAAAATCATCCCTCGACAGCCTCTCTTCTGATATTCCGGAAGAACTCCTCCCCTACATTGGTGTATACGACCTGGCCCAGGCAAAACTTTCACTGGATGTCACCTATGAAGATGGAGGATTGGCAATTCCCGATCTGGTTGGCAGAACGAAAAATCGCATCCTTCTTAAACAAGAAGGCGATAGCTGGAAATCCACTGATGCTAAATATACTATCAGGTTTGAGACCAATGATGAAGGGAACGTGACACAGATGGTTATTGCCATCATGTTTGAATTTCACCGGGGTGAGCCTGCTGCTTTTATCATTGAGAAAATCATTGAAAAGGAAGGAATAGAAGCCGGTATAACAAGGTATGCTGAACTGAAAGCAGAAAACCGGGGAGAGTATATTTTCAAAGAGGGGCTGTTGAATGCACTTGGATACAAGTTGCTCAACCAGGAGAAGGTCACCGAAGCGATTGAGATCTTCAAACTGAACGCAGAGGAACACCCCGGCTCCTTCAATGTTTATGACTCTCTGGGTGAAGCCTACATGAAAAACGGCCAAAAGGAGTTGGCAACTGAGAATTACCAAAAATCTATAGGAATAAACCCTGATAACGAGACTGGGAAAAAGATGCTTGAACAAATAGAGTCAGTCGAGTAAATATTCCCTAAAAATAATGATTATATGAAAGTAGGACAGCTAATTGCCACTATTCTCCTCCTCTCGGTTACCTGCTTGCTGATCGCCTGCAATCATTCAGAAAAACCCGAAGTCAAGCGTGTCATCGATCCAGGGTTAAGGCTATTTTTTGCCATCGAAATGAATGGACAGGTTTGCGGGTACAAAGAGATGCATCTTGAAAGGGTATTGACTGCCGCAGGGGAGATGAACCTGCTCACTGAGAAAATGAATTTCAGGATGAATCTGATGGGAAAACAGGTGTTCACAAAAGGGGCCATTGACTGGTTTTTCGACACAACGATGCAGCATCTGACATACAGCAGTGTATCGATCGACCAGGGGAACCTGCACATCCGCAGCAGTCTGGGCATCACAGGCGACACGGTTAGGATCAAAAGCAGCTCAGACAACCGGGATGAACTTATCATTCTGGCACCCGACGTCAGGTTCGAAAACAACCTCTACCGGAAATATCTCCTTTCTGAACTCCCTCAAGATACCTCCGCTTCGCTGAATGTTCAGATGTTCAATGAAATGAAGGGAAGGACGGATAATAAGACCTATCAATGGGCAGGAAGAGATACACTGTGGCTGGCTGAGAATCAATACCAAACCATTCGGGTTGAAGAGATCAACCAAACAACAGGTGAATACAGTGAACTATGGCTAGAAGAGAACACGGGGCTAATCGTACAGGCCATATTGTACACCTCCAACTTCAAATTCTATCTTGCCGACAGGGATATCCCCAACCGTCTGGTTTCTGCACGCGTAGATGATATCCTCTTTTACCAGGTCGATACGATCATACCGGATTTCAAAAACCTCTCCCGGATGAAAGTTAAAGCGGTAATCAACTCATCCGGAGAGTTGCTTTCAGTGAAGAATCTGAACTACCCCGGACAAAAATTCACCGGAACCGTGGATAAGAATATCATCAGTGGAATCTTTGAGGTTTCTCATCCGAGGTATGATGGTAAAAATGCACCGGGATTTCCGTATGATTTTCCGCTGGACTCCGCCCTTCAAAACTACCTGAAGCCCGAATTTCTTATTGAATCAGAAGATCCAAAGATAAGAAAGAAAGCCGAAGAGATTGTAGGGAATGACGTAAGCGATTCGTGGGAAGTTGTTAAAAAACTGAGCTTCTGGGTGGGGACTTACATTGAAGATGCCATTCCCGGAGGAGGTTCCGCCATCGGGACGCTGAATATAATGAAGGGCGAGTGTGGCGGTCATTCGCGCCTGCTGGCCGCATTCTGTCGTTCCGTCGGCATCCCGGCCCGGTTATCCATTGGCTGCATGTATGTCCCCGACAAGGGAGGGTTCTTTGGTCAACATGCCTGGACTGAGGTTTATATGGGAGAAGCCGGCTGGATCCCTGTGGATGCCACCATCGATGAGTTTGACTACATCGACTCGGGACACATACGGTTGGGAGAAGAGACCTCATTTCATCCGAAGGAGATTGAGATCCTCGAGTATAGTACAGGGTCCGGAAACACATCTTCATCAGGGCATAAGTAGTAAGATAGTCTATTCAGATAAAAAGATATACCATGTATTATCCAAATAAATTAAGGTCCGGGACCAAGTTTACTGCACTTATTCCTGCACTTATAATGTTAACACTATTTGCTTTTGCAGTCGTTTTGTTCGATATCCGTGGAGGATTGGCGGTCATGTTCGTCAGTTTCACCCTCTTCTCCGTTTTCTCTTTTTTCCTCTACCTGCGCACACACAACTCAAGTTTTCTGGCTGGTAGCCTGATGCAACTTCTGTTCGGGTTATACTTTGCCTCTGTGCCCAGAGGAATATTTCCCTTCCCGGATGAGAGAATGGCCTGGTTTCTATATCTCTGCGGCATCGTCATCGGTGTATGGATGGTGATACTGGTGGTAGGTAAACGAAAGAATAAATTTAAGGGACGGGAGGTGTTTGAACTTGCTGCCCGTGCCACTGAACTCTCGGCTGACGGCTTCACAGACAGGCCACGACCGGCCGGAAAATCAACCTACACCAGGGATGAATTGATGGGATTCGCAGAGTATATTCGCAGGAACCTGATTGCGCTTCCATACAGGGAAGAGGACCGGGTAGTGTTCGTCCCGATAAGAATGGGAGATGAGTATCACTTCAACTTCAGTCCGGATAGCTTCAGGCAGGGCCGGACCTGGATCGCTTTAGACTTTCACGGAAACGTCACAGTAAGTATGTCAAAAAGCGATTACCTGGCCTACAAGGAGGAGTTATCGTTCGATCAACTTTGCAGTAACCTGGGACAACTCTTCATCAAATTCATGGAGTACTACAAAAAAGGGGAAGAGGAACGAATTGTCTATCAGTTGAATGAATTGAAATTAAGTCAGTGGATGTGATGAACTTCCAGCAAGCTGCCATATTGGGTTATTATATCTCGAAAGACTATGCCGAAGATCTCTTCCGGCTGCTGGCTACCTATCAGAGCATCTCTGCTTCTGAGGCTGCATCGAGGTTGGAGGTGCATATCAAAACGGCACAGGACTTCCTGGAGGCGATGAATGACCTGGGATTCCTGGAAAAGGAAGAGGTCTATGAAAAGAAACGTCCCTACTTCCGGTATAAGCTAAAAGTAAAGAGAATCTCCATGGAGATCGATCTGACTCCCTTATTCCCCAAAACAACCACTGACGATCGCACCCAACTACGGATCAGGGAGCGTAAAAATGCAGGCGCGCGATTTACCACTGCACGGAACAATCAATATATCAGTAATGTGGTTATCTGGATCGGACAAGGGAGAGAACGAACAGAACGTAGAATTAACCTGACCAACCCACAGGGACAATTCCTCTTCCACCTCCCCTTCCCCAGTGCCGATTTTCTCTCCGTTCAGGAGATCATGAACAAAGCAGAGGTAGACCCTTCGAACCAGTCGGAAATACTTGATATCGCTGACACGCTTATTGAATATGGGATTATTGAAGTAAGTGATTAGGAAAATAATAATAATTATTATAAGAAGAAAAAGAAGAACAAACATTGACACACTGAATTATGAAAACAACAAACATTTTACGCGTAATTATTCCGGTAGGGATAGTACTCACAGCAATCTTTTTCCTGGCCGGATGTGCTTCAAAAAAGAACATCTGGGGTGATACAAAAAAAGGTTTGGTCCTCAACTACCGTATGATTGAAGGGACCCCTTATACCTACAATGTGAAATCTGATGTTAATCAGGAGATGGAGATCAATCAACAAAAATTGTCGGTGATCATGAACAGTATTCAGGAATATACGTTCACTTCGGAATCATCAGCTGCTGATCCCCTTCAACTCAACGTTACCATCGACACCATGGCACTCTTTATCAAGTCCCCCATGAAGGAGATGGAACCCGGCATGGCAAATGTCATTGGGAAAAGTCTTGTAATGAAGCTGTCCTCCAGCGGTTACGAATCAAACCTGGAGGGAGCAAAAGAGATTACATATGACATCGGACCTGAAACCCGTAACCTGGGATCGGAATTCCAGGGATTCTTTCCCAACCTACCCTCCAATCCAATCCAACCTGGCGACACATGGAGTTATCAGGACACAATCATGGAAGAGTCAGGAGGAAATTGGCTGGGTATCTATGCCAACAACAGCGCAACACTGATTGGTTATGAATCCCTGGGGGAGAGGGAGTGTGCCCATATTACAATCGTTAATACAGGAACCATACATGGAAAAGGGTCAACCCAGGGAGTCGATACTGAGACTACCGGAGATTTTTCCGGGACCGACCAAATCTGGTTTGATTACAAGGAGGGAGTTCTTATTAAAATCGTATCAAAAGGAAGTGCCAAAACGCAAACACAAACTTCCGGTGAACGCCAGATGATCATCCCCGCAACACGCGACATGACGAAGACTGTTATACTAGCGGACTAGCTTACAAGCGAACCAGTGATCCAGTGATCCAGTCATCCAGTCATCTAGCAATCCAGTTATCCTTATCTTTGTACGAGATTACAACTAAACCTCAATCATGGAAGAGAAGAAGAAAACCCTGCATATCCTCTGGACGACAGGCGAGAAAGATGTCGCCATCCGAATGGTGTTTCAATACCTGATGAATGCAAAAGCTAATGGTTGGTGGGACGAGATCAACCTGGTCATCTGGGGACCATCGGCGAAGTTGTCTGCTGAAGATGAAGATATCCAGGATGAGATCCGGATGTGTCTCGATAGCGGGATAACTGTTCAGGCTTGCAAGGCATGTACTGACTCATATGACGTTACCAAAAAGATAATCCGTCTCGGAGTCAATGTCAGGATGATGGGAGAATCGTTTACAGATTACCTGCACGGTCCGGATACAGTGGTTACATTCTAGTAGGGGCAGGTTTGGAACCCGCCCCTACTTTACTGGTTCAACCACTCCACATACCCCTCAATATCCAGCCCCTTGCCAGTGAATCGGCCCAGCCGCTCCTGCCAATGGTAGTATTCCCCATCTTTGTAAAAATACTCCTGCATCAGAGAGGCGGTTTCGGGATTGAATATATAGTCGTCTCCCAGCCTCTTCCTGAGCTCATTGTGGATCTGCCACTGGATTACCTCTGCAAACAAGTAATTGTGGTTGTAGACGGGGTACGAGACATACATGGAGTTAGCAATTTCGTGGGGTCGGGATGAGGGTTTGTCGACCAGCAAATAGCGTTTCAGCAACTGGGTGCGCAGGGAGTCGACATCCAGACCTGGATTGTTGAATATCTCAAGCTCCAGCCACACATTGTACAACCAAAAACGGATGTTGACCGGAGAGTATTTCTTGTATGCGGCATTCTTGTCAGCAATCTCATTATCTGTCAGATCTGTATATTTTTTCATCCATTCCGGAGTCTGCAGGATGCCGGCCGACCACTCAGCAAGCCCTTCAGCCATGATGGGACTGGTTCCTCCTGCAACCCACTCATATCCTTTGAGCACGGGGGATGGAATCTGTGTGTAGACGCAGGCCAGGCCATGCCCTACCTCATGAAAGATGGTGGAGATACCTACACTCGGATTGACCACAAGCTTGAAATTGTCGGGAATCCGAACGGCAATGCCCTGCCCTCCCATGGGTGGTGGGAGCATCATCTCCCGGTGAAGGATGGGCAACTCTTCATACTTCATTCCCAATCCGTTGAGTGTTGAAGAGAGAATCTCCTGCCGTTCTTCTTTTGGAGGTTCCGGAGGCCCACACTGGAAGAAATTAAAGTAGATCCGGAATATATCCTGGATGCCAACCTCCTCGATGTCGTTCTTCTCTTTCATCTCCTCAACCATCGCGCGATAAGGTTTAATAGTCAGCGTATCGATCACACCCAGCCAGTTCTGAAGCGCCACAGGCTGGATTCCGTTGACCATCAGTACCAGTTCGGTATAACCAGGAAAGCCCATTGTCTTGGCCCAAGTTTTCCGCTTCGCAAGCAGTTCAATGGCCATCTTTTCAAGCTCTTCCGATGAGGGTTTTCCCTTTACTGTATCCGAAGCAACCAACCATTTCTCAAGTTCCGATTGAAGATTGCAGACTTCCGGAATGTTGTTTACCATTGAAGCCGCCAGAATATTATGCCACTGAATCAGGCGTCGAAACAACATAGTATCAGTAATTTCGGTCTGTTTTGGCATCCAGTAGCGAAAGACAGACTCCATACTATCCTTCTCAACAAATTTTCGTCCCTTTAACTCTTCAAGCTTCCCATAGTCACTTAAAACACCGGAATAATAATCGTAATAGGCATCACCCAGCGCTACAGAGTAATCTTCAAAGAGAAGATCCTGGCGATCCAGGAAATACCTAACCTGATTGATATCTTCGTACCATATAGTTTGCTGGGCTAGAAGACTCGAAAAGCAACCGGCAAGGATAACTACAACCAAAATAGATCTTTTCATAAGATGTAAGAGATTAAGATTCAACTCCTACAAATATGCAGATAAAAACGTGAAAGGGAAAACAAATTCTCACAACTTCTGCCTGAACATGTGTTTGTTATCACCTGCACCAGGAATGTCGTAAAGGTAGAAGAGGAAGTTGTTGTGGACTTTAACTTTTTGTGGGTACATATGCGATGAGGTAGTGACTCGTTTCAGGTCACCATTGTTCAGATCTATCCGGTAAAGGGTCATCCGGCCGTTTTTCAGGAAAGAGGTATAGGCTTTTTTCTCAATATCGTCTATGTATATCTCAGTCGTCCACCGGCCATCCCTGGTATCCTGCACCTGCATCTTGAGCTTAGAGGTGAATTCCCCATTGAGTGTATAGAGTTCAAGTGTATAATCGGCTGTATTGAAAACACAGAGAATGTCATCAATCTTGTGCAGTGTGGAGGTGTTGGGTTTATAGAGGATCTTTTTTACCCAGCCGTACTCCTGAAATGCTTCGCGGCCATCCGGGATGCATGACATCATCAGCATTGCATCGTTGCTAATAACACCTTCGCTGTTTGTGCGGAGCATCTTCATCTTCTCTTCATCGTTGGCATTGGTTAGATGCTGCCTCTCGCTGGTCTTTCTGTTGATTGTATAGAATTCCATACCAAGTTGATTCCTGCTTTGCTTCCTGAAGAATAGCAGATCGCCGGCAGAAGCAACACAATCTGAAAGGGTCCTGCTGAAGCGGCCGATCTCAGCAGGGTAGATCAGTCGCAAGATTGAGCTATCCCGAAACACCTGGTATGCAGTGTCGTGACTTAACACATGAATATGGCCCAGGCAGTCGTGAAATAGTTCAACCGGACGAAAGGGGATTGCCCCGGAACAGGAGGCGGTGTCTCCCGTAAGTGAAAGGCAGAGCAGTTCTGACTCGGTCCTGGTAAAACGAAAAATCAACATATAAACCCTGTTGCTGTCGACTTTATAATCAAGGACTGAATACTGGCTATCCTTAAAAAATAGCTCAGGCTTATTCTCCGCCTTAATCTCAACCTCTTTCAACATCTGGGCCTGTAACTTGAGCATGACCGTAATAGAAGGGGATGTATTATCCAGCCAGATTCGCTGGGGTTCGTAACCCAGATGGCTTATGGTCATATAAACAGGAATTGTATCGATGAAAAAGGAAAATTCTCCGCGACTGTTTGTCGTACTTCCCAGGGTAGTGCCGGTAAATGAGATGTTGGCAGATGAGATCGGATAACGGGTCTCCCTTTCGATCACTTTGCCATAGAAATACCTGTTCTGCCTCTGTGCGAAAGACTCAGTGCCAAAGAAAGAGAGGAGGAGAATGGTGAGAATCACCTTCGCCATGAAATAATCCAGTTTATCCATCGAATAATAAGAAAAATGGGAATCAGGATGATAACCACGATAAATAGCCACCGAAGGAATATCAGGAAGTCAAAGGGAAGAGGGATAAAGGAGGTCTCTGGGGGAGCCTCCTTCGATTCCATCATTCCCAGAAGCCATTGTGCTTCAGCAAAATCCAGCGATGTTTCAAAAACGCGCTTGAAATTCTTCTTAGGTGACGTGGTCCAGTGCATCCTGGATTCATATTCCTGTACCTTGTCCATCCCGAAACGATCCACCAGATAGCATGTAAAGAGGCATACCTGGCCATACCCTTTCGATACCATCTTCCCATCCTCCAAGCGAACCATTGCCTGCCAGTTCCAGGGATGTTCCAGTGAAGTAGTAGAAACCAGGGTAGGCCAGCTCCAGAGGTTCTCGCCCAACTTGTCGGCCGACACAGAATAGTCTTGTAACATGGTGGCGCAACCCTCCTCAAACCATTTTGGATAAAAGAATACAGAAGGAAGATATCCATATTTTCGGGTGATGTAGAGGTGATACATCTCATGGATCATGGCAGAATAGGGGGACATGTTGCCAGTAATCCGGGAAGTATTCAGCACCATCCTTCCCATGACGGCTGAGCCAATGGCCTTGTTCCATGTGAGGTGAAAATACTGTTGGGGCGATTCGCACATAAAAATTGTGACACCCTTCCTGAATTTATCGCCCACCGTATCTCCCCAGAAATGTTCGATTGAATCCTGTGTAATAGAGGCAAGCCAGAGGACATCCAGTGCCTTCTCGATCCGGTCTCCATAGAAGTAAACGGTGTTTTTGTTGTCTGATACGCTGGTGTATGAGATCAATAAGGAGGGGAACAACAATCGTCCGGGTCCTGCAAAGAAGAAGTAGATTAAAACCCAGATGAAGAGGATAACAACAATCCTTAATGCCCATGGGTTAGTACCCTTTTTTTTACTCTCTTTTTCCTTGGTTTTATATATTGTCTCTGCCATTGTTTAATCAAACAGCTGTAAAAATAAGCTCTTTCGGGAATGGAAGCAAAAGATATCGATGATCTTTCACAATCCATCGATAAGCAGAAATGCTATTTCTCCAGCTTGACCAGATTCTTAAAGAGTTTCTTCTCTTTTTCGATCTTATCGGCATTGCCATATACACAGTAGGCCTGCTGATCCACTATGTCCCGCATCATCTTGGCAAAACCCCTGATATCGGCAGCGGTCGTAGCAAGAACGGCATCGCGGTCCTGTTGGAGAGCCTTCTGCGAAATTTTGGAGAGGTAGTAGTTGACTGCACGCTCACCTTTCTGTGAAGGCGTCAGCGGATTATCCAACCCGGCGATCGTCCCGATGATATAACGGGTCATGGCATTGTCGTCGGCTTCAAAGCTGGCTACGTAATCAGGAACGCCGGCATAGTTGTCGAGTGTCTCTTTCAGGTTGGGGTCGCGGTACGAATTGAATGTAGTCATTCCATTGGGAGACATGATACACCAGCCGCCGTAAGCTCCACCCATCACGCGGATTTTTGTTTGCAGGTAATCGGTTGAGAGAACCTGGTTGAGAACGCGCATCTTGCCATTCCATGAGTAACCAAGGTCTTTGAAATCGGCGCCTTCAACAACATACTGAACTTTGGACGGGGTAAGTAACCCTTCGTTCTTTTTCACAGGATCCAATTTCCACTCCGTCAGGGAAACCACTTCATCCGGAAGGGTCGCAACAAACCCTTTCAGCCCTTCAGAGAAGATGGGCATCTGCTCGTTGTCGCAGGTAGTGGCAACCAGCAGGTTTTGCTTGTTGAAAAGCATTGCTGCCACTTTTGCCAGTGTTTCACAAACAACCTGCGGGTTCTCGTCATATTTTTTGGCCAGGTCAGTAACAAACCAGTAGTAGTCGAGGCCGCCTGTCAGCTCCCTGAACATGCCGCGGTTGGTCACATACGAAGCCTGTCGGCGGGAAGCAAACGTATATCCATTCCGTTTCACGTTGGCATCCAACTGGGCCTGATGCTTGTCAATAACGGTCTTGAGACGCTCCGCATCGCAAAAGAGGGTCTTATTCAGAACCTCCGCGGTCAGCTCAAACATCTTATCCACCTTGTCGCCCATCGCTTTGGAGGTAACTTCAAATTTGGGGATCAGGGAGTTGTCATCTTCATTCTCAAGATAGGTGGGCAGCGAAACATCAAACATGCCCGTGTTGATATTGAGTGACTTGTTCAGATCTCCATAGGTGTAATTTTCCGTGTTCAGCAGGCTCAGCACGTTGGACAGCAGGGAAGCATAAGGGATCATATCCTGAGGGATAACCCGGAGGTCAAACATCAGGTTCATGTAAACCACATTGTTGGTGAACTGATCGCAATGCAACACCGGAACTCCGGCAACTTCAGTTTCGTCAACGCCAAACCACTCTGCTTTGGGATTGATGTCTGAGATGTCGAGTAACGGAATGGAAGCCAGCGCTTCGGGTGTATCCTCACGCTCCTGGTAGGCGATCAGCTCATTCGTCTCGGCAATTAGCTGCTCTTTCTGCTCCCTGGTAAGCGTCTCTTTGTATGCTTCAAGCTCTTGTGTTACCTCGGCCATGTTCTCTTTTTCCATTCCCGGCTTCGGTTCGAGAGTCAACTCAAGCGAGTGTGGGTTGTTGAGGAAATAGGAGGTGATCAGCTTCTCCAGGTAGTTCTCCCGGATGCCATTTTTCAGGGCAGCCAGCGGTTTCTCCCACTCGAGAGTCAGGAACGGGTCATTGGCGAAAAACCAGCCCGAAAGTGCCTGGAATCCGTAGGTCAGTCCTTTTTGCGCATTGTCTCCTTCGCGCAACTGGAACTCCATCCTGTTCAGTACACCTTCAACCTCTTCCCTGTCAACGCCCTCTTCAGCAACTTTCTGAAGAGTCTTTTGGATGACATCCATAAACTTTTCGCTGTCAGCCGGATTGGCGTTGGTAACGATGATCTGGACGACATTCTGGTTGTAACTGTCAATCGAAGCCGACACATCCTGTCCGATCCCGACCTCCTGCAGTGCCAGGCGAACGGGTGCCGACTCCTGGTTGACCAGTACTTCCGTCAGAATATCAAGTCCCCAGGTAAGCTCTTGGTCGGTGTTGTGCCCGGCAACAAAGCTATAGGTCAGGTAGGTCTGATCTTCGATGTTGGCACCGTCGAGAACAGGGTAATAGGCAGTTACCTCTTTCATGGAGGTGAAGGGAGTCTGGTCTTCGATCGTCACCGGATCTGTCCCCTTTTCGTAGTTCGAGAGGTAAGCCGAGTCGATGAAAGCCAGTTCCTTGTCCATATCGGCATCACCGTAGACCAGGATATAACTGTTTTCGGGGTGATAGTATTTCTTGTGGTAGTTGAGGAAGGCTTCATAAGAGAGCGTGGGAATGGCAGGCGGGTATCCGCCCGACTCCAGCCCATACGCATTATCCGGGAAAAGATTTTTAAAGATCTCATAATTCAGTACCCGTGTGGGGCTCGAGAATGATCCTTTCATTTCGTTGTAAACCACACCTTTATAAACAACAGGTTCGCCCTCATCGGTCAGTTCGTAATGCCAGCCCTCTTGCTTCAGAATCCGTGGATCATCATAGATCAGCGGATTAAAAACGGCATCAAGATAGATATGCATCAGGTTGAAGTAGTCCTTGTCGTTCATGCTTGCAACAGGATACATTGTCATATCTTTACCCGTAAAGGCGTTGATAAAGGTGTTCAGCGATCCTTTTGAAAGCACATCGAAAGGGCTCTTCACCGGAAAGTTTTTGGAACCGTTCAGCACCGAATGTTCCATGATGTGTGGAGTCCCGGCATCCGAATCGGGGAATGTTTTAAAAGCGATACCGAAGGTCTTGTTCGGGTCATCCGAAGCGATTTTTAGTAGATGGGCTCCGCTTTTTTCATGTACATAGAGATAGCAGTCGGCATTCAGTTCCTTTACAAAGCGTTTTTCAACGAGTTTAAATCCGTGCATGTCGTGGTTTTTACATCCTGAGAGGATAAGAGCCGACAAAATTACACAAACAAACAGAGAAACAGTCGTTGCTGACCATTTCAGGGATCGGGCAAAATTCTTCATGACTGAGTGGGTGTTTACTGATTTGGGGTTCAAATTACAAGGATTCTCCGAGATGGGAAAGGAAATTCGATAACAGGGGGAGTTTTGTCGATTTCCAGAGGAGGACGATGGACGAAGGACGAGAGACGAAAGACGAGGGACGAAGGACGAAGGAGGTGAGACGTAGGTCATATTTCGTATTTCGGAATCCAGAAGCCACGACCCGGTATCCAGCATCATCACATCACTCTCATCACTTTCATCACCCCATAACCTCATCACTTCATCACTATATTTTGAACGCATAATTTGTAATTTAAAATTTATCGGTGTATCTTTGCACTCCAATTTTGAAAATCAATTCTTTAAGACTACTGCCATGGCAAGGATTTGTGAAATTACCGGTAAGACATACATGAAGGGGAATAAGGTCTCTCACTCCAACCACAAGACCAAACGGGTATTTCATCCCAACCTCCAAACAAAGAAGTTCTACATTCCTGAAGAAGACAGCTTCATTACGTTGAAAGTCTCCACTGAAGGCATCCGGAACATCAACAAAAAAGGGATCTCCGTTTGCCTCAAAGAGGCCCGCGAAAAAGGCCACCTGGCGAAATAGTTGCTAACCCCATGATGTCCCAAAAGGACACGTCGGCATAAACGATTCAAGTAGGGGCATCCAGACAGGATGCCCTTACTTATTTATCGGAACCGAAGAAATACACCAGTCTATTTTGCCAAACAGTACCGAAATAAAACAGGGTTAAATTCGTTGATAAACCAGTACATTCTCTTAATTTTGCCCGAATGAATCATCGCCTTCATTTTCTGATCGTTGCTGTGGTGTTTATGGTCAGTGCGATCAAAGGTGGTGCTCAGGAGGTTGAAGATACAACCAGCCAGGTTATACAACAGGCCCGACTGAATCAGTATCAGTGGGAAAATGACTGGCAACTGGTCCAGTTTACAGGCATCACCATTACTGCTGATAGCCTTTCAGCCGTTCCATATACAAAAATTAGCGTGAAAACAAGCCGGGAAGGGACTATGACCGATGTTATGGGATACTTTTCGTTTGTTGCTCATATCGGGGATACCATCCTCTTCAATGCATTGGGGTATAAACCAACCTCCTTTATTATACCTGATACAATCCGTCATCAGCGTTACTCTCTTATCCAACTGATGACTGCCGATACGCTCACCCTAACCCCTGCGATCATCTTTCCATGGCCAACATATGAAGAGTTTAAGCAGGCCTTTCTTAACCTCGACATTCCGGATGATGAGCTCGAAAGGGCCCGTAGGAATCTGGCACCCTCAAAAATTATGATGATGGCCGACATGTCTTCTATGGATGCCCAGATGAACTACAACAAATTTATCCAGGACCAAACCAGCAAACTTTACTATTTCGGACAGCAACAGCCCTTCTCCATCTTCAATCCATTTGCCTGGGCACAGTTTATCAAAGCATGGAAAGAGGGAAAATTCAAACGTAAAACCTACGAAGATTAGATCCGATGATGTTCAAACAAGTCGCTATTATTCTTGTTTTCATATTCTGCTTCATCTGGAGCTCTGAAGCCCAGATTGCGACAGTTAGCGGCTATGCGACCACTGAAGATGGTGACCCGATAGAATATGTCAACCTGGCCATCAAGGGAACAACCAGTGGTACCACTACAAACAAGAAGGGGTTTTTCTCCCTGGATGTCCCGGCAAATCAAGAGGTTGTAATCCTCTTCTCATTCATTGGATATGAACGTGATTCAATCGTTGTGAATCTCCCTTCAGGCAAAAAACATGTGGCCGACATCACCCTGAAGGAAACCTCTACCGAACTCAGCACCATCGAAGTAAAAGATGAACAGTTAAGGACAAGTACCTTCAGCCGGATCGACCCGAAAACAATCACGTTCATCCCTACGATGAATTCAAGCGTGGAGGATATCATCAAAACCTTGCCTGGTGTCTCTTCCCATGATGAACTCAGTTCGCAGTACTCAGTTAGAGGCGGGAATTACGACGAAAACCTGGTATTTGTCAACAATATAGAAGTGTACCGCCCATTCCTGGTTCGGTCGGGACAGCAGGAAGGGATGAGTTTTCTGAACCCCGACCTGGTTTCCGGCATCCTCTTCTCGGCAGGTGGATTCGATGCAAAATACGGCGACAAGCTATCATCGGTGCTGGATATTCGCTATAAGAAACCACAGGCATTTGCCGGCTCTTTCGACATTAGCCTGATGGGAGCAAACGCTCACCTGGAAGGAACATTTGCAAAGAAACGTTTTTCTTATCTGATCGGAGCCCGGTACAAAACCAATACCTATATCCTGAAAGGGCTTGATACAAAAGGGAATTACAAGCCACGTTATTTTGACATCCAGGGGATGCTTTATTACGACGTCTCGGAAAAGGTGGAGATCTCCCTCCTGGGATATTATTCAAACAACGCCTATAACCTTATACCCGAAACAAGGGAGACCAGTTTCGGAACTCTCGATGAAGCCTACAAGATCACGATCTACTTTGATGGCCAGGAGGTAGACCGTTATCAGAACTGGTTAACGGGTCTCACAGTAACCTATCGGCCCACAGAGAAGATGAGGCTTCGGTTTATCGCTAGTGTTTACCAAACCAACGAAAGTGAAACGTACGATATCTCAGGCGAGTACTGGATCGGTAAGCTGGAAACATTTCAGGGCAGTTCTGAGTATGGTGAAGTAACTGAATTACTGGGAGTTGGATCGTATATGGACCATGCCAGAAACTACCTTGATGGTACCGTTTTTAATCTGGACCACCGAGGCTCCCTGGATAAAAATGCACACCAGATCGACTGGGGCATCCGCTACCAATACTCCTATTTCGCAAGCCGGATGAACGAGTGGGAGGTACAGGATTCGGCCGGTTATACCCTTCCCAGGCCAATCGACTCCATCGGCTTCTTTGATCCGAACCTTGATCCGTTGATTCTCAGAAATGTGATCAAGACAAACCAAAATCTTAGTACCAGCCTGATCTCTGCCTTTATTCAGGATACCTGGACATTTAAACTGATGCAAGCAGATATTGCCTTAACAGGAGGCATCAGGACCATCTATTACAGTTACAACAACCAGGTGAACATCAACCCACGGATAAATCTTGCAATCAAACCCCACTGGAAAACAGAGACTACTTTCAGGATCTCATCAGGATATTACTCCCAACCTCCTACTGCCCGTGAGCTTACCGACCTGCAGGGAACCCTTGTTCCTAACCTGAAATCGCAGACCTCCATCCAGGTGTTGGCTGGCAGCGACCTCTATTTCAAGGCATGGGGACGGCCCTTTAAATTTGTGGCTGAAGCCTATTACAAATATGTCAAGAATCTCATCCCTTACGAGATCGACAACCTCAACATCCGGTACTACGGTACCAACGATGCGCATGGTTATGCAACAGGGATTGATTTCCGGATTAACGGGGAGTTTGTAAAAGGGGCCGAATCATGGGCCAGCCTTTCGTTCATGAAGACTGAAGAGTATTTTGAAGGAGCCTGGATCCCTAGACCAACAGACCAACGGGTAAACCTGAGCATCTTTTTCCAGGATTACATTCCGAAATTTCCTACCTGGAAAGTGGCTATTACACTATTTTATGGCACCGGGCTGCCAGTTGGTCCACCCGACTCACCACGGTCATCCCAAACCCTCCGCATTCCTCCTTACAAGCGTGTTGACATTGGAATCTCCAAACAACTTATCGGAGAGCGAACCCACTATAAGAATCCGAAGAACGTGTTGCGGGCCTTCAAATCAATTTGGGTATCCCTCGAGATATTCAACCTTCTCCAACTCAGCAACACAGTCTCGTACCTCTGGATCACCGATATCACCAACCGCCAGTACGCCATCCCAAATTACATGACCCCGCGTACGTTTAATGTGAAACTGTTTGCGGCATTTTAAACCTCTCCCCCGTATTCTGCATCATCAGTCTCTCCCACTCTTTGCCGTAGCCGGGTTGTGACGGGCCGGGAGGAATTCCTCTGCCATTGCCATTGTCTAACAACTTTCGCCCGTCTACCTTTTTAACGTTCCCGTCCATGTATCGCATGAAGAGGTAATGGAAGAAATCCATCCAATCGGCAACGAGCTGATCGCCGGTATTAACAGAAAATTGCGTGATATAGGCCAGGGCATCTGCGGGGGATTTCTTGTATAGCGCCACTGCTTTTGTGTCCACATCGGCCACTTCGGCGATGAATTTCGACTCCAGCTCCTGCTGATAGGCTTCCACCTCAGGGTGTATCAGATCATAGCGGGTATAGGTCCAGTTGGTTACAAGGTTGAAGGTCCAGAAAGCCGATTTGTCGTCCCAGCTAATCATGGAACCGTTGCCCCATGTGTAACTATAAGGAATCTCTGTCATCCCGCAATACATAGGAGCATATACAGATCCATCGGTATCGTCGACGCCAAACCAAAAAATGCCGCCAATCGGATCGGGGAGCCAGCTTCGCGACTGGGCCACAAAGCTGTAGCCGGTCTGCTGTGTAGCGATCGAACGTTCATTGCAATAGGTAGTACTGTCGATGGTATAAACCATCGGACGCCAGCGATATGGGAGATGAAAAGGACCTGCCCCGATGCCATCGCTAAACTCAAGTGGCGTTTCTTCAAAATGATCCCGCATGCCATACATCACATCTTCCAGCGAAACCTTCTCATCGGGTTTTACCCATAATGGCATCCGGTTGGAGGCAAATCCGTTTGGATTTTCGCTTCCGTCGAGGTGATGATCCAGGTGTTCAACCTTCCCGCAAGCGTATTCGGTGATTCCGGCATTGATACGGATCTCTTCATTGAAACGGCGGAAAAAAGTCCACACGCGGGCGTCACAGAAACGGGCGCCGCCAAACTCAACCGGATTGTAGACATCTGAAAAGCTGAAGCTTTCATCGCTGCCCGAATAGAAACCATGTTTTTTCGCAAAACTGATCACATCGGGCGAATGAAAGCAGGTTTGACTCTTATCATTCCATTTGTTCTCTTTCAAAAAAGGGAATGTAGTAATTCTCGCCTGGTTGGCATGTCCGCAAATGTAACCGTCGGGAACCTGGAGCGCAACCCACACGGCTCCCTTTTCGAATTCACCCTTGCCGATGATCTCCAGAATCCAGGCTTCATTGGCATCGGAAACGGAGATGGACTCCCCGAATGTAGAATAGCCGTACTCGGCCACCAGATCAGCTATCACCTGGATCGCTTCACGGGCAGTTTTACTTCGTTGCAAGGCGATCTTCATCAGTGAGCCATAGTCGAGAAAAACATCCGGCTGCGAACCAAGCTCTTTCAATCCACCCCAGGTGGTCTCCCCAAGGGCGACCTGGAATTCATTCATAAGGCCAATCACCGAATAGGTATGGGCCACTTCGGGGATCTGTCCGGTCACCTTACCGTTTTCGTAATGTACAATGTCGAGCATCGCACCTTTCGGATGGTCGGTAGCCGGGTAAAAAGCCAGTGCACCATAGCGTACGTGCGAATCGGCGGCATACGTGATCATCACCGAACCATCTTTGCTAGCCCCTTTGGTGACAATGAGGTTGGTACAGGGAAGGGCCGGGTTTTGGGCCGCCATCCCAGCCACGAAAATAAATGTGTATAAAACAATTCTTGTTCTCATTGTATAATATTTCGTATTTCGTCTTTCGTTGGTTCCATCCATCCCGGAATTGGTCTAACCGGGGGCCGTCTCCCATAAAAAATATCATCCAGCTGCAAAGCTAAACGTGCAAAAAGTTTTGATTTGGAAATTCCCTTCCGAACCATCCGATGCAAAAAAGTATCAGAATGTGAGAAGGGACAAACAGCCATGCAACGGGTGCAATCGGTACCTACTTTGCACCAGTATGTAAAGCATTTTTCGCCATCAACCTGCCACCCTGCAGTAGCTGGATCTAAACTGTATGGGGCTTCCGGAATCGCATGGGCCGGGCAATTCGTTGCGCATTTCTTACAGATCTCACAGAAAAAGAGTGTATTTGGTTCTGGTTTTAGAGGATCGGGAGTAAACGGAAATGTGGTAGTTACCACGCTGATCCGGCAGCGGGGACCTACTTTCTTCGACATCAGTAACCCCATGCGCCCAAGTTCTCCCAATCCGGCATCGCGGGCAACAAGCGGACAGATCACTTCATAATTCGAATCGATATGTGCTTTGGCTTCCCAGCCGAGAGATCGCAAAAACGCCGCTATCTGCAGGGCAATCAATCCTGCTTCCAGGTATTGGTTGAATGACTCCATGATCACAGGAGCCTGAGGGGCCGTGGCAGTGAACTCACGGTCCATCTCCACAACAAAGGCAATGGCATGGGTGTGTGAAGTTTTGACAGGGTTGCCATAGTAATGATGCCGGCCACGAACCGTGTAGAGATGTTCAGGCTTCAGGAGGCAAAATCCTGTATCAATGGCATTCATTTTTGCCGTCCACTTCCGAATGTACTCCTGAAGAAAATGGGGATCAACTTCCTTTCTATTCGGTGAAACGGGCCCATCATTCTCGAACTTGAGCGCATCAATCATCTTCTGCGTCGAATCGGCAGAGGCAAATGCAAGGGAATGAAAATGGGTGGATCGTTCAGATAGGATGCCTGGAAGTTTTTTCCACAGACCATCTATCTCTCTGTTTTGCGGATTCGAATGATAATACTCCTCTTCCCTCTCCGAAGCAATGAAATACCTGGAAAAAATAGTGTCACGCTCATCTACCCGTTTGCTTCGGGTACGCGGAAATCGGAGTGGATCCAACCTCGTCTATTCTAATTCCTTCAGCGACTTCGTGATGATCTCAATCGCTTCAAGGATTTGTGCTTCATTGATCACCAAAGGAGGTGCAAACCGGATGATATGGTCGTGGGTTGGTTTTGCCAGAAGGCCATTCTCCTTCATCTGCAAACAAACATCCCAGGCTGTTTTGCCATTGTAAGGTTTGATGATAATGGCGTTCAGCAATCCTTTGCCACGGACCAGTTCGATGAAAGGAGAATCGATATTTCTGCATGCTTCGCGGAATATCTTACCCATGGCTTCGGCATTCTCAGCCAGTTTCTCATCCTTAACAACCTGCAGGGCTGTAACTGCTACTTTGCAGGCAATAGGGTTCCCCCCAAAAGTAGAGCCATGTTCGCCCGGATGGATTGTCATCATGATCTCGTCGTTAGCCAGAACAGCTGAAACAGGATAGACACCTCCCGAAAGGGCCTTGCCCAGGATCAGGATATCGGGCTTGAACTCTTCCCAATCGCATGCCAACAGTTTCCCTGTGCGGGCGATCCCTGTTTGCACCTCATCGGCTATGAAGAGTACATTCTTCGACTTACAGAGTTCGTAAGCCTTTTTCAGGTATCCTGCATCCGGAACATATACTCCTGCCTCTCCCTGGATCGGCTCGACCAGAAAACCAGCTACATGCGGATCTTCCAATGCCTTCTCCAGGGCTACCAGGTCATTGTATGGAATAGTGATAAACCCGGGTGTAAACGGGCCGAAGTCCTTCCGGGCATCCGGATCCGTCGACATCGATACAACCGTGATGGTACGTCCGTGAAAATTGTTTTCGCAGCAGATGATCTTCGCCTGGTTTTCGGGGACACCCTTCACCTTGTAAGCCCATTTACGGGTTAGTTTCAGTGCAGTCTCGTCTCCCTCGGCGCCGGTATTCATTGGAAGCACGCGGTCGTAGCCAAAATATTCGGTGACAAACTTTTCATAAGAACCCAGCACATCGTTGTAGAAAGCCCGGGAAGTAAGCTCCAGGGTTTGGGCCTGTTCGATCAGGGCATTGATGATTCGAGGGTGGCAATGCCCCTGGTTTACAGCGGAGTAGGCTGAAAGAAAATCGAAATACTGTTTCCCTTCTACATCCCACATGTAAATACCTTTGCCTTTTGCAAGGACGACAGGAAGTGGATGGTAATTATGAGCTCCGTACTTGTCTTCGAGCTCCATGGCCATCTGTGAACTTTTAATTTCAATCATATTCCGGTAGTGTTAACTAAATTATTTTGTGATGATAAATGACCCGGTATTCAAACTCTTGGACCCATCAGTTACCCTGTAGTAGTACATCCCACTTTTGAGAGAACTAACATTAATTGTCTCAGAAAGCCCATTCAGATTGAACTGTGTGATCTTCTTTCCCTGTGTATTGTATACTTCTAAGATTCCGTTCTTAATCTGCTCACTCAGTGTGATCGTCATTTTTTCAGAAGCCGGATTTGGGGCAAAAACCACATCAACATCAGGCATCAACAGCATATCAATCCCGGCGATATTTGTCAATGTCACATCATCGAAAAATGCCTGGCTTCCAACCTGGCCAACAGATCCCATCATGTTAACCGCATTGTACCCGGCACAAGAGAGTAACAACAGGGTGATGGAATCGGGCATGGTCGTGTTGTCCCAATATTCAATAGGGGCGTTAAATTCGGTCCAGGCGTTAACTGTACCGTGAAATGCCAACCGGGTATGGGCAATGGTGTCGCGTCTCATGGTTGTGGTGTTCCATTTTGAAAGAAGAATAATGGCGCCTGTTGAGTCCCCATTGAGAGGGAAGGACATGTAGTAACCCTGAAACCGTTCAGGTTTTGTACTCCAGGTAAATGGTGTCCCTAAAGTCGCATTGAACGTATTCCAGTTGATCTCAAGTGTTCCGATCACACCGGGGATCTTGATAAACATTACAGCGATTTCGCGAGTAACCAAACGGGCAGATTTGTTTCCACCATGAGCGGTATCTGATGCGTAAGCCGTAACTCCCGGAGGTGTAGCAATTGTATCAAGGATATTCAGTGTACTGAAAAAACCCCCGCCTGGTTCATACCAAGGACCGTAAGGGCTAAGAGTCCATGACTCAAAGTTGCCATTGGGAAGAGAAGACTGACTCATTCCGGCTTGTGCCAGAAAAAGGACTGCGAAAAGCGTAAAAAGTTTTTTCATATGATTTGATTTTAATTTTGGTTAGTTACGTAGTTAAATTGTCAGAACGACCTGCAGTGAAGTTGTCCGGGGTCCTTCAATGGTAATTGGCCGAAGGGAATACTCCGTATTGAAAAGATTGTTTACCAATACGGAGAATTTAAAATCACGAACAAGGACACTTACATTCAGGTCAACAATAAAATTTCCATCATGATGATCCTCGCGATATTTTACGATCCCTGAATGCATGGCCTTCGGCTGGTCGAGCTGATAGAGGAAGACATCAATATTTTTCATGTACCCGTAATATTTACCAGTAAGGCCAGCTGAATATCTCTTTTTGAATGTAAACTGGAGATCCGCTTTGCCCAGGTGTTGAATTCTGTATTTCAGGATATATCCGCTGGTATCGGATGAGGTATTGATGTAGGTATATTTTCGAACATTACCGGTCCCTGTTTCAGTATGTTCATAATAGACCAGGTTCGGGTTGAGGGCAATGGGTACCGAATAGGTATAACCAAGCAGCAAGGAGAGATCCAGATTGCGGACTATCTTCCCTTCGCCGGCAAGAGTACAGTCAACTCCGTAAATCCGGGCAGGGCCTGTATTGAGGAACTTAAATCCGAGACTTTTCGTTAAAGGTCCATTCCCCCACACGCCAAAATTGAATTCGACATAGTTGTTGTAGTTCTCAACGAAACCAGCTATATCGGCCATCATATTAAACTTCCCAACCCTGAGAAGTTGTTTAACTCCCAATTCATAGGAAATGCTGTTCTCGGAGGCGAGGTTCGGATTCGGGTAAAAGCCAAATCCTCCCGAATTGGTTGTAATATAACGTTCGCCGATACTGGGTGCACGGTATCCCTGTCCCACGGATGCCCTGATGAAAGTAATCTTGGTTGCCTGGATGTTAAATCCTGCCCTGAAAATGGGTTTATTCTCATAGAAATCCGCAATCTGGTAATACTCCCAGCGGCCGCCAACAAGGATGGTAAACCGGTCGTAAAATCGTTTTTCAAACTGCATGTAAATGGCCAGATTTTCCGATTGATACGAGCCGAACTCGGTAGAGGTGGTTGTGCCATCAGCAGCCAGGATACCCGAGAAAACCTGCCCGTATGATTGCGAATAGGTATTCATCAAACCGGCGATCAGAACCATGCCTCCGATTTTTTTGAATGTTTTCGTATACTGGTACTCGCTATAAAGTGTCAGATATCTGTTCGACTGGTTATTGTTGGCCTGTGTGTTTCCATAATAGATCCGGTTTTTAAAGCTATGGCTGTTGCCGTTGTCATTAAAATATTTGATGTATGGATCGGCATAGAAACTAAATTCCTTAAAATGTGACAAGGCTCCGGGATAGGACCTGTAGATACCCGTATCGGCATTGTACCAGAAATAAGCCTGTGCATTGTCGCTATACATGAGACTACCGTTGAGACCATAAGTCAGTCCCTCAACCTTTTTATTCCGAACTCGTGTGTTGAAATAAATCTTGGCCCGGTGTTCAAACTCGCCCTTGTTAAATACCGAGTCGGGCAGAACCTCAGGTGTGCCACCAATATATCCCTGGTCGGAGTAGTAGTTAGCCCCAACACCCAGATCGAAATTATCAAATTTCTGCAGGTGTGAAATAGAGATTCCATAGACCAGCGGATTTAGTCCCGACCACGGTGTCGCATAACTCCGGGAAGGGGTACTATAGATTCCAAGGAACGTATTTACTTTTGTAATTGGTTTGTCTTTTGGGTAGGCTGTCCGGATGTTGATAGCACCAGTGATTGCCGAAGAGCCATAAACTACTGATGCGGCACCCTTCACCACTTCGATCTGCTCCACGTCATCCACAGGAAGGAATCCCCAACTGGGTCGGCCAGCATCACCACGCAGGATCGGCATTTCATCCACCATCACCATCACGCGGCTTCCCAAACCTGAGCTAAAACCACTACCAGCCCTAATCTGAGGTTCGTTATCAACGATGGTGATACCAGGCATCTTATCGATTGCCTTGTCGATGCTCGATGGGTTGGATGCATGGATGGCGTGGGATTTCAAGACCTCAATAGAAGCTATGGACTCTTCTATTTTCTGCTCATACTTTGAGCCTGAGATCACTACTGTTTGAAGTTCCTGAGTGCCTGGAGAAAGGATGAAATTTACTACGATCTCTTTATGTCCGTTCACAATCACCTGTTTCTCCTGCCGTTCGTAGCCGATGCACGTTATAACCAGGGTATGATCTCCTTTGGGAACTTCAATCCTATAGTGGCCACTGCTGTCGGTGTAGGTACCAGTGGAAGATCCTTTGATGCCGATATTGACATAAGGCATCAACTCCGAAGTATTCTCATCCGTAACGCTGCCTTTTACAATGACATTCTGAGAGAAAAGAGATAAAGGAACGAAATACCCTGCAAGCGTAATTAATAAGAAGGGTAATAGGTTTCTCATAGTGATCATTTAACTGACAAAATTATAAAATTCTTTGATAACGCACGATAAAGAAAGTTAATAGAGGGCTCCATCTCTGGAAACGAATGATTTATATCGCCTTGATGGGGATGCGATGTTAGGGCCTAATCCTAACTTAGGCCATTTTGCATCGACCTGCTGAATGGTTTCATCATTCATTACGATCACATTGGGCCATTCCCGGAGGAAATTATCCAGCGTGAGATTCTTGCGTGTGGCATCAATGAAAAGTGTGCCTAACTTCTCGTTATCTATCTCAACAAAGAAGCAGTCACGCTCCGGATCAATATTGTTGGCCCCAAGCCACACGACTGTTGTCAAGTCGTATGGATCTACCTGATCATCAACAAAAACAACAAATCTGACACTCTTTGGCAAGTCAGCTTCCACTAACTCCCCTGCCAACTTCCTGGCATGACCGGGTTGGCTTTTTTTGAAAGAAATGATCAGTATGCCTATACCATCCTGGAGAAGGGAGTCGTTACAAGATACGAGATCCGGGATCCGGGATACGCGATACGGGATACGCGACAATGCCCCCAAACCCCCTGAAGGGGGCTTGCTCCCCTCCCCTTCAGGGGAGGGGCCGGGGGAGGGGCTGTCGGGGGCCCGGAACTTTTTCGTAGCATCGATGCCGATTTTACTTCCCAAGGCATATTCGGTGCTTGAATGATCGAGGATATCCAGAGGCCCCCGGCTGAAGAGGATATTCGTCAAGGGGTCCACGTGATCAGAAATGGCTCTGGCAATCTCCCTATAGTTGGTAAGCTCCACGTCGGGGTCGGTTATTACAAGGATCTTGTTGAACATCATCTGTCCGGCTCCCCATAAGGCACTCATTACCTTTTCTGCCTGTCCCGGATAGCTCTTCTCTATGCCTGCCAGAACGATGTTGTGAAATACCCCTTCAACTGGCATATGTATATCCGTAAGCTCGGGCACTACACTCATTTTCAGAGGCTTGACAAATATCCGTTCAGTAGCTTTGCCGATCCAGCCATCCTCCTGTGGGGGTATCCCTACGATGGTTGCCGGGTACACCGCTCCTTTCCTGTGTGTGATGCAGGTAACATGGAATTTTGGGAAGTAGTCGGCAAGAGAATAAAAGCCCGTATGGTCGCCAAAGGGACCTTCCAGAATCAACTCTTCGGAAGGATCCACATATCCTTCGATAACAAAATCGGCATCGGCCGGAACCTCCAGGTCGTTTGTGAGGCATTTGACAAGCTCAACTTTTTTCTTCCGCAGAAAACCTGCCAGCAGGTATTCGTCAAGATTTTCGGGCAACGGCGCAGTAGCTACATAGGTGTAAACCGGATCGCCGCCCAGGGTGACTGATACCGGCATCCGGATTCCCAGTTTCTTGTACTTATTGAAATGGTTAGCCGACCCTTTGTGCAGATGCCAGTGCATCCCGGTGAGGTTGGGACCGAAGAGCTGCATTCTGTACATGCCTAGATTTCGGACATTACCCCTCCCCCTACCCCTCCCCTGAAGGGGAGGGGGGAAAGCCCCCTTTAGGGGGTTTGGGGGCGTTCCGGGATCTATTGAGTGCACACATGGCAGGGTAATAAACGGACCTCCATCGGCCGGCCAGCAGGTGAGTATTGGGAGCTTCGTCAGGTCGGGATTCTCCATGATGATCTCCTGGCATGCCCCTCTCCCCTTTTTACTCTTCGGCATCCAGGATGCAAGCTCTTGTAATAATGGAAGCGTTCGCATCTTATCCAGAAATCTCGGTTTCGGAGAGAGAAAGACCTTGAGAATTTCATCGATATCACGACCGATATCATCAAGCTCGTCAACTCCCAATGCCATACAGATCCGTTTCTCCGACCCCATGGCATTGATCAGTAGCGGGAAATCTGTCCCGTTATTTTCGAACAGCAGAGCAGGGCCGTTTTGCTTGGATATCCGGTCGGTGACCTCAGCGATCTCGAGCTTTGGAGAGATGAACTCCTTTATGCGGACCAGCTCGCCGGCGGCATCGAGGGAAGAGATAAACTCAGACAGACTTCTGTAAGACATACTAATTAAATCACCAAAAAACAATAATCAAATCTCAAATAAATTCCAATAATCACTAACCAATAACCAATGTTGTTTTGAAAATTTGATTTTTGGGACTTGGGTATTATTTGTCTTTTGGGATTTGATCATTGGAATTTATTTGTCATTCCGTTGAACCAAAATTCTGCTCCCTGAACTTCTCCGGTTGTTCTTCGTCGTTGTATTTTGATGGGCATTTGAGGAGAAGGCTTTTGGCTTCAAACACTGAGTCGTTCATCATGGAACCAATGATTACCACCTGCTCCGACCGTTCAAAATCCTGTGGCTTGGAATTGTGGTAGACAATTTTACGCTCGGCTCCATCCTGGTCCAGCATATAGAAGATAAACTCATTTGGGTTGTTCTCGGCATCGTAAATCAGATCCTTGCCCGGGCTCAGCGTTCCAATCACGTGAAACTCCTTGTTGGGTTTTTCTGCTGCCTCTGCGAAATTCACATAAGTACTGGAATCAGAGATCGTTGAGATTACTACTCCAACAACCACCACAACCAGGATAATGATAACAATATGGATGGTTTTCATATCACTTGCCCTTCCTGAGTTTTTTTCAGGGTTTCCTCTGAAACCTCTTTTTCGATTTTACTGATCTTCCTGTCCATAAAAAAAAGGTAAACAAAGATCCCTACCAGAATCACTGCCAGTATGGCGACTACGATGTATATTTTGCTATCTGGGTCCATAATTTAAATAGTGAAATAGTGAAATGGTGAAAATTTAATTCGTAATTCGTAATTCCTCATTCTTAATTGATAATTTCCGTATCCGTATCCGCAAATTCATGATCCAGAAGCCTAGGAGCATCCATCCGAGCATTGCCGGCCAAAAGACAATCCGGGTAGAAGATGAAAGTTTCAGGGCCATCACTGGTGCTCCGTCCTGGCCAGGATGAATGGTAGAACTTGACATCCGTGGAAGCACCATCACGAATACGATCCATAGGATGAAAGCGAAAATGTTGAATACGGCCGACACCTTTGCCCGTTTGTGGGTGTCATCGATTGATCCCCGGAGGACCATGTAAGCCATGTAGATAAACATGCCCACGGCAGCGCCATCCAGTTTCGGGTCTCTTACCCAGAAAGCACCCCAGGTGCTTTTTGCCCAAATCATTCCGGTAATCAGTCCGAGGATTCCAAAAAGGACCCCTACATTTGCTGCCTCTATCGCCACCAGGTCTTCCTTTTCATGGAATCCTCTCAGGTAGCGAATGCTGAATATGAACGAAGTGGTTAACATGGCAGTCATACCGAACCACATCCCCACATGGTAGAATACGTTTCTCAGGGATGCGCCGATCATGGTTTCAGGCACTGGTACAAAAAAACCATAAATTACGGCATAGAGGAGGAGTAGCAAAGCAAGGGCTTTCCACCAGAGGCCTTTTATTAATAGGTTATTGGTCATTAGTCATTGGTCACTAGAAATTAAAGAAATTAGGAAATTAAGAAATTAGGAAATTAGGAAAAGGACATGTTAGACATACCTCAAATTTCAAATTTGTACTTCGTTCTTCTAACTTCGCACTTCCAGTTCTAACTTCCTACCTCTGACTTCTAACTTGCTTCTAATCTCGCCAAAGATACGGAAATAATAAATAGGCAAGGATGATTACAGCAAGATTGATGGTGATCAAAATAACCAGCGGGCCAGCGGTACCGGTCCATTCAGGGCCGGAGAGGGCCATGCTGGAGATTTTCATCAGGGTGAGTAACAGTGGCAGGATAATCGGAAAACTGAGGACAGCCATCAGGGAGAAATTGTTACTGGCGCGGGAGGCGATAGCCGCTACCATGGTAAGGATGGATGAGAGGCCGAAACTACCGAGGAGGAGAGCCAGGATAAAAAGCTCAATATTGATCACCTGGTTGCCCAGAAGCAGCAGAAACATCCCAAATGAAAGTAGGGAGAGGATCGCCATCAGGAGGAGGTTATAGAGAATCTTGGAAAGGACGACAGCCTGCGGACTTGTGATCGTATAATAATAGATATAGCGTGCCGGACTCTCCTGGACGAAACTTTTACTGATGCCGTTGACCCCTACAAAGAGGAGTATGATCCAGAAGAGCGAGTTCCAGGTTTCAGGGGTGATTACCTCTTCAAAGGCAAGGTAAGCCACAAAAATGGTAGAAAGGAGATAAAGCAGAATTCCGTTGAGGACGTACTTCTGCTTTAACTCCAGCTTGACATCTTTGCCGATCAGGGCTTTGACTTCGCGAAGAAGCATCCGCTACTTCACAATCATCTTCTTTGTCACCTTCGTGTTGTTGAGGGTCACGGTGTAAAAATAAACGCCAGGGGTGAGCCCCTTGGCACTGATTGTAAAGTAGTAATTTCCAGCTGAGCAGCTACCTTTGGATAGGGTCTCAACACGCTGGCCCATCATGTTGGTTACCTCCATGGCAAGAGTGCCAGGCTGTGTAATATTCACCTTCACTGATGTCAGATCAGTTACCGGATTCGGGAAGTTCTGCGATACGCTGAAAGCATCTGTCTGCTCTTTCGCTATTCCTACCGGGAAGAGGATATCCGTCTTCAACGGGTTCATGAATTTAATATTGTTGTCCCCAATGGCCACCTGACCCTGGGCTCCGCTTGCACCGTTGAGAGATACTCCGCCGTAGTCATCTTCCATGAACACAAGGTATAGATGATCGTCGGTGTTCCAGGCAACACTCGGATAGGCGCATTCACTCCATGTGTATAGAAAATCCGAAGTAAGATCCAGCAAACTTGTGGTCCAGGATGCCCCACCATCTGATGAGCCACGGGCATAAATGTGGCGCAACAGGTAACTGTCGGGATCTTCGTTTAGGGTTACACCCGACCAGATAACAAATACATTGTCATCCTCATCAACCGCTATGGAGGGTTGGCTTGTCATGGAATTATAGTAGTAAGCAATCTGTGAATCATCTACGTAGAATACATTGGTATCTGTCACCCAAGCGATCATCGTGCCATTGTTGTAAAGTTCATCCCAGTCGAGAACTTCTGGCAGTTGAGGCATGTCTTCATTCCAGTAAATCAAACCGTCGCTTTTGGGAGTCCAGAAAGTGGCTCCGGTTTCATCACCACTGGCAAACATGATACCGGATGCTATATGCGCTTTGCCATTTTTGTCGAGGGCCAGAGCCAAGGTTCCGTCGGGTGCCAGGAAGGTTCCGGTAGAGTCTCCTCCGTTCCATAGGTTATAGGGACAGGGCCATGCTACAATCTTCTCCCAGTCCATCCCGTTGTTGTATGATTTCATGATAGCAAGATCCTGCCAGGAGTCACCGAAAGCAAAAGCCAGAGTGTCGCCTAAGGGGTCGGCCCAGGCATACGAATCACCTGAAAATCCAATATATTCGGCTGAAGTCATCCCATCGATTATTTTATGCTGAATATCCCAGGAAGCGCCACCATCGGTTGAGCGGTAATACAACAATGCATAAGGGTCAAGGCCCTGGTAAACGGAATACGTTGTAGCAATGATGTGGATATTCATATGGTCGGGGCCATTGGTTACCACTCTTGGCCAGGAGATGTCAACAGCACCTGCAGGTCCGGGCAGGATAGCCTCAGTCCAGGCGCCTGTTCCCTTTGTGGGTCGAGTCATGATGATCAAGCCGTCGATGTTGTGGTGTGTAACCACCATTTCTCCATCAGGGCCCCAGGGGGCATAGGAGGGCCAGCCAGCTTTTGAGGACTCAATGCGTGCTGAGGGTTGTGGCCCCCAGTCAGTACCATCGTAAAAGTTGGGTCCTGAACCGCGATCAGCGAATGCATCGGTATGAGACATCATGGTAACAGCTCCAACAGTCCCATCTTCATAAAGGTAAATCCGGTTCTCACTGGAAGCATTGGATTGCAGATCGTAACGGGTAGCCATCAATATCGGATCCTCTAATATTGACCTGTTGAAAACTAAAGGATTAACCGGAAGCTGGCCAATTCCATTTTCACCCTTCTGATTCAGATTGGGTTTCAATACTTTAAATTGTTGTGCTTGTTTCCTGGCTCCTGATGAGAGCTGGGCTTGCAAACCACCTGTCAAAAGCAGGAGGCTTAAAACTAGAGAAAGAAGTGTAAATTTTTTCATGTTTTTTATTTTTAGCAGACAAACTTACTAGAAATAGCAATGACATCCAAGAAAAAACCCCAGTTTCATCCGGGATTTTTTCTGGAATGCAAAATATACTATTCTACAATCATCTTCCATGTAAGGCTTTGAACTATCAAAATGACGTACAAAAAAGAGACTGCCTGAAAACAGACAGTCTCTTTACAAAAAAGGTTGCAGTTGTTACTCGACGATCAAACGTTTGGTAACGGATTGATTATCTAAGGTAACTGTATAAAAATAGATTCCTGACGGAAGATTAGAACAATCGATAACTAATTGATGAGTACCGGAACTAATTAAACCCTTTTCAAGATTCATTACCTTCTGACCAACAATGTTTACAAGTGTCAGAGTGAGGTTTCCTGTTTGTGAAAGTTTAGTGGTGATCACAGTGCGACCGTTAACCGGGTTGGGATAGTTTTGTGATACGATGAACGATTCTGCGGGCTTGTTTTTGATACCTACACCCCATTGAATGAGATCGTTTTTATCAACCTCCATAACGGTGATGTTGTTGGTAGTGATCTCCATCTGTCCTTGGTAATTTGTATTTGTACTTTTAAGAAATACCCCGGCCAGATCATCATCCTGATCGCTTAAAAAGATTTTATCATGAGTAGTTAGGCTAGCCACTGTTGGATAAGCAAACTCAGTCCATTGCTGAACAAAATCACCTGTAACATCAACGATAGTATCCCGCCAGGTGGCTCCCCCGTCGACCGAAGCACGGGCAAAAAGATGACGTAACAAGTAATTGTTGGGATCCAGATTCATAGTCATTCCTGACCAGAAGGCAAATACCTGGTCAAAATCGTCCACAACAATCGTAGGCATGCTGCTCATTGAACCGTAATAAAAAGCATACTGAGCAGTTGGGATATAGAATACATTGGTATCCTGCACCCAGCCAATGTAGTTTCCGCTTGCATACAAATCATCCGGATCAAGAACCTGAGGAAGTTCGGGCATATCTTCGTTCCAGTAGATCAGACCGTCGTTGTTTATCGTCCAGTAAGTAGCTCCGCCGATATCACCGGATCCACGTCCAAAACCAAAGACAACATGCACTTTACCGTCCGGTCCGATTGCTGCAGCTGAGCTTCCGTCTGAATTATAAAAGTCGCCTGTTGAATCAACGCCTGTCCAGAGGTCGTATGGACAATCCCAGATGATAGTCTTGGTCCAGGTATCTCCATTGTCTTCCGATTTCATAATAAACTCGTCGTTGAAACCATCGCCAACCACAAAGGCAAGTGTATTGCCAACGGGTTGAGCCCATGCATAGGCGTCACCGCTAAATCCAAGATATTCGGCTGATGTCATGAGGTCCATCTGCAACCATCCATCCCAGGTGTCACCACCATCAAGGGAGCGGTTGTAAACGAGGGCTCCGTCCATATCATTCCACACAACACCACTGTTGGCTACAGGGGCTGTCATTGCGAAAACATGCACACTCATGTGGTCATCACCACTGGTTACCATGCGGGGCCAAAGCATCCCGCTGGCACCTGTAGGTGCTGCCAATTCCGTTTGAGTCCAGGCACCCGTACCACGAATGTCTCTTCTGTTAATATACAATGGCAATGTGCCGGAGCTGTGTGCTACAACAATTTCGCCTTCAGGTCCAAGAGGAGCGTAGGCAGGCCATCCGGTTCTTGTGGTGGTTTCAATCCGGGTAGCTGGAGGAGTGCCCCAGGAGGTGCCGTCAAAATAATTGTAACCAGTTCCTCTTTCCGCAAAGTCATTTTGGTGCGAAAATATGCAAACACCAGCCATTGTCCCATCTTCATACCGATAAAGACGTTGTTGACTGGAAGAGTTTGTTTGCAGGTCATACAAAGATGTCATGATGACCTCATCCGCCAATGTGGCATCAGAAGCTACTGTTACATTGGGTGTTTGAAGACCCACAACCTGGCCGTCAATCTGAGCGACAGGTTCCAGGACTTTCACTGGACTCTGGGGATTGTTCAGTAATGGTTTAATCTGAGCCATAGTTGAAACAATGAACCCGGCAGCAATAAAAAGGAGTAGAGCTCTTTTCATAAGATTTTGGTTTTAAATGAAACATGATTGAATCTGGTGCAAATATATTAAAAAAAAAAAGCCCGAACAAATCCGGACTCTTTTTTTCGAAAAAAGTGGTATTATTAATCAATAACCACTTTACGTGTGTATTTCTCACCATTGACCTGAATGGTTGCAAAGTAGATCCCGGCATTCAAACGGCTGGCATCGATTGTGAACTGCTGGTTTCCGGCCGTTACAAAGCCTTTATCAATGTTCATAACGGTTTGTCCGAGCATGTTGGTCAAAAAGATCTGTACATTTCCACCCTGGGTCATGTTCACCTGCAGGATTGATGGATGCATTTACACGGTTATCTTCATCAAGGTCAACGACAATGTCGCATTCTCATTCAGCATCGGTATAGTAAGAGGGAGATAACTTTTTTATGCGATAGTTCACATTTCTTATGCGATAGTTCACAAAACTATTGTATTTTTACCATGATTTAAAAAAATCGGTAAATGGGTTCTGCGATTTTTTGAATCAATATAGGAACAACAAATTTTTAGAACCCACCTAAAATTCACTTACTATGAAAAAACTATTACTATTATTAGTGGCAGTATGCTTTGTCATTGGTGCAAATGCACAAAAAGCTACAAATGCTGTTAAAATGAATCACAAGAAGTTGCTTCTTGATAGTGAATATCAAAGAAAAGCAGTTCCACCCGCAATTAATTACTCTAATGATGAGGCAGCTAGCGTTAAAAGTACAGATATCGTCAAAGTAGATGTCGGAATAGCGCATAGCCAAAGAACTTTTCGTCGTGAAGACTGTAAAGTGATATCTTATAATAAAGATTTGGATTTGATAAGCATCTCTTTTATTCTTGATGCAGAAACTTATCCTTCAATTGCTTTGAGTAATGGATCTGTTGGAATCTTCTATTCCGCTGATCATGGCCTAACATGGTCAGGACCTGTGCTTCTCTCTGATCTTAGCTCTGTGAGTTTGCAAAATTATTACATGTCAGGCGTTCTTTATAACCCAACCGACAATGATGTTATAGAAAACGCTTATGGGGTATATCAGGGTGTTGCTCCTGTTGTTCCTATTGTTAATGACTGGAACAATCAGGCGTTTGGAACAAGTACCCTTGGAGGTGCTAATTACTCTACGGAATACATTACAAACCCGGGAACGTTTCTTTATGATGGATACTTCAATCAGTTTGGATTAACCCAAAAAGAAGATTTCATGAAGTGCTTTAATATTTGGACAGAAGGAGATTGGTCTAATTTTACACAACTTAAATTGGAAGACATTCAAGGGACTTACAATGGTACCGGATTTGACTGGGATCTGGAGCATTCTGTCGTAGATATGCCTTTTAATATAGATCTTGCTAATGAAGCCATGTGGGTTGGTAAATTTACCTTTTCTGATGTAGGAGCAGATATGGTTTGGTCAGATGATGGCATGATTGGATATGCATGGATGACTGGTGCAACTATAGAAAATTTAGAGTCTGGTTACCAACCACTTCTCTATAAAACCACTGATGGCGGAAATAGTTGGGACTACATTGAACTTGACTTCCAGGCAAGTGAGTGGCAGGATTTCTTTAGAGACGGTGCGACCGACCCCTTAGACTGGTTACTTTTCCCCTGTAGAGATATTAATGAAGATTTCACAGATTTTACTATTCCATGGTTCAATGCT
>Ga0268276_1000763_pt1 | contig 35343 bp, 57 predicted proteins | sample saktaG_4_FD_190145 | JGI IMG/M metagenome (GOLD analysis project Ga0268276, IMG submission 190145) | Saline water microbial communities from Sakinaw Lake, British Columbia, Canada - sak_2010_1_5_45m | ecosystem: Environmental > Aquatic > Non-marine Saline and Alkaline > Saline ...
ATAGAAACGAAAACAAACAAGATTAAAAGAATTCTCTTCATTTTTGTGTTTATTGTTTTTTATTTTTTTATAAATTGTAAAAAATTGTGACTTATATATATTTTAAAATATATCAAAAGTTTTGTATATTTTGGAAAAACTTTACATATTTACAATAATATATAAAATAAAAACCAACTATGATTCCAACTGGATATTTTGATACAGGAGACAAGTTGAGTAAAGTTACAGAGGATGGATTGAGAATTAATTTGTATGATAATGGTATTGTTACTAATCAACAACCATATCAATCACACACGGATTATTCTAATAATATCCCTAATAATTTCTCAACTTTGAGTCAAAAGGAGTTTAGTGATTATACTTTTAATTTATTCAAAGCGAAATAAATTATGGTTGTAATCTGTAATACCTTGTAAATCATATAGTTATAATATGATTTAGGATTCCTTAGGTATTTTCTATAAAATTTTTATTTTACACAAAATTGTTGTATCTTTGTATAACTAAAATTATTGTGTAAACTTTTTTATTATATTTATATAAATATTAAAAATATGCCGAAATCAAGAAATAGGAAGAAAAAAGATTATTTAGTGACAAAGAACAATCATTTATTGATAAAAGATGATAAAGAAATCATTATTAAAAAAGTGGTTTCAAAAAATGAAGATATGAAAAGAATAAAAGATATTATTCCTCATATTGAAAAATTTCAGAATTTTGAAGATTTGATTGATTTTGTTTCCAATGAGATTGCCAAAACACAAAATGGAGATTATAACCTTCAATCAATTAAAGGAAATGTATATGAAGCTATTGGTCAGTTAATTGTGTTTATGAAATCTTCAGATTTTGGTAAAGTGGAATATTATGAGGGTAATATAAATAAGGATTCCATTGTTAGAATAAATTCATTAAAACAAATTTTATATACTAAGATTCAATCTGGTAATGCATCTGGATTTTCTGATTTACATTTTAAGAAAGATGATCAGTGGTACATTTCAACAAGTAAATATTTCGTTTCAAATAATAAAAAGTTAACAGATTATGATTTGTTAAAATTAGATGGTATAACCTCTAATATTGATGAATTGTCAGATGCTAAATATCTTGTATTTGTAAAAAATAAAAAAGACTTTGTTAACACATTTAACTCAGCTAATAGTTCATCTACTGATATTTATAAAAATAGAATAGATTTAGAAAAATTTGTTTTTGGTTTAGAAGAAATTCAACCCTGGTACGAGAATTTGAGAAATTTGATTATAGATAATAAGTTTGATCTAGATTATATTGATTCGGAGTATATTGATACCGATAGAGTACCATATACACCATTTTATAATCAAAGTCTTGCTATCACTTGGTTATTGAATGAGATTTATAATTCAAAAATAGGTAAAAGAAAAAGAAAACTTCTTTTAGATGTGTTACAAGGACAAGGTAAGACATTTATTATTTTTGGTTTAATGATTGAAAATATTAGAAAAGGAAGAGATTGGAATTATATTTTAACTACTAATAGACCTTCATTGTTTCATCAATGGTCTGAACCAATTTATCAATTTCTTGGTCTTGAAAGAATGAAAGTCATTGATTATTTAAGAGATCGTGATAAATATACTGATGAAGAGTGGAATAAAATGATTGAAGAAGGTAATAATTTTATTTTATTATCTATTCAAGCAGCAAGAAATATTATGAATGAGAAATATTCAGATATCAGGAATATTGAATTTGATATGGAAATCCGTGATGAATCACAAGAAGCGTCTGAAACAAAACTTTCTCTTGAAAAATTAGAACACATAAATTCAAATATTAAAGTGTTTCTTAGTGGAACACCACAAAAAAATATTTATTATCAGGCTATATCAGGGTATTTTGATAGTATGTTTCATTGGAATATGATGGACTTGTTTAATGTTATTAAGACCGGTTATCATAAAGGAATTAAAGTTGATAAGAGAAGTTTGGATTGGTATAGAGAACTGCCTGGTTTAGGATATTTTATTGATGAATGGGATGAAGAATTTGTTAAAAAATTACACGAATCAGGATATCCAAAAGAATTATATCCAACGCCACAAAAAGTTTTTGAAGTTAAAAATGGTAAATTTGTTTATGAATCAGCTATTGAATATTGGATTGAAAAACAATTAGGGGATTCTTTAATGAAAACTGGCTGGTTATTTGATAAAAATTATATTAAAGGAACAACAATCATAACTTTTGATAATAAAGAACAACAAACACAATTCAAAAAATTATTAGATAAGACAATAAACGGATTTTCAAAAACATTTGAAGTTCATATAATTAATAGTGCTGAGTATTCTTCAAAAGAATTGAGGAATATTAAGAATTTACCTTATGGTTCTGATGGTAGAATTTTACTCATTGTTGATCAGTTAAGAGTAGGTACAAATATTAAAGGTAAAAGTACAAAAGATTTAAAAGATGATCTTGATGCTCATACTATTATAAAATTGGATAGTAAAAGTTCATATCCTATAAATTTTCAAACAGATGGTAGACTATTAAGAAAATATAATGGATATTTTGGTAAAAAAACAAAGGTAAGAGTTATTGACCCCTGGGTTTACAGAGGATATAATTGTTACAATAATATAATTTTATCAAATATAAAAAGAGGTGATGATGTTGAAAAAACTACATTTGAAATGTTAAAGTCATTATCATTTTATCATAATGGTACAAGAATATCAGATTCAACTGAAGAATGGATTGAAATGTTAACAAGATATACTGATTCTGATTATTATAATCAGGATAAAGCGTCTATGAAATTTAAAAGTACTTGGAATATCAGTGAATCAATTGAACATTTTGATTTGGTTAAGTTATTACCAACAAGTGGTGATATTAAAGGTGATAACAAGGAAGATGGGGTTGGTGATAAGGATAAAAAAGGTAAATCAAAAAAAATCACAAGTAAGGGCGAGGGTAAAAGTGAAGAAGAAAAATTATCACTAGAAGAAATTAAAAGCCGTATAAAAACTGTTTATAATTCGTTGTTCTATTTGCCTTTTTTAACCAAATTTGAATATAAGAATATACATAATATATTAAACAACCTACATAAGAATTTTATATATATTAAAGGTAAGAAGTATAATGCGAAATCTTTTTATGAGAAACATATTTTAGGATGTAGTATTAGTATTTTCCGACAACTTTTAGATGAAAAATGCCTAAATGAAAGCGGAATTAATAATTATCTAAACAATTTTAGTGATGATTATGAAAAAATAAATGAAGATAAATTGAGTATCGTTGAAAGACTCGAAAGTATTTATAATCTTATTGATGAATATCGTTCAATATCTACAATAGAAAAGAAGAAATATGGAGAGGTATTTAGCCCGTTTGAACTTATTCAAGAAATGCTAGATACATTACCAAAAGAAGTTTGGTCTGATTCAAATTTGAAATGGCTAGATCCTGCAAATGGTGTTGGTAATTTTCCCATTATTATAATAATGAGATTGATGGATGGATTAAAAGATAAAATTGAAGATGAAGAAAAGAGATATAAACATATCGTTGAAAAAATGATTTATGTTTGTGATATTCAACCAAAGAATAATTTCATTTTTACACAGTTATTTGGTGGTATTAATAAAAAAGAATATAATTTAAATATTTATCAATATTCATTTTTGGATAAAGGGGGATTTGATAAACATATGAAAGAAGTTTGGTGTTTAGATAAATTTGATATTATTGTTGGTAATCCGCCGTATAACAATGGTACTCAAAGCGTTTCAGAAGTTTTATGGATTAAATTTATTAAAAAATCAATAAAAAATTCAGAATTAGTTTTGTTGGTTACACCAAAAACTTGGTGTAATTTAAATGAAAACTCCTTTGATAAAGAATTATATCATATATTCAAATATTTTTTAAAGTATGCTAATATTTCAAATTGTATAGCAAAAGAACATTTCAAAGGTGTCGGATCAACATTTTCTTATTATGTTTTAGATACGAAGAAAAAAAATCATATTTTTGAATTAAAAACAGATAATGGTGTTTTTGTCTTAGATTATAATAAAATAATGTTTGTCCCACAAATATTCAATGAACTTACTTCGTCAATATTGAAAAAAACTCTTTTTTCTGATAATAAAAAAATAAGTGGAATTTTCAAAGAAATAACTGGATATCGCAAAGGAGGAAAATATATTAAAGAAGATGGTAATTTTAAAGTAAGTAATACATCATCTCAATATTCTAAAAATAATTGGTTATTTACTGATAACCAACAAGATATTATGACCAAACCAAAAGTTATATTTTCTGATAGTGGTTATAATAAACCATATTATGATAACGGTGAGATAAATCTTGGTCATCATTCAAGAGCTTTTTTTGTTAAAAATGAAGAGGAATCCAAAAAACTAATTAATTTTTTAAATAGTGATTTGGTTAAATTTTTATCTATGTTAATGGTTTCAACTGGTAGTTGTGTTGGATTTGAACGATTTGTTAATTTAATACCAAATGATTATGAAGGTATTAAATTAACAGAAGAAGAAATAAAATTTATTGAAAAAATAGTGAAATAAAAATAAAGTTATGATTAATAATCCAATAAGACAATTACAGATACCAAATTTAATAAATAAAGATATTTTAGAAGATATTATTTTTAATGATAATATGAAAATTTTATTTGAATATGAATTTGATGAATTATCAATTAATATATTAAGATTAGAAATCTATGATTTTTTGAATAATAATCCATCTAAATATTCATTTCCACCCACATTAAAATACATAGAAACTAAGACACCATTAAATATTATAAAAGACACATTAGAATCAAAAATAATAGATGCTATAGAAAATAACACATTTAGATTATTAGATAATCATATAACTATTAATGAAAAAAACACTGTTGTTATTGATTGTAATATTGAAAAAATAAAAAAACAATGACATTATCAACCTACTACAATCAAATTCTAGAGAAGTACACTGAAAAACAATATAAGTTATTGAAATTCAATTAATGAATTCGGTATTTTCTGGACTTATCTTTGATAATATTATCTCAGATATCTTTTTAACATCAGGGCTTATTGAAGACTTTTCTTCGTATAGTTTTAAATATTTCATGTACTTTTATTATCTTTTGGTTTAATTTCTAAAAAAACACCACCATTACCACCTTCAGAATAAACATTAATAGGATATTCTTCACCATCATTATTAATTAAAAATAATTCACCCGATAGTTCCATTACACCTTCGTAATCATCCATATATTGATATCTGATTTTCAAATTACTACCAACCTCTAATCCGTCATCGTTATATTCAATACCCGCACTCTCACCACCAGTATCTTCACCGGGTGTTATCATATAATCCTCAGTTTCAATCCCATAGAATAAGACTTGATATTCTTTACTCTTATCAATTCTTGTTATTCTACCTAGATTGATAATATGATCATCAACAGGATTTTCTTCCCATTGTATATCAAAATCTTCCATTTCTTCAAAAAGTTTAATGTATCTCATAATCTAGTTTATCTTTTTTTAATTTCATTAATAATTCATAATTATCTTCTGTTATAAATTTAACATCTCCATCCTTTATTATTCCGAGTTCTATTAGTTTATCCCAAGTAATGAATTCTGTATTACCACAGAGTCTAATTCTTCTTTTTCCACTTTTTATATCATCTACCTCTTTATTAGTTAAAATAGCATTCTTAGACATATTTAATGAATAAGACCAATCAAATTCTTTATCATTATCTAATAATGTTACAATATTTTTCCTAAGTACTAATTTACCAATTAATGAACTAGATTCAACACCACCATCATACTTAAAGATAATTATATCGCCATCACTTATATCATTATCTTCCTCTTCCCATTCAAAATCATTCTCATCAAAATCTATCTTTTCAAAAAGTTTAATATATTTCATAAGTTTATTTATTTTTTTATATTAATATAATCATCTACAATATCTTTAATTTTTTTCATTTCTCCTTTTTCATCCATAAAAGGTCTCGCGTTACCAGTTATGAATCCATTATCTTCCAACCAATTAAAAAAATTCAATAATTCCTCTTTTGTATTATTATCTGGATCTTTTTCTTCCCAGTCAAAATCATTATCAATATCAATTTCTTCAAAAAGTTTAATATATTTCATAAATCTATATATAAATTTCTATTTATTAATTTTTGGGTCAGCGATTTACGGGAGTGATCTCCAGATTTTCAAAATATTCATCTAATAATTTTTTGGAAAAGTATATATCTTTTTTATCATAACTAATACTTTGTATAATATACAAATCATCATTATATTCAATTTTAATTATTTTATATTTTTGATTTACATTAACAAACATTGTTGGTTTTTTACAAATAAGAATATCACCAATCTTATAATCAGGTTCTTCTTCCAACCAATCAAAATCATCAAAATCTATTTCTTCAAATACCTTCGGATTCACATTCGTGAATAATTTTAAATATTTCATAATATTTCTTTATTTTAATATAAACTATCAATATTGTCTTCTGTTACAAATTTAACATCATCACTATTAAATAACTTAAGGTCTAATAAATCACTCCATCTTATTCTAATTGGATTACCCGCGAGTCTAATAGTTTTTTTATCACTTTTTATATCCTCTACATCTTTTTCTGTAAAAAATTTCTTATCTATAGCGTAATCAATTGATATTTTCCAATCAAATTTGTTATCATCTGATGATAGTAATAATAATTTTTCCCTATTTAAAATCTTACCGATTAATGCTTCATTTTGTTCAGAACGATCATATCTAAAAATAATTATGTCATCAATATTTATATCATTATCCTCTATCCACTCAAAATCTTCTTCATCAAAATCAATACTTTCAGATATTTTATTTTTTGGATATACCCACATATAATTCATATGAACTAATTCTCCAGCATCTTCTTCACCCATTCTAAGTATTGGTATTGAAAAAACAAACCAGTTTTGTCTATCTTCTTTTTCAAAAAATTCTTTCATTGAAACTGGTGCAGCTAACATTGTACGATGTTTAATAGACTCTTCATCATAAAAATGGTTTACCCATTCTTCTAGATAATTATTTTCTATTAAAAATTCTTTAAAATCTTGTGGAATATCATCATATGAATCTTCTTCCATCCAATCAAAATCATTTTCATCAAAATTTATTTCCTCTAATAATTTTAAATATTTCATTTTATTATTTTAAAATATTTTTTAAAATATGGGCATATGCTATCTTCTTTAAATGAAAAAAGTATATTATTTACTTTTACATAATTGGCAAATTCAATACCCATATATTTTTCTCCAGCTCTAATAGATCCTTCTGGATCACCATATATTTTATCTATTTTATAAAATTCACCTTTCTTACAAGACTTAAATGTTATTATACATTCTATCTTAGTGTTATATAAATCTAATAATGAATTAGGCTCTTCCTCTTCCCAATCAAAGTCATCAAAATCAATCTCTTCAAATAATTTAATATATCTCATTTTTTTACTAAATTTTTAAGTGATTCAAAATTATCTTTTGTAAGAAATTTAATTTCATTTTCGTCAATTATTCTTTGTTTTAATAATTCATCCCATCTTGTATATTTTTCTACTCCACACAATCTTATCCTCAAACCATTTTTTACTTCAGATATTTTTTTATTACTAATAATGCCGTTAATGCCGTATTTAGTGATTAAAGAAATTGGGCTTATAATACCAAATGCCATATCATCCTGGAGTAATCTTATATTATACGATTGAATCTTTCCAATTAATACACTATCATAATAATTAAATATTAATATATCACCATCGTTTATTTCATTTGGCTCTTCTTCCTCCCAATCAAAGTCATCAAAATCAATCTCCTCAAAAAGTTTAATATATTTCATATTATTTCAACTTCATTTTCACTTATACCAAGTTCTTTTATTATATCAGATAGTTTACTTCTACCTAGAGTCACTTTATCTCTTATATTATAAATTATTTCTTCACCAGTCCAGTGTCTAGATAATATCTCTTTTTTGCATGGAAATTCACGATCTGAGAATTTTAGTTTTCCATTATCTCTATACATAGAGTACATTTTTCCATTTTCTAATTTACAAAAAAATCCATGGTTATCATTAGGATGTGGGAATACAACATAACCTTTTTCTAGTTCATCCTCTTCCCAATCAAAGTCATCAAAATCTATTGATTCATTAGTTATTAATGTCATATTCCAAGGTGTTACCCATAATTCTATTGAATCTATGTAATATATTAATCCTTCGTAATTTTTACAGTCTTCTTCATTACCGTGTTTCATATCCCTGAAACATGTATCACCTCTAATTAAAATTCCTTTTGTTATTTTTACTATTGTTCCATTTTTATTTTCAAAACTATAACCAGAAATATTTCCATTAATTATAACCTTATCACCTACTTCAAATTTAATAGGTTCTTCTTCATCCATCCAATCAAAGTCATTTTCATCAAAATCTATTTCCTCATATAATTTCAAATATCTCATAACCAATCTTTTAATTCTCCCATATATTCATATACATTGTCTATGTAAAATTCATAACCAAATTTTGACATAGGATTAAAACCACAATATGATATTTTACCCTTATCTATTTTTACATTAAGGTATATAGATGCACCTTTATTTTTTAATATTTTATAAATACGATAATGTTTTTCTTTGTCTAATTTTTTCATAATATTTTCAAAATCCTCAAATTTAACAAGGAAAAAATACCATCCATCTTCTAAATTTTCAATATGGTTTTCTTCCATCCATTCAAAGTCATCAAAGTTTATATTCTCATTCACGTTCTCATTGATTACTATTAAATCTTTCTTTGGGTATCCATCTTCATATTCATTATCCCATTTTACAGTAACACTAAATATTCCATTTTTGGTGACAGTACCATCTGTCGGGTGGCCATTAAGATGTGATCCCCAAATAATAGGTTTAAAATCACTTAAACACTGATAATAATATCTAGAATCTCTTTTCATCCTAACTCTTGTTCCAATATTATTACCTTTAATAGACGATAATTCTATTGGTTCAGATGGATCTTCATCTTCCCAGTCAAAGTCATTCTCATCAAAATCTATATTTTCAAATCTTTTTATTTTCATATTAAATCATCTATTTCACCTAGATATTCGTAATCTAGTTTAATATAATATTTATACCCATTTTCATCAGGCATCCATCCATAACTACTATGTTTTCCATTCATACTTACTATACTAATAAAAAAGAAGTCTTTACATTTTATTTTTATATTCTTATTTGAAAATGGATTTAAACCATTGATATCTTTTCTAAATTTATCAAATACTTTTCTGTAATAAAAAATATCCTTACCCATTGGTACTTTAATAAAATATTTACCATCTGGTAAATCATAGATATCTCTTTCTTCTTCCCAGTCCCAATCATTCTCATCAAAATCTAATTCTTCAAAAAGATTATCATTGTCATGACCATCATCATCATATAATACAACAATTTTATCACTCATATATATTTCTGTTTCACCATCAACATCAAGATTTAAAAAAATTATAACCTTTTGTTCACTCTCAACATTTCTTTGATATCCTTTGTCTACTCTTAGGCATTTTTGATTACAAATAACAACCTTATCATTTCTATCTATTATTCTAATATGTTTGTCTAAAATATTTTCATTTAACCATTTCACACACTCATCTAGATTACCTAAATGATTATACAAATTTCTAATTTTAATATTTCTAAAATCAATATCAGGGTCTTCTTCTTCATAATCCCAATCATCAAAATCTATTTTTTCAAATAATTTAATATATTTCATGGTCTCCATATAATTTTAGTTTTAAATTCATTATCCAAAAGACGATATAATGTATTTTCAGTTTCTTCAATATAATCCTCTTCATTTTTGTAGAATTTTATTTTTTTACCATCACCTCGTCTTTCAAAAAGTATTATTATATAATTCTCCCAAGATTTCTCTAGATTTTTATCTTCATAATCAACTTCTCTACCACTAGACCATTTTATATTATTTCTATTTAAAAAATCAACAAAATCTTTCCATAATTTTTTAGGCACTTTTATACTAAATGTCTCAATATCACTTCTTTTTATTCCATTATCTATTAATTTTAAAAATTTCTTATCATCAACATCTGGTTTTGGGTCATCTTCTTCCCATTCCCAATCATTTTCAAAATCTAATTCTTCAAATCTTTTTATCACAATCTTAATTTATTACTTTTTGAAATCCAACATAAGCGCCGTTAGTCTGCATCATATGAATGTTACAACGACCCTTCAATTGTTTTCGTATTGATAATTGGGCCGCACTTTGGGTTTCACCTATGACTACAACCACATTATATTTACTATCACCTTTGAAAAAACTATCTATTGGTAAATTACCTGGTAGATTTTTTAGCTTCTTCGCCATTTTTAAAGCCTCTTTACCATCAATTGATTTTACTTGATTGTATTGTTTCTTTTGTATCATTTCTATACCAATATTATCACCACTAGATACACCTTTGGCAAATGTTGGAGATCCAACTAACAAACTAGCTCCAAGAGCCACACCAGTTATTGCTGTTTTCCAACCCTCGTTTTCTTCTTCAAAATTAAAAAATTCTTCATATGTTTTTAAATTTTCCATATTTTTATAATTATTTTTATGGTTCCATTTCAATCTTAGTTTTCATCCCAAATATCATAATTTTCAAATAATTTTATATATCTCATTAGTAATATTTTATATTTTCAATATCAACTCTAATTTTATCACAGATGTTTTTTAATTTATCTATATGAGAACTTCTATTACGAACATATGATATATTCATATTTTCAGTAATTTCTTTATATTTATCTCCTTTAATTAGTTTATCTATCTCAAAAAAGACAAAATCATTAAATCTTAATTTTCCTAGATCTAGGTCGTAAAATAAAATATGCATTTTATCTCCAACTAAACTACCTAGAAAATAAGAACCATCGTTTCTTGGATGGTAAAAAACATATATGTTAGAATATAAATCTTCTTCCTCTTCAAATTCTTCATAATCCCAATCATCAAAATCTATTTCCTCAAATAATTTAATATATTTCACCCAAAGACATTATTTTTATATATATATATTAAAAATGAAAAACACTTTATGAAAATTTTAGTCGCTTGTGAAGAAAGTCAAACAATAACAAAAGAACTTAGAAAGAAAGGACACGAAGCGTATAGTTGTGATATATTACAATGTAGTGGTGGTCATCCAGAGTGGCATATATGTGATGATGTGACAAATCATTTAGATGAGAACTGGGACGCGATGATAGCACATCCAGAATGTACATACTTAACTGTTACAGGAAATAAATGGTATTTTCATCCTGATGATAAACATTTACCATTAAATGAAAGAAGACCACATCCTAATTTTCCAAATAGAAAGAAAGATAGATACGAAGCGATAGGATTTTTTATGTTTCTCGCGAACGCACCGATATCTCGTATAGCGATTGAAAACCCAGTTGGAATAATGAACACAATTTGGAGAAAACCAGACCAAATAATTCAACCCTATGAATTTGGTGATCCTCACGCTAAAAAAACTTGTTTATGGTTAAAAGGATTACCAAAATTAGTTCCTACCAATATAGTTGAACCTGAGTATGTTACATTCAAAAGTGGAAAAAGAATGGCAAAATGGTATACGGACGCGGTTAATCTTCCACGAAAAGAAAGAGCGAAATTAAGGAGTAAAACTTTTCAAGGTATCGCGGAAGCGATGGTGGATCAATGGTTTTAAAGTTTTTTCCATTTTTCGTAAGCTGATAATAATGAATTATGTATCTTGGTAGCTTCTCTAACAACCTTTTCGGTTTTCTTTAATTTTATAGAATAACCCTCTTCCTCTGTTCTATTATTTAAGTTTATTCTATCAGCTCTTAAAAATATAGCCATATCAGGTTTTGTTAATTTCATATCCAACGCTTTCTGTTTAGCGGTTTCACGATCAGGAGCTAAAATATACCCAATTATATCATAATCTCTTCCAATCGCTACCGTATAGATGTATTGTGGTCTATCATCTTTGATATCCTCATCTTCCCAAAAATCATCATTTATTTCAATATCTTCAAATATTTTCGGATGATTTAAATCTTTTATCATATAATCTCCATTATCCGTTGGATAATATTTAAATCCAGCCTTTGTATAAAATTTTATCAATGTTTTTGTTTCTGTGTCTTTATCAGAGGATTCTAAAATGATGAACTTTTTATTTTCTTCTATAGATAATTTAATAATTTCTTTTAAAAAGTATTCTCCATACCCCATTTTTCTATATTCTGGATCTATCTTCATATATCCCAATTCTAATCCATTTTCTATATCTATATCTAAATTATATTTTTCAAAAACCTCTTTAAATCTCCAAATTTTTCCAAAATTTCCAACATTAGATAAAAAAGCATATCCTATTTTTTTATTATCTAAATAAAGTTTACAAGTCTTACCATCATATGTCATTTGTATATCCTCTTCCCAAAAATCATCATTAATATCAACATCTTCAAAAAGTTTAATATGTTTCATAATTTGTATATAGTAAAAAACCATTTTTAAAAATTACTATATAACAATAAATAACAATAAATAGTAATGAAGAAAACAAAAACATTTACAATAGATGAAAATTTGTTAGAGGAGTTTATTGAAATATCAAAAAAGAAATCAATAAATAAATCATTATTTATTGAAAATTCAATACGGGATTTCATTGAAAAATATAAAAATGAAAATGATTTTAACAGAGAAGGTAAAGGTTAATATATCTTTTAATAATAAAGAACATTATTCCAAATATTTTGATAATTTGAAAATTGGTAATCAAATAGAAATATCACCAGATGAACTTTCAAAAAATAGTCATTTAAAGATATTGGTAATGTGTGATATTTGTAAAGAAGAAAAATTTATTCCATATAGAGAATATCTTCAAAGTTTTGATAATGGAAATTATTATTCTTGTAGAAAATGCAATAAAGATAAATTTAGAAATACTTGCATAGAGAGATATGGTGTTAATCACCCATTGAAAAACAAAGAGATAAGAGATAAAATAGAAGAAACCAATTTGAATAAATATGGGTGTAAGAATGTTTTCCAAAGTGATATTATTAAAAATAAAATAAAAGAAACAAACTTAAAAAAATACGGAGTTGAATATTCTGGTCAATCTGAAAACAACAAGAAAAAATCAAAGAAAACTTGTTTGTCTAAATATGGAGTGGAACATCATTTGAAAAATAAAACAATATTAAAAAAACAACACAATACAAATATGGAGAGGTATGGGACAATAACTTCTTCTAGGAATGATAAAATAAAAGAAAAAATATCAATAGGAATTAAAAATTTCTATATGAAAAATTCTAATAAGTTTTATGAAAATTTAACAGGAATAAGTGGGAATACAATAGAAATATTTTGTGAAAAATGTAAAAAAACATTTAAAGTAAAAAAACATTTTTATCATGGTCGAAAACATATAAACGCAGAACAGTGTATATTTTGTAATCCTTTGAATAATTTAGAATCATCGTATGAAAATAATATTAAGGAATTTATCAATGATAATTATGATAATGTTATTATTTTTAATGATAGGAAAGAAATAAACTTAGAATTGGATATTTATTTGCCAGATTTAAAATTAGCGTTTGAATTTAATGGATTATATTGGCACTCAGAACTATTTAAATCAAATAATTATCACTTACAAAAGACCGAATTATGTGAAGAAAATGGAATACAATTAATTCATATTTATGAGGATGATTGGATTTATAAAAATGATATTGTTAAATCAATGATATTAAATAAGTTGGGGAAAACCGAAAATAAAATAGACTTTAACAAATGTGAAATTAGTGAAATAACAGATAATAAATTAGTGAAAGAGTTTTTAGAGGAAAATCATATTCAAGGATTTATTGGAAGTAAAGTTAAATTGGGTCTTTTTTATAATGATGATTTAGTTAGCTTAATGACTTTTGGGAAAAGAAAAATGGAATATGAGTTATTGAGGTTTTGTAATAAACTAAATACGAATGTGATTGAATCGGAAAATAAATTATTAAAGTACTTCATTGAAAATTATAAACCAATAATGATTACAATATATGTGGATAGATCGTGGAGTACAGGGGATTTATATAAAAAATTAGGATTTGAATATGAAGGAAAGACAAAACCTAGTTTTTATTATATTGTTGATAAAAAAAAATATAAAAATAAAAGCAAATTAGAAAAAAAGATATACAGAATATATGATTCTGGAAATCTGAAGTTTATCTACTAATTTTGAACCACGCAACCTTACTTTCTTCTTTAACTAGAGTTTCAACTTTTTCCATCATCGCTTGACCTTCTGAAATCACATCAGACGCATTATATTGAAAATTTCCAGGTAATGAAAAGTTAAATCTACCAATCAATTCTCCCATTCTTTTTCTTGACATACCAATAACATATTCTTTAAATAATTGTAAATCAAATAGTTCTTCTTGTTGAATTCTACACCAACATTCTAATACCATTGGTCTTTCTATTTGTCCAAGTAAATTCAGTCTTTTACTAACTGGGTTATAATTGTATTTCATTCTTTCTAGTGAGAGTTTATTCAACTCATCGGAAAACGCACTTATAACGGAACGATAAACACCCAAATCACCAGCGGTTGTTACAAATGAAGTAAGGAAGGGTTGATTAGTGACACCGAGATTAATAGATAGATATGGCGCTTGTATACCAATATTCCACATATGAGGTCTGTCTATGGATTTTATTTCAACAACCGCTTCTATTTCTTCTGGTAACACAAGATATTTATATTGTGTATATTGTTCGGTTGTTAAGAAATCTAGTGGTAAATAATAATATATTTTTTGTAACGCGAACTGATAGTTTTTATAAAACCATTCTAACGCGAGTTCCTTTATAAGCCGTTTTATTTCAATATCGGGTAATGTTTTTGGTAACATACCTGATATTGTTAAATCTTGTTGTACTATATCTATTAATTGTTCTATTGTTGTTGATCCACCGTACATAAATATTATTGTTTTTCTTTATATATTAAAAAAACAATATCAAAATATTACTATATACCATAGTACATTGTTACCAAAAAAGTCAGAAACGATATGTTAAAGGAAATAATAGAAAGAAAGAAAAATAATATAGGATCATTGACTTTATTTATTAGTAAAAGAAGTGATTTATTAGAAGAATTAAATGATAAATTCAAGAATAATGATTTAACAATTCCACAGAAGTTATGGTATTTTATGAATGATGATTTTGAATTAAAATTATGTGAATGTGGAAAATTGAAAAAATGGAAATCATTTAAGTATGGATGGAAAGAAACTTGTGGCAATATGGATTGTGTGATTAAAAAAAGAAAAAAAACAAACTTAGAAAAGTATGGTGTTGATAATCCAATGAAAAATGATGATATTATTGATAAAGTAAAAAAAACAAATCTAGATAAATATGGTGAAACATCTCCATCAAAAAATATTGATGTAAGAAACAAGATAAGTATTAATTATAATAAAAAATCAGAAGATGAAAAACAACATATTATAAATAAAAGAGTTAAAACATGGAATAATAAAACAGATGAAGAAAAAGAAAAAGTAAAAATAAAAAAAAAGAAATCTTATAATAATCTAGATCAAGATAAAATTATAGAAAAAAGAAAAAAAACAAATTTAGAAAAGTATGGATTTGAATATACTGTAACGACACCAAAAATAAAGAAAAAGATTTTATCCACTTTAAAACATAGATATGGTGTGAATTCTACCCCATTTGAAAATATTGAAATAAGAAAGTCCGCTTCTATTTCTTATATGAATAGACATATTGAAAATATTAAAAACGGATTGTTAAAATTTCAGTGTAAATACATTTCTCATTATGATAAAGGTATTGGTAATTTAGAATATGAAATTTTATGTGAAAGAACAAATAAAATATTTAAAATAGGATATTCAAATCTGAGAATCAGACTTTTACAAAATCTAGAAATTTCTCCATTTTTTTATAAACAACATGGTATATCAGAAATGGAAAAAGATTTATATAAATTTATTTGTGATAATAATATTAAAATTGAAAAAAATAATAATATTATAACCCCATATGAATTGGATATTTACATACCTGAACTAAAATTAGCATTTGAATTTAATGGTGTTTATTGGCATAATGAATTATATAAAGATAAAAATTATCATTTAGAAAAAACAGAATTGTGTGAAAAAAATGGAGTACAACTCATTCATATTTATGAAGACGATTGGGTATATAAAAATGATATTGTTAAGTCAATGATATTAAATAAGTTAGGAAAAACACCCGAAAAAATATACGGAAGAAAATGTGAAATTCGTGAAATAATTGATAATAAATTAGTTAAAGATTTTTTAGAAAAAAATCATATTCAGGGATTTATCGGAAGTAAAGTAAAAATAGGATTATTTTATGAAAATGAATTGGTTAGTTTAATGACTTTTGGAAAAAGAAGAATTTCAATGGGAAAAAAGAATACAAGAGAAGGAGAATATGAATTGTTAAGATTTTGTTCAAAGTTAAATACGAATGTTATTGGTGGTGCACAAAAATTATTTAAATATTTTGTGAATAATTATAAAGTTAACGAAATTACAACATACGCAGACAGATCGTGGAGTACAGGAGATTTATATAAAAAATTAGGATTTGAATATAAAGGAAAGACACAACCAAATTATTATTATGTTATTGATGGGTTGAGACATCATAGATTTAATTATCGTAAAGATAAATTAATCAAAGATGGGTTTGATAAGAATAAAACAGAACACGAGATTATGATTGAAAGAGGAATTTATAGAATTTATGATAGTGGGAATTTAAAATTTATTTTTTTAATCTAATTTATCTAATATTTCATCTACTTTTGTTAAAATTACATTAACAACATCAAGGATTTTATTCTCAGTAAACAATCCTTCATTCATTGGTTCATTTTCTTCTTCTTCCTTTTTCCATTTCTTTTTATACTCAGGTTCTTCTTTCATTCTTTTCTTGTGTAATTGGTCTAGTTTATTTAATTTCATCGTGGTTTCTGCGGAATACCCACCTTTTTCTTTTAAAATATCCAATCCAACATCTGTTCTTTTGGTTTTCTTTTGAATTTCAGGTTTCCAACTTTTGTCAAAATCACTGAATTTTATTATGTTTTCCATATTTTTAAATTATTTTTTACAATCACATTCCTTATCTTCTTTACCCTTTTTCTTTTTATTTATTATATCCATAAATTTTTTTCTAGCCGCTAATTGTTTCGGAGAAGCTTTTTTCTTCTCGTTTATGAAACTTCCAAATTTTAATAATTTTTCCATTTTTTTTTTAATTATTTTTTTTAATATAAATCAATTAATATAGTCTCTAATTTATCTAAATCTTTTTTTGTTTTTATATTATTTCTATCTAATATTTCTCTAAATTCTTTTTCAGTTGTTTCGGTTACTTTACCATTGTTGTAATGGAATATACTAACACCACTTGAAAATCCAAATAATAAGACCACTACAATTTTATCACCACTTATTTTGGCTTTTTTTATACATAATTTACCAATTTCAAGTTCACTAATATCTAACATAACAGCAGATGTATCGGCTTTTATCAAAACTATATTTTCATCGTTATGAATGGGTTCTTGTTCTTCCCAATCTTCTTTAAAATCAATTTCTTCAAATAATTTTAAGTGTTTCATAATTTATATGTTTTTTATACATATTTCAACTTATTTAACCCATAATAATAATCGACAATTCTGCACTTGAGCACTCCCATTGTTTGTGCATTCCATGATGTGGTCGCGTTTGGTCTTTCTAATAACGCGGTTACCCAAATTATATCACCTCTTTTTACTTGTTTCAATAATAAATCTGTATTAAAAACAGGAGCTCCTGGAACTTTTTCACTTAATTGATTTTCAATTTTCTGTATTTCTTTATCATCTGTAATAACACCAGTAACCTGAACAACATTTATTGGTCCTTTAACTTTCTCATAATCACCATTTTCCAATTTTCGTATTATGGTTATATCATCAGATAATGGTGGTTGTCCCTGTTTATCTTTGAACTTCTCAAAGTCGGTTGTTATTTTATTTTGTTTATTCATATCCTAAATTTTTTGCTGTATTTTTATATATATTAAATAATTGTTCTGACATTTTGAATCTTTTTTTATTCACATCTAAAGATTTATAAATATTTCCATCTTCATGTCTTTCTGTCGCCGATTTCCAGTCAAAAAACATTTCAACAATATCAAATAAATCCATATCATCTATTCCATTTTTATGATGTTCTGGGTGATGCCTATTATTGCCATAATGATTATCAAGTGCTACTTTTAATCTATCTAAGGAATTTTTGTATTCATCTGTTCCATAAGTTAATGATTTTAATAATGGAGTTTCTCTATCAAATGATGGTTTTTCTATGTCACCTAATTTTGATTTGTCATGTTCTTTACCTCTTTCTATCAATATGTTGGCCGCCATACTCAATAATTCACCAACTCTATCTATGTGATTTTGAGTATCTTGTCTACTGTCATACGATTCATTTAGAAATTTTGAAAATTTTTCCATATTAAAATTCCTTTTTTATTATATGATAAAACGGAGTAGAATTATAATCACCATCTGATTCATCTGGTACCACTTCGTCATATTTATAAATTTTTGGTCGTCTCTCTACTGGAAATGGTTTAGCTTTTTTTGTAGCGTACTCCAACGCTTCTTGTTCTGATAAAAAACAGTCACCATAACTATTAACTAGATAACCATCACCTTCCCAAAAATATTCCAAAACTATATATACAGTTTTTATATCTGTTTCCTCATATTCCCAAGGTTCATTATCAAAATCTAATTCTTCAAATAGTTTTATTTTCATATTTTAAAATGGCCTCGCTCTCCTTATTTTTTTTGGTGCAAATCTAGAATCTTCCTTATAAGAAACGAACCATACTCTTAATACATCTTTTTTTGGTATTAAAACAAATGAGTCATCTGGTCCATCTAGATCTTGTTGATATATTTCAGATAAATCATCATATTCACCAGACATATCGTGACCATCTATACACCAATATTTACCTCTATCAAATTCTGGTATTTCCGTTAAAGGATTTCTATTTTTGTAACTATAGAACCGTATTTCGGATACATCTTTGGTTTGCATATACCACAACCCTCTTTCATTTTCATCCTTATTTGGGTCTTCATCTTCCCAATCAAATTCATCAACGTCTATTTCTTCAAATAATTTTATATATTTCATAGTCTATTATTATTTTTTTATTTTCATTGTCTTATTGGTTTATTACATTTCAAACATTCTAATCTATTCAAATCGGGGTTTGGGATAATACAATTACAATATTTATCATCATCTGGTGTTGTATAATACCCTAGAAACTCTATCCAGATCGCTTCATCTTTATGACACCACCTATGGTCAAAATCACACCAAACCGCTTCACTCTTTTTTATATAATTACCTTTATAATCTTTAACAACATTATCCATATCATCTTCCTCCTCCTCTTCATCTTCCCACTCAAAATCATCAAAGTCAATATTTTCTTTTAAAACTAATCCTTGATTTTTTAAATATTTTTTATATTCACTTACTACTTTTTCTAACAATTTTTTATTGTTAAAGTCCTTATTATCAACATTATACACTAACTTTTCATTTATATGTATTTTTATATTTTTATTTTTACTACTATATTCTCCTTCTATAACATCTTTATTAGTCATTAAAATATTTATATATGTTGTTTTGTGACTTATTTCAGATTTATCAAAATATCCATCAATAGATTTTATCCTGAGACTACTCTTATTTCTTTTTTGAATAATCATAGATAAATTATCCATCAAATAATTCTTATTGTCATCAGATATATTAATATTTATATTAATATCCGATAAATCTAATTTTTCAAATATTCTTAATTTTGTTATCATATTATTCTATAAAATTTCCAGGAATTCGTGGATCATATTCTCGTCTCTTTCTTTTCAATTCTTCAAGTCTAGTCTGAAATTCTGATTTTTTAAATTTCTTAAAAATCTTAACCCTTCAAAATTATTTATATCAAAATAACCCCAATTATCAATACCTGGATCATTATAAACTCTACTGCCTCTCGCGATACCATAACGAACTTCTTCTGGTTGTTGCATATAAATGTATCCTTGGTCAATTATTGTAACTAATTGTTCGGGTGTCATATATTTTATGTATTCTCTAGTAACACGGCATTTTTTCAACAGTGCATTCCAATTGGTTTTTAATATATCAATAAATACATCTCTATTTTCAACTGGTATAATACTTGTACCACCTCTTTTTGGTTGATATACATCTTTATACGCGACATATTTTTTTGTATATTTACCAATAGTTCTAACAAATTCTTCATCATTATCAAAATGTAGTTCACCAATCTCACGATTATGATATTTACCTTTACCACATAAGAATATAGTATCAAGGGATAAAACATAATAAACCTGTTCTTCATCAATATCTATTTTATCATCAACTATTTCTTCCCACTCATCCCTATCATATTCTTCATCTTCTATTGGTTCATCAACCATTTGGTTAATTCTTTCTTTTATCCTTTCATCGGTTATTAATTCCTTTATTTTTTTCATACTATAAGATTTAATATTATCTAAATCCATTTCTCTTAACTCATAGTTGTCAAATATTTTGTCTATCATTTCATAATCTTGTTGTTTAGCGTATTTCTTAACTTTTGTCTTAAAATATTCTATAACACTTTCTTTTGTGAAACCATTTGGAAATTTTTTATTCAATCTTTTTTTACATCTTTTTAACAATTTTTCTATTTTTGGGTTATGTGTATCAAATCCTTCCAATTCCTCTACTCTCAATCCTAAATTATAAAATATATCCATAGCGTTTTGAATTCCCCTAGTAAACAATCTCCAATCCTTACCAATGAATTTTTTATAAAGCATATGTATTAACGCCCCAGGAATAAATAAAATCGTCCCAATAAAAATAACCGCGACAATAACTCCAATCATTGTCCATTGTCTAACTTGTCTGAGCGATAATTCCTCATTTAATCTATCTAGATAAATTTCTATATCAAATTTATCTTCATTTATAAATTCTCCATATGTTTTCATATTTAATTATTTTTTATTGTATATATAAAAAAACAAAACTTAATTTTTAATACCATATATAAAAAGAAAAAAATATATTATGCCAAAATCAAAACAAAGAAAGAATCACAAAAAGAAACTAGCTCAATTTAAAAATAAACAACAACAACAGAGAAATCAATTCCGTAAAGCGTATATGGAAACGATGAACAATAAGAGAATGGAACATTTAGATGGTGAGTTAGAGAAACAAAGAGAAACAGAAGAAAATATTATCAACACTGAAGAAATGGGATTGGATTTTGATGATGATTTGAAGATTGATGATATTGATATTGAGTCTATGGGAACATCTGGTTCTGATGGTGTAATGTCAGATACTTTTCGTCAGGTCTGATAGTTTCAGGATACATTTAATAAAAGAGGGTCTTACGACCCTTTTTTATTTTGATGGCTCTTGTTTCTGTGGTGGCTGTTGAATTTCATATCCACCAACCTCAATATCCTTTTTCTTTTTCATACCTTTCTTCTTTTTAGAGGTTTCTGATTCCTCATCACTAAATTGAGTATATACATCAGGCCACAATCTTCCACCTTTGTCAATATTGAAATCTAAGTCAAAGAAATCATCAAAATTTAAAACATCCGCTTTTTTCAAACGATATTCTCTATTTATATTGAGAACCAAATCTATTTTTTCTAATAACTTATCAACCATTTCATTAAATAGCTCTATTGTTCTTTCTGTGAATATACCAATTGGTTTTTTTCTTTTCTTTTGAAAAGACCCAAGAATAACTTTGAAAATATACTCTATTTTTTGGTCACTTTTTATATATTCTATAGTTTTCTTATTATCGAGAAGTTCTATATTTATTTTAAATTTATCTTCCTTAAAAAATTCTGGAATATGAAAATCCCATTTGATTAAATCATCATAAACATCATCCATATAATTATTGAATGTTTTACATATAAGCTCAATATATAGTTCATCTCTAGTATATTTCATAAGTTTATATTTATTAATATCTTCTAATTGACAGAATTCCAAGAAATTAATTAATATTAAACTATAAATTTCAACATATTCAGTATTATTATTTAATGATAATTTTTTATGTATTGGATTTAATATTTCAAATGAATATTCTTCATTCCAGTCAATTTTAATAATTATTTTTTCTAAATTATCATTAAACTCCTCTTCATCCATTAAAAATGAATTTGATATATTAGGATTTAGAATTGAATAAAAGAATTTCGCGAAATTTGATTCACCAAAAACATAATCCAAGTCTTTTTCAGATGTGTTTAAAAATAAATTTATTATTTCTATTTGTTTTGAATTTAATTTACCCCTAAATAACACAGGTAAAAGATCAACATCAAATAAATTTGAAAATTCTACTAATTCATCATAATTGTATATATGTTTTGTGCCTTTTAATATACAAGTTAGAATTAATGAATTTTTAGGAGTTCTCTTGTATTTTATGCCAGCTGGTTGATTATCAGGAAAATACTCAAATACAAACCACCAAGTTGTGTTTATTAAATCAGTCACATAATTCGGGAGTGAATTTAGGTATATAAACGCTTGATTATAAAACATTTGTACAGTTAAATCTACAAAATTAAGTTCATCATTTTTTATTGATTTCGGTTTGATAACAAATTTATTACCATCAAACTTTGCATATATTTGTGCTCCTTGTATATCTTCATATATAATAAGGTCTTTATCTTTTATTGTGTCTATGAATCCACTTGAATTTTCAACACTATTTAATTTTACTACTTTAGTCATAATTACATTTTTCGTTTTTTAATATAATTTAAAAATATATATAAAAATATTAATACCCATTTTTATCTATTTATAGATATGTTTGTACCAAAAGATTAATTTATTATGAAATACATTAAATTATTTGAAGAAATAGATTTTGATGATTGGGAATGGGAAGAAGAAGATCCAAAACCATCAATAATATATAAAGTAGGGAGTATTGTTCCAATAACTCATTTTATCGGCAAAACATTTACAGAAATAAACAATGATGAATATATTGTTTCATTTAAAACCAATGATGGTGAGGTGTATGAAATGGATCACGAACAAGATTGTAGTGAAGATGTTAGAGTTGATGATATAGTTGGTGATTTAGATGATTTAATTGGTTCACCAATTCTTAAAGCTTCAGAGGATACAAATAGAGATACTCAAAAGGATTATAAAGATGATGATTATGGGGATGAAAGTTTTACATGGACATTTTATAACTTAGCTACAATTAAAGGTTATGTGACAATAAGATGGTATGGATCATCAAATGGTTATTATTCAGAATCTGTGGATATTATAAGGATAAAATAAAAAAAGGGGAGATTTTCTCCCCTTTTTTATTCTCATTGTTTTTATTTATTCGTCCTCTTCAACACTCCAGGGTGACTCGTCTTCAACAATTGGTTTAGTTATAGTATCAGATTTTGATATTGTGTCATTATCCAACGCTACAACCATTGGAATATTCCATCCCCTATTGTTTATAGGGACATCTAATCCTAGTTTACCTAACTTGTCCATTCCCAATAACATTTGATTAACATTAATCATTCCATATGGGTCATTATTTTCACCATTCTCACCACCTGTATTGTAGTAAAGTGGTGTATTCCACGCTTGTGCTGGCAGATCTTTCATATTTCTCATCATTTCAATCTTAAATGTATTTTCAACACCAAGAATATCTCTTTGAGCCGCCTGACCCTTAGCTTCTTCAATCATACGAAGTTTAGTACCCTGACCTTTCAGATATTCCGCTTCTTTGTATTCCGCTGCCGCCATTTTCTCAATTTTAGCTTTAACAAGTGTACCTTGTTGTTCAGCTTCTTCACGAGATTTTTCAGTTTTAATTTTTTCAGCGTACGCACGTTGTTCTTGTTTGTAAGTAGATTCCATCTTATTCGCCAATTGTTTACGTCTATCAGGAACAAGAAGTTCTGGTTTAATATACACTTCATTCATTTTGAATTCTTTGATAGTTAACCTAGTTCCAGTACTACCTTCTTTAAGTCTAGTATCAATTTCATTTTCAATTTTACTTCTTTCCCAAACAAATGTTGGAGCTTCGCGTTTTTCAGCGATATTTCTAATAACCGAACGAATGAGTGGAGTTGTGATTTTATTTTCTAGTTCATCCAATCCACCAACACTCGCGATAATATAAGGTGCATCCTCTGGTTGAACCTGAACAAGAATTCTACCATCTACATAAATTTCCCAACTATCTTTCGAAATAGCACGAATAGCACCATCTGCTGACTCACTTGGAATTTCTTTAAAAATTGGTTTAGATACAACCTGTGATATTTTACCATCTTCACCTATTGATAAGTCTACTGAATACCAATCATATCCACCTTTATACGCCCATGTTTGAATTCTAGTATCAATGAGTTTTACCTCATAAGCACCTTTGTTTACGTCTGGGTGACGATTCAGATAATACATTCCAGGTTTTAATGTTTCTTTCCAAACACCCATAAATCCTCTATCAACAACTGGTGTTGCGAGTTGGTTTCCAGACGCCTCAATTTGAATATCTGTTGGAACTAATCCAACTCTAGAAATAATAACTCCAACATGACCATCTGGTACACGAGTCGCTTCAACTATCTCTACATCAAACATATAAGTATTAATTTTATGTTCACCAGGTTTAAGAACATTTAATTGTGGGCCTTTATAACCATTATTATTTAAAAATGATTTTACATCCAACATTGATCTTTCAATACTATCTCGTTTATTTTCCATATCTGGTGTTACCCAGTCTGGTGCGATAAATAAATCTTTTCCAAGTGGACGACCATCGACCGCTGTTAAAAGACCTACCTGACCTTCTTCAATTTTTACATATGGAACTTGTTCGAGATCATTGATAATTCGAATAAATGGGCTGAAAATGAACCCCTCTTGTAAAAGTCGCCCTTGACGACCTCTTTCACCATTGACCGCGATAACACGATCCCCTTTTAGTTCACTACCATACTTTTTAGTAAGATGGAGTGTGTGTTTTGTTTTAACAACAACAATACTAGTTAGTAGTACACCGAGTAATATTAAAAGAGAACCTAGTATAATACCAGTTTTCTTGATTGTCGCGGGCGGTGTTCCCCACCCCCTAAACCAACCTTTCTTGTAACCAAAGTATCCACCGATACTCATAATTAGACCAAGAATAATAAAAAATAACCACATAATTAACCTCCGTTTTTAATTGTTTGTTTTTAATTTACTTACCAGAAACTCTTCTGGATTTTTCTTAACCGATATAAAAAATTTTATATCGTTACTAGATATAATATTTATATCTTGTTGTATTATATTTTTTAATAAGTCTTCCATTTTACCTATTGTTTTTATACCATCTATAATCAAATGTGTTTTAAACTTGTTTTTAACACAATCTAACGCGGTGTATTTAACAGGATAATCTCCTGGTAATCCACACAAAAACACATCTGTTATATCATTTTCTTTTAATACTGTCAAAATATTTTTATCATCTTTTTTGGCGAGTAATCCACTAAATCCATCACTATAACTTCTTATAAAGATTGGAAATTTATCACCAATTTTTTCATCAATCTTAATTCCTTCATCATCAATACAATATGAATTTGTATCAGATATTTTAATATCCTCTGTTTTTGGTTTTCCCTCTATCTTATTGTGATTTATAATTGAAAATACAAAATCAAATTCTGGTGTAATATTTAAAATTCTTTTTACAATAGAACCTGAATATGGTATTGACAATTTACCATCAATAAAATCTTTTTGAGTGTCTATTATCAATAAAGCGGTCTTCATCTGAGTATTTTATTAATTGATGTATAAGTAATATGAAAACTAAAAATGGTAAACATACCATCCAATTTTCTAGAAAAAACAATATTACAAATCCTATTGAACCAAATATGTAGGAAGAATAAACAATAATCAACACAAAAGTTAATAAACATAAAACCATTAGAAAATATTCCTTTAATCCAAAAAATCTATGTTCTGTGCTTCTATTACGATCTTTTCGTTTACGCATTGAATTTTCCATTGATACAAACTTAGTAAAAAGTTTTTTATATAAAAAACTTTTTTAACCTTTTCTATGGATTACTTTTCTTCTATTCATATTATTCACAAATCCGTCACATAATTCTTCTATTTCTTTATGTTTAAGATGTGGATATTCTATTCTGAAAGAATTGTACATATCAATTTTCATTAGCTCTTTGTATATTGATATTTGGTCAGATAATCTTAATTCATCTAAATATTTAGAAACAATATTACCATTTCTAGATCTTATATCCACAACAACACCATCATAAAGAGTCATACTGATTATAAAATATTCACCTCTGTCAATATTTAATTTTATATAAAAACTGGGGTCATACAAATATAAATCATATTCTACTTTTGTAGTTAATTCATATATGTTTTTTAGTAATTCTTTTTTAGTCATTTATGAATAATTTACATAAATATAATAATTATTTATGTAAAAATAAAAAAAATCATATAAAAAATGGGTGTGAGATTTAATCTCACACCCATTTGATTTCAAATGTCTTATTTTATTATAAAACAATAAAAGCAGAACCAAATAAACCAAGAACAAAATTAAGTATAACAATAAACGCTATTACTATAACTATTACTCTTAGAATTTTGACTATAGGAGGTGGTGGATTAATATAAGTGATTAACCACCACAAAAACCATAATACTAAACAAATAATAGCAACATATAGAAGAAACCATAGAAGTGATCCTATAGTCACAGATAATACTACTGTTGTAAGAACTGACGCTTGTGCGACCGAAAATAACACCATCAACATAGTGAGGACTGATTTTGATATATTTTTTTATTTCATAAAAAAACGGGTATTGGAAAATTCCAATACCCGTTAAATTAATTGATTAAGCGTAACCAGCCTCCTGTTTTATCACATCATTTATCTATCATCCTCTACCTTGGAATTATTGTGTCGCTCACCCACTATCCTGTTTTGAGTTTAACCCTAAGTTGTACGAACGATTGGTTAGATCTCCAACTTTAAGCGATGGTTGGCTGAGTTTCCTCACATTCTTATTTAAAGAGTAGTGCGATGTGTCCTCTTACCAATTAATAATCTACAAAGATACGAAAATCTTTTTAATTTTCAAAATAATTTATTATGTTTTTTATCTCGTAACTCATTGAAAGTCATTTTCATGTCAAGGTGCTTTTCAATATCAATTCCCAATCCATCACATAAATCACCTAATCTTATAAAAACATCTGATATTTCATCTTCAAATGTGTCTTTTATGAGATGAACAAATCTCATTTGAAATAATTTTGGATTTTCTTTTGATTGTTTATATAATTCATCCATTATATCATTATCAATTCGTGTCAATTTATCATTTCTTAACGCTTCGATACACTCTCCGATTTCTGACACTATTAATAATAATTTTTGATTGATAAATGAGTACTTAAAGATTTTAACTTCATCTTCTGAAAATTCACATTTTTTCATTTTTTCTAGTATTCTAGTGTAATCTTCCCAAAATCCTTTTTCTATTGCGATAATATGTGACTTTGTTTTTAACTCATTGATTGTCATTATTTGTCCCCTTCGTTTAATTTAACTCCATATTTATTTCTAACTGATTCTAATTCGTATAATAGTCTTAAAATTTTTATGTTTTCTATACCACTATAATCATCCCTTATCTCTCTTTTTAATGTTACAGGTATGTCTTCAAATAAATCATCAATATCAAGTTTAGAAAAATCTATTTTTTCTATTCTATCAATGAAATTACAAACTTTTTTAAATTCTTTCTTAGTTATTTTCATATGTTTTTATAAATATAAACAATTAAAAAGTTTATGAAAAATTTTTATTTTAATCAAAAAATTCGTATCTTTGTATTATAAAATTATATAATAAAAATAAAAAAATGGCAAAGCAAAATGATTTAAAAATTACTACATATAATAATGGTATTAGTTATAATATTGAAAAATTTTATAGGTGTGGAAAATATATGAATATATGGGGTACAGAAGTTTCTGATATAGATAGTTATGATGATGCTGTAAGACTATTGATAGCCTATCAGTTTGCGGTAGGTCATTACTGCCCAAACCATAAATGAATAAACATTTAAAAATTTATATATATGTATGAAGATTATGAATTAGAAAACAGAATGACTGAGTATGGAATTATTGAAGGAGGATGTTATTTTTTCGATGAAATTCTTGAATTTGAATTAATTATTACAAATGAGTTACCATTTTAATTTTAAAATTATGTCATTAACAAAGAGATTTTTAGAAGAAGTTACATTATCATCTGATTATCAATATGATGCGGAATATATGGAATATTTGAAATCTATTGAAGATGAGAAATTTCACAAAATGATGAACGTCACATTCAGATTAGTTGAAGTTTCAGACGAAAAAATGGAAGAAATGTATGGGATTAAGTAAAGATGATTTAAAAAAATTATTACCAACGAAAAAGGAAATAAATGAGGAATTTCCAATATTTGGTGGTGATGATCAAGTGAATTATCAAACTGGGTGTCGTTGTGGTGTTCGCTGGGTTATTTCAGAAATAAAAAGACGAATTGAAAATTTAGAAAAACTTTCAGATTGAGAGTTTTTTTTTAAACTTTTTTTTATTACATAATTATTAATATTATGAGAATTTTATCAATAGGAGATATACATGGTAATAACATATGGAAAGAATATGTTAAAGACATTGATAATTATGACAAAATAATTTTTATTGGTGATTACGTAGACTCATTTAATTTTAGTGATGAAAGAATTTTAAAAAATTTAAAAGATTTAATAAAATTTAAAAGAAAAAACAAAGAAAAGGTTATATTATTGTTTGGTAATCACGACTTACAATATATTGAACCACAATTCAGATGTTCTGGATATAGAGAAAGTATGGATGACATTCTATCTGAATTTTTCAAAAAGAGTAAATCACTATTTAGAATTTCTTATCAATATGAAAATTATATTTGGACACATGGTGGAATAGATACTCATTGGTGGATTAATTACGCTGATATTATATTCAAAACTAGATATAAAAAAGAATCTGATTTGGGTGTTAGTGATAAAATAAATCTTCTGTTTAAAAAGAAAGAATGGGCTCTTAAAATGGTCTCCGCGTACAGAGGTGGAATAAGTAAGGTTAGTAGTCCACTTTGGTGTGATAGAAGAGAAATAAAACCATTAGAGAATTATCATCAGATAGTTGGTCATTCACCTGTTAGAGATATTACTAAATTAGAAATAAATAAAGACACATCTGTAACATTTATAGATTGTTTAGAATTTGAGAGTAAATTAAAAATGGAAAAAGTGTATGTACTTGATTTAGATTAATTCTTAATTGGGGAAGTTCCATATTTCCAATATTTTCCAGTATATTCATCATAAAATCCACCATTTTTCTTAAACTCTTTCTTGCTAATTGGAATTTCTGGATAATCCCCTAAAGTTAATTCTTTTTCCTCTTCCTCTTCCTCTTCAAAATTATCATTTATTTTCTTATATCTTTCTTTTACTAATTTTGGTTTCTTATTTTTCTTTTTTTCTGAGTACATTTTTCCAAGTTCACCAATTGATTTTTCTTCTAGTTCTTTTTCTGGTACACCAAGAGCGATTAATCTTCCAATATAATAATCTTTAGATTTTTCATATCTTTCTTTTTTATCACCATCACTTTTTCTATACATATATTCTTCTTTAACATCATCATCATCAAAATCGAAATCAAAAGTTTCTAGTTGTAGTGGTGGCATTTCAGGCAGTCTTACTCTAGGTTTTGGTGGAATATAATCTAACTCAATATCTTTAGATTTACATTTCGGACATCTATATTTCATAAATGGCCTAGAAAATTCTTCAAATTCTAAACCAACATATCCACAATTATTACGATCGTATTTTTTTACTATAACACCTTCACTAACTTCCTCAAAATCAATATCTGTATTAAATTCAGTAAAATTAAATACTTCTGATACTTTATTTAAATATTCAAAAATATCTTTTTGATTAATTTTTTCTAATAATGATGGGCCAATTGGTACACGAAGAGACGCTGCGATACGACTAGGCATTTGTTGATGTTTTACTAATTGTACCTTATCTATGGTTACTTTATATTTCTTTATAAATTTCCCATCATTTGAGTACGCTTTTATAATTTGTTTACCTTTGCCAATTTCATTTTCATTTATCAAAAATATTCTAATACTAGTGGTTAAAAATGATTTTGGTAGATTTTCTGAAAACAATACAAAAACTCCATCAAATGGGTCAGCTTTTTCAAATTGTGGATTTCTTTTGTCTAATATATCTTGAGTATCAGTTCCTTCCATACCCATATAAACCGACTTGAATTTAGCGTTCGGAGTCATTATATAAACAATATCATAAACATCATATCCTCTGTTTGTGTATGGTGGTAGTTTTCTAAATTTTCCAGCAGCAGAACCTTTTTCTTTATCCATAACATCCTGAATTTTAGGTATTTCTGGAGTTGTTTTAGTTAGTTCTGGATGACGGAATTTTACAATCTTACCACCTTCTGGTTTTTGACTTAATTGTTTTAATTTGTTTACTCTATTTACATCTTCTTCATTATTTTGATTTAGATAATACCATTTTTTATCAAATTCAATTCTTTTTATTCCATTATTAAATAATTCTTTTTCTATACTTTTTCTAAAATTATTTAATTTCATATATTCTCTGAAATTATCCTTCCTATCAATAGTTTTTAGTCTATAAAGTATTTTCTTTAGTTTACCTTTTTCATCTTTTATACTCTTCTCTTCATTTACTTTATAAAAATTGGATTCATTTAATCTAAATTTATTTATTTTAATTCCTTTGATTTCCTTATCGGTTTCTAAGTCCATAACATCAACGACACGATAAGTTTCATAGGGTGGTATACCCGCTCTTGTTTCTGTTTTAGAACATATAACAATATCACCGACTTTAATATTTTCATCTTCTGATTCTTCTTCTTCCCAATTCCAGTCATTATCATCAAATTCATTTGATTCATATTTATACTGATCTTCATCATATCGAGATAGTCTTTGTGCTATAATATAATATTTATCCTCATCATAATGATAATCACCATTCTCAACTTCAAAAGATAATCCTTGTTCTATTAAATCATCCAACTCTTTCTGAGTTACAAATATTGAAGGCTTATTACCATTTGAAAAAATTTCTATTTCGTTCATATTTATATCTTTTTTTTACATTATAGCTCCTTTTGGAACGTTAGATTCATTAGTTTTTATTATAACATAATTACTACGTTTTATATCATATGTTCTTGAACAATATTTTATGACTATATTGTACGCTAGTTTAATATTATTATAATCAGTTATTTCTATAATATTTTTTGATGGAATTGTTGAAAATTTTATATTATTTTCTTTTAATTCTTTTATTATTTTATTCATATTATTATCCAACATATCAAATATCCCCACATATGGATTAATACTTTCTGTTATTAATTGATTAAATTTTTTAATTCTATACATATTTTTATTTTTATATTTTTAGGAATTCTCTGTGTATTTTACCAGCGGTTACATCCCAGACTTGAATATTACCATTAACATTACCAGAAACAACATATTTACTATCTTTTGTAAACGATACACTAGTTAAACGAGTAGGAGATAAAAAACTTCTTAATCTGTTACCACCCTTTAAACTCCATATGTGTATTCTACCATCAACCGACGCGACTAATTCACCATCGGGACTTACACTTATATCAATAACAGGTGAACCATGTTTACCAGTTACTTCTGGTAGATTCTCTGGATGAGTATTTTCATCATCGTCAATATTGTAATACTCATTTAATTTTTTGAATTTCATAATTTTTATATATTTTTTACTATTAGTATATATAAAAAATAAAATCTAAAAAATTATATATAATGTTATGATAACAAAATTATATGAATTTTTGGAACTTGATAAAAGTTATGATTATGAGGATATAACAGATGATAATGGAAGGTTTTATACCTTTGGTCAACTAGAATACACATTTAAAGCTGATGATGATGAAACATACTGGGTTCACCTTATGACTCATAAAGAAAGTAATACAATATCTAATATATGTTGGGCTAATTATAAGGATTCTATAAAAACATCTTATATTGATGAAAAAACAAGTAAGACCATAAATATAAATACATTATTCAAAATAATAAATACTGTATTTAAAATTGTTTTTGATGTTATGAAAAAATATGAAATTGGAGAAGCTACAATAGGTTCAAGAAATAAAAGTAAATATAGAGTATATAAACAAGCGATTGAAGAAGAAAAGGATTTTAAAATAATAACAGAATGGAGAGGTACATCCACTTACTGGATGAATTTTGAATATTTAAAAAAAAATGATAGTTGATATGAATACAGAGGACTTTCATCCTCTTTTTCTAATTTTATATCATAATACATTTTTATTTAAAATTGAAAAGTTTATTTATCTTTCAAAACATCAATAAATTTTTGAGGTAGATAAACATTCTCTAGTTCTAACGTGTCCTTAAAGAGTGGTGCGATATCCTTTGGTGAATATTTAGACATCCCACAACCTATTTTTGTTACAAAAAAATTCTTTTCAGGATTATTTTTAGCGAATTCTATAAACTGATCAACATATGGTTTTATTTTATCAATTGGTAATCTATTGATATACATATCTTTTGTTGGTATTCCGTATGTTCTTCCTTGTAATCCAACTCCCTGTCCATGTTTCGCTCCCCATAACAATGCTCGTTTAGCACCACCAATTCTAAAAAAAGGGATTTGGGATTAATGAGGCTGGGTTTTTACTATATACAAATAAAAAATAATTATGGGAGAAATTCTTATAGAAAAAACTAAAAAATTATTTGGATATGATATTAAAGATTTGAAATATGGTAGTGAGAAATTGGTCATATGGAAATGTGAACATTGTGGAATAGAAGTTGAAAAAAAATATAGATATGCTAAAAAAAATAAATTATGTCTAAAATGTTCAAATAAAATTAATGCTAATTCAAACAAAGAAAGAAAATTAGAGAGACTTAGAGAATGGCATAAAACAAACACCCACCCACTTAAAGGAACTACTAGACCAGATCATGTTAAAAAAGCTCTTATAGATTCACATTTAGGTGTACCAATGTTAGAAGAAGTAAAGAGAAAATTAAGTTTAAAAAATTCTGGTAAAGGAAATCCATTTTATGGTAAAAAACATACAAAAGAATCTATAGAAAAAATGAGAAAAATCCAGAAAGAAATTGTAAGAAAAGGAAAAGATTCCAATTTTTATGGAAAATGTTATCATGGAAAAGGAAATTGGTATTATAAAGATAGTATCAAAATTTGGATGAGAAGTTCTTGGGAGATAAAATTCGCTGAATATTTAGATAAAAAAAATATTAAATGGAAATATGAAAGTAAAACATTTCCTATAAAATATAATAATAAAGATGGAACATATACACCAGATTTTTATTTAAATGATAATGATTCATATATAGAAATTAAGGGATTTTGGAGAGATGATGCATTAGAAAAATATACGGCATTTAATAAACAATATGAAAATATAAAAATAGAAATATATGATATTAATAAACTAAAAGAATTAGAAATATTATGATTTTTCTAATATATCAATAAATTTTCTTGGTAGGTAAATATTTTCTAATTCTAACACATCACGGAAAAGTGGAGATATATCTGTTTTTCTATATCCAGTTGTTCCACATCCCATTATATTTATAGCGTGTTCACCATTAATTGGATTTGTTAAGTCCTTGATTTCAAGACTTCTATCCAATTCTTCTTTTGTTAGGTAATAAATTCCAACTCTTTCATAATTTTTTTCCTTTCTTTATTTAAATTTTTTAATCTGTATATTCAGTTCTTTTTCCTAATTTTTCAGCTACATACCGAGTGACAGAATTTATACTATACCCACCAAATAATTCTATAAACTGACTTTTTGGGTTCATTATACAAGAGTTCCCACCATCTGTTAATTTAATAACATCTCCTTTGTAGTCCACACCAAAATAATCTAGAAATTCTAGACATTTTTCTAAAAATTCTTCTTCACTAATTTTTTGTTTCATAATATTTTTTCTTTTTTTAGTCCCAGTTCAATTCTTTAATTTTTTCATTAAAATTTATTGGTTCATAATCATGTAAAACCCCACCGCAATTGTAGTGATTTTTATTTAAAATTGGATATCTGTGTGTATGTCCATGAAAAATATATTCACATTTATGTTTTTCATATTCAATAATTAATTTCTTAATCATATCTATTATCTTGTTATTTGTTAAATATGTTGGTATGTTGTGTATTGGGTAATGACAAAAGAAATATTTATCAATAATATAAAAATCTTGTACATCTTTAAATCCAATGTTTATATACCAATCATCGTCTTTCTTGTCGTGATTTCCACGAATTAATGAAATATTACCATTGAGTCTACTAAATAAAAATTTCCTTACTTCATTTGTTACATTACTTCCAACAAAGAAATCACCCAAATGAACAACAGAATCATCTAGACCAATTCTACTATTCCATTTATTTATTATGTACTCATTCATCTCAAATTCATCCTTAAATGGCAGAGAATCATATTTAATCACATTGTTGTGAAAAAAATGAGTATCTGAGTATAACCATATTTTATTCATTTTATTTAATTTAATTTTAATTTTTCAATTGTTTCTCTTCTTTCTTTCGGAGAATTTCCAATT
>Ga0268276_1000764_pt1 | contig 35333 bp, 25 predicted proteins | sample saktaG_4_FD_190145 | JGI IMG/M metagenome (GOLD analysis project Ga0268276, IMG submission 190145) | Saline water microbial communities from Sakinaw Lake, British Columbia, Canada - sak_2010_1_5_45m | ecosystem: Environmental > Aquatic > Non-marine Saline and Alkaline > Saline ...
CGCTCGAGGCCAGGATCCTCTTTGACGCCGACAAGCTCGATTCGATCGGCGCTGTCGGCGTCGGCCGGGCCTTTCTCTTCGCCGGAGAGGTCGGAGCGCGGCTCCACGACAAGGCCATCGACGTCAGAAAAACGAAACCCTACACGCGGGAGGACACCGCCTACCGCGAGTATCTGGTCAAGCTCGGCCGGGTCAAGGACCGGATGACGACCCGCGAAGGGAAGCGGATCGCCGTCGAGCGGCACCGGTTCATGGCCGCCTTCTTCGACCGCCTCAACAAGGAAACCGACGGCGTTCTTTAAAAAGCATGGACTGGCACCAGGCATATGATCCGCTCTCGAGCGCCGGACTCTCGACGCTCCTCGCCGCCCTGCCCATCGTCATCCTTCTCGGCGGCCTGGCCCTCTTCCGGCTCCGGGCCCACGTCGCGGCCCTCCTCGGGTTGGGCGCGTCCCTGCTCACCGCCGTCCTTGTCTTCACCATGCCGGCCGGGATGGCCCTGCGGACGGCGGGGCTGGGGGCCGCCTACGGCCTCTTCCCCATCGGCTGGATCATTCTCAACGTCATCTTCCTCTACGACCTGACCGTCGAGAAGGGCCATTTCAAGGTCATGCAGGACAGCTTGACCGGGATCACCCGCGACCGCCGCCTCCAGCTGCTCCTCATCGCCTTCTCCTTCGGCGCGTTCTTCGAAGGCGCGGCGGGCTTCGGGACGCCGGTGGCCGTGACCGCGGTCATCCTCATCGGACTCGGCTTCGCCCCGCTCGCGGCGTCCGGCCTGTCGCTCATCGCCAATACGGCGCCCGTCGCCTTCGGCGCCCTGGGGACGCCCATCGTCGCCCTGGCCGGGGTCACAGGGATCGATGTCCGCCAGTTGAGCGCCATGGTCGGGCGTCAGCTCCCGTTCTTCTCCCTGCTCATCCCCTTCTGGCTCGTCTGGGCTTTCTGCGGTTTCCGGAAGATGAAGGAGGTTTGGCCGGCCCTCGTCGTCGCCGGAGTTTCTTTCGCCGTCCCCCAATTCCTCATCTCGAACTTCCACGGTCCCTGGCTCGCGGGCGTCGGGGCGGCTGTTATCTCCATGGCCGCGCTCGTCCTTTTTCTCCTGAAGTGGCGCCCCAAGACAACGTTCGGCACGGCGGGCGAAGAAGAAACCGGGCCTCCCCTCCCTAGGGGCCGACTCACGGCCGGCGAGCTCCTCCGCGCCTGGATGCCCTGGCTCGTCCTGAGCGTTTTCGTCTTCTTGTGGGGCATTCCGCAGGTCAAGGCCTTCCTCGACGGCCTGTCCATCGTCCACATCCCGGTGCCCGGCCTGGACAAGCTCGTCTTCCGCATGCCGCCCGTCGTCGCGCTGCCGGCGGCAGAGCCGGCCGTCTTCACCTTCAACTGGTTGACGTTCACCGGGACCGGGATCTTCCTCGCGGCGGTCACCTCCGGCCTGCTCATGTCCTTCTCGCCGCGCCAGCTCCTCCGGGCCTATGGCCGGACGCTCAAGCGGGTCCGCTTTTCCCTGCTGACCGTGGCCACCATGCTGTCTCTCGGCTACGTGACGCGCTACTCGGGCCTCGACGCGACGCTCGGCCTGGCCTTCGCCCGGACGGGTATCTTCTACCCTTTCTTCGGGACGATGCTCGGCTGGCTCGGCGTCGCCCTGACCGGCTCGGACACGTCTTCCAACGTCCTCTTCGGCAGTCTCCAGAAGATCTCGGCCGAACAGCTCGGCCTGAGCCCCGTCCTCATGGCTTCGGCCAATAGCGCCGGAGGGGTGATGGGCAAGATGATCGACGCCCAGAGCATCGTCGTCGCCAGCACGGCCACGCGCTGGTACGGCCATGAGGGCGACATCCTCCGCTACGTCTTCTTCCACAGCCTGGCCCTGGCCGCCCTGATGGGCCTCCTCGTCTTCCTCCAGGCCTACGTCTTCCCCTTCACCCTCCTCGTTGTAAAATGAGATTCTCAATTTATAGCCTATTATCTACAATATTATTGTAGTATCTTATATGTGAGGGATCGTAAATGATTCATCCATTAGAGAAAAAATACGGGCTTTCTGCGTCTGAATTACTGGATGCAATAAATAGGCGTTTTCGTGCGAAAGTGACGCTAGAAGGAGCCGTCGCAGAGGTTCATTTGGGAAAGCATATCATGGCCTTACACCAGACCGGCATAATCTCGCACTATGAGGAACATGATCGTGATGCTTATCCGGATTATACAATCTGGCTTCCTTCTGATTCTCATGGGCCATATAGAGTCGAATGCAAGAATGTGCGGGATGCTACTGAAGCATACAGAGTCAAAGGGCATATTGTAGCCTACAAGGTTGAAACTCAAAAAACTCGCGCGTCAAAAAATGATCCCAAGAGTAGATTCTATAAATATAACCAGTTCGATATTCTCGCAGTATGTCTAGGGAAAAAAACTCAGGACTGGACGGAGTTTATGTATATCGAAACAAAGCACCTGGCAAAGCATTCCCATTATAGAGATAGGATTAATGTAATGCATCGTGTTCCTCTTCAATCTTTAACGATAAATCCACCCTGGCATAATAGCCTCGAAGACTTGATTAAGGGAATTCTCCATGGTTAAGCAAGCATACAAAACGGAGTGGGGGGCCGCATATTGTGCGGATTCACTTGCTTTTATGAAACAACTAAAAACCGATTCAATCGACTTGGTTTTAACATCCCCTCCTTATGCGCTGCACTTCAAAAAGGAGTATGGGAATGCAGACCAGAAAGACTATATTAATTGGTTCTCCCCTTTTGCTGAAGAGATTCTGAGAATACTGAAGCCAACGGGGAGTTTCGTGCTCAATATAGGAGGAACTTGGACTCCGGGTAAGCCGACACGGTCACTATATCATTTCCGTTTGCTGATTCATCTATGTGATACGGTAGGATTTCATCTCTGCCAAGAGTTTTTCTGGTACAATCCGGCAAAGCTGCCTGCGCCGGCCGAATGGGTAAACGTCCGCCGTATTCGAGTTAAAGACGCTGTCGAATATATATTTTGGCTAGCAAAAACCCCAAACCCAAAAGCGAATAATGCGAAAGTCCTGCAGCCATATAGCAAGGATATGCATAGATTAATAGAACGCGGGATAACGCCAACACGGAGACCATCTGGCCATAATATTAAGCACACTTTTTCCCTTGATAAGGGTGGATCAATCCCTGTCAATCTCATTCAATGCGGAAACAACGAGAGCAATAGTTTATACTTTGCGCGCCTCAAGAAAGAAGGGAGAAAAATTCATCCTGCCCGTTTTCCAGGTGAGCTGCCCAAGTTTTTTATTTTATTTTTAACCGACCCGGGCGAAATAGTGCTAGACCCATTCGCGGGCTCTAATACAACAGGCTATGTATCGGAAAAGCTAAACAGACATTGGATAGCTGTTGAGAAGAGTGAGCAGTATATCAATGATTCATACTTGAGATTTAGCAGCGATGTACCTGATTTGAATAGCTTATTTTATCCTGTTCCAGCGGCGCCAATCCAGTTGCCCTTGATAAGGGAAGGAAAATCAGCCGGCCCTAAAATAAAAGCTGCGGCTATACGGTCAGAGAAATCTCATTCAGTCGAACGGACTTAACAGAATTAGGGGTCGATACAGTTACTTATTATTTCAGCAAATCCGTTCCGGCCGTCCGCCGTCCTGTGTTTAGCTTGGATAAGGTCGGTCTTCGATGCCGCGGTAGACGGCCTGGCTGAAGTTGATCAGGCGCATCGGCGGCTGGCTGGCCACTTCTTCGAAGTAGTGGGCCGAAAGCCCCATCGTCCGTCCGAAAATGAAGAGGGCCTTGGCCAACTTCGGGTCGGGGCCCATGTCGGCGATGATGGCCCCGATGACGCCGTCGACGTTGATGGGCAGGCTGAGGCCGCGGACTTCCCTGAGCATGTCCTCGGCGATACGCGAAACGGCGACGCACGGCCCCGCCAATCCGCTTTTATCGGCGAGCGCCCACAGGACGTCCCGGCGGGGATCCCGGGTGTGGACACGATGGCCCATCCCCTCCACGCGTCTCCCGTCTTTGATGTAACGGCGGATGACGGCCCGCGTCGCCTCTTCGAGGGAAAGGCCCTGCCCTGAGACGAGGCCGGCGCATTGCAGGAAGAAAGCGGCCGCCTTCTCCCCCGCCCCGCCATGGACGTCGGTGATGGCGCCGACACCCTGGGCCACGGCCGTTTCGTAGGACGCCCGGACCGATGAGGCGATAAGGGTCGCCTGGGCCGAAGGCGGGGTGACACCATGGTCGATGGAGGCCACGATGACGGCCTCGATCATGCGCGCCTTCGCCTCATCGAAGGCGTCCGCTCCCCAAATAGCCCTATAAACAAAATGGGCGAAGGGGGCCCCGGGCTCGGCCGCTTCAAGGGCGGCGCTATGCGATAGGACCGCGGCCAGGTAGGCCGTGAACCGCCCCAGGGCGAAAACGGTTTTTTCGGCCTGGGCCGCTTTCCCCACGGGCTTGAAAGCGGTGAGTTCTTCGTCGGTGAGGAGATATTTCTGGAAGGTCTTGGAGAGATCCTCCTCCGGATTCCGGACGACGGCCGGGAGGGGCTTTTTGATCGCCGCCACGGCCACTCGGGTCAAGGCCGCCGTCAACTCCGCGCCGGGCAGTTCTCCCAGGGCGACGAGGTGGGCGGCCTCGACGAGCGAGGCCCGAGCGATGAGGTCCTGGACGCGGTAGCCCCTGACGACGAGGTTGTTGGGCTCGACCTTGGTGACGAGCGTCGTCCAGTGGGGCTTGGGTGGAGGCGCTTCCCAGATCGTTTTCATCTTGGCGTAATACCGCTCGGGCGAGAAATACGTCTTGCCTTTGAGCTTCGCCCGGACGGCCTCTATCAGATCGAACTGGCTGTTGACGACGCGGATCCCGGCTTCCTCCAGGGCTTTTTTCTTGGACAGAAAAGTGCCGGTCTCGAGGCCGGGCGTGACGATGGCCCCGGCATGGCCCATGGTCTTGCCTTCGGGAGCGTGAGCCCCGGAGATCAGGGCCACCAGGGGCTTCGGATACTTCCCGGGGTGGTCCCGGACGTCCTGCGCCAGCATCTCCTCCTGGCACCCCCCGATCTCGCCGGCGACGATAACGAGGTCGGTGTTCTCGTACCCCATGGCCAGGGGAACGAGGTCGCGGAAGGTGGAGCCGATGGCCCCGTCGCCGCCGACGCCGATGACGGCGTTCTGGGCGATGCCGACGCTGGCCATGGCGTCGGACATGTGGTAGAGGATCGCGCCGCTGCGCGAGATGATGGTCACGCCCCGCGGCCCGAAGCGGCCCGGGGCAACCTCCTCCGGAAAGAAGACGTCGGGCAGCATGCCGATCTTGATACGCTCGGGGGGGAAGATCAATCCCGGCGTATTCCCGCCGATAAGGACGGTCTTGTGGGCCCGGGCCGCGACGATGACGTCCCGGACGTCTCTCAGGGGCAATCCCTCGGAGATGAGGACGACGAGGGGGATGCCCGCCTCGATGGCTTCCAGCGCGGCGTCCCGGGCCGTCGAATAGTGCCTCCAGACGCTCGCGGCGACGACGTCGGGGAATTCAACCAGGCAATCCTTCACGGAGTCGAAGACGGGTATGATTTCATGGACCCGCGTGCCCGCCCCGCCGGGCGCGATCCCGGCGACGATAGACGTCCCGAAATCGTACATCAGCCCGGCGTGCTTGGTTCCCTGGCCGCCGAGGCCGAGGATGACGGTGTCGAGCCGGCCCGACTTCGCCACCTGGCCCGCCAGCCCGGGCCGGAGCTTCGCGACGAGGTGGAACAGGAATCCGTCCGTGGCTTTGATCCGGGCGTCCATCACACCCACCCCTTCCGGTCGAAGGCGAAGCGGATCCCTTCCCGGATGACATCGGCCATGATTTTCTGGTTGCCGACCGTGATCTTCATGTCCTCGAGTTCTCCGGGGGTCTCCCTTTTGGCCCTCTCCAGAAAATCGCGCGCGCTCGGCAGGTCGGTCCCGACCATGCGGCCGACGACGGGCACGACGCACCGCCCGGTCTTTCTCCGCTCCCTCAGACAGCCGACCAATCCCCGGATGAAAACGTCGCAGGAGGAGATCCCGCCGAAACGGGACGTGATGACGAGGTCGACGACCTCGTCATCGAACAGCAGGTCGAACATCTCGGCGACCTGCGCCACCGTCGGCCCGCCGCCTGAATCCATGAAGTTGACGGGGATGACGCGGCCGCCGAAAAACCGGTCGCCGATGTTGGCGACTTCGTCGATGGAAAAAATGCCGTAGCCGGCCCCGCCGGGAACGAGCCCCACGTAGAGCTTCTCCGGGTCCTTCTTGTGGTCTTCGGCGAGAAGATCGACATACCGAAAGCCGGCCGCCCGGGCCCGGACCTCGTTTCGGGTCGGCTCGGAGACATCGTGCCGGGCCGTCGCGAGGCCCATGAGATGGAACAATCCCTCCTGGCGGTAGAGGCCGTTGTCGTCGAGGACGATCTTCGCGTCGACGGCGACGGGGCCGGTCGCGGTCAGAAGAAGCGGGTTGATCTCCGCGACCTTGCAGTCGTATTTCTGAAAGACGGCGTAGACCTTGGAGACGACGGCCTTCAGGGCGTCGGCTTGCGCCGCCCCCCCGGGCAGGCCTGAGGCTAGGAACGCGGTCAGCCGGACGGCTTCGGCCTCGGGCAGGACCTCATCATTGCCGGGGAGCTCGACCTTCAGGATCTTTTCCGGCGTCTCCCGGGCCACCTGTTCGATATCGACGCCGCCGGCCGGGCTGACGATGACGGTGACGTTGAAGTCGGCGGGGTTCATGGTCACCCCGACGTAAGCGGCGCCGCCGATCGCCTCGACCGCCTCCTCGATCAGGAGCCGCTCGACGGAATAGCCCCGGATCTTGAGGCCGAGCATTTCCGTTGCGAACGAAACGGCCTCGGCTCTCCCCGCGGCTCTGCGGACGCCGCCCGCCTTGCCCCGCCCGCCGATGAGGACGAGGGCCTTGAGCATGACCGGAGCGTCCGGCCCGACGCTCCCCCGGAGATCCGCGGACCTCTCGAAAACACCGAGAGCCCGGGGGACGGCGATGCCCTCCCTCTCGAAGACGGTTTTGGCTTCGTTCTCGTAGAGTCGCATGAAAACCTCAACCTTCGCCGAACAATCCACCCCTTCGGTATATGGCCATTTGGATCTCAGAGAAAGGCGCTACCCGGAAACCCTCGCCGCTTGCGGGACGGATGACTTCGCCCGTGGCGAAATCGACGGTGATCTCCTCGCCGCTCCGCAGGCCGGAGGAGAGGAGGTCGCCCGTCAGGACGGGCAGTCCGGCGTTGACGGCGTTGCGCTCGTAGATCGCGCCGAAGGAGCGGGCGATGATGGCCCGGACGCCCAGGCTCTTGAAACAGTCGACGGCCTGCTGGCGGGACGAGCCGGCCCCGAAGTTCGAGGCCGTGACGACGATATCGCCCGGGGACGATTTCGCGGCGAAGTCTTCCCAGCCGGCCAGGTTATCGAAGGTGTGACGGCCCATCAGGGCGACGTCGGTGATGGCCAGATAGCGGTTGTGAAAGATCATGTCGGTGTCGATGTTGTCTTTGTCGATGACCCAAACCCGTCCCCGAACGACGGTCGGCCTCTCCCCGGCGTCGACGGCTTTCGCGGGGGAAGGTTTGGCGGCCGAAACCGCCGCGGGAGGGCCGGAAGTGAAAAGCACGGCTTTCGCCGGGATCTCGGCGGCCGTGCAGATGACTCCAGCGACGGCCGACGCCGCCGCCGTGGCGGGCGAGGCGAGGTAGACGCTCCCTTTGCCCTGTTTGCCCGCGAAATTCCTGTTGCCCGTACTGACCGTGACTTCGCCCGGGCCGTTCTGGCCGATCTGTCCCTCGGCACAGCCGGCGCAGCCGGGGTTGCCGACGAGGGCGCCGGACTCGAAGAAGAGGTCGAGGAGGCCTTCGTCGAGCGCGCGCCGCAAAACTTGCCGGGTGGCCGGAACGATCTTGAGGACGACGCCGGGAGCGATCCGCCGGCCCTTCAGGATGCCGGCCGCCTCTTCCAGGTCTTCGAACCTTCCGTTGGTACAGGATCCGATGAACGCGGAATCGATCTTCGTCCCGACGACGTCGCGGACGGCGACGACGTCCTCGGGGTGCCCCGGGCGGGAAATGAGGGGGACGAGGTTCGAGATGTCAACCTCGACGGTCCGGCTGTAGGCGGCGCCGGCGTCGGCATAGACGGCGTCGGCGGCCTTTCCGAACTTGTCGAAATGAGCCAGGACGGGTTTGTTGGGCGGGAAAAGAAGGATGATGGCGCCCATCTCCGTGGCCATGGAAGCGACCGTGATGCGGCCGCTGAGCCCCAGGCCATCGACCGCCTCCCCGTAGAGTTCTGCGCTTGCCCCAAGCAGGCCGGCGGCGCCGAATTCGCGGAGGAGCCGCAGGGCGATGTCCTTGGGCGTCGTCCCGGCGGGAGGCGTCCCCTTCAGGACGATCTTCACCGACCCGGGAACCTTGAACCAGACCCGGCCGAAAGCCCAGGCAGCGGCGATGTCCTGGTCGCCCATGCCCTGGCCGAAAGCCCCGATGGCCCCCAGGATATTGGCGTGGGAATCGGTCGAAACGAGGGTGCCGCCGGGGGCGACCAGCCCCTGCTCGATGGCCGTGTGCGTGCCGATCCCGGCGTCGACGTCGAACAGATTGACCCCGCGTTCCCGGGCGAAGAGCCGGCAGAGATGCTGGTTGGCGGCGTATTTCTGGTCGGACCCGCCGGGGTTGCAGTCGAAAGTGAAGAAGGTCTTGGAGACGTCCTCGACGGCGAGGTTGTGCTCCTTCAAATTCTTGACGACGTTGGCGCCTCCGAAATCCCTGGCGATCCGGGCGTCGATGGCGATGTCGACGATGTCCCCGGGACGGACCGGACGGCCGGCGTGGCGGGCCAGGATTTTCTCGATGATCGTTTGGCTCATGGGTCGATCAGGGCTCGATCAGGGTTCCCTTCTGCTTCATCACCAGGGGATCGAACGTGGCGAAGTCCGCCTGGTGGATGAGGACCGTTTCGACGACCTGGGGCCGCCCCTCTCCTTCCTTGGCGTGGCAGACGATGATATTGAGGATCGCTCCCGGCAATCCGCATTCGGCGGCCAGGATCGCGCCCGAGACGGGATGGCGGGCATACTTGCCGGACAGGCTCTTGCGGTAGCCGCCCCGGCCGTCGGGTTCGATCTCGAGCAGTTTGCCGACGTCGTGGAGCAGGCCGCCGGCGTAGAGGCGGTCGAAGTCGATGGCGTAGGGCAACCGGCCGTAGGCCTCGGACTGGGCCCGTCCCAGGGCAGCCGCGCCCTCGGTGACGGCGATCGTGTGCTCGACGAATCCGACTCCGAGCGGGTCCGTGAGCAGCGTGAACGGCATCTTCTTCAACGCGTCGACGGACCCCCAGTTTCCCCGGCTGCAGGCCAGGACGAAGGTCTTGACGACCTTGCCGCGAAGCTCCCCGTTTCGGATCCGGTCGAGCTGTTTCACGAACAACCCTTCGATGTCTTTTTCGCCGATCATCATGGACCTCCAGGAGGGGTAAGATATCACCTGCGGCGGTCCTTTTCAAGGGAAGTCGGGCCACCCGGACGCCTTGACAAAAGTCCGCTGTTCTATGAGACTGAGACTTCACCCCTTTGAGGAGGCCGCCCATGGTATCGAAAAGAAAGCATCGTTCTTTTTTCCTCCTGGCAGGACTGGCCCTGGCCGTCATATCGGCCTTCTCCGCCGAGACAAAGAAACCGTTCAGCATTGACGATTATTTCCTGACCAAATCGCTCCGGATCGAGGGCATGACGCGAGACGGGCGTTGGCTGGCCGCGTCGATCAGCACGCCGGGAGATCGTCTCCCTCAGGACAACACGCGGTTCGGCGACCCGACCTACATCGGCCCCTCGCGCGCGGAGCTCGTGGCCATCGAAACGGCCACCGGCCGCAGCACTCCCGTCTTTACGGGCAAACGGCAGTTCCGCTCCCCGGTTTGGTCGCCGGACGGAAAGGCACTGGCCTTCTTCGAGCTCGTCGCCGGCCGCGGCCAGCTCCGGATCTGGTCCAGGGAATCCGAAAAAGTAGAGTCGGTCGTTCTGCCCGCGGCAAAGCCTATCGCCTCCAATTCCACGCTGCTCTGGGCCCCCGACGGGAAAAGGCTCTATTTCACGGTTCGGGCCGCGGATTGGGAAAAGACAAGCGCGGCCCTGTTCAACAAGGCCACGACCGCTCCTATCATCGTCATGGACACGCGGGACCCATTCCTGCAGTGGGACGAGGTCCGGCGGCGGGACAGACTGGTCGTCCCGGCGGCCTGGGACCTCGTCGCCCGGAAGATGACCGAGCTCCTTCCCGAAACGCCCGTCCTCTCCCTGCGCCTGACCCGGGACGGGACCGCTCTGGTCTTTGAGAGGGACGTCACGGAAAAGACGAATTACGACGTCATCGGAGGTACGAAAAACCAGCTCGAGGTCCTGCCCCTGCCGTCCGGGCCGTCCCGTGTGCTGATGAAGCCCTACGAAAAGCGTTCCCTCGTCTGGTCCGAGGACCTGCAGGCCGTCGCCTTCACAGACAAGGGCGACGTTTTCGTCATGTCCCTCGAAGACAAGGAGCCGCGACGGCTAACCGGCGAGAAGGAGGCCGAAGCCGGCCAGGCGGCCGCCGGGGAAGACAAGAAGGAAGAGAAGGAGAAAAAGAAAACGCCGACGTGGGGCATCGACCGCTTCAGCCCCGACGGGGCCACACTCCTCTGCACGAGCGCCCGCGTCGCGCCGGAAGAGGATAAGGCCAAAGATCCGCCCGTCCGCCGGCCCTCGCCGCCGCGGCAATACTGGCTCATCGGAGTCCGCAACGCCGACAGGAGGATGATCTATGAGCTGCCCGAGGACGAGGATCTTCGTCCGACGTTCCGGGTCGTCGACTGGAGCCCGGATGGAGCCGCGATCTACTTCAGCACCTCCGCCCCCGACCGGTATGACCGAGGGCTCATCCGCTTCGACATCGCCTCGAAAAAATTCACCGATTTGAGACGCGGCTCCGCTCTTTACGGCCGCTGGAGCATGTCGGAAGACGGCGGGACGTTTGTCTTCACCGAGTCCGACGGCGACTTTCCCGAAGACCTCTACGCCGCCGACGCGCCCTTCCGGGAGGTCCGCAGGCTGACTGAGCTCAACACCTGGATGGCCGACCGGGCCCTCGCCCATACCGAGCTCATCTCCTATCGCGACGCGGATGGGAAGAAGCTCCAGGGCGTCCTCTTCTACCCGGCGAACTACGAGAAAGGAAAAGCCTATCCCCTGGTCACCGAAGTCTACGAGAATTACTTCGACAACGGGTTCAACGGGGCCCTCAACATCCTGACCTCGGCCGGATACGCCGTGCTCCACCCTTCGGTCAACTTGATCACCGGCTACCCCGGCGAGGCTTGGGCCAAGGGTGCGCTGGCCGCCGTCAACAAGGTCATCGACATGGGTGTGGCCGACTCCGACCGCCTGGGCATCCAGGGGACGAGCTACGGCGGCTACGCCACGGTGCTCCTCATCACCCAGACCGACCGCTTCAAGGCAGCCATCAACAATTCGGGCAAGGTCGACATGGTCAGCTTCTACACCCAGAGCCCGCGGCTCGGCGTCCGGAACACGCATGCGCCCGAAAAGAGCCAGGACCGCATCGGCGGCACGCTCTGGGAATATCCGGAACGCTATCTCGCCCACTCGGCCATCCTCGGGGCCGACCGGATAACGACCCCCCTCCTCTGCATAACCGGCGATCAGGACCCAAACGTCGAAGCGCTTCAATCCCAGGAAATCTATTACGCCCTCAGGCGTCTGGGCAAGACGTGCGTCTGGCTCCGCTACCACGACGGCGCCCACGGCGGCCCGAACACACCCGAAGAGCGTGCGGACATGTACAAGCGCATGATCGGATGGTACGACAAGTACCTCAAAACCGAAATGAAGTGAAGGACGGCGGCCCATGATCGAAGGCCTTTCCATCGACGAGTTCCGGGGAGATTACGAGGGCCTCGAGCGGATGGCCCACGCCTCGTGGCGCGACGAGTACGGCCAAGCGTCTTTTCCCAATTTCTACCGGCCGGCGTTCCTTCGCTATCTCTTCGACAGGGTCCCGGAAGCCAAGAAGGACCACCTGGTGGCCGCCTACAAGGGCGGCGAGATCGTCGCCTTCCTGGCCAACCTGCCCCAGAGATTCGACCTTCGGGGCAACATCTACCACGCCATCTACAGCTGTCTCCTAGTCGTTCGCAAGGAGTATCTCCGCCGGGGCATCGCAATCGACCTCATCCGGGCCGCCGTCGAGGTCAATAAAAAGTACGGTTACGATTTTTCGCTCCTGACGCTCGAGACCGGCCACCGCTCGACGCTGATGATGGACAAGCTCCGCGCCGAGGGGAACAGGATCGAACGCATCCGTAAGTCCGGGGTCATGGCCCGCATCCTCGACCTCGGCCGCGTCGACGCTTCCGAGGATTTGAAGGGCGCCGAGAAGGCGGCCATCCGGCTCATCGGGGCCCACCGGCCGCCGAAGGCCGCGCCGGGCGTCGCCCTGCGCGAATACCGGGCGTCGGACCTCGAGGCCTGCCATGCCCTTCTCGATCGTTACCGGAAAACGGTGGCTCTGGCCCGCGTCTGCGACAAGGAAGAGCTCGCCCCCGAGCTCGACTGTCCGGACGTCGCCCGGACGCTCGTCTGGGAGAAGGACGGCCGCGTCCGGGCCATGATCAACTTCATCCTTCATGACCACCTTGGGAAGACGGTCGAACGCTGGGCCTGGATCAACCACGTCGCCTTCCCCGACCTCTCGCCCGCCGAGCGGGCGTCATTCCTCCGGACTTACCTGGTCCGCATCCGGGAGGACGGCTTCATCGGGACGATCGACTTCACGAAACGGGGTTGGCCGGCGGGGCCCTTCTACCGGGCCCGGTTCATCCCCTATCCCCGGGCCGTCAACCTCGTCTCCTGGACGTTCAACCCCGACATTTCGCTGGCGGGGATCCCCGTCGTCTACGAAATACAAGTGTGAATGTGGATCCTAAAGTGGAGGTCACCATGAAACGAATCCCCGTCATCCTGGCGGTGGGGGTCATTTTCGTCGGCGTCTTCTTGATCGGCGGGACGAGCCAGTCCAGGAAGGCCGTCCCTCAAAAGCCCGGTCTCTTGGCCGACGCGCGGGCGGCCATCCTCTCTGTCGGCGACGACGCGAGAAAGCTCGAGAAGAGCCACGAGAACTACGTCCAGGCCGTCCGGGATCTCGATGGCCTCTACATCAAGCTCCTCCAGAAGGCACGGGAAGTCTCCCGGCTCGCTGCCGGGGACGAAAAAGCGCGGTCCCCGCGGCCGGACAAGCTGTACAAGGCCATCCGGGAAATGCAGGAGATGTCACAGAGCTTCAACCTGCAGTATCTCGACCTTCAGCGGGACATGCAGAATGAGAACCGGCAGTTCACCTTGGTCAGCAACATCATGAAAATGAAGCACGACACGGCCAAGAGCGCCATCAACAACATCCGCTGATGGCTGATTTATTGAGCGTCACAACAGCTATTTGTATCTGACTTCCATCCCGTGGACTTCATTCTCTTTGAAAAAGAAAAAAAATCGCTCCGCAGGATCCCTGATCACATCGACCCTTTTTGAGAATTTCTTGTACTTCCTCAACAGCGTCTCTTCGAGGGCCGGACAAAAAACATATAATATGCCGGACGTCACGAAAACACTCTTGAACGGCACGAGTCGAATGAACAGCAATATTCCCGGAATCGCCGATTGGCTTAAGCCAACATCGATGAGTCCGATATCGGTCCTGTTGTTCAACAGATCGCTCAAATAGAGAATATTGTCCGAAGCCGAGATGGAATCTACCCTGAATAACGATGTGTAAGAAGAAATTAGAGCGCTTAGGGTCTCCTTCTCGATGTCTTTTAGTCCCCCGGTCTTATCCCGATACATTTGCACAACAGTTTTATCGTCCGTTTTTAAGTCATTCAGCGCGAAATCCATTAAGACGCTGGTCTCATCCTCATTCCTAAAGACAAGAATGCCTTCCCGGAGGATACCCAGCCGTCTGCCGGCTTCCAGAAAGTGTTCCTTTCTCAAGGTTGTTCGAATGATCTTATGGTTTAAATCCATATGGACTTTTCGGTAGGCTCGATATTCCTTAGCTAAGCTCATGGAAACCTTTTCAACGCACAATGGAAAGGGCCGGTTACTCCTCGGCGAAAGCGTCCTTGAGGAGCTGGCTCTGGCGACTGAAGGCCACGCGCGGGCTCCGCGTCTCCTTCATCAGCGAGATTTCCTGTGTGACCAGCCTGGCGATATACATCGTCTGAACGGCGGTTTTGTGGGACTCCCTCTGAAAAAGCGGATGGTCCCTGTTGATATAAACGACGTTTCCCTCGGAGAAACACTCGGGCCCCAGGGGGCCGAAAAAGTCGAGACAGACGGAAACGCTCTCCGTGCCCATACGCATGCGGCGAACGATGGCGTTGGGCGTGACTCTCTTGACCAGAGGATGGCGGCGTTTCTTCTTCTTCGGCGCAACGGGTGCCTCCGGCTCCTTGCCGGCCAGAGCCTCCCGCGGCGGGACCTCGGCCCCTTGTCGCTCCTTCCTCTTAGCCCCGATGACGGCGCTGCCGCCGGCCTCGCCGGGTTCGCCATAGTCGACCGGGCCAAAGGGCGATAGGTCGGGATTGCGGGCCAGGGCCTTATGGATGCGTTGGAGGGCATCGTTGACGGCGCGGCTTGATTTCCGCTGCTCGCTGAGGTCGGCTTCCTTGCCTAGGGCTCTCCCGATGACGACAACGACTTTCTCCATGACCTTGAGGAATTCCTGGTATTCGTCGGAATCAACGATAAAGCTCGAACGGTCCGATGTGATGGGAAGAAAATCGGCATGGATTTCGCCCTTGACCCGAGCCACGGCTTTTCCCCACGTTTCCATGCCGAAGAGGTCTTTTTTAACCGTCACGGCCTTGACCTTGACTTCGATGCCCAAGTCCTTGAAGTCGGCGGCCGACTTCGGTGTGATGACGATCTCTCCGGTTACGAGGCCGTATTTGGTGCCTTCAAGGATCGGGATTCTCCGGCCGACAAGGCTTCGCGGATAGAGGCGGCGGCCGTTGAGGTAAACGGCAAAATCCGGGGCTTTGAGGGGCACGCTCTCCAGGAGTTTCCTCTCCACGTCTTCAACGTGGAAGGACTTGGAAAGCTCGGAGAGGATGACCGTCGTGCCGTCGCCCTCTTGAGGATCTTGAGGATCGGAGGCAAAGATTTCGCAAGGGAGATGCCACTCGTCCTTGGCTTCCTCCCAGGCCTTCTTGTCAAAGACAACCCGGGCCCCAAAATCCTTGTGCCGGGTGATGAGTTCGAAACGTGAAGCGGCGGCCAGGGAGGCAAATTTTCCGATGCCGAATTGCCCGATCCGGACGCGGCCGAAGCGGGACGAGCGGGAATGAACGACTTTTTCGTTCGACCCTATGATGAAATATTGCTCGAGGCCGGCCAGGTCCATGCCCGTGCCGTTGTCGCTGACCACGATTTTCTCGGGCCCAACCTCGACCCGCACTTCGGTGGCGTCGGCGTCGTAGGCGTTGTTGACGAGCTCCCGGAGAAGCTCGACGCTCTCCGCATAGAGCCGTTCCCCGATCGAGACGATGTGCCGCTTGTCAACGGTCACCGCGAGTCGCTTTTTCTCTTTGATTTCCATTGAATATAGCCTTGGGCTGCACTCTCTATCCGGCTTGAGGAAATTCGTTTTCGGCTCGGCCTGCCCGGCAGCACATCGATTTACCGGGCTCACCTCCGCGAGGGAGCATAAATCAGGGTTCAAACCATGTCAAGGCCAGGAGATCGACCCCAGATTGCCAACGGGATGCGTATTTGCGGCGTAAACCTTCCTGGCATGCGGTTTGACATCCCGGTTTTGACCTGATAAAAAAGAGGCGGACTGACGACCATGGTTTCCGCCGCCGAACACTGGATCGAGGACCAGGAACGCTTGGCCAAGCCGGCCCGCGTCTATTGGTGCGACGGCTCCGAAGGCGAGGCCTGGCGCCTCCTCGAGATCGGCATGGACGAGGAGCGCCTGAACGGCCCCGTTTTCCAAAAGCTCAACCACAAGAACTGGCCGACGGCCTACCTCCATCGCTCCTCCCCGACCGACGTCGCCCGGACCGAAAAAGTGACCTTCGTCTGCCACCCCACGAAAGAGGCCTCGGGCCCCAACAACAATTGGATGGAGCCGGACAAGGCCAAGAAGCTGATGGCCAAGCTCTCGGACGGCTGCATGGCCGGCCGGACGATGTACGTCGTCCCCTACATGATGGGGCATCCCGACTCGCCCTATGCCAAGGCCTGCCTCATGATCACGGACTCGACCTACGTCGCGGTCAGCATGCGCATCATGACCCGCATCGGAACGCCCATCCTGGAGAAGCTCCGTAACCGCGACGATTTCATCAAGGGCTTCCATTCGATCGGCACGCTCGACCCCAACCGCCGCTACATCATGCACTTCCCCGAGGAAGGGCTCGTCTGGAGCGTCGGCTCGGGCTACGGCGGCAACGCCCTCCTCGGCAAGAAGTGCGTCGCGCTCCGCATCGGTTCCTTCCTCGGCTACAAGCAGGGCTGGCTGGCCGAGCACATGGTCATCATGGGCATCGAGGACCACCGGGGAAAAACGACCTACGTCACCGCCGCCCTGCCCAGCGCCTGCGGCAAAACCAACTTGGCCATGATGGAGTCGGCCCTGCCCGGCTACCGGGTCTGGACGCTCGGCGACGACATCGCCTGGCTCAACATCGGACCGGACGGCCGGCTATGGGCCATCAACCCCGAGGCCGGCTACTTCGGCGTCGCGCCGGGGACGTCGATGAAGACCAACCCGAACATGATGAAGACGATCCGTCGCGGCGCCTTCAACCCGACGCTCTTCACCAACGTCGCCCTGGACACCGACCGGAACGAGCCCTGGTGGGAAGGCCTCGACGGCCCCGTCCCCGAGCACCTCCTCGACTGGCAGGGCAACCCCTGGACGCCGGCGTCGGGGACCAAGGGCGCCCACCCCAACTCCCGGTTCACGGCCCAGATCATCAATTCGCCCATGCTCGACAAGGAGGCCGACAACCCGCGCGGCGTCCCCATCTCGGCCATCATCTTCGGCGGCCGCCGCACCCGGCTCATCCCTCTTGTCACCGAGAGCTTCAACTGGTCCCACGGCGTCTTCATGGGGGCACGGATGGGTTCGGAAACGACGGCCGCGGCCACGGGGCAAGTCGGCGTCGTCCGCCGCGACCCCATGGCCATGCTGCCCTTCTGCGGCTATAACATGGCCGACTACTGGCGCCACTACCTGAACGTCGGCAACCGCCTCTCGCGGCCGCCCAAGATCTTCTCCGTCAATTGGTTCCGGACGGACGACAACGGGAAATTCATGTGGCCGGGGTACGGCGACAACATGCGCGTCCTCAAGTGGGTCATCGACCGGGTGACGGGCGCGGTCCCGGCGAAGGAAACCCCGGCCGGTCTCGTCCCCCGACTCCAAGACCTCGACATGACCGGCCTCTCCATCGCCAAAGAAAAGCTCGAACGGCTCTTCGAGGTCGACATCAAGGAATGGAAAAGCGAGGTCGACGACGTCCGGGCCTTCCTCAAGCCCTACAAAGGCCGGCTTCCGGCCGAGATCCGCGAGCAATACGAAAAGCTCGAGCGCCAAGTCCGCTGATTCCCGTTCGTTGCCGCCCCGCCTCCCGGGCCGTTCAGTTCGGGTGAAGGATCGTTTCGTTCCAGGCGAAATTCGCGGCCAGGGTCGTCGCCAGGGCCGTGACATCGATCAGGGTCTTGCTGATCATCCCCAAGGGAACGGACAGGTGGAGAGCCCTGGACCGGGCCTCCATTTTGCCGACCAGCGCCGTGGCCGTCGCCACGGTCACCCGGGCGCTTCTAACAAGCGCTTCGATGATGGACTTGCGGTGGGCGCCGATCACGTCGGCCAGAAAGATCATGCCCGCGTCCTCGGGGCGTTTCCGGTAGCGGCCGAGCCTCTTGAGCAGCGGGTCGATGTAGCCCAAGGCCTTGGCGCGATATTTGGTCAGGGAGGCGCCCAGGACCTCGGCGACCGTCTCCCGGATCGCCTCCACCGGGGCGTCGAGCTCGCGCGCGTCGGGCGGAACCTGCAACGGCCGGTCCCCGTATTTGGCGACGAGCTTCGTGACGAACTCCAGTTTGCTCAGGGCCCCCTTCCGGTTCCTGTAGGTTTTCCGCCAGTTGGCCGGGAGGCTCAGCCAGACGCCGAACGTTTCGGCGAAATCCTCGTCGGGATGTTTTTGGGCATAATGATCCCGGTTGGGGTTGACGAAATCCCGGCTCCACGGATGCGGCTTGAAGCGGTCCGTGGGCGGATAGGTGTCGAAAAACTTGCCCTTGATCCCGAACATCTTCCGGAATTCCCGGTTCTTATAGAGCCGGTGGGCGTAGCAGAAGGCGTGTCCGGTCTCGTGGCGGAGAAGATAATCGATGATCCGGGGCTCGTTGGACCAGCCCCGGATCTCCCGGTTCAGCTCCTTGAGCAGCGGGTCGGCGTCGTAGAACCCGACCTCGATGTTGGCCGTGCCCGCAACGCAGCCCCAGTCCTCGCCGAAATAGAAGTACGGCTTGAGCTTGATGCCCCGCCGCTTGAGCCGCGCCTGGAGCCTTTCGATCGGGGCCTGGAGAAGCGATGTTTTCAGGCTCAGGTCGAGCCGCTTCACCGGGGTCGTCAGCACCTCGAGTTTCCGCGTGTCCTTGTTGAACAGCAGGCCCCTGATGTCGCTCATCCCGGTTCCTTTTTATCGCCGATCGCCGCCGCGCTCGCGGCGGCGGCCTCCCCTCTCTTGAGTGCTTCGCCCACGATCAGCGCCAGCGTATCGGCGAACGAAAACCCCGAGGCCTGGGCCGAAGCCATGAAGGCTACGCCGGCCGTGAGGTCCGGGTTGGGGTTGACCTCCAGGACGAAAGGCCTGTCGCTCCGGTCGAGCCGCATGTCGATCCGGGCGTAATCGCGGCAGCCCAAGGCCTGGTAAGTCCGCAGAGCGATGTCCCGGACCTTGCGCATGACCGGCCGGGACAGCTTGGCCGGGCAGACCAGTTCGCCCATGTGGAACACTTCGTGAAGGGGGTCCCACTTTGATTCGAAGCTGATGATGCCCCGGTATTGGGGGGGGAGGGAGGAAAAATCCATCTCCTCGACCGGCAGGACCTTGGGGTTAGAGTTGCCGATGACGGAGACGCCGAGCTCCCGGCCGTCGATGAACTCCTCGACGAGGGCCGGCTGCCGGTAGTCCTTGAGGATCATGTGGACGCGCTCCTCGAGCCGCGTCCGGTCCTCGACGACGGCCGCCTCGTCCACGCCCGCGCTGGCGTCCTCCCAGGCGGGCTTGACGATAAGGGGGTAAGTCAGCCCGGACGGTTTGGGAGGCACGGGCTTCCGCTTGACCAGGACGTAGCGGGGGATGGGAATGCGGAGCCCTCGCAGGATATGCTTCGTCAGGCCTTTGCGCTGGCAGATGGCCAGGGTCATGGGCGGCGAGCCCGTGTAGGGGATCCGGAGGAGGTCATAGAGGGCGGCAACCCGGTCCTCCTGACGGGCATCGTCGTTGAAGTACTCCACCAGGTTGAAGACGACGTCGGGCCGGGGCGACGTCAGGGCGCCGAGAAGGCGGTCGAAATCATCCTTGATGTTGACGGACCGGGCGTTGAAACCCTTCTCACGGAGCGCGACGACGATGGCCTCGACGTCTTCCCGCACGGTGGTGATCCGCTCCAAGTCCTTGAGGTTGCCCGTCGGAGAATCGACGCTCCCGGCTCGGACACGGCGGCGCAGGACCTGATACTCGTCGACACCGGTGAAGTTATGGATGACGGCAACGGATACTTGTTTCGAACAGGACATGAGGGTTTTCCTCCTTTAGGATAAGGTAGAAACCCGGACATGTCAAAGCGCCAGGGCCGGCCCGCGCCGTCAGCGCATGACCCGGACCGGGCCGAGAAGCCCCGATTCGATGAGCGGATCGTCCTTCTTATAGAAGCGATGGGTCGTGAAGGTGTAGCGGCGGCTCGGGCGCGGCTGGCCTTCCAAAAGCCAGACCGGCCACCGGCCGGCCTCGACGCCGTCCCAGGGCTCGGACTCGTCCCCGATCAAGCGGTTGATCCAGAGGTTGGCCACTTCGATCTCCAGCCGGTTTTCCTTGTCTCGAACGGCGTCCGTGATCCTCACCCGCCAGGGCGCGGTCCAGACGACCCCCAAGTCCTCACCGTTGAGCTTGACCCGGGCCAAGTTCTTGACGAGGCCGAGGTCGAGGTCAAGCTCCTGGTCTTTCGACGCCGATTCCGATCCGGGCAGGTCGAAGGTTATAGAATACGTGGCGATGCCGGAATAGTGACGTATCCCATCCTCCGGCCGCTTGGACCAATCGTCGAGCCGGTCGAACGTGATGCGCGCCGGCCCGCCCCAGGCCGGATCGAAGGCCACGCTCCAGGGACCCGTCAAGGTCATGACGGCCTCATTGTCGGGAAAATCAACACCTACGGCCGAGGAAACCGGACCGGCCATTTCCTTTCTATCGAACACGATGAAGAAGCTTTGGTAAGGCCCGAGCTTGACCGGAAGGGCCATCCCGCCCTCCCGCCTGCTCAAGTTCCGGAGCGGCCGCGTCTCTCCGGTCACGGCGTCCCACAATTCCGCCGAAGCCGTGCCGTCCCTGAATAAGCAGACGTCGGACACAGCCATGTCCGTCCGGTTGGAGATGAAATAGACCTCACGGTCCGGGAGCGAACGGTGGTTGTAGCGGATATATCCCGAGGCGGTGAAATCGGGCCGCGACCCCAGCCTTTCGAGCAAGGCCGCCGTGGCCGCGTACTCCGGGTAGAGCGCGTCGGTCCGCGGGTCGGGAGCGCCCGCCGAGCTTCTCACGGCAAGCTCTCCTCCCCAGTGGATCCGTCCCCGACCATGGATCAGCTCGGTCGGCGTCATTGGGATCTCGCGGCTGCCCCAAAGCGTCTCGGCCCGGGCGGCCACGACTTCGTCGCAGGCCGGATAATTTTCGAGCGAGGGAGACTTGAGCGGCGGTCCGCCCACGACGTCAGCCCCGGCCTCGACGAGGGACCCGATCTTGGCCAGAAGTTCCGGGGTCATGGTCTCGACGGCCGGCAGGGCCAGGAGCCGGTAGGAAGCCCCTCCGGGGAATACAATGCGTCCGTCCCGGACCGTCGCGTTCTTCATCAGGGAGACCGGTGAACAACCGTCGAACGAAAAGCCGCGCTTGTCGGGAAGGACCTCCGTTCCTTCGAGCGCCGAGGCCGGCGGCCGGAAAACGTGAGGCGCCCCTTCCGGGGCGAGATAGAGGATGTCGGCCACGGGCGTCCCTTGGGACAGGAGATACTGGCAGCGCGTGACATAGAGATGGTAGGCCGAGGCCATCGGCCACCAGGTCTGGCCGCGGTCCCAGTGCACACCGTAGGGACCCATGCTCATGCCCGGCCGCAGGCGATCGTCGAGCGGCTTGTGGGCGAACGTGTGATAGATGAGGCGATTGAGGCCCATCGCAAAGGCCCAGTCGCCCTGATTCTTCATATCGCCGGGGTACTTTTTCCAGGCCTCGGTGTGGTCGGCGGTGAAGGCCTCGGCGGCCACGACAGGCGCACCGATGACGTGGGCGACGGATGTCGCCTCGATCGCGCTGAAAGCCGAGTTGAAGCCGTAGCCGTCGCTCCAGAACTCGCCCATGGGCACGTCGGCGACTCCGCCCAGGTCGAGGTCGGCAGCGGGATTCATGTCGTAGGGTTCGATCGAAAGCCGGAAGCCCTCACGCCGGCCGAGCTCCTTGAAGCGGAGCGCGTGGTTTTCCATGACGAGCTCGTTCGATGTCTTCCGAACGTCCCAGAGGAACCGTTCGCTCATTTCGAGGCTGCCGACGATCCGGCCGGTGTAGGCGGGGAGATAGAGGAGGGGGTCATATCCCCGCCGCCGCCGGAATTCCTCGCGGAAGCGCGGGCTCCAGTTCTGGGCGCCCATCTCCCAGCTGTCGATGTGGATCATCGTCCAGCCTCCGCCCGACGAGGCCCGGCGGGGACTGACCTTGCGGAGGAGCTTCCCGACGTAGGCGTCGTAATGGGCGTCGAAGGCCGCCGCGTCGAACTTGTCGCACTCGAAGCCCAATCCGGGCCGGGGCGCGGGCCGGGTAACGGCGCCGTTATTCCGCGTCCCGAAGCGAAGGAGGATCCACTCGCCCGGCGGGGCTTCCCAGAGCAAGCTCCCGTCGGGCCGGAGTTTGCCGGTCAGATCGATCATCCGGCCGGGGTCGATGGCTGAACCGGCTTCCTCGACGAAAACGGCCGGGGACGGGAGGTACGGCAGGACGCCCGGCTGGGAAGTGTAAGGGGCCCTATCGTAGAGCGCCTTCTCCTCGACCAAAGGGATCGTTCGCGAAACCGGCGGCGCGGGGAAGGCCAGGACGGCCACGTCCTCATACCAGGCGTCACGCAGCTCCTTGAGCGCGGGCGTGAGCGTCCTCGGGCCGAAGAACGGGGGCCTCGGCGCGGGCACCGGCAGCTTGCCGGCGAACGGCCCGGGCCCGCGGAAAACGGTCGCCGAAGCCACGAGGTGCATCATGGATCGGGCCGGGCTGACCCACGGGCCGCCGCTTCCGGCCCAGCCCGGACCGGAGCCGAGGATGATCTGGATGCCCAGCCGCTCCGCTTCCCGGACGGCATGGGCGAAAAGGTCCTGCCACTCCTCGCTCAGGAAGTCGACCTTGCCCCGGGGCACTCCCACGTTCACTTCGAGGAAGAGCGCGTAGCCGATCCCGGCCTCCTTCATCGATTCGAGGTCGGCCGTCATGCCCTCGCGGCTCAAGTTGCCGTCCATGAAGTACCAATAGACGCCCGGCCGGGCTGAATCCGGCGGAGCGAAGAATTCTTCTTTCAGCCTGTCGCGCGGGCCGGCGGCGCAGCCGGCCAAGATCAATCCTGTTACGGCCAGGACGGTGAATCGTGATTTGCCCAAGTTCGTCCCCTCCGGAAAGGAAAGCCTAATTCACCGCCTTGGATGTGTCAACCCCAAGAATAAACGTTCGCGTCCCACCGCGAGTATTCTATAATAAGGCCGCCGGCGGAGAGGATTCATTGAATTTAAAAATTCGCAGACCCCGGCCCGGGCGCTGTGCCAGGTTCGTCATCGGGTTCTTCGGCAGTCTATTCCTGCTGGCTTTTCTTTTCGTGCCTTGCACGACGACGACCTCCTCGGTTCGAACCGATCCCATCTCCAAGGTCGTCATCCGGACGACGCACCCGCAGAATTCCCACATCTTCCTTCCCCAGTACCTGTCGCTCAGATCCCACCCCAAGGAAGGGCAGACCGTCCGCCCCCGGTTTTCTCAGTGGTCGGCCCTCATGATCATCATCGCCGTCCTTGGACTCTTCGACTACGCGGTTTTTTGCCGTCTGCTCCGGCGGACACACAAGCGGCCCGAAGGGGCCGGGTCCGACGATGGGGAGTTCGGCTGATCGTCGAACAGGGTGACGACGAGGCTCAGCGCTTTTCGTAGGATTCGATGATCGATTGGTAGACCAGGGCCTTGAACTTGCCCTGGGCGTCGCTGCCCGTCGCGGGCAGGAGCTGGGTCATGAACACGGCCACGAGTTTCTCGGCCGGGTCCACCCAGTAGGTCGTGTGGTAGGCGCCACCCCAGCCGAAAGCTCCGACCGACCCGGGCTCGCCGTTCTTCCCGAGCTCCTTCGTCACCCAGAAGCCCAGCCCGAAACCCTGGCTTCCGTAAAGGTCCCCGACGTGGTCCGCGGTCATGAGCTCGATCGACTTCGGGCTGAGGATATGGACGCCGCCCCACTCGCCGCCGCTTTGGAGCATGAGCAGGAAGCGGGCGTAATCCTCGGCCGTCGAGAGCAGCCCGGCCCCGCCCCCGTAGCACAGGCGCGGTCCCTTGAGGTAGGCGTTCTCCTTGGGGTCCGCGACGAGTTCGGCCGTGCCGTCCTTGCCGATGCCGTAGACCGCGGCTAAACGCCCGGCCTTCTCCTCGGGCAGGAAGAAGTGCGTGTCGGCCATGGCCAGAGGATCGGTGATCTTGGCCTTGATGAAATCGGCCAGGCTCATCCCTGAAACGACCTCGACCAGGTAGCCGAGGATATCGGTGTTGTAGCCATAGATCCACTTCTCGCCGGGCTGGGCGTCGAAGGGCAGCTTGGCCAGTTTTTTAATGAGATCGCCGACGGGGACATTCCTGTCCGCCAGGAACCAGCCCTGAAGGCCGGCCGCCTTGTACAGGTCCTTGGCCGGACCGTCACCGTAGGAGATGCCGGCCGTATGGGTCAGGAGGTCGCGGATGGTGATGGACCGCTTGGCCGGGACGATAATGTAGCCCGGCCCCTTCTTGGCCGCGGCGGGGACGGCGACCGTGGTGTCCTTGAACTCCGGGATATACTTCGATACGGGGTCATCGAGCAGGAGCCGCCCCTCCTCGAAAAGGATCATGACGGCGACGCTCGTTAAGGCTTTGGACTGCGCGGCGATGCGGAAGATGGCGTCCGTCGGCATGACCGCGCCGGTCGTCGGGTCGAGCTTGCTGAAAGACTGGAGGGTGGCGACTTTGCCGTTCCGGGCGACGAGGATGACCGCGCCGCCGAGCCGGCCCTGGTCGACATACCTCTGCATGACATCGCCGATCCTCGCCAGCCGTGCCGTCGACAAGCCCACCAACTCGGGCCTGACCGTGGGCAACTTGGCGGCGAAAACCGGCAGCAAGAGCCCAAAGAACAAGATCGGTAGGATGACATGGTTCAACTGCTGGCGATTATTTCTGAATTGATTTCTCAATTTTCCCTCCATTCTAAAGGCCCCCGATTACATTTCGGGGCATATCCTGGGGGCGGTGAAAGCCGCCCTGAAGGCCCCCGTAGCGGAGGGGGTCCCATCCCGCTTCCCTCGAAGCGGGATGGGGGAACCGCCGGGACTGGTTCCCGGGGGGCCGGGGGGAGAAGGGCGGGTTCACCGCCGGACACCCAGGATACGGCCCGAAATCATGCTTGATGCCTACTTGATGTACGGCACTCCTTTTTCGGCCAGGAGCTTGTTGAGCTCGGGGATGTCTTTATCGGTGATCTCCTTCATCTTCTGGAAGAGCGGTTCGGCAAAGGCTTTGAAGTCGTTGAACCGGTCGACGGCCGTCTGTGTCGGCGCGCCCATGCTCCCGAAACCGCGTGTTCCGCCCGTGACGAGCTCGGCCGCCGTGCCACCGCGGAAGGCGACCATGAGCGGCTTCCGGTAGAAACCCTGGTCGGGCGGGCTGACATAAAATACGGCCTTGATGGCGTCGACCTTGTCCTTGACGGCCTTGACCCTGGCGGCAAGGGCCGCGTCGGCGTTCTTCATCCCGGCGACACGGCCGACGACGTCGTCGAGCTGTTTCCCGGTCACGTCGAGGGCCTGAAGCAGGGCCCGCCCTTTTTGGGCCAGGTCCTGGGATTCGCGCGCGAATTTCTGCCCGGCCTGCCGTTCCTCCATGGAAATGCCCTGGTCGGGGTCTTCCTTGACCATGAAAGGGGCTTCCATTTTCTTGCCGTTGACCTCGAGGACGGCCTTGTATGCGCCGGGCAGGGCGTACGGCCCGAAGCCGCCCATGCGGCCCCGGCGGCCTCCCCCCCCGCCGCGCATCTCACCGGGCGCCGGCGCCGGGGGCGTGGCGCCCTCGCGGAGGGCCCAGATGACGCGGTTGAGCCCGGGTTCCCGGCTGGCGAACGGCGTGGCGACCTCCTGGCCGTCCTTGTCCTGGATGGACAACCGGAGGTTGGCCCCGCTGGCCGCGGCCGGGTTGAGGTAGTAATTGATCGCCGCGCCGAACGGGGAATTGGTCCCGGCATAGCCGGCGTCGCTGTAGTTGTCCACGGTCGATCGGGGGGAGAAGAGGACGGCGGATTTGACGTCGAAGAGGATGGCCTCCGACTTGACCGCCTCGGCCGTGAGCTTCTCGAGCGGCCGGATGTCGTCGATGATCCAGACACCCCGGCCGTGCGTGCCGATGACGAGGTCGCGCTCACGCGGGTGGATCTGGATGTCGCGGACGGCCACCGTCGGGAAATCCCCCTTGTAGGGGATCCACTTCTTTCCGCCGTCGGCGCTGATGAACAGGCCGAACTCGCTGCCAACGAAGAGGAGGTTCCGGTTTTCCGGGTCCTCCCGGACGGTGTGGAGGTAGCCGTATTCGGGCAGGTCTCCTTTGAGCGAAGTCCACGTCTTGCCGAAATCTTCGCTTTTGAAGATATAGGGCCGGTAATCGGCGACCTGATGCCGGGAAACGGTCATGTAGACGCCGCCCTCGACGAAGTGGGAGGCCTCCATCCGGGTGACCCAGTTGTCGCCCGGACCGAAGCCCTTGATGTTCGCGGTCACGTTCTCCCAGGACTTGCCGCCGTCGCGCGTCACTTGGACCTGGCTGTCATCCGTGCCCACCCAGATGACGCCTTCCTTGAGCGGCGACTCGGTGATGGTCAGGATGGTGCAGTGGTTCTCGGCGCCGGTGTTGTCGATGGTCAGACCGCCGGAGTCCTTGAGCTTGGCCGGGTCATTGGTCGTCAAGTCCGGGCTGGCCTTGGTCCAGGACACGCCCCGGTCGAGGGACCGGAAGAGGAAGTTGCCGCCGAAATAAAGGACGCTGCGGTTGTGGGGAGAAAGGTAGATCGGCGAGTCCCAGTTGAAGCGGTAGGGCGGCTCGTTGAGCGGGGGCTCGGGCCGGATGCCGACGGACTCTCCCGTCTTGAGATTGTGGCGCTCGATCCCGCCCATCTGCAGGTTCCTATAGAGGATCCACCAGTCGACCGGGTCGAACTGGGCGTAATAGCCGTCGCCGCCGCCGGTCGGGACCCACTGGGAGTTGAAGATGCCGGCGCGTTCGCGCGTGTTCGAAGGCCCCATCCAGTTGCCGTTGTCCTGGAGTCCGACGTCGAGATAGTACGGGTCGCGCATGTCGAGGCCGACGTTGTAGACCTCGGCCCAGGGCTGGGCGGCGACGCCGAGGGCGCGGCGGCCGCCGTCCCAGGAGATGTCGATACCGCCATCGTTGCCGTCGATGACGTGCTTCGGATTGTTCGGGTCGACCCAGACGGCATGGTGGTCGGGGTGGGCCCCCTGGAAGATCGTCGTGAACGTCTTGCCGGCGTCGCGGCTGACGTAGCATGAGCCGGAGTAGACGTAGACGACGAGGTCGTTCGTCGGGTCCACGGTCAGGCGGCTGTAGTAGAACGGCCGGAAGTTGACCCGGTCGTAGGTCGCCTTGTCGCAGGCCCGCCGCCAAGTCAGGCCCTTGTCCTCGGAGCGGAACAGGCCGCCGTCCTTGGCCTCGACCAGGGCGTAGACGACGTTCGGATTAGTACGGGCGACACCGAGCCCGATCCGGCCATAAGGCCCGGCAGGCAGTCCGTTGGCCGTGACCGTCCAGGTGTCCCCGCCGTCGCTCGTCCTGTAGACCTCGCTACCCGGTCCGCCGCTCCGGAAATAATACGGCCAGCGGCGGTGCTCCCACATCCCGACATAGAGGATCTTGGAGTTCGAGGGATCGATGGCCATGTCGCAGGCCCCGGTCTCGGGATTGACGTAGAGGACCTTTTTCCAGGTCTTTCCGCCGTCGGTCGTCCGGTAGACGCCGCGGTCCTCGTTGGGGCCCCAGAGGTGGCCCTGGGCCGCGACGTAGACGATATCGGGGTTGGCCGGGTCGATGACGATCCGGCTGATGAACCGCGTCTGGGCCAGGCCCATGTTCTTCCAGGTCTTGCCGGCGTCTTCGGACTTGTAGACGCCGTCGCCGGGCGCCACGGAATTGCGGGCCGTGGCCTCGCCCGAACCGACCCAGACGATATCGGGGTGGCTCCGCGAAACGGCGACCGCGCCGACGGAAACCGTCGCCTCCTTATGGAAGGACGGGACCCAGTTGAGGCCCGAGTCTTCGGACTTCCACAGCCCGCTCGGCCCGACGGCCGCGTAGATCACGGACGCATCGTTCTCGGGGACGGCGAAACCGACGGTCCGGCCGCCCATGTTGGCCGGCCCGATGTTGCGGACCTTGAGCTGCTTGACCACGGCCGCGTAATCGAAGGCCTCGGCCTTGACCGCCGGCTTGGCCTCCTGTTTGGCCTGGCCGAAGCTCGGAGCTCCGGAGAGGAGGAAAGCGGCGACGAGCGCAAAAACGCAGAAACCGACTTTTTTGTTAAGACGCACGGGGACCTCCTGGGGACGGAAAGAGATGCAAGAGAGTATTGCGATCACGGGATTGAATCATCCTGCTTATAACAAATTTGCCAATACCAAGTCAAAGCGCTTCAGGACTCGGCCAGGATATTTACCAGAAGACGACGCCCAAGGCCCCTGCGTGGACGCCGCCCGGGCGGCATCCCGAGGCTTGTCTGCGCCCCCCAATCTTCATATAATACGCCCGCCACACGCCGGCCGACGTCTTCAGGAAAAGGAGAACAGGCATGCATCTCCAAACCCTCGACTGGATCATCATTGTTGCGTCTCTTCTCGTCTGCTTCGTCCCCGCCCTCGCCTACCGGAAGCGGGCGGGCAAGAGCACCTCCGAGTTTTTCGCCTCCGGTCGGGCCGTGCCCTGGTGGCTGGCCGGCCTGTCGATGGTGGCCACGACCTTCAGCTCCGACACGCCCAACCTGGTCACGGATATCGTCCGCCGCAACGGCGTCGCCGGCAACTGGGTCTGGTGGGCCTTCACCCTGACCGGCGTCGCGACCGTCTTTTTCTACGCCCGGATGTGGCGGCGCTCGGAGGTCATGACCGACCTCGAGTTCTACGAGCTCCGCTATTCCGGCAAGGCGGCCGGCTTCGTCCGGGGCTTCCGCTCGGTCTACCTGGGCTTCCTCTTCAACTGCATCATCATGGCCACCGTCAACCTGGCCGCCTGCAAAATCGCCGCCATCATGTTCGGCCTCAACCGCTGGGAGACGCTCGCCGTCGTCGGCCTCCTCAACGTCGTCTTCGCCGCGGTCACCGGGCTCTGGGGGGTGCTGATCATCGACATGATCCAGTTCTTCATGATGATGACGGCCGTCATCGCCGCGGCCTTCTTCGCCGTCCGCGCGGTCGGAGGCCTTAACGTCATGGTGGCCAAGGTCTCGGCCATGACCGGCCCCGGCGGCCTCAATTTCCTGAGCATGCTGCCGAATTTCAGGAGCAACTGGGACCTGGCCATCGCCATCTTTGTCATGCCCCTGGCCGTCCAGTGGTGGGCGGTCTGGTACCCCGGGGCCGAGCCGGGCGGGGGCAGCTACATCGCCCAGCGCATGCTGGCTTCGAAATCCGAGAAGGACTCGCTCGGCGCCGTCCTCTTCTTCAACATCGCCCACTACGTCCTCCGGCCCTGGCCCTGGATCCTTGTCGCGCTCTCGTCGCTCATCATTTTCCCCCAACTCGGCGACATCCAAAAGGCCTTCCCCAACCTCGACCCGAGCCTCCTCGGCCACGACATCGCCTACCCGGCCATGCTCAAGTTCCTGCCCGTCGGCTTCCTCGGCCTGATGGTCGGCGGCCTGATCGCGGCCAACTCGTCGACCAACCTGACCCACCTCAACTGGGGGGCATCCTATCTCGTCCACGATTTCTATCGCCGCTTCATCAAGAAGGACGCCGGCGAGAAGCACTACGTCATGGTCGGGCGTCTGGCCACGCTCGGGCTTTTCCTCTCGGCCGGCGCGCTCGTCTTCGTCCTGGACACGGCCAAGGACAGCTTCGACATCATCCTCCAGGTCGGGGCCGGGACGGGTCTGCTCTACCTCGTCCGCTGGTTCTGGTGGCGGGTCAACGCCTGGTGCGAGATCAACGCCATGATCAGTTCGTTCGTTTTCTCCGTCCTGATCCTCGTCCTGCGCAAGGTCGGCGTCGCCATCCCCACCCACTACGCCCTCATCCTGACGGTCGCCGTGACGACCATCAGCTGGGTGCTGACGGCTTTCCTCGGGCCCCAAACGGAGCGTTCGACCCTGGTCCATTTCTATAAAAAGGTCCGCCCGTTCGGGCCGGGCTGGAAGTCTGTCCGGAAAGAAGCGGGCATCTCCGAGGCCGGGGCCAGGTCCGCCGGCGAGAACTTCCCCCTGGCCCTCATCGGCTGGGTCTCCGGGTCACTGACCATCTGGTCGGCTTTGTTCACGGTCGGCAACTTCCTCTACGGCCGGACGGCCTACGCCCTCGTCTTGCTGGGGGTCTTTCTCGCGAGCGGCTACGTCCTCATCCGGGTCGTCAACCGGCTCTGGACCAAGGGCCCGGCAACGCCGGAGACCCCGGCGGCGCCTTGAAGGCCGTTATCGAGCCCGTCTTGATCCGGCCAAGACGGAAAGTCTCCGATTCTTTGAGATAGTTCCGATCTCCCGGACGTTATTATTTTATGGTGGAATTTCTTGACAAAAAGCGCTTAATCGCTTAAGCTATTTTCAGAGGAGATCTTTTATGGAAACCGCAACAATCCGCATTCCCGAGGACAAGAAAAACCTGCTCAAGGCGGTGGCCAGCTTAGAGAATAGAAAAATGAACGATATCATCGTCGACCTGATCGACGCCTATATCGAGCGCCGCAAGGAAACGGCTGAACTGATGGCTATTCCCGGCTTGCATGAGCGGATCCGGGCCTCATCGCGGGAATTTCGGCAAAGGAAAACCGTCTCTTTAATTGATGCCCGAAAAAAGCTGGAGCGTTGAGCTTTCCAAGTCCGTCCTGAAAGCCCTGCAGCGTCTGGACAAAACGGCCTCTCTTCGGGTCCTGGATGGTTTGGGAGAGCTGGGAGAAGCCGAAAATCCGCTCCGTTATAAGGACGTCCGTTCCCTGGAGGGAAAACTGAAGGGGTATTACCGCCTCCGCATTGGAGAATATCGGGCCATATTCGAGCTGGATCCGAGATACCGGCGAATCGGAGTGCTGGCGGTCATCACCAGAGGAAAAGGCTACTAGCGGCGAGGCCTGTTTTCCTCTCAGAACCCGGCGTTGAAGACGGGCAGGACCCGGAGGCCCTTCGGGTTGTCCCGGACGATGTTGACGATGCCGAGCTGGATCCCATTCTTGATCGTCCAGGCGTAGTTGACGATGCCGATCGACAGGCCGTTGAGCGTTCCTTGGATGTGATTGAAGGAACTCACGGCCAGCCCCGAGAGCCGGCCGCCCTTCTCGACCCTGATCATCGCGCCGCCGATGAAAACGCCCTTGAGGTTTTCCCCGCCTGCTCCGATGCCGGCGATGACCAGTCCTCTGACCTCGGGAGCGCCGGCGGCCAGGCCGCAGATCGCTATGCCGCTGAACTTTTCGCCCGCCCCAGCCCCGAGGCCGGCGATGGCGATCCCGGTGAAGTTCTCGCCGCAGCCGACGCCCAGACCGCCGATGGCAATACCCGTCATGTTCTCGCCGGCTCCGACGCCCAAGCCCCCGATAGCGAGACCGGTGAGGTTTCCGCCGGCCCCCACTCCAAGCCCGCCGATACACAACCCGGTGACGTTTTCTCCGGCCCCGACGCCTAACCCGCCAAAGCTGAGACCGACGAGGTCTTCTCCGGCGCCGACGCCGACCCCGCCCAAGTTGAGACCCTTGACGTTCTCGCCCGCGCCAAGGCCGATGCCGCCGATATTGATCCCGGTGAGATTATCACCCGCGCCGACGCCCAGGCCGCCGATATTGATCCCGGTCAGGCTTTTATCCGCCGACGCCCCCAAAACTCCGAGCTGGATACCCCGGACATCGCCGCCGCCGGGAATGAGGCCCAAAGAAAGGCCGGTGACGACGGCCTCCTTGTTGTCCTTGCGCGGCACCCACAGCGTGACATTGATTCCCGTGATGCGCTCGACCCGGCTGTCCCGGAAATTGAATCGGAGGCCGGTGAAATCCTTCGAGTTGCCGAAGCTGATGCCCCAACTTTTTGAGGGGAAATCGAGGCTTTGGGCGAAAAGGGATGGGCCGGCGAGGGCTCCCAGGCATAATATCGTCGTGAGCGCTGTCGTCCGGCATAATCTCCGTCGGTCGGTCTTTCTCATGAGCCGCTCCTCTGTTGAAAATCGGCAGTCTTCATCTGCTCACAAAATTAAACGAGAGCCGGCATGAAAAAGTTCATCAGCACGGACATTTTCCGAGAGCCGGAAAACGCCGGCGCCCGCGGCGCTTGAGCGTTTTAATGTTACAATAAGAAAAATGACCCGGAGGGGATCATGACAAGACTCAGAATCTGGGCGACGGCCACCCTGACGTTGGCGATCCTGGCGTTTATCGCCCTTTTCCTGATGTTCCTCGCGCTGGTGGATATTTCGCACGGCGAGAAGAACGTCGTCCTCGAGTGGCTGGTCGTCAAATTGGGACTGTTCGTCATATTATCTCTCATCGTCGCGACCATCGTCTGCGCGGGCCTCGTCCTCAAGTATTTCCGCGGCAAGGAAGCGGAGAAAAAGCGCCAGATCCCCGATTGACCCGAATCCACCCAAGCTGGACCGGCTCACGGGAATTCGGAAATGGGTATTGTGTCCCCGATATTTATTCGTACCGCAACGACTCCACGGGGTTGGCCGAGGCGGCCCTCAGGGTCTGTGTGCTCACGGTGAGGACCGCAACGAGAAGGGCCCCCAGGGCCGCCAGGATGAACGTCCCCGGGCCGAGCGGGATCCGGTAGGCGAATGACTGGAGCCACTTGGACATGGCAAAGTAGGCCACGGGCCAGGCGATGACGTTGGCCAAGAGGACCAGCGCGACGAACTCCCGGCTCAGCTTGACGGCCAGGTGCGGCGCCGACGCCCCCATGATCTTCCTGATCCCGATCTCTTTGGTCCGGCGCTCGACGGCAAAGGCGGCCAGTCCCAGGAGCCCGAGGCAGGCGATGAAGACGGCCAGGAAGGCGAACGCTCCGAAGATCTGGCCGGCCCGCCGCTCCTTCCGGTAGAGGGCGTCGAACTCGTCGTCGAAGAAGGAGAAGTCCCAGGGCTGGCTCCTGGTGACCGTTTCGAAACCCTGCTTCAAGAGAGAGATCGTTTTCGGGACATCCCCGGGCCGGATGCGGACGGCGAGGTTGTTGCCTTCGCTCGGGAAGAGGACCATGGGCGCCATCGGGCTGTGAAAACTCTGGAAATAAAAATCCTTGACGATGCCGACGACGCGCATCTTTTCGAAGAAATCGATCTCCTTCCCCAACGCGTCCTTCCATCCCGCCCTCTTCACGAAGGCTTCGTTGACAAGGGCGGCGTCCTTTTCGCCCGGGGCCATGTTCCGGCCTGCGGCCAGTTCGATCTTGAAGACCTTCAGGAAATCCTCGTCGATATAGTCGAAGTGGAAGTCCGTCTTGACCGTCTCGCCTTGATCGCTGACCAGCTTCTGGTTGAGCATGCGGCTGCGGATATTGGTCGGAAGCCCCGAGGTCCGTGACACGGACTCGACCTCCGGCAAACGAAGGAATTCGGTCTTGAGGACGGCAGCCGCGGCCACCGTCTCCGGCTCGCGGAGGGGGATGATGACGACATGCTCCCTGTCATAGCCCAGTTTCTGGTTCTGGACGAAGCGGAGCTGGCCAGAGACGACCAGGGCGCAGACGAGGAGGGCGATCGAGGCCGTGAATTGGGCGACGACCAGGGCATCGCGCAACCGGGAGCCCTTCCGGCCCGAAGCGGTATGTTCCTTGAGGACCTTGGACGCTTGGAAAGAAGAGAGCATCAGGGCCGGATAGGCCCCGGCCAGAAGGCCGACGAAAAGAGTCGTGCCCACGACGAGGAAAAAGAATGAGGGAGCCAGGAGGTCGCCGAAGCCGAGTTTAACGCCGGCCACGGCATTGAAACGAACGAGCGCCAACCGGGCGATGGCCAGGGCCGCGGCCAAGGCCAGGAAGGCGAAAATGACCGACTCGCCGAGGAACTGACGAACGAGTTGGCGGCGGTCGGCCCCGGTCACTTTACGGATGCCGATCTCCCGGGCCCGGGTCGACGAACGGGCCGTGACGAGGTTCATGTAGTTGACGGCGGCGATAAGGAGGATGAGGACGGCAATGGCGAAAAAGAGCGAGACCGTCCGGATCTCGTTGTTGGTGGCCAGCTCGCCCGCGATGTTCGACCGGAGGTGGATATCCTCCAGGGGCTGGAGGTAGAGCCTCAGTCCTGCTTTAGCGCTTTCGGGTTGGTTCTTCTCCATCCAGGCCGCGAGCTTCCCTTCCAGGGATTCTCGGGCGACCGGGTCTGAGAGTTCGGCATAGATGGTGAAATTCCCGACGTTCCAGTTCTTGAACATGTAGCCGTTGCGCTTTTCGGCCTCGAGCGTGGCCAATGAGAGAAGGTAATCGAATTGGAGGTGGGAATTCCCGGGGCTGTCCTTGACGACCCCCGTCACCGTGAGATCGCCCTTGGCACGCCGGACGCCGTAGGTGAGCGTTTTGCCGATGGGGTCTTGATCTCCGTAGAGTTTCCGGGCCACCCGCTCGGTGAGGACGATGGAGCCGGGGGCGTCGAGGGCCCGGGACCGGTCGCCGCGAACGAAGGCGAAGGAGAAGATCTCGAGAAAATCCTGGTCGGCAATGAGGCCGCTTTCGGCGAAGGCCTTGCCCTCGAAGCTCAGGACGGCCGGGTCGTTGAACTGTTTCATGACCCGCGCGGCGTGGCGGACCTCGGGGAATTCCGTCTTCAAGACCGTCGCGGCGGGATCCGGCATGTCGGCGTCGAATTCTCCCGGTTTCTCCCCCGGTTTCACGTCGGCGCTGATCAGCCGGTAGGTTCGGTCGGACTTTTCGTAAAAACGGTCGTAGCTCGTCTCGAAGCGGACGTAGGCCAGTATGAGGATGAACGAGGCCAACCCGACGGCCAGGCCAAGAAGCGAGATCAACGAATAGCCCGCGTTCTTGACGATCGTCCGGTAGGAGATGACGGCGTAATTGCGCAACATGCTCAGACTCCAGTAGGTCTTATTGGCGATGAAGCCGGGAACGGAGCGCAAGACTTGGGACCAATACCCGAGGACGGCGCGGGCCCTCCCCTTCTCGGCCAGGGTCGCGGCGAAGATCTCGGCGAATTCACCGAGGTGGGTGTAGTCGCCGTTGTCGGCGTGAAGACGCCGCAACAGCCACTCGGCCGCACGCGGCGGAAGGGAAGAGCGGTCGGGTGAAGCCGTCACGGCTCCTCCGGTTTCGCATCGAGCCCGAGGGCCTCGATCCACAGGGCTTCCTGGATCGACCGGAGCTCACGCAGGGTACGCTTTCCGAGCGTCGTCAGCCGATAGACGCGCTTGCTCCGGCCGCCGCGCTCCTTGGTCGGCTCCGTCAGCCGGGAGTCGAGAAGCCGCTTCCGCTCGAGGCGGTC
>Ga0268276_1000765_pt1 | contig 35268 bp, 39 predicted proteins | sample saktaG_4_FD_190145 | JGI IMG/M metagenome (GOLD analysis project Ga0268276, IMG submission 190145) | Saline water microbial communities from Sakinaw Lake, British Columbia, Canada - sak_2010_1_5_45m | ecosystem: Environmental > Aquatic > Non-marine Saline and Alkaline > Saline ...
GCTCATTGTTTCATAATTAAATTAGAAATAAATATCTTTTAGAAAGACGCAATTCATCTGTCAGTTAAAACAGACAGATTTCTTGCTAACCTTTTAAAAGCATATCTGCAATCAAATATATAATAATTAAGAACTTTGATTATTAAAAGAAAGATTTAAAAAAGATTATATCGCTCTTCACGATGAATAACCTTGTTTCGGTATGTGTTCCTACTTGGAATGAAGAGAAGACAATCGGATGCACACTAAATTCTATTTTAAGGCAGAATTTTCCTGGGAAGATAGGGGTTCTTGTCTGTGCCAATGGCTGTACGGATAGAACTGCTGAAATTGTTAAATATCATGAAAAAAGAGATTCCAGGGTCAGATTGATTGAAATTCATGAAAGGGGAAAACCGGGCGCGTGGAACACTTGTGTAGACCAAGCGCAAAGTAATTATGTCATTTTCTGCGATGCTGATGTTTGTCTGGGAGACGATTCTATCGGTTTGCTTTATGGTAAATTAATATCAAGTGGAAAAACGGGTGTTACTGGTTTGATTATTCCGGTTTATAATGGTTCCGGATATTTTGCTGAATTTTTGTGGCCAAAACCAAAAGAAGATTTTGTCTCATCAAAAGACCATTTTTCTGGTGGGCTTTATGGTGTAAACAAAAGAAACTTACTAGAAAGAATGCACCAACTTGGGCTAGATAAAATGCCGGGGGACATAATTTCTGAAGACTTTTTCTTGGCAGTTTTGATCGGGGAGCAAAATCGTGATTTTTCGAGGGGCGCAGTAGCATATCATGTGGCTCCAAACTTAGTAGATTTTATATCTACTTGCTCTAGAAATCTAAGAGGGAGAATGCAAATAACTGAACAATTTCCCGCGCTAATGGAAGAAGCGCATAGAATAAGGGGTATATACCCTGAAAATACCTTATTGAGTAAGGGAATTTATCATCTTTGCAAAATCGCTGAATCAAAGGATGTTTCTGAAGCTTATCAAAGAAGTTTATCCCTTTTAATTAGGGTCTTAGCAAAAGGCGTAATTAAAGTGATAACTTATACTGGAAAAATTGGCACACTTCCATCAGAATGGCGTGTTGCAAAAAGTACGAAACGACCAATAGAACCTAGAGAGATGTATAGTTAAGAAACCTTGCTTCCTGGCTCGATGTCTTTGTCGGGAGCAATTAAAAATACCTTTTTATGATCATCTGAGACAGCTGCAAGGATCATGCCCTTACTTTCTATGCCTTTCATTGTCCTTGGCTCTAAATTAATAAAAAGAACACAGCTTTTTCCTTTCAATTGATCTTTTGTGTAGTATTGTTTCAAGCCTGCGCAGACAACTCTTTTCTCTGAGCCTATGTCTATTGTAAGTTGGTATAACTTATCAGCTCCTTCAATGTCTTCTGCTTTCAAAATCTTGCCGACTCTAAGATTGAGTTTCTGCCAATCATTGAATTGTACGTTTTCCATGCTGATGATTCCTGGAATCTCTGATTTATTAAGTTTTTCTTTAGAAGAAGAGAGAGGTAAGTTAGTATTTTTCTGGTTTGAATGTTGTGAACTTGATAGTTCAGACAAACCAGTGATTTCAATCTTCTTAAACAAAACATCTGCTTTCTTAATTTTGTCTGATTTGAAAATCTTATCTATCTTGCTTGATGTTTCTGGGATGAAGCAGGAAAGATACTTTGAAACTTCTCTTATTGAATCAACAAGTTCATAGAGGACTCCTTTGTCTTTTGTTTCCCAGGGTTTTTTCTCTTGAATATATTCATTGCAGTTGTCAATGAACTCAAAGATTAGTAAAAGAGCCTTATCGACTTCATATTTTTCCATGAACTTCTCAATCTCTTTTGTCTTGAATTTTTTTAGAAGTTTATTCTCTACTTTTTTCAGGCCATTTTGCTCTGCAAGGGCTGAAACTCGGCTTACAAGATTTCCAAGCTTATTTGCTAACTCTTTATTGTGCCTCTCAATCAATATTTCCTCTGAGAAGTCAGAATCTTCAAATACAGAGCACTTCAATAGGGAGTATCTTACGGAATCTGCACCATATTTATTTATCAATTCAATAGGGTCGATAACATTTCCTAGTGATTTTGAAATTTTCTTTCCACGTAGGTTCAGATAGCCATGAACTAGTAATTTTTTTGGCAATTCAATCTTAGCAGACATCAATAATGCGGGCCATATTACAGAGTGAAACCAATTTATTCCCTTACCTATGACATGCAGGTCAGCAGGCCATTTTTCCTTTGCTCCGGAAATATAATTTATTAAAGCATCTACCCAGACCCAAATCTTATATTCTTTATCTCCGGGAAAATCTACACCCCATTTCGCGCCTTTCCTTGAGATGCAGACATCTTTCAAATCTTCTTTTAATCTAGAGAGGATTTCATTTTTCTTAGATTCTGGAATAATATAATCTGAGACAAATTTGATAAGTTGTTTTTGATATTTTGAGAGCTTGAAAAAGTAAGCTTCTTCCTTCATTACATCGGGTTCTCGGTTATGCTCGGGACATTTGCCATCAACCAAATCTCTTTCTGTGATGAATGCCTCGCAACCAGAACAATAATATCCTTCATAGTGGCCTTTGTATATATCTTTATTCTTAATGACTTTTTTTAGAACTTCTTGAACAATTTCAGTATGTTCTTTGGCAGTTGTCCTAATAAATTTATCATAGCTTATATTCAATTTTTTGCAGAGCTCTTGAAATAACCCCGTATTCTGGTCGATAAACTTTTTAACGGGAATACCTGCTTGTTCAGCTGCCTGAACATTTTTCTGGGCATTTTCATCAACACCTGTCAAGAAGAAAACTTTCCTGCCCTGAATTCTCTGCCATCTTGCTATTGAATCTGCAAGGGTCTTTTCAAAAGCATGGCCTATGTGGGGTTTTGCATTTACATAATCTATTGCAGTTGTGATATAAAACTTATTTGATGTTTTTGCCATCTATGCTCAAGAAAGAGATAATTAAAAAGGTTTCTAAATTGCAACGTTCTTACTTGAATCTCGTGAAACTTTTGGGCTTGGACCAACAAATCTTTCTCTGCTAAGAATCTTCACAGAGAACCCCTCTTTTTCTGGGCCGGGCAAGGCTCTGCTTATGCCCTCGATGTAAACTGAATAGCAAACAACCTTGGCAACATGTGCTTGAAAAGAAATCTGCTTAATAGGTTCTTGAGCGTAGGGTGCTAAAACTTGGTTGTGATATTTTCCCCAGAGCAAACCAGGTCTTTGCGGATAGACTGCATTGGGAGTTCCGAAAAGCAGAGTATAAAATCTTCTTGCTTCGGTTCTTGTCCTCACATCAGTTAGCGATCTGCAGGTATCTGTTGCAATGACTTGGTGCCTTGCAAATGAAGAAACATAAACTGCATCATAACCCCTATCCTCTTTTGAGACTAAAGTCAAGAGTACTTCTGGGGGAGAACCTTCTTTGTAGAGTCTTTCGAGTTTTGGACTTTTTTGTAATCTTTGAACTAAATTTTGAGAGAGATATGGTTTTCCTGCTCCCAGAGGATCCCTGACTATCAGATTTCCGGTTAATATCCTTTTATGTTCAAGGCCCATAATAAAATTCTTTGCTTGATCTGAACCAGAGTCTGCCAAGAGCATTAACCTAGTGAGAAATTGAAGAGGAACTACAAACCTTCCTGGAACAACCCCTATAAACAAGTCATCGATTGTTCTGACCATCTTTCCGGGACCTAGTTCAATTGGAGAGACCTGTCTAAGTCAATTTTTAGATCATATCTACCTGTAGCAAGAAGCAGAGGTAATCTTCCTTCTGCTGTTCCTGTTAAATTAAATCGCGTCATTTTCTTAGCCCGAGATATATTAAGATAAGGTTTTATAAATATTTACTTTTTAGATAAAATGAGCGCTAGTTGTCTAATGGCTAGGATCTCACCTTCCCAAGGTGATTATCCGGGTTCGAATCCCGGCTGGCGCATTTTTTCTTTTAATTTAAAATCCATCCACGATTCCAACACTTGGATAAACTTGTTGCCAAGTTCTACGATCTCTTTGGGTCATGCGACTTGTATCATACCACAACCTATACATTGTTGACTCAATTTCTGATTCTTCATGACAAACATATTCACAACTTGAGAAATCAGCACCCAAGGCAGTTTGCCCTGGTTCAATACATATGCATCGCTTACTAGAAAAACGACAGCTAGTCCCTTTATTGGGCCCCCTGCTTGGATTTTCTTGATTCACACAAACAGGAATTCTTGGAGTATCGGTTTGTACAGTTTGTGCCGCTATGCCTTTTCCGGTTTCTGTTCTTGCTTTTAAAGAAGTTGACATTTTGATTATACTTATTTTAACTTTTTGAGTTTTTAATCTTTATTGTTCTGTCCTATGTATTATATTTGACAATATTTATAAGTCATAATTTCTTTGAAGAAAATGTATGTTAGTCGAGACTCTCAACATAAGGGGCTCTGCCCCTTCATAAACCCCGACCAAATACAAAATACTGGCTTGGTGACTCTAGACCCTTCATAAACTCGTATGGGGCAAAACCCCCTAACAAGTCACCCCCTGGTCCAACAAACCAATTAGATGTAAAATGGCAGAAAAGAAAAAAAAACAAGATAAAAACAGAGATATTTATGACAGAGATAGCTTGTGCACGGGTAAAACTGCAAAACCTAGAAACAAGTGGCAGATTGATTTTAAGTATAATCTAAGAACCTATATGGGATTTTTGAAAAAATACTGGCCATTGATTGTGGTAATCATGCTTGTCTTACTTATAATTGAGGCAGCTTTCCTTATTGACAAATTCTTGTTCAAGATAGTGATTGATAAAGGAACTGATTTTTTAGCAGGAACTCTTGCAAAAGATGCATTCTCTAAGATATTAATCACTGTTGCAATTGTATTCTTATCATTGGTCATCTTCAGATCATTCATGAAGTGGCTCAGGATACACCTAATTAATATTCTAGAATCTAAACTAATCGCTGACCTGAAAAGAAAATTCTTTAATCATATTATAAAGTTATCTCATTCATTCCATACAAGCCATAAAACAGGTTCATTAATATCAAAACTTTTGAGAGGAGCTGGTTCAATGGAGAGGATGACTGACTCGGTGTTATTCAGCTTTGTGCCTTTGCTATTCAATCTAGTTGTTGTTTCAGTATCAATACTCTACTTTGATTGGGTATCTGCACTTACTGTATTCTTGACTGCTGTTGCTTTCCTAGTTTACACTTATTTTGTCCAGATCTGGCAAAAAGAGGCCAATATCCAAGTAAATGAAGCAGAGGATTTTGAAAAAGCGAATATAAGTGATTTCTTGATAAATATAGATTCAATAAAGTATTTTGGAAAAGAGAGCAGGATAGAGGGCAGATATCATGATATAAGCGAGAGAACAAAAAAATACTTCTTAAAACACTGGCACTACTTTAGATGGTTGGATTCTGTGCAAGAAATCATCCTGGGCATAGGGACTTTCTTAATAATCCTGTTCCCGATACTTGGCTTGCTTAATGGGGCACTTACCATCGGAACTTTGGTATTTATCTATACTGCTTATGCAAGCGCCCTGGGTACTTTGATGGGATTCGGATGGGGAATAAGAGGCTATTATCTATCGATGGCTGATTTTGATGCTTTGTTCAGATATGGAAAAATCGAACAAGATGTTAAAGACAAGAAAGGCGCAGTAGACTTAAAAGTCGAGAATGGAAATATAGAATTTAAGAACATCACTTTTAAGTATGGCCCAAGAACACTGTTCAAGAATTTCAGTTTAAAAATTCCAAAACACAAAAAAATTGCTTTAGTTGGCCATTCAGGCTGTGGAAAAACAACACTGATAAAGCTCTTGTACCGGTTCTATGATGTGAATGAGGGAGCAATATTGGTTGATGACAAAGATATAAGGGATTCCAAACAAGAATCTTTGAGAGAAGAAATGGCAATTGTTCCCCAGGAGTGTGTGTTATTTGATGATACGATATACAATAATATAGCCTTCTCAAAACCAAATGCGACAAGAGCAGAAGTTCTAGAAGCTATCAAATTTGCGCAGCTTGATGAAATCATAAAAAGTTTCCCGTGCAAAGAGAACACAATAGTTGGAGAGAGAGGAGTCAAACTTTCAGGAGGAGAAAAGCAGAGAGTATCCATAGCAAGGGCGCTCCTTGCAGACAAAAAAGTCCTTGTTCTTGATGAAGCCACATCCTCCCTAGATTCACAGACAGAACATGAAATACAAAGAGACCTATACAATTTAATGGAAGGACGAACAACAATAATAATCGCGCATAGACTATCAACGGTCATGAATGCTGATGAAATAGTTGTCCTTGAAAAAGGAAAAATTGTCCAAAAAGGAAAGCACCTTGAACTTATTAGACAGAAAGGAGTCTATAAAAATCTCTGGGACCTGCAGAAGGGCGGATATATTGAATAGGATTAAGTTTTAAGACCAAGTCTCCGCGAAGCTTCTGCTAAATCTATTTTATACCAGACTGTTGTTCTTCCTGGAAAATCTCTAAGAGAAAATGCTTTACGGATACGTCTTGGAAATCCTTCACGAGTTATTACCCTTGCTCCTAGGCCTTCCATCAATCCCCGGCTTTTCATATTACTATCCCAGGTTCTTGCAAAAGCAGTCTTAACCTCATTCATCTGATTTAAAGTATACTTCACAAGATTTGTTGCAAGACCTGCCCTTCTTAGATTATCTCTGACTGCTATCCAATCAACATAACAATCATCTCCAAAAACAGCCCATCCCATTGATGCTAGAATTGTTGGGGAATTATCCTCTGGAATCACCGCTGCCTTTCCCTCTGCATCTCGCCATTCTTGCAGAAAACCATCAATTCCACCGGGCCTTTGTGAAAGAGGCGGGAGATACTCACTTTCTGTTGATTTAAAAAAATCAAATAAGTACATATTATCCCCTGGGCGATATTCTCTGATTATCATGGGAATTCTGTGACTTTCAATTTATAAACTTAATCATCATTAGATATCTTTATAAATATAAATTTGCAATAATCTAAACGAAAACAAAGGAATAATAGAAAAGAGGCAAGAATGACTGAAGAGAATAAAGACAAACTTAAAGATAATCAGAGTATTAAACAGAATAAATCAAGTTATAATCTAGATTTTTTAAGAGAGAGGGCAAGAACTCAGAGAAAAGAGGTTGAAGACAGAATTAAAGAGATTAAAGAAGAGCTTAAAGAAGATTTTGAAGATAAAAGAAAAGGCTCAAGGGATATAAGCATTATTGAGGGCTCTTTTAATGCTGTCACAGATGGGGCAGGCTCAAGATATATCAGCCCATTTGCCCTAGCCCTAGGTGCTAGTAATACTCAAATAGGCCTATTGACGGCTATCCCCAATCTTGTGGGAAATTTCTCTCAAATCTTTTCTTCTTGGGCAATGAACAGATTCTCAAGAAAAAAACTGATGGTCTGGGCAACTTTAATCCAGTCTTTTTTTTGGCTTCTAGTCATATTCGCGGGAATCTTATTTTTCATCTTTAAGTTTGATTCTTTGATATCTGTAACTTTTTTAATTGTAGTATATACCCTCTTGCTCACTCTCGGTTCATTCTATGCGCCGATATGGGCATCGTGGATGAAAGACTTGGTTGATCCTGACAAGAGCGGAAAGTATTTCGGAACGAGGAATAAAATAACTGGATTCATCGCCCTTATTTCTATGCTTGCAGGGGGTTTTGTTCTAGATAAGTTTGCAGGAACTAAAGTATTTATTGGATTTTTTATCTTATTTGGAGTTTGTTTCTTTGCTAGATTAATCTCTTCTCAGTTATTAAGAAAAAAATACGAACCTCACTTGAAGATTGAAAAAGAACACTACTTCAGTTTCCTGCAGTTTGTCAAAAAAATGGCAGGCAATAATTTTGGAAGATTTGTGATTGCGTCTGCTTTGATGGATTTCGCAATTAATGTGGCATCCCCATTTTTTGCGGTTTATATGTTAAACAGTTTAGGATTTAATTATGCAACATTTACTCTTGTGATTATAAGTTCCATTGTTGGAAATCTCTTATTCGTGCCTTTATGGGGCAAGTTTGCAGACCGTTATGGAAATATAAAAACAATGAAAATTACTGCAATTTTAACGCCACTTGTTCCACTTGGCTGGTTTGCTTCATACTTCTTCTTCCGTGGTTCCCCGGGGCTTGTACCTTTCTTGGTTTTGGTTGAGTTTTACTCCGGGATGATCTTTGCAGGTTACAGACTAACTCAAAGCAACTTTATTTATGATGCTGTGACGAGACAGAAGATGGCCCTCTGTACTGCCTACTTTAATTTTATCTCGAGTATTGGGACCTTCCTTGGAGCAACTGTTGCTGGAGTTTTAGCGAGTATCAATGTTGTCTTCGGAATCTCAATATTCTTAGTACTTTTCCTAGCTTCAGGAGTTTTGAGGCTTTTGTTCTCTTTAATATACATTAGAAAAGTTAATGAAGTGAGAATGGTCGAGTCTTTTAAATTTGTTGATGTTCATGAAAGAATAAAGGATTTGACCCCGAAAAGACTCTGGCAATATCTTGATGTTTGGAATTTCAAGGCAGAATAAAATAAAGAATAAAAAGACTAAGATTAACTTCTATCTGAATACACGGAACCTTCGGGAATTCTAGCACGTTCTCTTAATTCAGCTGCTCTCCTTGGGTCAGAGTAAGTGTCCATATCTGCTCGTAAAGCATCTTGAGGACGGACATTACTTAGATGGTCTATAAATGGTCTTGTTACAGTTACTGTGGGATCATATTGATTCATTTTTTAAATTTGATTTTTATTCAATTTAATTATAAATCAAAAAGAAAATGAAGTTTATAAATCTTTCCACTTGTTGTCACTAGATAGTTATTATAATTAAAGCTTTATTGCGATTCCTTATAATCATGATGTCTTTAGCATCATCTCTTCTCTTACTTCTTTTAGAAACTTTCTTGCCTTAACCAGTGGCTCTGGAAGCTTATGAGGTTCATGAATTGATTTGATTGTTAGGGCTAGTGAGGATTTCATGCTAATATTGTGCCCCGGGGAGACATATATTGGATTAGACTTCTCTTTGGTTATAATCTTCTTTGCCACAACTTTTTTATTGAGAATCACCTCATCATCTTTTTCTTCACCGCACATCATCGTATTTGCTATTCCAATGACGGGCTTGTTTATTGATATCCCCAGATGGCTTGCAATCCCAAGACCTTGTGGATGCGCAATACCCTGACCCATGATAAATAGAACATCTGGATCTTCTTCGGTCTTCTTCAGAGCTTCGATGATAACGGGAAGTTCTCTGTACGCCCTATAACCGGGAATATAGGGAAACCTGGGCTTTTGGATTGAGAATTTTTTATCAACAACTTCACCTTCTTCATCTAGAACAACAATCGTTGCAACAAGTTCTTTTCCTATTGTTTCGCAGATAATTCCTCCAAATCTCTGGCACACTGAGAAGTCAAATGAGTCTTTTAGAGAAACAAGCTTAGAGAGTTTTTTTTGTTCTTCTTTTAATTTTTCAAGGTCTATTCCTTTTTCTAGGGCTTCTTTTTCTCTCATTTTTAAGATAAGTTGTTATATTTGGCAAGAGTCGTTGTGCTTCTGCAATCTTGCTTTATTTATTATGCACGTTGTTAATTAGAATTACCTCATTTAATAGCTTCTCTGATCTCTTCAACAGCATCTATATTAGCTGAAATGCTGGAAATGCCTTTCTTGGCAAGGAATTTTGCCATTTCAGGGTCTGAGCCAGCCTGACCACAGATAGATGATTTGACATTATACATCTTACAGACAGTTATGACCATCTCTAATAATCTTAGGACTCCCGCATGCTTTTCATGATAGTGCTTTGCTATAATCTCATTGTTTCTATCGAGGCCTAGTGTCAACTGTGTAAGGTCATTTGTTCCAAAACTAATAAAGTCTATACCCTCATTACACAAGTCTTCTATAATCATACAGGCTCCTGGCGTTTCTATCATGACTCCGAACTCAACATCTTCTCTAGGTTCTAGGCCAACGAGTCTGCAAATCTCTTTTGCTTGCCTCACTTCTTCGGCATTTATTACGAAAGGAATCATTATGCCAACATTATTATGGCCTTTATCATGAAGAATTTTGATTGCTTTGAATTCAGCTTGCAAAATATCTGGTTGGTCCAGACTTCTTCTGATGCCATGCCAACCCAACATCGGATTTGATTCTTTTGGTTCTTCCTCTGCTCCCTGGAGATGAGTATATTCATCAGTCCTGATATCCGAGGTTCTGACCCATATTGGTTTTCCTTTGAATGCCTTTGCAATATGTTCAAGATTTTCTGCTAGAAGTTTTGAATATTCATCGAGTTGATTCATCTTTAAATAATATGCGGGATGCTTTCCGCCCTCGGCAATAATAAATTCAATCCTTACTAATCCAACACCATCTGCGCCTGTTGCAGCGGCCCTTTCTGCAACCATGGGCAAGTCACAATTTACCTTTACCATGACTCCTGATTGTGCCTGTGATTGTGATTTTGTTGGTTGGCCAAACATCTTTGCAAAATCGGGTTTTGATCCTTGGGAAGAAGATGCGGGAGTATGCGGATGATCAACTTCAATTGAAATATCTTTGACTTCGTGCACTTTGCTTTCTTCGGGTTTTATGCCAATCTGTTTCTTTATTAAATCGCCTGCATAGACTTTCCCATTTGTACCATCGACAGTAATTCTGCCATTATCTTTTAGAACCTGGGTCGCATTTTTTGTTCCGACAACACAGGGGATTCCAAGTTCTCGGGAAACTATTGCTGCATGACAGGTTGAACCGCCCTCATCTGTGACAATGGCTGTTGCTTTTTGCATTGACACAACCATGTCTGGATTTGTCATTCTTGTAACTAGGACATCTCCTGGCTGAACTTTATAGAGCTCATTCAAATCAAGAACTAACTTGACTTTTCCCGAGGCCATTCCTCTTGAAGCTGCCAAACCTTCTAACAAGACTCTGCCCCGAACTTCTTTATCTTCTTGTTTTTTATTCAGGGTTGATATTGGTCTTGTCTGGACAATGTAGAGATTTCCGCCTTCAAAGGCATATTCTATGTCCTGAGGAAAGTGGTAGTGCTCTTCAAGCCTCTTAGCTACTTTTATCAATTCTTTTATCTCATGAGTATAGAGAACTTCTTTGTCCATAAATGCGTCATGTAGCTGTTGTTTTATGGTCTTTCCAGAACTGTCTCGGGTGATAGCAATCTTCTTCTTGCCTATTCTTTTTTCTAGTATCTGCTCTGTTTTTTTATCAATCAAAAAATGATCTGGCTCAATTGCCCCAGAGACTATACCCTCCCCTAAACCAAAGACTCCCTCTATAACTAACTGATTCGAGTCATTTGTCAAAGGATTGGTCGTAAACATAACGCCGGATTTCTCAGAATTGACCATCTTCTGAACTACGACTGCAATCAGAATAGTCTCTTCATCTATCTTATTTTTATTTCGGTAATAAATTGAACGTGCTGTATAAAGTGAGGCCCAGCATTTTTTTATTGCACCAATGACTTGTTCATTGCCCCTCATATTCACAAAAGTATCATTCTGGCCTGCAAAACTTGTTTCTGCCAAGTCCTCGGCTGTTGCTGAGCTCCTTACAGCAACAAAACACGGGTCTTTGACTCTAATCATATGTTCATTTAAATTTCCAGAACCGAGTTTTTCATAACTTTTAAGAATCTCCTCTTCAAATTCAGGAGGCATTTCGGCATTGATAACTTTCTCTCGAATGTTCTTTGCTTTTTCTTCTAGATCCTGCGTGTCTTCAAATTTTATGCTCTTGATTATAGAAAAAATTTCCTGCTTCAAATGAGTAATGTTAAGAAAATCACGGAATGCGTGTGATGTGAGGACAAAAGCATCTGGAACCGGGAAATCTGAATTGAACATCTCACCAAGATTTGCTCCTTTTCCTCCGACAAGCAGAGTATCTTCCTTGCTTATCTCCCTTAGCCACATTACATTCTTATGCCCCGAGTGCTCTGAAGCTTTTTCTAGATTAACCTCTTGTTTAACAGGGGTTTCTTTACTACTAGTTTCTGTGTCCTCTGCATCATCTGCTTCATCTACCTCGATTGAACTGAATTCTTCTGGCATTTTTCTCTTTTTATATATCTTATAGAGAATATGGGTTAAAAAATGTTTTGCTTCAGAATTACCTAATCTCTACTTTATCTCTTCAATTAGAACGTGCTTCTTGCCAGGAATCTTTGCTCTTGCCATATGCATTATCTCTCTAACGATTGAGACATGGTCTTTATTGCAGAATATTGTGATGACCCTACCGCCCTCTTTTATCTGTGCAGAAACTCCAGTTGGAACTCCGAAAGAGTGTGCCATTCCAGATGACATTCTATCTGCTCCTGCACCTGTCAACATCTTATGTTCTCTTACAATATGATGAGGATAGGCCCTTAGAAGCATGAAATAGTTACCTTTGACTTTATTCTCAAGATGTCTATGAAGGAGCTGTCTTGCTGCCTCGACTGCGTTGTCTCTTAATTGAATAGCATCTTCTTCGATCAAAGATACCATAAACTTATATTTACCGGTATAGAATCCCTGAACATCGCCCATCATATACTTTGCCAGTTTATTTGGTGGAATAGTCTTTACGTAACTCTTGCTCTTGACTTTGCTCTTTCTAGTATTTGCTCTTTTGACTGTTGTTGAACAGTGCCCTTTTCTTAGTGCCATAAAATGAATAGAAAGAGGGTGTTTTTAAAGCTTTCTTGAGTTCAAAAAAATCTAGAGATTGAATAAACTTTTAATCCATGCAATAAAATTATTCAAAACACTCCCAATAGAATCATTTTCATTCTTATTAAAATCAACACAGGAATTGAGCATCATATTTGATTCATTCAGGGTTATACATGCCTCGGTCTCATTTTTGGGAATATCTATAATTTCAGTTATCTCTCTATCTTTGAAAGAGTAGGTCTCAAAACACCTTTCTTTATAACAAAGGATTATTTTTTTTGATTTTGAGGAGTTTATTCTACAAAGGATTTTCTTTGAAGCATCTCCTGTTTTATACGCCTCGGGAGTGCAATAAAAATCAAAATCTCCGAAGTACACGTCTGTGCTATTGACTATGACTGTTGCTCTATCAAGTGAAATCTTTTCATAGAAATCTGAAAAAAGAAGATTTGTCGAGGAAGTGTCATTAAAAGAATCTTTTACCTCTACCTTTGCAATGCAACCATTGCTGCATCTTTCTTTTTCAGGAACATAGAGCATAAAAAAAGTTTCTTTCTCAGAACTTGGTCCAAGAAGAAGTATCTTCTGAAATTTTCCATACACCTCGGGTGCAATCGAGACCCTTATTGGAAGAAGAACGTAGTAGGGATTATTATTCTTTATTATAACCTTCAGAGGAACATATGATCCTTGTGATACCTTTTCTTTATACAACCCCAGTTCCATGGTTATATTTGAAAAACTCTTGCCGAATTGATATCCAACAACTGAAGCATCAATGGATATCTCTTGTGGTTGGATATATCCGCCAATGTAGCTGTACTTTATTGAGGAATCCCCCGCATCCATGCTCTTTTTCAGGGCAATGTGACTTGTGTCGAGCCAGCCATACTGCCCGAAGGTAATATCGAATGGGACCCATCCTTGATCAGGAAGCCAGACTTCGGCCCAGGCATGCTCTTGAAATGATTCTATTCTTGTTGTGTAGGCTATTCCGGAAACATATCTCGAAGGAATTCCTATGGCTCTTGTCAGGGCAATAAATAGGATAGTGTACTGGGCACAGACCCCTCGCTTTTCGACTGTAATCTGGGATGCTTTTTTTAGCTCACTATAATTGGTGTCATAGGTCATTGAATTCTTTACATATTCTGCAAGAGTGTAGAGTGCTTCAACTGAATTCTCTGTTCCCTGAACTAACTGTTGGGCTTTATTTTCAATTATTGGGTTTGAAGAATCAGAGAATGCGCTTGGTTTTGTATAGGGTACAATTTCTCTATGCACACTTGCTTGATTTCTTATATTCTCTAAATTCTCTGCGCCAAGAGGAGTAATAATTAATTTTGTGGAAACATTTGAGTCTATGCTAAATTCGATTTCTCCTACCTTATTAAAATGAAAAATAATTCCAGAGGCAGAGGGTACTGCTCCCAGAGGAGTTAGGGTGTAGGATTTCTGCCTTATATCGTCGAGTGGGTAAAAAGTCAGGTTCGCATCAAGTCTTGAAGCAGTACTATAAACCCTATTTGAAATCCGAATCATCGTGAGCTGTTCCTGCACTCCTTCACTATAGTCAAATTCTTGTGCGAGAACAAAAGATAAATTTGGCAATATCAAAATAACGATTGCGAGAAGGACATATATGGGGTGTTTGTTCATTTTTGTTCTAAAGCCTATATTTTCTTAGTTATTTGGATTTTGCAACGTTGTGCTTTATGCACCAAAATCTTTTTTTATTTTATATTTGCCGATACCTAAATTTATCTCTTTTATTAATAAATAAGAGAAAACTTACTTTTAAAGATTATGTAACTAGAACCCATATCTTCAGGGTTTATAGATTATCAAGAACATAGGAATAAATCAAGGGGAGAACAATTGTTGAATCACAGAATATGTCCATGAATCTTCCTTTATCTGACATCTTGCCCCAGGAGATTCCCTCACGCAACGGTGCTCCTGACGAGCCTCCGGGAGAAGTTGGCTCAGTTGTTATCTGAATACCATACTGGGCGGGAGTTGAGAATTGCATTGCTTGCTGGATATAATTCTTTGGCTCGCCAGAATTTGTATAAAAGACTGCCTTCTTCTTACTTATCCATGCAAGGTCAAGCATTTTATTCAAGTCATTAAAATCATTCATCAGCGGTTTTTTCTTCCTTAACATCATGCTCCAGACCATCAACCCTATCCCTGAATTTGTAATCGGTGCTGAGAAAATAGGAACTTTTTTTCTGTAGCATGCTGCAAGAACTGAATTCTTTCCTTGCTCTGTGCTGTTCAGAATTTTTCCGATTTTTTCCAAGAACTCTGAAACAGACTCTGAATTTATTTCATCAAAATTATTTTCAAACCATTTCTCAAGAGTCTGATAGACTTCAGATTTCATCAGAACATCATAAATTCTATCAAGTTTTTGCTGATGAAGAATTTTGTCGTCTATATGGTTGGCCTGATAGTGATGGAAACCAAGGGCTTCAATTAGATCGTGAGTTAGGTTCGCACCTGTTGAAACGAAGATATCAATCATGTTATTTTCAATCATATCAATTATAACCTGCTTCATGCCGCCTGGAACTTGGGCTCCTGCGAGTCCAAAGAATTTCTTGCATCCTTTATCCTTACATGCTTCTAACCATATCTCGCCAGCCTCTCCGAGGCTTCGAGCATTGTAGGCTGTACCTTTCATGCCTTGCACAATCTTAGAGGCAGACATGTTCTTTGTTATCTTCAGAGCCTTGACTGGTCTGAGATTTTCCTTACAATTATGTTCTTTATCACAGGGGGATTTTGCCATATAAAATGAAGAATTAAGCATTAAAAAGGTTGCTGTTAACTAGGGTCTCTAACTAGCCCAAAGGGGCTCCAAACCATTACATACTCTTTATTGATTGTGGAAACATCGTAATCGCTATACTCCTGAATGAACTTTTCTCTGAATTCTGTGATTATCTTTTTCAGCTGTTCATTATTCTCTAAATGTAATTCTGCCAACAAGTCATATTTTCCAATTAATTCCATAGCAAACAAACATTTTCCAGTTTCTTCAAAGAACTTTATTATCTTCTTTCTTGAATTTGAATTTTTCAAGGAGATATTTACCTGAAAAAAGCTTAACCCTAGCTTATCAAAGTTTGGAGAGGTGACATAAGCAAGTATAATATTATCCTTCTCTAATTTTCTGAGCCTATACTTAACAACCTTTTGATCAATTTTAAGCTTCTCTGCAATTTCAATCAGGGATATTCTTGAATGATTTGTTATAATCTTTAATATTTCTTTATTAATCTCATCTAGAGGGTAATTTTCAAGTTCAAGGGAATAATTCCAATCTCTCTTCTCCACACCATCAAAGAGGAATCTTGAATTAAACCGGTGTGTATTCAAAAAAACCACAATGTCTTTTTCTTGAATAAATTGCCCGAATAACTTCATAAAATTATCCTGAAAATGTGCGACTTCATTGAAATTTTTAACCATTAAAAGAACAAAACAATCATACTGACCTTCAATACTAGCCAAATAAGCAATTTTCTCTTGATTAGTTACATAGTCAAATAGCTGTTTTTCTTTTTCTTGTGTTATGTTCCTGAATTTAATATAAAATTTAACATAGTAATATCCTAATTTAGAGGTATTAAAAATAGAATAAAATCCCTTAACAAATTTATTCTTAATCAAACGATTAATCCTAAAGTTAATTGTTTCTTTACTCTTTCTTAACTTCTTAGCTAACTGGCTAGCTGAAACTCTTGCATTCAAATCCAGTTCATACATTATTTTCTTATCAAGCAAGTCTAATTCTTCATTCATAATTAATCTAAATACACATACTTTTTAAATATTTCGTATTTTGAGCAATATTTGGCTGATAAAATTAATATATCTACGTGTTGTCACTATACTATGATAAATAATAAAATAAAAATTTACCTAAGTGCAAGAGTTTCAAAAGATGCTCAAAATTGGAATGACCTAGTTAGTAATAGCTTAAAAAGACCAATAAGTGTTTTTATGCCCCAAAAACACACTCCAAGAGGGGATAAGCATGAGACCTTTCCTGTGGAAATTTATCAACTTTGTGTAAATGCAATAAAAGAATCAGATATGTGCCTGGCACTCCCCCCGTATGGCAGAGACTGCGCTTGGGAGATTGGTTGGTATGCAAATTCAGACAAACCTTTAATCATATTTGTTGAAAAAGAAATAGAATGGCTTAGAGATTGGATGATTAAAGGAGGAGCGGATTATATTGTAACAAATAACCTACAAACATACGAGATTCTTAAAGAAGATATTATCCTGAAAAACAAAAGCGTTATCTTTATTGAAGATATTGAACAACTAGGCCCGGTTCTAATCAAAATCTATAATAAACATTATAAAAATTGAAAAATGTTCAAGCAACTTTTAAATTTAAGGCCATACAGCTGGATTGACTTAATTTTTTTAGGGGTTTTAGCAAAGTTTTCTATATCTAGTCAATTTATATTTTCAATAAAAGATATTTGGTTCCCAATATGCTTGCTTTCGTTATGGTTTTTCTTTAATATTCTTCTAGAGAAAAAACATAGTTATAGTTACAGAGCAAAATCAAAAGTAATTTTTGCTTTTTTATCTTTGTTAATTTCAGTGGTAATTGGCCTAGTTTTAAACCCATTATCCTTAATTCCTTTAACATTTTCAGTTATACTTGTTTTTTTCTATTTACAAAAGAATAAAGACAAATTTTTTGGTAGCTTAAGTGGACTTTTTCGAGGATTAATTCAATCTTGTTATTTTGTTTATGCCATTTTGCTTTATACGAATCACATATCTCAGTTAACCTTGTTTATTACTCTAGTCATCTTCTTAATTTACTTTGCAAGAGCGCTTATTGGAGATTTAAGGGATTTTAAACATAATAAAGACGCGAATAAACAAACAATTCCTACACTTATTGGAAAATTTAATTCAATAGCGATTATAGAATTTTTATTATTTCTATCGGCCCTCCTCTTGTCTCTAAAAATCTATTTTTGGATTACAATTCCATTAATTCTACTGGCAATTTCATTACTATTATTCAAAAATTACTATTTTTTACATCAATTAACCATTATAACAACAATGTTTTTTTCCCTAAACCTTGTCTTTTATTTCCTTGGGATAAACCTCTGGTTAATTAATTTAGCATATCTTGGAATTATTCTTAATATGTTATTTTATCCTTTATTAGAAAGAAAATCAAATCCGGACTTTAAATGACCGTTTAAAATGCGCACCCTAACAATTCATCCAAATGAAACCTTACCATCAGAAGGACTCTTTCTAGTTAATCCAACATGGATCCACTTGGATGAAAAAGAAATCCAAGAAAAGCTCGAAAATGGTGAGAAGTTGTTTAAAGTTAAGATTGAAAAGGTTTGAGAGCGAGAGCTCAAGGACCAATAGTAACTGGCCTTGACTCGAACCGGTTCAGAAGCCTAAAGAGATTTCTTTTGAAATTCCTTAAATCTTGGAGTTGGAATGTCGCTCCCACTGCATTCTCGTGTCCGCCGCAGGAACTTTCAATCCCTTGCAATGCTTTTTGAGCTAGGTCTCGAACATTAATCAGACCTCGAAGAGAACAATTAACTTTTGTTCCTTTAATATATGTCACAACAACTATTTTTTCAGAGTATTTGTAAAATAATTCATTAGCTAGTTCGCTGGATAGGGAGAGGTCGCCACCGTACTGGAAGAATAAAAGTTTTGAGCTTCTTGAGGCTATTTCTTCTGCCTTTTTCATGAGAGTTCCGTATTTTTTATTTATCTGAAAATATCTCTTGTATATGGGGTAGAGTTTTTTATTTTCCTCATTAATCTGATTTGGGGTAGTGACATCAAGCATTATCTTTATCATTTTAACTATGGCACTGGTCTTGTCTTTTAGGGCAAAGTCCAAGATTCTAGTTATTCGGCCTATTGGAGTTTCGTAGAGTGCTTTGGCTGAATTCTGGGTATATGGGAAAAGGTCTGGAAATTCTTTTGAAAAAGCCTCTGCAAATTCAGGAACAAACCAATCTCTTATACAGCCCAACATTGCAATCCATTCATAAGTCCTATTGTTGATTATCTTGTAAGCCCAGTAGGCGGTTGGTCTGTTATCTCTCTGGGGATTATCTAGGGGGTTGTAATAGGATATGCTGTCATCTCGCGTATTCGAAGGGATTGGGTGATGATCAAGCCAGACAATATGAATCCCGCGTTCTTTAGCAGCTTCAATGAAATCCTGAGAAATTAATGGCTTGTCAAGAACCACAATCAGGTCAGGCTGGAATTCATCTAACTTCCTTATATACTGTTGATTCAAAGAAGGATAACTTTTTATTGCAACGCCTTTTCCACGGCCAAAGAATTTTCTTATAATCAGGAAAGCAGCTAGACCATCAACATCGTTATCAAAGAAATATACCGGGTTTGATGCCCTCTCTAGCCTTGATTTAAAATCTTCAATTTGGTCTTGTGTTAACATTTTTCTAATAAAATGTAGAGTTTTGGGGTTTAAAAATATATAAGAATGGCCTAAGACTGAGGTAGTTCCCCATAGTGCTCGGAAGTAGAATTTAATTTCTTGTTTATCTTGTTACTATAAAGTGGTTATTTATAGAAAGATTTATAAAACTATTTTTCTTATAAACCCGTAGGAAAATGATAGACAAATTAGAAAGAATTTTAACAATTAGACGCGGTGGCACAAATTTTATGAATCAACGCTTCAATCCAGAAGTGGACACGAAGGTGTATTCTGGAAGAGACTTTCACGGGGGTTATGCGGTTTGCCAATCGGTTAAAAGCCTCCAAGAGGGACGAGGAAGAGTTAGTGGCAATCTTGTCCGAACAGATTATTGGGGGGTTGCTCTAAACGCTAAATCTCAAAGGCCGGACCAAGGGGATCCAAGCATAGATGCAGCAAAAGAAATTAAACCTTCTTCTTATGACGTCTGGATACCACAAACTCCTGAAGATGCTCGAGAGTTTACAATGTTCTTAAGAGGAATTGGAATTACTCAACCAGTAACCTTCTTTCCTAGAAATTATTCTACGCCCATGCCCAAAGAATCATTAGGAAAAGAAATTTGGATGAATATGAACCCTGGGCAAGCATACAAACTAACGGGAAGTAAATCTAATAAATAAATCTCAAATTTCTTCTGCTAAGAAAAACCCACATAAATTCACCTAATTGCTAAACTACAACTTAGCAATCAGCTCGTTTTTAAGCTTTTTGATTTCCTCAAGAATCTCAAAAGCCTCTTTCTTCTCTATTCCTGATTGCTCTACAAAAGCATCAATAGGCATATCAAAAAGTTCTTTGAGATTGAATTTCTTTATCAATATCTCGGTTTTTGCGGGCGATAAAGCTTTTATCTTGGATAAAAAGCGATAGCCTTTTGGGGAGACTTTTTCATCCAAGGAGGAATAACCCAGAGCTACGGCAATGTTGCTTGGATCTAATAGGGAATCATAAGAAAAGTTTGAAAGAGATTTCCTAATTCTTTTTGTTGAAACTTTCTTTTTATAATCTCTAACTATTAACATGTACTCTTTTTCAATATCTTTTATGAGCTCTTTAAATTCTATCTCTAACATTCCTGCTTCTTTTCCAAGTTCGATAAGATGTCTTCTAATTTCTTTTTCAATCCTCACGATTATCTCTATTCTCTGCAAAAGGATGGTTATATCATAGACTTCTGCGAAACCCATTATCTCTAAGAAATTCAGCTTGGTCATCAACTCATCAACAACCTGCCGGTACTTTCTCATGTTCTCAAGAGTTGACCTCGCTCGGGATAACAAGTTTTCAAGTTCCTTTAATTGATATTTTACATTTCCATAATATATTGTTTTCAAGCCGGTTCTCTGAGAGACAGCTATAGCTAATTGTCCTGTTTGTTTGGCTGTTCTTTCTGCTGCTTGATGCCTAGAACCTGTCTCACTTGTTTTTATGTCTGGGTCAGGGACCATCAGGGCTGAAGAGTATAGAATTCTGGACATTTTTGAATCTAGAACTATGGCCCCATCCATCTTTGAGAGCTCTGCTACTCGGTTAGAGGTAAACTTACAGTCAAGAGAGAACCCACCACGGATAATCTTTAAGATGTCTTCATTACCAACTACCATCAGGGCCCCTGTGCCTGCATGAGCTATCTTCTCTATTGCCGTTCTCAGGGGAGTCCCAAATGAGACAAACTTGAGAACATCGGTAATCTCTGGACCCTTGGTTGTGGAGATAAGTTTTTGCTGGACAAGCTCTTTTTTACCTGATTTTTTATCTTCATCCATTATGCCCTTGGGAATATCGAGTTCTTTTATGCTCCCTATGTCTTTCATCTCTTTTAATACCTTAATTTCCTTAGTTTCTTCATCATTCACCATTTTTTAAGATTTTTCTAGGATTTGGCTTTTTGGGCTTTTATCTCTTTTATTTCTAAAGTATGGAAAAGTATAAAAGTCCTTCTTTTTATATTTATCTTATAGTAAGACAGAAGAGTATTTAAAAAATGGGGTTGAATGAAGTGATTTTTCCAGAGTATAAAGCAAAGACTTTCTTATCCAAGTACATACCCGTGTCAAAAGATGAGGTTCTAGACCTGAAAAAAGCCCAATTAATCCTGAAAAATCGCGCTATTGGAGAAATTAAGTTTCCGATTGTACTAAAAATTGTCTCAGATTCTGTTTTACATAAGACCGATATAGGCGGAGTCAAGATAGCATATAATTCTGATGAATTTTTCAAACATCTTGAATTCCTATTGGGAATATCCAAGAAATTTAAGGCCCAAGGAATTTTGGTTGAGGAATTTATCAGCGGCCAAGAGCTCATAATCGGCTTAAAAAAAGATGATACCTTCGGCCATATCATTGGTTTGGGAATTGGGGGAGTTTTTGTTGAAGTCCTTAAAAGTATAAGTTTCAGGAAGTGCCCGATTGATGAAGAGGATTTTGATTCAATGCTTGAGGATATAAAAGGCAGGGAAATACTGTTTGCGAGAAAGAGACAAGTTAATCTCGATTCTTTAAAAAAAGCATGCATCTCAATATCAAAAATCCCTGAAACACCACTAGGGAAGAAGATTCTCGAACTTGATGTCAATCCATTTATGTTAAATGAACAAGAGGGTAAGGCGGTTGATGCGAGAATCGTGTTTGAAAAATAAAAAGATGATAATCAAAACAAAAAGATTAATTTTGAGATCCTGGAAAAAGGGAGATGAGAAAGAATTAATTGAGAATATAAGCAATCCGAATGTTTCAAAGTTCTTATCTGAAGTGCCTTGCCCATATAAAATGAAAGATGCAAAAGAGTGGCTAAAGATCTCTAAAGAAAAAAATGTTTTTGCTTTTGCGATAATTCTGGAGTCTGAAAAGCAGATAGTTGGTGGAATAGGATTACACGATACTAACAAGTTTAAAGGAATCTCTGAGCTTGGCTACTGGTTGGGAGAGAAATACCATAGACAAGGAATTATGTCTGAAGCGTCTAGGGCCGTTTTAGATTTCGCTTTTAAAAAATTAAAACTTAGAAGAGTTTATGCTTATGCCTATATCAAAAATGAAGCATCAAATTCTTTGCTCAAAAAATTAGGATTCAAATATGAGGGAATGATGAGAAAGCATGCCAGGGCAAAGTCAACTGGAAAAATCCACGACTGCAATGTTTATGGATTATTAAAGGAGGAATGGAAATAAAAATGAAAAAAATGAAAAAAGTAAAAGCAGTGAAAAAAGTCAAGAAAATAAAAGTCCAAAAAGTAAAAATTGTAAAAGAAAAACCCATAAAAAGTGTGCCAAAAAAATCAAGCACCCTTGATATTTTCTTCAAAGCGGAGAAGATTGCCGTCATTGGAGCAAGCCACGAAATTGGAAAAGTAGGCAATGTAATATTCAGAAATCTATATCAGAGGAAAACGGTTTATCCTGTAAATCCAAATGCCTCGGAGATTTTTCATGTCAAATGTTACAAAAGTGTTCTCGAAATAGAGGATAGTATTGACTTGGCAATCATAGCAATTAAGGCGGACTTTGTGCCGGCTGCTGTTGAAGAGTGTGGGAAGAAAAAAATAAAGAACGTGATAATTGTAAGCGCGGGATTCAAGGAAGTAGGGAATAATGTCTTAGAAAAAAAGCTCCATGATGCGCTTGAAAAGTATGGAATCAGATGCATTGGTCCGAATTGTCTGGGAATCCTTGATTCATACACTGAACTTGACTGTATTTTCTTATCAAAACAGAAGTTAAAAAGACCTGGCCAAGGGGGAATATCCTTCATATCACAATCAGGAGCTCTTGGCGGAATGATTCTTGATATGGCTTCACAAAAGAGATATGGAATAACTAAGTTCATAAGCTATGGCAATGCAATGAATCTGAATGAGTGTGATTTCTTAGAGTATCTTGGAAAGGATCCTGAGACTAGAGTTATATGTTTATATGTTGAACAAATAAAAGACGGAGAGAGATTTTTTAGTGTTGCTAAAGAAGTATCAAAAACAAAGCCAATCATTGTTTTCAAAGGCGGCATGACTCAAGAAGGAAGCAAGGCAGTCTTATCTCACACAGGATCATTAGCAGGAGATGGAAGAATCTATCAGGGAGTATTCAAGCAGACTGGCCTGATACAAGTCAATAGGCTAGAAGATTTATTTGGGGCAGCAGGTTTATTTGAAAAATTTTCAAAATTCAACATAAGAGATAAGAGAATGGGAATAATTACCAATGGCGGAGGCATCGGCATTGTTTGTGCAGACAATATAATCAAGAATGATTTAAAAATAGCAGAGATTGAAACCAGCACAAGGGCCTTCTTGAAAAAAAATCTTCCACAAACAATCAATGCGACTAATCCGATTGATTTGATGGGGGATACAACAGATGAAAGATACAAAATTGCCCTAGACGCTTATCTGCAAGATAAGAATGTTGATTTCATCTTGGTTGTTGTACTGTATCAAACTCCGTTGGTCACGGAAGGAGTTGCAGAAGTCATTGCCCAGGCCGCAAGCCTAAATAAGAAGCCAATCATTGTCCTGACTTCAGGAAGTGAACAAGGAATCCTAAATAGACTCGAGGATAAAGGAATTCTCTGCTTTGAATTCCCTGAAGAAGCTATTGAAGCGGTTAAGAAGTTCCTTGATTCTAAAGTTAGATAACGAGTTTTTAGAGAATTCAAATTAGATTAGAACATAAAGCAATTATATATTCACTCTCTTTTTCTGGTTGCAGCGCTTTTTTCTTCACACGTAACATCCCATAAGACTTGATCAGCAGATGGAACTTGCTTTACTGTTCCTTTTGAGCCACAGAATGGGCAGACTAAAGGAATCCTGTCTTTTTCGAATGAATGGCTGCACTTTGTACATTGTAAACTTGCCATACTAGGATATAGAAAGAGCGTATTTAAATTTTATTGTGACGTAAAATTTAAATTAGGATTAAGATCTTCTTGGGAATAGACTTCTTAGAACTATATTCTTAAGTAATTCGCTTGCGGTTCTTACCTCTACTTTTGTTAAATCAAAATGATACTTAACTGTTCCTTGGATAAGTTGGTCTCCTGTTCCGCCATCTACCCCGCTAAAGCGATAGAGATATCCATTTGACCAAAATCCATTGCTTACTGGAGGTTGATTAACATCCATATCTGGAAATAAATTAGTTATGTCCTGCCAAGCTCGTGTTGATATTCTTTGCAAAGTTTTGCCATCAACTTTTGAGTCTCTGTAAAGGTCTGCGACATAGCCGTGCTCTGGCTGCCTTTTTGCTGGCTTTATTCTAGAATAACCATTACCCAAAACATCCAAGGAGGGTAATGCCCTTATTTGATCCGGAGTTGGCATAATTAACATTTTATTTTTACCTCTTTTAAGCAAAGCATCCAGAGTTTATAAACCTTTCTATTTGTTGCTACTGCATAGTTACACTTTAGTAAAAATAAAAGAAAGAAGACCGTTATGGGTAGTATATTAGAATAGGAGAATAATTATCTCAATGCTCGTGATTTTCTTCCAGAAGATGTAAGACCTCTAAGCGCTCTCTTTCGGTTCTTGTTTGTGCATGCCCAATTAAGATTCTTATCCGCTTGTATCTCTGGTCTGCTTGGATCAATCATTATAACCTCAAACCAGGCGTACTGGCCGTCCTTAGCCAGAGAATATGAGTTAAGTATCTCCATGTTGGGATATTTCCTCTGGACTCTTGCTTCTGCGACTGATTGATAGTTCATGCCAAGAGTCAATTTTCTGCCCATTCTTGCACTTCTTCTTCCTGCACGTCTTTTTGGCTTTTTTCTTCCGCCACGCATAACCCTGACTCTGATAAGGGCAAAACCGGTCTTAGCTTTGAATCCAAGAGCTCGGGCCCTATCCAGACGGAATGGTCTTTGAACTCTGACAATAGTGTTTGATTTACGCCATGCTGCCAGAATACTCTGCCATTCCGCTGGAGCCTTTTGTTTATATGCTTCACGTAAATAACTATAAGATGATTTCATTTTGGTTATGTTTCTGATAAGAAAAGTCGATTTTTAAAGCTATCTAATTTTGTGATTGGGCAAATAAAATTTATATATTACCTCCCTTATTCAACCTATGGAATACTTCGATATCAATGATCCAGAAATTAAGTCTAGACTGATTGTTGAGAATGATCTGGCATTTGCTTTTCCTACAAACATACCTATTGTTCCAGGTCACACTCTGATTTGTCCAAAGAGGCATGTTGCAAAGATGGATGACTTAACTGATGATGAAATACATGCAATCCTGCTTTTACAAAGAAAATTAAAAGAGGCAATGATAAAAGCATTTGCGGCCGAAGGCTTTAATTATGCTTTGAATGAAGGAAAAGTTGCTGGACAAGGGATTAATCATTTACATTTACATATGCTTCCGAGAAAAAAGGATGATTCAGGCATTTTTGAGTATGATCCAAGAAAATTTTTATACAGGCCAGGAAAACGTCCCGAGTCTCCAGAAAAAGAACTCTCTGAAGTTGCAGAATTAATCAAGAATAACCTTTGAATGGGCTGATAATCAACTTTTATTATTCTCAAGTTGTCCATAAGATTAATTAATGCCTTACTATAACCCTAATCATGTCAAACTTATGTGTCAGATGTAAGGGGAGGGGCATGTGCGGAGGACCTTGCAAAATCCTTGCTAGCATAAAAAGCTTTCAGCCTAAAATCGAGAAAGAATTCTCTGGCTCAAGCCCTCCGGAAATATTCATCGGGAAGTATAATTATCCGAATGTCTTTGCAGGAATATTGAGTCCTGCTGAATTCGGAGAAACTGAATATCTTAGTCTGCCTGAGTCCTGGCACGAGCAGGGCGCGAGTATCCAGGACATTTTAGGATACAGGTCAAGGATGATCTATTCGAGATTCACTTCAAATATCAAGGCAGTCAAGACAACAAAAGGAAGGTTCATGGATTTGATGCAGGAAATTGCTATGGCAGATAAGCATGTTGATGCTAGTTTTGAACTTGAAAAAAAACCGATTGTTAGAATGGAACTAGATGGGCAGAATGCTATGATTGGAAATCCCGCTCCTCTAAAAAGCGCTAGACTTGAAAGCAACCCACATGTCGAAAAAAAAGTAGATTATCTGACAAGCGATGGTGATGCAAGATCAGTTACTGCGATAAATGAACTGTATGATTCTGGAATAAAAGTTAGCAGCATAATCAAAGTCCTTAGTGCCGGCTTACTCGGATTAAGAACAGGAAGAAAACTTGTTCCAACAAGATGGGCAGTAACTGCAACAGATGATACTATCTCAAAAAAATTACTTGAAAAAATAAAATACTATCAACAAATCTCTGATATTCTTGTCTTTAGTGCAAACTATCTTGGGAATCACTATAACATTCTCTTAATACCCGGGTGCTGGGGTTTTGAAGTTATTGAAGCAAGTTCAAAAGGTTACTTTGGACAAACTGAAAATTCAGAACCCATTGCAACCTGGCAGGATTACGAATTCTATCAAGGGAAAAAAGGCTATGCGGATAGTGTAACGGGGGCGTACTATGTCAATAGGCTTGGAGTGTGTGAATATCTAGAGAGAGTAAAAAGACAGGCCTCTGTCCTTGTAATGAGGGAGGTTAGAGAGGAATACTGGGCCCCTTGTGGTGTTGGAATCTTAAGAGAAGTAACAAGAGAGGCAATGTTAAAGAAACCAGAAAAATTTAATTCTGTTGAAGAGGCCTTAAGGGCTTGCCAAATTAGATTCCAGCTGCCCATATCTTTGTATAAAAATAAGAGTGTTATTCTCAGAGAAAATAAAGAACAAGCAAAATTAAGCAAGTGGTTCTAGAATAAAAGAATCTTATCATATTTTTTATCTATTCTTTCTTAAAATCGCTTTAATCTCATCTAGATCTTTTTGTATGTTCTCTATTTCTTTCTCTGCTTTGACATCAACCCTGTAATCATGGAGTTCTGCTTCTCTATCTCTCTCAGATTGTCTATTTTGACTCATCAAAATTATAGGTGCTTGCATTGCAGCGAGGCATGAAAGAACCAAATTAAGAAGAATAAATGGATAAGGGTCCCACCTGAAAATCAATAGCAAGATATTTGATACTATCCATAATAAGATGATTAATAAAACAGACATAATAAAAACCCAACTACCGCAAATCCTAGTAAGACTATCTGCTGCTCTTTGACCAACAGTCAATCTTTCCTCTTTTTTTGGCATTATTATTAAAAATCTTTTGATATTTAAATTATGCGCTTCTTTGAGAGAAATACTGGTCAAGAACTTGGACTCTCTTTTTATATTTGAATCTAAAAAAGAGGCCAAAAGCAATGCCACAAATAAATCCCCCAAAGTGGGCTGAATTACCTATTGGCAGACTTATTGAGGCTGAAATGGCCCAGAGTGCAAAGAGATTTATCAATACACCAAGCCATAGCGGCAGAGATTTAGGAATCGGAAAGATATAGACCTTAACTTTTGGAGTCAGTATCATCAGAGTTGCTGCAATCCCAAAAATAGCCCCGCTTGCTCCAACTGCTAACACATCTGGAGAACCAAAAAATCTAGCGCCAAATGATGTTGAACCAAAAAATCCTGCAAGGACTACAAAAAATATTGATGCAACTATTCCCGAAGCAAAATAAATAAGCAAAAATCTTTTCTTTCCTACTAGCCTCTCTAAGAATGAACCCATGAACATTAAGGAGAGCATGTTCATCAGAATATGAAATATTCCCCCATGCAGGAACATGGTCGTTATAATAGACCATATATTTTTTCCTTGAAGAATGTCCGAGGGCATTAATCCAAAGGTTCGTGTAAAAAATCCCTTGGTCGCATAATCAACTATAATCTGAATAATAAATATCAAGACAGTTATTGCAATTAAGATGATGGTTGCAGATAAATGAAATCTCTTTTTTGGTTTCCGATTTATGTAGGGACTTGAATTATAACTTACTTTATATGAAAATTCGTGTGCCATAATAATATTGAGAATTTTGATTTAATAAAGATTATGAAAAGAACCCCTATTCCTAAAGCTTCTTCTTTTTAGCTTTCTTTGGTTTCTTCTTAGATTTGGCTTTTGCTTTCACTTTTTTCTTTAATTTATGGACTTTCTTGACTTTCTTAACGGTCTTCTTTGCTTTCTCAGCCTTCTTTACTTTCTTTTTCTTTACTTTCTTTTTCTTTACTTTCTTGATTTTTTCAGCTTTTATGACTGGTTTGGGGGTTATTTCATCTAATTTGCTTTTTAGCAAATCATATTCTTTTTTCGCAATATCAACCCTCGTGTTAATCTCTTTCAACTTTTTCTCCTCATTTGCCGGCTGAAGCAGTTGATTGCACTCTGGACATAAAAAATTATGATGGAGAGCGGTCTCTTCTGACATCTCTATATTATCTGCCTCGCAGAAATAGAATTGCTTCATCTGCCTGCTTTTTACGAGATGCTCCAGATTTTTCATCTCTTGCTCTTTGAATTTCAAAAGGGTCCCAAGGGCTTTTTCAACATCAAGAGTCCAGAAATAAGTGTACCATCCTTTTCTCTTATCTTTTTTTCTCGTCGAGGTTATTAGATTGAATGATGAAAGTTTATAGAGGATATTTCTGACTTCATTTATATTCCTTTTCATCTTCTCAGCTATCTTGAATTCATTCACATTTTCTTTTTGATAAAGAATATCAATAATATCTTCAGCACTTTTGCCCGCTATTCTCCTTACAATTGTCTTTAAAAAAACAATAAGATTTTCGTCTTTCTTCATTTTTTATGATTTTAAGCACTTTTTTTAGGAACGGAAAATATTTATATCTTGTGCTTTACTCAATTTTTGTTTATGTAATTGGCAAGTTACTACAAAAGTATTTATATTGTCTAAGAAATTATAAAAAATGCTATTCAAAAAGAAAGTGTCTAGAATACCCGAACCTCCAAACGATGATTTTCATGAGACTAGAGCGTTCAGGAATAAGGCAAGTTCTAAGGATTTTTTTGATCTCGACTCGCATCAGGAAGAAATCCCGGTCATGAAAGATATACCAAAAGGCAGAAGGAAAATAGAGGATCTTCCTTTTAAGAAGGCAGAAACAATGCCAGAAGAAATGAACGAAGAGATTGATGAGATGCCCAAGGGTTTTGACAAAGGTTTCAGGGCTGAAAAAAGAGAGAAAAAACAAATATTCATAAAAATAGACAAGTTCAAACAAATTGTTGCTTCTCTAGAAAGCATAGAAAACAAGCTGAAAGAACTTGACAGCGTGATGGAAAGACTAGAAGAGCTCAGCTCAGAGGAGAATTCTGAGATCGAATCCTGGAAGTCAGATGTCGACGGCATAAAGGGAGAAATAAGAAACATAGGATCAAATCTGTCTGAGGATTAATGCAAAAAGACTTAAATTAAAATAATAAACACATAAACTAAGATTACAATCTTGCCCGTGCCTTCTGGCACAAATCATGCAAGAGAATATTAAAGAATACCTTAAATTAACAAAAAATGACTGTTTTTGTAAAACTTGAAAGACCTGAAATTGAAGATATCAAGCAAAGAATCAAAGATGTCCAGAATTCTTTGTTCAATCTGAATAGCTCGGCGGTTCTTGCAAAAAAAGAAAATAAAGAAAAAATAAGTTTGATTCAAAAAGGAAATTTTATAATCAATGAGGCTCATGAAGAGCTTGCTAGGCTTGTTGGATTTATACCGCAAGTAGATGAATTCTCTTTAGTGAGGCTTCAATCTATGCCTTCACATGATTTCAAGATAAGACCTATTGGAAGAGAAGTCAATAAAGATGAAGCTTTGAGAAAGTTAAAAACCCGGATTTCTGAACTTAAGTGATTATTAATCTTGAAAGAAGCGCATAATTACTAAATAAAGCGCACGAGATAATATAGAAGATAGTGTTAATATAAATTTTGACAAGAGCATTTGTGCCTCGGCAGCCTTGTTCCTTATTTTTATAGAACGTCTACAAAAGGATCTTTCCTCTGCTCTTTGACCCAGAATTCTGTCCTATATCTTCTAAGACCTTTTTCTCCGGGAACAATGACTTCATTTATTCCTGCATTCACAATTACTTTCCTGCAGGTTTTACAGGGTTTACCTAGCATTGCCTTGTTTGTCTGCGCATCTTCCCCGTAGAGGTACATTGTCCCATTCAAGACAGAGGTTCCGGCTCTTGCTGCATTTATGATTGCATTGAGTTCAGCATGGACTCCTCGACAGTTATCTACCTGGATTTTCTTCTCCTTCTCCTGTGCACATTTTCCCAGGTCTATGCAGTTTGGTGTCCCCCTGGGACTCCCCATATAGCCTGCAGCGATTATATTGTCTTCTTTGACTATTATTGCACCAAATTTTCTCTTAGAACACGTACTTCTCTGAGAGATTTGTTTTGCTATAGAAAGATAGTACTCATCCTTATCTGGCCTCCTGTCTTTTTCTGGCTTGCCTATTAGCTTGAATGCCATTAAAGAGCAGGCTTTGGTAATATAAAAAGATGATTATTCTCTAAAGTATATGTTAAAATTAGGCTAAAGAAACGCTATCCCTTATGCGCAGATAGGGCTAAAAAGGACTTTGTCTGGGTCATCATCTCGTCTATTTCGTCTTTTAACTTATCTTCATAGAAATCTATTCTGCTTCTTACAATATACTTGTCATAGACTCCCCTTAAGAACTTAGTAACTGGGTTCTGTTCCCACTTATTTTCATAGTCTCTCTCGAGCCAGCACCAAAACTTTATTTCCATATCTGCTTTGTCTCTCTTCACATTAACACCTTCTCGCTGAATCTCTACAGTGACCATCTGTGTAAACCTAGCAACCATCCTTATTCTGAACCTGAAATAATCAGAAATCTTTCTGAAACATATCCATTCAATCTCAAGGACTTTACCTTCGGGTTTTACTTTCTCAGAGTATTTTTTTTCGTGAAGAAGATATTGATAATCCTTGAACCAGTCGAACATGAACTTATAGAGCTCTTTAAACTCAAAGATACCTGCATGAACAATCTTTCCATCGAATACTGGACTAAGTTCTGACATTTTTCTTTTTTTCCTCTTTTTTATCCTAATTAAATAGAGAAAGGGTGTTTAAATATTTTATCACTTGAGGAAATCAGACAATTTATTGATGGGCTTTAACTCGTTGCTCAAGTGCCTCAAGGTCTGTATCTATTGTATTTGTTGTCGTCAGTAACATTCTTCCGCTTCCATCTGGAGAGTATAAAACTCCGTCCGGAAATAAGACTAGAGATTTTGTAGTGTTGGGCCCCCATTTCTCACTGAACCTAAGGTCAAAACGTCCACTGTTACCACGAACACAGTACGTTAATGGTAAATCATCTATATCCAAACCTATAGCCGCGTAATTTCCATCTAATCTTTTTAAAAGCCCAATAAGGTCTCTAACTTGTGAATCTTTTAGGAGAGGTCTTCCTCTTCTAAACTTATCAAATCTCGCAGAAACAACTGCCAATCCATTAAGCCCTTTTAACTGCTCCCAAAATCCGATATAGCCCAAAATCTGTTTTCCTAATTTTGTTCGGGGGTCTAATGAAACTTCGGGTGGAGCAAACCCAGAATCGCTTCTATCATAGAAACGCCCAAATTCTGCCATTGCTACTTCATAAGTCGCGCTGTCACTCTTTTCTAACGTATCTGATTGATATCTTCTAAATTCTTCTTTAGAAGTAAACCAATCTCCAAGAGCCCCACGTATTGTTCTCATTGTTAAGATGAATAATCTCTCTTTAAATATTTTATCACTTGAGGAAATACTCTTTATTTAGACCAAATCTTAACGATTAGTTGGGGCACAAATCGCGCCTTATCTCTAAGAGGCCGGCGCCCATTTATCTATTTTAATATATATTTTGTATTATATATATTAAATAACACAGAATAAATAATCAGTAAAACTTTTCAGAATAAGAAAATGCGCCGACCGGGAATGACGGGGAGTAGGACTCTTAATTCCTTTTGACACGTGAGGTAAGAATTGCTGAAGAAAAAAGGAGATTCATTCTTTTTGTGTTTAACTTGATAAGTTTTCTTGGCAATATGCCACATACATTGCAGAGGGTAGTAAATATTTTACTCCTTGATAATCTGTTACATATCCAAAATGTCTCTTTTGAACTTCTTCCAAACCAGGTAGATGTTTATCTGGTTCGCTTACAACTGCACTCCATTTTCCTGTTTCTGCGGCAGTCATTACAAGAGAAACAAGATGATTCTCCCATTCTGTCCTGCCTAGAGTTCCAATCACTAGTCTGCCTACAACTGGCTGTCCTTTTGCAATCGCTGTCCTTTGATTACCAAAGACTTCATCGACTGTTACCATCTCATTTAAGGCCTTAAGATAGTCATCAGAATAAATTCTATCAACTACTGTTGGATTTTGTCCAACTAATTTTTTTCTTGGTATTGCCATATTTCTTGTAAGAAAAATCTCTTTATAAATCTTTCGATTCTGTCACTACAAAATAGAGACGACAAATTTTCATGCGCCGACCGGGAGTCGAACCCGGGTCACAACGTTTTTGCGTCACTTTTTTTGGGGTGACTTGTAAGGGGGCTTGCCCCATACGATGGCAACGTCGAGTACTAACCACTATACTATCAGCGCATGAAAAAGTGAAAGAAGAGGGATTTAAAAAAGTAGTGGTTAGAAAGAATTTAAAAACAAAAGGTGTTAAAAATAGATTACTTAAACGACAATGAGGCAAAAAACCGATTTTGACATAGGGGCTATAGATGAAAGAACCGTAAGGGGGCATCACCTTCTTACTTTGAGTTATTACGCAAATCTTTGGGATACATCTGGCCATAATAATATATTCGCGCGTAGCATGCTTGTAAGTGCAGTTAAAAAATCTCTTGGAATCAAATCCCGGGAATATGGCGAAAGGATGTTGGAATTTATGTGCGATTACTTTGATTTTTTAACAAAAAATCCAGAGGTCACTTTTGCTGCTGTTTGTGGTATAGACACACTTTGTGATGCGAAAGGTGAAGGAACTTATCTTTGTGGACGAAGAAATCCAGGGTGTTCAATCGATAGTTCGGGACAAGATGGTTTTTGTATTGCTGAATTAGAACTATCGCCGGGTCAACCCATGACCCTATCCCAATTACAAGAGAGTGTAAGGGCATATCACCAGAAAACAGGAGATGTGAACATCACCAGGAAATTTGCAAGATATAAATTGAAAGAATTATTTGGATAAAGAGCAATATTTAAGTTTTTGGCTTGCAAAAACTTATCCTTAAACTTAAATAATTTTCATAGCATAAATTATTTAAGCACAAAGTTTCTTGAATTTTATGGTAAAAGAAAAAGAGATTGACAGGGAAAATAGAGAGGGGGTCAGAGAATTATTTGAAGGAACTGAAAACCCAAAACACGAAGAGGTGCCTGGTTTTCAAGAAAACCTTGACTCTCAGGAAGAGTCAGTCATGCTGCAAAAAATCGAGGCGACGCTGTTCCTTGCGGCAAGATTCCTAGATCTCGATGAGCTTGTCAAATTCACTAGCGTAAATCCAATAAGTATTCAAGAATCAATGCACAAACTTCTTGAGAAATATAGTGCAATTGGAAGCGCCCTCGTTATACATGCAAGAGAAGTTGATGGAAAAATGCTATATAAGATGGATGTAAAAAAAGAGTTCTATTCACTTGTAAATAAGATTGTCACAGGGCAAACAGAATTCACAAAAGCTGAGCAAGAAACTTTGGCAATTATAGCGTATAAACAACCCATGAAACAATCTTCGATAGTCAAAATAAGAGGAAATAAAGCCTATGAGCATATACACCATTTTATTGAGATGGGCCTAGTCAAAGCAAAGAAAGCAAGCAGGACATTTGAATTAACTCTCTCAGAGGAATTCTATAATTACTTTAATTTAAAAGAGAGACCAAAGAACTAAAATGCCAGAAAGCCGGGCGTATTCTCCAAGAAATGTTTTAGTTGTCTGTAATTGGAGATGGGTCAGAAGTCTTTTTGCGGAATACTACATAAAAAGATATGCAAGAAAAAATGACCTTGATTTAAATGTGGAAAGTGCGGGAATACATCCCTTTTTTTCAACTAGAAGACTGACAGAAGAGATGTATCAAAAAGCAGACCTTGTTTTTGTCATGGAACCAGAAATGGAAAAATTTATATTCAACAATTACGGAAATGGCCGAGTCATCAGGAATCTAGATGTTCTTAATGCCTATTTGCCATCTCCTTTTAAGGGAGCGTTTAGCAAATATTTCTTTGACAGGGCTGTAGCTAAAAAACCAAAAGAAGAAGTCACAGAAATTAAGAAGAGAAGACCAATTCGAGAGAGATGGGGTCTACCAAGAGTTTTTGCATATATGGACTGGGAAAAATTACTAGCAGCTTAAAATAATTTTATAAACTTAGTTTATCTGATGTTTACATGAAAATACTTCCAGATACAAATTTTTTAATTTATCTTGCAAGATTCAAGCTTCTCGATGAACTTGAAAAATTTCAGAAAGTCTTGATAATCAAGCCAGTCTTGAAAGAGCTTGTGATGTTGAGCAAGAGCGATGGAAAAAGAAAAGAGACACCAGAGGATATCATGGCATGCAAGATAGTTCTTATGTTCTTTAATCAAATAAGGGATAAATTAGAGTATATCAATGAAGATGTTGAGGGCAAGGCAGATGATGAACTGATAAAAATCTCAAGGGAAAAGGATGCTTTAGTCGGGACAATGGACAAGGAATTGATAAAGAGACTGAAAGAAAAGAAACTTAGAGTAGTCATAATCCGGCAGCAAAAATTCTTAGAAGTCCAGTAACTCTTTGATATCCTTGATATTTGCCCTAAAACCCAAAAACTGTGCGTCCCACAGACATATGTCGTAGGTCAAAATAATCTGCTAAAATCAAAGTAAATGTCTGCTGGACTCTTGTTTTCTAAACTAGAATGGGGTCTGAAATGATTGTACCTCATTCTAAAA
>Ga0268276_1000766_pt1 | contig 35256 bp, 27 predicted proteins | sample saktaG_4_FD_190145 | JGI IMG/M metagenome (GOLD analysis project Ga0268276, IMG submission 190145) | Saline water microbial communities from Sakinaw Lake, British Columbia, Canada - sak_2010_1_5_45m | ecosystem: Environmental > Aquatic > Non-marine Saline and Alkaline > Saline ...
CGCCAGGGGCAAGGGCCTGGTGCGCGCGCCGCAGAAGGTCGCGGATGGCCTCCTCCCTCTCCTGATGGAGCATGCCGAAGAAAAGCACAACATCGTTCCCTCCGGGGAACGGGACGCTGTGGTAGTCCCCGGCGAGCGTCATGACCCGCCCGCTCATGCCGGCTTGCGCGATGAGCAGCGCGCCCGTCCTGACCACGTTCGGAAGGTCGATGACGGTGCATTCGACATCCGGATGGGCTTGCGCGATGAGCACCGAGTATGTTCCCGGGCCGCCGCCGACATCGAGAACCTTCCTGCGCCCCGCGAGGTCGAGTAGGGGAACGACGGCCCGTCCGATGCCCAATGCCCGGCCGTGCATGGCCAGGACGAATGTCCGCGTGCGCTCTTCGTCTTCGCCGAGATGTGTCTCCGGACGTTCGACGGGCTTCCCGGTCACGGCCATTTCTTTGAGCCGGCCCCAGGCGCCGTAGACATCCCGGTTGTAGCGGATGGCCCCGCTCAGGTCGGCCGGCGAGCCCGGAACGAGGAACAACGCCGCCTCGGGGCTGTTCCGGTAGTGCCCCGCCTTCTTTTCGAGGAGCTCGAGCGCGACGCAGGCGTCGAGGAGGATGCGGCCACCACGCCGGTCGAGGCCGCAGGCCGCTATGACCGTCTCCAAATCGGCTTCGCCCAGTTCGGCCAGCTTCCCGAATATCCCCAGGTCGGAGGCGGCGAATAGCACGCAGGATTCGTAAAAGGCGCTGGCCATGTCGACGATCCGGTTCGGGTCCATCGGTCGCTCCTTTTCTCTGAGACAATGCCAGTGTCAAGAATATCAGGGTGGCCCGCGGCCGGTCAAACCCCGTCTTGGAGGTTCGTTGCCAACTCGCTATTGGTTGACAAGCCCAGCCGGAAAATATTACTTTGCTGATAGAGTGTTCAGCCAATGCGCCCCGGACAAGGGGATTCCGGCATCGGAGGAGGAAATCGTGTCAAAGATAGTTCTCGCCACTCATTGGGCCATCAGGCCTTTCCTGTTGGCCGTGCTGGCCGGATCGCTCGCCTGGGGCTATCCGGGGAGCGCGTCCGCCACGGAGCCGACCGCCAACAAGGCGGCCAAGGTCACCGTGACCGGATCCGGATTCGAAAAAGAGGCGGCTTCCCAGACCGCGCCCGCGGGAAAGTCGTTTTTCATCCTCGAGACGGAGTGGACGAACATCCATCCCAAACAGAAGATCGAGAAAAGCCGGCTCGAGGGAAAGTCGGACCGGACCATGGGCGTCGGCGGCCTCATGACGGGGGGAAAGGATGAAAAGAAAAAGGAGATGGTCGACGCCGACGTGGCCTATCTCGTTCCATCGTTTTTCGACCACGCCTATCTCCTGGCCGATGGGGAATCCTACGCCCTCGACAAGCTGACCGAACGCGTCCCCGGCGGCATCGGCCTCAATAAGGAATTCTCGCTTCCCAAGCAGGGGGATACGAAAAAGGTCCGCTTCGTCTACCTCCTCCCGGAAAACGCCCGGAACATCGCCTTCCAATTCTTCGACTACTCCTACGGCCACATCCTCATCCCGCTCAAGGGCGATCTGAAGCTCGCGGCCGGCTCCGGGTCGGTCGCGCCCAAGGGGCTCGGGTCGTTCAAGGATGACTATCTCGAGTTGGCCGCCACCGCGCTGGACTTCAAGGCCGATTACGCCGACGAGGAAGCGCCCGCCGGCTGGCGCTACGCCTTGGTCAAGCTCAGCGGGAAGAGCCTGTCTTCGAAGAACATCGTCCAGATCGAGCCGACGGAATACGCCTGGCTGGCCACGAGGAACGGCCACCTCTACTACAGCTGCGGCGGCTCGACGACCGACGAAGGGTTCATCCGCTTCACCCCCGAATTCGCCCAGGGCCAGGAGGTCGCCTTCCTTGTCCCGGCGTCCGAAAAGGAATTCAGCCTGGGTCTGCGCGTCCAGAACCGGGTCTACGCCCTGGCCCTCAACGCCCCTCCGCCCGAGGCCGCCGCGGCCAAGCCCTTGGCCGTACACAAGGACGGGAACACGATGGAGGTCATGCTTTTCGGCGCCCGCCGCGAAAAAGGCCTCGTCATCCTCGATCTGGGCCTGCGGTCACTCGTCAAGAGCGGGGTCGAGATCCAGCCCGACGCGCAATTCATCCTCAAGGCCGGAGGCGAGGACGTTTCTTTCGACGAAGGAGCCACCGAAGGGCTCTTTCACCGGCCGCCGACTCCCTTTACCATCCCGCCCCAGACGTTCGTCCGTTTCGAATTGGCGTACGAAACGACGGCCGTCCCCGAAAGTCTGTATTACCGCGGCTTCAAGGGCGAAGGCCATTTGGCCATAACGGGTTTGAAGTGAGCGCGAGGAGAGAAAAGTGGACAGAGGAGACAATGGGATGTTGAAAAAGACCCTGGTTTGGGTGGCGACGGTCATCGTTCTTTTAGGGATCGTGTCCTGTTCCGGCAAGAAAGGGGAGGCGTCCCAAACGGCGGCGGCGAGCGACCGCGAAGGAACCGCCGGCCGGGAGCAGGCTGGACCCGAAGACGGAAGCCCTGCCTCGGCGCCGGAGCATTCGGCGAGCCTTCCGGCCGACGGCGATTGGCAGGAGGCCTTCAAATTTGTCCGCGACGCCATCCGGACGGAGCCGTCCCGCTTCGCCTTGAAGACGGCCGAAGGGATCCAGTGGGGGCGGAGCGCCAATCCGTTGGAAAAAGCCCTGTTCCTCTGCCAACTTCTTCAAGACAAGGGCAAGACCGTCGAGGTGGCCGAGGGCGAGCTCGACCGCGCGGCGGCCAAGAAACTCCTGGGCGGCATGTTCCTGCCGGGCCGGTCTTTCTCCCGCGATAAAGACGTCCCTGTTTCGGCCCCCTCGGAAGATCCGGCGCTGCTCTCCGCCGTGACGCGCCACTTCTGGGTCCGGATGGAGGACGGCGAGAGATGGGTCGATCTCGATCCGAGCTTTCCCGGGGCCGAGGCCGATAAGGCCTACGCACCCTTAAAGGAGACGTACGACCCGGCCGACGAAGCCCTCCGCGCGAGACTTTCGCTCGCCGTTGAATTCGCGGCCGGAAATTCCGGCGAGCCGCGGCCCGTGCTGGCCTGGGAGGGCGGGATGGAGGACGTCGCCAACAAGCCTCTCTCGCTCACGGTCACGGCCCGCTTCGAAGCCGCCGAGGCCGAGGAGGCCAAAGAGAAAGAAGAAGGCGGCGGCGTGGGCGGCTTTTTCGGCGGCCTCGGCGGCGGGACCTCCGCCAAGAAAAAGCCCGCCCCAGGCACAAAGACCTTTTACACCGCGTCCCTGAGCCTTGATGGCGAAGGCTTGGAGGAAGGCGATATCGATGCCGGCGGCGCGCCCGTTGCCCGGATCTCCCTCAGATTGAAGGTTGTGAACCTCGGCCAGGTCGTCTCCGAAACCGAGCGGGTTCTTTTCGAAGCGGCGCGGAAGGGGGACGAGCCGCCACTTTTCGAGCGGCACGCGATCCTCATCACGGCCGGCTGCATCCCGGCGCAGGCTTGGCAGGACAAGCTCCAGGCCGCCGCCGACAAGGACCTCTTGGCCGGAGTCAAGTCCCGGGTCGACGAGGTCAAGGCGGGCCTGAAGGACAAAAAGGCCGACCGGGATCTTCTCGATAGGGGCGCGGAGCTCGAGGAGAAACTCGGGCCGGGCCTGGGGCATCTTATGAACATGATCTTCGCGTCCACGTCGGACGAACAGACCGATCAGGCCGCCGAGGCGCTGTCCGTGGCCCATTGGTACGCGGAGCCGAGGGTCCTCATCACGTCGTTCGTGAGCGGCGAGAGGGTCACGGAAACCGTGCTCGACCTGAGGCTGGACCGGGTCGAAGCCGTCCCCCTGCCCGGGCAAGCCCTGAGCATGAAACAGGCGTTCTTCTACGGCCGGGGTGTGATGGAGTCGGCCCTCGAAGGCAAGCTCTTGGAGGTCTTCTCCGGCAAGCCGGCGCTCTCGACCGCCGCCCTCCTCGAGGAGGCGGCGCGGAAGAAGATCCCCATCCGGATGTTCTCGAAGCTGGAGAAAAGCGGCCTAGAAATGCTCGGCATTCCGGGGAACGTCCTGGCCAAAATGTCCCCGGCCCTCAAGGCCGGTCGGATCATCGTCGTCCCCGAAAAGAGCCTCAGATGGGAGGGGCGGGAGCGCTGGGGCTGGTGGGACATCGATCCGCGGACGATGGAGACGATCGGCGTCCTGGACACGGGCCTCCATCAGGCCATGATCCAGAGGACCATTCTCGAGACCGAGGGACCGCTCAATTCCAAGATGGGAGCGGTCCTCGGGGCCATGGTCGGGGCGATCGACACCTACTGGGTCCTGTCGGGCCTGATCCTCAAATACGGGGAACTGACCAGGGAGGCCCTGCTCGAGGCCAAAGCCTACATGAAGGGGATCAAGGCGGTCATGTGCCCGGGGTTTGAGAAGAAGGCCGGCGTCTCGGTCGGCGTGACCGTGATAGATATAGAAGACTGCTTTAAAATGGAGATCGATATTTTCAGCGCGGAAGGCGGGGTGAAGGTGGAGATGGGCTGGTGCCAACAGTTCGCCAAGGGCTTCGCCTGCGCCTCGACCTCGATCATCAACTACTACCTCAGCCAGTTCGAAGACTAGAAGCCTGGAACGGAATGGAGGAACCATCATGAAGATCGCCCCGCCGAAGACCTTGTTTGTCATCCTGGGTGTCATCTTCGTCGTCGCGGCCGTCGCGTCGTACCTCCCGGCCCAACAGGCCGTCGAAAAGGAGCCGAACGACGAGCGCGGCCTGGCCAACCCGATAGCCCTCAACCAGGAGGTCAAGGGCTTTGCCGGCGAAGACCGCGACGAGGACTGGTTCGCGCTGACCATCCCCGAACCCGGGGTCGAAAACCTGGTCATCGAGGTCACGGGAGTCCCGGGGGTCGAGCTGTGCCTCGACATTCTGGCTCCCGGTGAAGAGGAGTCGGACGAGATGAACCAGGCCGAGGACGGGGGAGGGGAGACCATCGTCCGCTTGAGGCAGAAAGCGGGCAAATATCTCATCAAGGTCCGGGCCATAGCCGGGTCGAATCCCGACACGCCCTATACACTGCGCGCCCTTAAGTCGCCCCGGCCCGCGGCCCCTCCGGGGGAGGTCGGCGCGGCGCTCCGGAAGGCGCTCGATTTTCTGGAACAGCGCCAGGAATCCGAAGGGTATTTCATGGAGGACCACCCCGGGACGAGCGGCCTCGCCGTAATGGCCTTGATCGGAGGGAAATGCGTCCCCAAGGACTACTCCAAAACCATTCGGTCCGGCCTCCGCTATCTCCAATCGCGGTTCGATAAGACCCTCATTTACGAGGGTGGAGCGGGCGCGGCGCCCCAGGTCGGCTGGTCCGCGGCGGACGATTTCATGTACACCCATGCCATCGACACCCTGGCCCTCATCGAGGCCGTCGTGGAGATGAAGGAGGTCGGACTCAAGCCGATGGCCCAGGAAGGCCTCAAGCTCATCCTCCAGGCCCAGAACACCGAGTTCAAGCCGGAAGGTCTCGGCGGCCCGATCGGAGCCGATCCCGAGAACTACGGCGGCTGGCGCTATGGTCCGGAAAGCGTCGACAGCGATATCTCCGTGACGGGCTGGCAGGTGCTGGCCTTGCGCGCGGCCAAGAACACGGGGCTCGATGTCCCCGACCGGGTGTTCGCCGCGACGGCCAAGTACGTCAAGCGCCTGTACGACGAGAAGACGGGGTCGTTCGGCTATCAATCGGGGCCCGGGGGAGATTCCTGCTGCCGGGCCGGCATGGGCGCGCTTATCCTTCAGCTCTGCGGCCTCCCCCAAGACAAGGCCGTGCCGGGCGCCTTCCGGTTCATGTGGGACAACGCGCCGGTCTGGAACGTCGAGGAGCCGGGAGACGGCTATCCGTTCTACTACTGGTACTACGGGACCCGGGCTATGCTCTTCACCGGAGGCGACGAGTGGCGCATCTGGAAGGATTGGATGTGCCGCCTCCTGGTCGACAACCAGAACGCGGACGGGAGCTGGGACGGCGCGCAGCGTGAAGAAGGCATGACCGTCTACACCACGGCCCTGGGAGCGATGATGCTCGAATTCTGCTGCGGCTACCTGCCGGCCTACATGCCGAAACCGCCGGAGGCGCCGGAAGCAACCAGCCTCAGGGTCGTCTTCGAGAAGGCCGAGGCTCCCGGAGCGGCCAAGAACGTCGAGCTCATCCTGGACGCCTCGAATTCCATGTGGGGTCAGATCGCGGGAGAGGCCAAGATCACCATCGCCCGGCGGGTGCTGACGCAGATCATCAACGGCCTGCCCGATTCGCTCAACGTCGGGCTGCGGGTCTACGGCCACAGGCACGCGCTCAACGACCCCCAGGCCTGCGGGGACACGGAGCTCCTCATCCCCATCGGCCCGATCGCCAAGAGCCGGCTCGTCGACACGGTCAACAAGATCCAACTTAAAGGCAAAACCCCGCTCGTCCTGAGCGTCCTCGAGGCCATCAAGGATTTCGATAAGATCCCCAACGGCAGTGTCGTCCTCATCACCGACGGCATCGAAAGCTGCGGCGGCGACATCAAGTCCATCGCCCCGGCGATCAAGAAGTCCGGCCTCGACATCAAGGTCAACATCGTCGGCTTCGATATCCAGGATAACGAGGGGCGGCAACAGCTCGAGTCGATCGCCTCCTCGACCGGCGGGATGTACCTGGACGCGAAGAACGCCGCGGAGCTCTTGTCCGCGGTCGGGCAGACCCTCAAGCTCGAATACGTCGTGCTCGACGGCGCGGGCGCGGAGGTCGGCCGGGGAACGGTCGGCAGCGAAGCGCTCAAGCTGAGCGAAGGAACCTACACCGTTCGCGTCCTGCTCTCGCCCCAGCCGGTCGAGGTCAAAGTAACCGTCAAGTCCGGCGAGCCGCGGGCTTTGACGCTCAGGAAAGACCAAGGCAAGTGGGTCCTCGAATAATCAGAAGGGGTCAAACCTACTTTTTTTCGAAAAAAGTAGGTTTGACCCCTTCTTAGACAGAGGCTGATAGAACGAGCGAGCTAGGCAAGATTCAGGTTTCAAAAACGGCCCCAAATCGATCTTTTTGAGGTCAAAACGGCGCAAGACAATCTCGAAGGGAGAGTGAAGTGATGAGAAAATCAATTCTCTTTGTTGTGGTCCTTCTCGGCCTGTTTTCAGCGGCACTGGCCCAGGTCAGGCAAGAGACCGAGCCGAACGGCCAGTGGATGCAGGCCCAGGAGATCCGCCTCGGCGACACCGTCGAGGGCGGTTTTCAGCAGAATAACGACGACGACTGGTACAAGTTCAACGTGGATCAACCCGGGAGGAATTATGTTCGGATCGACCTCAGCGCCGTTCCCGAGGTCGACACCCGCATGTATCTTTTGGATGCCAACGGACGGACACTCCTCGGCGTGAACGATGCCAAGAAAAACGAGGTCGAATCCATCGCCTTTTTTCCTGTCGAGCCGGGGACTTACTTCGTCCATGTCTTTGGCGCAGGGAAAGCCACCAGTGAGCGATATTCCCTCAGCCTGAAGCTCGATGGCCCCTGGCAGGAAGGCCAGGAATTCGAGCCCAACGACCGCCGGGAGCAAGCCAACGACCTGTCCCTGGGTAAAAGCATAGAGGGTCATTTCCAACGTACTGGGGACAACGATTATTTCCGGCTCCTCGTCGATAAGCCCGAAAAACAAAATATCCAGGTCGACCTCAGCGCCCTTCCTGACTATAACCAGCAATTTGTTATCCAGGACAAAGACGGAAAAGAGCTGTGGAACGCCAAGGGGAGGCCTAAGGGTGAACCGGAATCGGTCGCCTACTTCACTGTCACGGAGGGCGTCTACTATATATGGGTGAGAGGAAGTCAGAAGCAGATCGCGGACAAGTACACCTTGAGCACCCGCATCCTCGGCCCCTGGCGGGAGGATGAGGAAGCCGAGCCCAACGACGAGATGAAATGGGCCAGCGGGCTCAAGCTGGGCACGCCGCTGACCGGACGGACCAACCGCGATAACGATCACGATTATTATGTCTTCAAAGTCCCCGAACCGGGTGCCGAGCTGCTCGTCCTTGAAGTTTCCGGGATCGCCGGTGAAACATTGAATCTCGAGCTCTTCGACCCCGCCGGGAAAAGGCTGGACAGGTCCGTCGAGGCCGAGGCTGGCAAGGATCTGGAGATCCCCCGGATGGAGGTCAAGCCGGGGACCTATTATTTGAGGATCGACCCCCCGGCCAAGAATAAGATGGGCAGTGAATACACGCTCTACGTCGGGAGTCCGCGGAAGCCTCCGGCCTCCTCCGAGGAAGTCCAGAAGGCCTTGGTCAAGGCGCTCGATTGGCTCGTTTCCGGACAGGAAAAGGACGGCTCCTGGTCCGGGCATCGAGAAGCCTACGCCGGCCTCTCTCTCATGGCCTTCATCGGGTCCAAGTGCACGCAGAAGGATTACGCGGCGCCGATCGCGTCGGCCGTCCGTTATCTCAAGTCCACCTGGAAGCCCAGCGCGAAGTATCCCGAAGGGTCGAAGGAGGCGGCGACCATGGGCGGCCGGCTGGGGTCCGCCAACATGTACGAGCAGGCCATCGCCGCGATGGCCCTGATCGAGGCGCTTGTCGACCTGAATGACGACAGCCTCGAGCCCATCATTCAAGATACTCTCAACTTGATCCTTCGCTCGCAGAACACCGAGCATAAGCCGACGATGCTTGGCGGCCCGGTCCAGCCGGATTCCCCTTTCTACGGCGGCTGGAGGTACAACCCGTACAACATCGACAGCGACCTTTCGGTCACCGCTTGGCAGATCCTGACCCTCAAGGCGGCCGTCAACGCGGGCTTCACCGTGCCCGACCATGTCTTCCCCGCGGCGGCCGGGTACGTCCGGTCCCTCCAGGGCAAGGACGACGGCTCTTTCGAATACCAGAAACCGGGGAAAGCGGGCGATTCCTGCTGCCGGGCGGGGATGGGAGTGCTTGCGCTCCAGCTCTGCGGCTTTCCCCAGGACCCGGCGGTGCCGCCCGCGCTTCGGTTCATGAAGGACCACGCGCCGCGTTGGCATATCGAATATCCCGGAGATGGCTACGCGTTCTATTATTGGTACTACGGCACGAGGGCCATGTATGCGTCGGGGGGCGACGACTGGCGCGTCTGGAAGGACTGGATGTGCCGGTTCCTCGTCGACCACCAGAACCCGGACGGGAGCTGGGATGGGCGGAAGAGCGAAAAGACCTTGGATACCTACAGGGTCGCCTTCGGCGCGCTGATGCTCGAGTTCTGCTGCGGCCACGTGCCGATCTACATGTCGCCGGTCAAGCGGACCGTTTCCGGGCCGGGGACGCTCAAGGTCGATTTCGAGAAGGGTTCGGCACAGGCGGCCGGCAAGGCGGTCGAGATCATCATGGACGCGTCGAACTCGATGTGGGGGCAGATCGCCGGGGAGGCCAAGATCACCATCGCCCGGCGGGTGCTGACGCAGATCATCAACGGCCTACCGGACACGATGAACGTCGGGCTGAGGGTTTACGGCCACCGTTACGGCCTCAATGAGCCCCAGGCCTGCACGGATACCGAGCTTCTGGTCCCGATCGGGCCGGTCGACAAGGCCCGGCTGACCGAGATCGTCAAGAAGATCCAGCTCAAGGGCAAGACCCCTCTCGTCCTGAGCGTCCTCGAAGCCATCAAGGATTTTGCGAAGATCCCCGACGGAAGCATCATCCTGGTGACCGACGGCATCGAAAGCTGCGATGGGGACATCAAATCGATCGCGCCGGCCATCAAGAAGGCGGGCCTCGAGCTCGAGGTCAATATCGTCGGCTTTGACATCAAGGAAGCGGGCGCACGCCAGGAGCTGGAGAGCATCGCCGGATCGACCGGCGGGCGCTATTTGGACGCCAAGAACGCCGACGAGCTCCTCTCGGCGCTCGAGCAAACGCTCAAGCTCGAGTATGTCGTGCTTGACGGCGCCGGCAAGGAGGTTGGCAGGGGAGTCGTCGGCGGAGAGGCGATCAAGCTCAGCGCGGGCGCATATACGCTGCGGGTTATGGCGACACCCCAGCCGCTCGAGATCAAGGTCACGATCAAGGCCGGCGGGGCGGCGAGCTACACGCTCAAGAAAACGCAGGGCAAGTGGGTCCTTCAATAATATATGCGGCTGCTCATGCGAAAGTGGCACGTACAGCGTTCGTTCCTCGTGTTTCTATGCTCCTGCGTTTCGCTCCTCACGACCGCGTGCGTCGTCGGCCGCGTGGCCGAGCCGCCGCCGGGCCTGCCGACGTACCAGGATATCGCGGCGCCACTCATCCCGATCGGCGTGGCCGCGGCGGAAGGCGACGGGTTCGTGACCGTGACCTGGAAGGCTGGTGCCGGGGCCACGTCCTACAACATCTACTACGCGACGATGCCCGCCCCTCCCAGGACAAACGGAACGAAAGTGGCCGGCCTCGCCGCCGGTCCTTACAGGGTGCGTCCGCTGAAGAACAAGACGCCCTACCTTTTCGTGGTCACGGCCGTGAACGCCGCGGGCGAGAGCGAGGGCTCCGCCCCGGTAATGGCCGTCCCCCTGGCGACACCCCCTAAGCCGAAGCTCGTCCGCATCCCGGCGGGGCCCTTCCGCATGGGCGACAACCTCGACGATACGCGCTATGCGCTGCCCGTCCATACCGTCGACTTGGACGAATTCTACATCGACAGGTACGAAACGATGTACGCGCTCTGGAAGGAGGTCCACGACTGGGCCCTGGCCCATGGCTACTCCTTCGACAGCGCCGGCCGGAACGGCTCCGCCGACGCGGGAAATTATCTGCCCGTGGTGATGGTCAGCTGGTACGATTCGGTCAAGTGGCTCAACGCCCGTTCGGAAAAGGAGGGCCGGACGCCGGCTTACTATCTCGACAGTTCTCACACGGCCGTCTATCGGACCGGGAGTGTCGATCTGACCGGCGACCGGGTGAAGTGGGACGCCGACGGATACAGACTCCCGACGGAAGCGGAGTGGGAAAAGGCGGCCAGGGGAGGGCTCGAAGGCCGGCGCTACCCTTGGGGCGACGAGCTCGGCGCGGGTCGGGCGAACGACAACATGGGCGGCACCGTGCCCGTCGGCATCTACCGGGCCAACGGCTACGGTCTCTACGATATGGCCGGGAACGTCTTCGAATGGGTCTGGGACTGGGGCTCGGAAAGGCAAGGCTATCATTGGGCCGCGGATGGGGCCAAGAACCCTCGGGGGCCCGATTCGAGCGACACGGCGACGAGGCTCCGGCGCGGCGGGGCATTCCGCTACGGGCCCGAGCATCTCAAATGTTCCGGCCGGATGTTCCGGAAGCCGACCTACACCGCCCCCTACTTCGGATTCCGGTCGGCTGCAAGCAGGCGTTGATCGCGTGGGGCAGCGGCCGGCGGAGAAGTCGAACGCCGGGAGATCACGGCGGTGATCCTTCTTGAGGTCGACCTGGCCTCGGGCGGCGGTTTCACCGCGATCCTCCGGACAAAATAGGCCTTGCGGAGAAGCTTATTCTTTCTGTGCGGTATAGGTCCAACTGATCTTGGTATACTTCAAGGTCACGGACTCCTGGGATCCCGCCGACCCGCCGCCGCTCGAGTTGAGGGACGCTATCGTGACATCGGTCATCTTATAAATAAATACTCCGGGCTTCCCATCGGGACCCGTTCCCGAAGTTTCAAGGACGACTTCGGGGAATGTCTGACCGCCGCCTGACTTACTCCGGAGAAGAGGTGAGGCCTTGTCCACCCGTTTGACGATGACGAGTGAGCCGGGGCCCTTGTTCTGGGACCCGGAACGGGGAACGCCTGCCGCCGGATTCTTGCCCCCCCAGGTGATACTCTGGACATCGCTCCAGTCCTTATGATTCTGGTCGCTTGAATCTCCGCTGATCCCCTGGATCTTCAGGAATCCCTTGGGCTGGCCGAGGGCGGGTTGCATGACGAGAACGATGGCGGCCAGGATAAAAACGAGACTCCCTGATTTTTTTCTCATGTGCGGCCTCCTTCTCAGAACGATCGGTGCTGAACCTTCATCTTTCATAGCACAAAAGCAACGAGCGGGTCAACAGGATCCGGAACATGGCGCGGACGCCAGTTGCCCTTTTTGTCTTGACGAAAAGGCCGGGCTTGGCACATATTGGGCGGGATGGAATCCCGCCATAAGAAAAAGCTCCTGTTCATAGCCCTGCTTGCTTTGGTTACGGCCATGGTTCTTCCGGATTGGGGATGCCGGGGCGGGGGAGATGGTGGCGGATCGGTCAAGATCAGCCACGCCGGTCCCGACTACACGGTAGCTTTGGGCGGGGAGAAGATCCTGCGCTTTTCCGTCCCCGAATTGGCCGGATCCGGCCTGCCATGTGTCGAGGTCGGTGAGACCGAGGACGGTTGGAGGCGCGTCCGCATGACCTGGGACGTTGCCGAGGCGATCGTCCAGGACGAGCTCACCGTCCGCTTCGACCTCGAATTCGAGCCTGACTTCTGGTGGGCGCCGCACCTCGCACCGGAAGAGGGCTATGTCGTCGGCCAGCACGTCTTCCGTTCGCCCGCGATCATCGCCGCGCGTGGTCCGCTGACGGTCGTCGTCGTGCCGGACTTGGACATCGTCGGCCAGAGGCCGGATAATCCCTGGTTCATGGATTACGATGCGCCGCAACGGAAGATGTGGCTGGGGATGGTCAAGACGGAGATCCCCGAACATGTCCTTTTCAAGAAGGCGCCGGGGATGACCTTCGCGCCGGGCAAGGTCGAGCTGGGCTTTTACGTCGCCGCTTATAACGACCGGGCCACCGTCAGAGATCCCTGGTCGAAGGTCGCCGGATTTTTGTGGAAGCGCTGGGGACGACCGCTTTACGAAAAAGGCGAGCCCATCGCGGGGGACCTCATGTCGTACGTCCGGCGCACCTACGACTGGGCCTTCGGGGGCTGGGGGAAATTCGTCTGGCAGGAGTTCGATCTCGGCGGCCGGCGTGTCGGCGCGCCTCAGTTCATCGTCAATATCTCGCAGTCGCCGAATTACCCCGGGCCGTGGTATCAGCGCGAGTTCCTGTCGATCTGGAACCAGGCCTGGTTTTCGTCGCTGCGGAGCGCTTCGGGGCTCTATCGCTATGCCCGGTCCGTGAACGACGAGGCGCTCCTGCGCAAGGCCCGCCTGACCAAGGAGCTGGCTCTGGCCGCGCCGATTAAGGACGGGCTCTTTCCCGCCGTGATCGGCACGGAGAACGCAATCGTCGAAATCGACGGCAAGAAACTCCGCCGGCCGCGCGGCTGGGAAGAGGCCCGCTGGTCGAATTCCGATCGATGCCCCCGTGAGTATGGCATCACGCCGGATTGGGTCCACGTGCTCGACATGAGCTGGACGGCGCTCCTGATGTTGCGCTGGCACGATGAGCTCGAGAAGGACGCGCGGCTCGTCGATTACGCCCGGGCCTACGGCGAGCGCCTGATCACGCTCCAGGACGCAGCCGGTTTTTTCCCAGGCTGGCTCCACCCGGAGACGCATGCGCCCGGCCCGGTGATGAACCAGACGCCCGAGACGAGCCTGAGCGTGACGTTTCTCTTGAAACTGGCCGAAGTGACAGGGGAGGCGAAATTCCGGGAGGCGGCCATCCGGGCGATGGACGCCGTCCTTGTGGAGATCGTGCCGCAGGGCAACTGGCTCGATTTCGAGACCTACTGGTCGTGCTGCGGCTGGGGCCGAGAGAAGTACTTGGGCCGGAAGATCGAGCGCAACGCCATGCACAAGCAGAACACGCTCTCCATGTTCTGGACGGCGGAGGCGCTCCTCGCGGCCTACAGGGCGACCGGCCGCGCGTCCTATCTCGAATGGGGGCGCCGGACGCTCGACGAGCTGTCGATGGCCCAGCAGGTCTGGCAGCCGCCCTTCATCTACGTTCCGGCGCTCGGCGGGTTCGGCGTCATGAACTCCGACGGCGAATGGAATGATTCGCGCGAAACATTGTTCGCGGAGCTTTTCCTCGAATACGGCAAGGAGACGGGCGAGCCGGCGTATCGCGAGCGGGGAGTGGCCGCGCTCAAAGCGGGCTTCGTCATGATGTACTGTCCGGAGAATCCGGCGGTCAAGGCGATGTGGGAGAAAGTCTATCCGTGGTTCGGGCCCGAGGACTACGGCTTCACCATGGAGAACTACGGCCACGGCGGCCGGACGAGCCCCGAGGGCGAGGGCATGGGCGTCTTCACGATCTACGACTGGGGCAACGGCGCCGCGGCCGAGGCGGCCATGCGCATCTTCGACCACTACCCCAAGGTTGCCTTGGCTGAAATAAAACAATGATCGGCTTTCTGGCAAAAAAATAGGAGATTTATCTTTGAGTTGTTCGAAGGGCTCGCGCCCCGCTCCCGGCGGTAGTCAGGGGACATGTACCTCCGGTACGTGTCCCTGTTCATGAATAAGGAGAACAATGATGAGGAAATACGGCGCTGATCAGGGGAAGGCTGGGAATAGGGGACATGTACCTCCGGTACGTGTTCCCACTCTTGTCCCCGTGCTAGCGGCTCTGACGCTCGTCGCCGTCGTCGCTCTCGGCAGGTGCACGAAGTCGCAGTCTCCGTCGACGCCCGCGGCATCAGCCCCGCCTGCCGCCATTTCTTCAAGTTCTTCTCCCGCCTCGGCGCAAGCGGCCCCCGCCCTAGCCCCGGTCCTGTCCGCCGAAGCCGCCGCCTGGGTCGATAAGACGCTGGCCGGCCTATCGCTCGAGAAAAAGATCGGCCAGATCGTCTGTTCGGACGTCACCGGCGGCTACATCGCCGCGGACGACCCGCGCCTCGCCGCCTGGCTCGCTCTCGCCCGCGACAACGGCCTGGGCATGTTCGTCCTCTATGGCGGGACGCCGCTCGACGTCGCCCGTCTCCTCAACCGCCTGCAGAAAGCGGCCGAGATACCGCTCCTCATATCCGCCGATTTCGAAGGCGGCCCGGGCCAGCAGGTGACAGGGGCCAGCGAATATCCGGCCAACATGGCCTTCGCCGCCGCCCGCTCCGAGGATCTCATGTACCGGGCGGCCGCGGCCGCCGCCGTCGAGGGCCGGGCCATGGGCATCCACTTGACCTACACGCCCGTCGTCGATATCGCCTGGCGCCCCGATAACCCGGCCGAGAGCGTCCGCTCCTTCGGCGGCAACCTGCCCCTGCTCGGGCGGATGGTCCGGTCCTACGTCCGCGGCTATCACGACAACGGCATGCTGACCTCGGCCAAGCACTTCCCCGGCCGCGGCGATGTCGAGACGATGCCCGCCGATCCCGTCTGGGCCTGGATCAACAAACCGGCCAAGGACGTCGAATCTCAGGAGTTCCGGGCCTTCAAGTACGCGATCGACGCCGGCGTCGATTTCGTCATGACCGAGCACATCGCCGTCCCCTCCGTCACCGGCGGCTCCGAGCTTCCGGCGAGCGTCGAAAAAAAGCTGGTCACCGACTGGCTCAAAGGCAAGCTCGGCTTCAAGGGCGTCGTGACCTCTGACGACCTCTGGTACGACCATGTCATCAACCGCTTCGGCGCCGAGGACGTGGCCGTCAAAGCGTTCGAAGCCGGCCACGACGTTATCCTCAAGCCGAAGAACCCGACCGCGGCGATCGCCGCCCTCGCCGCCGCGGTCCGTTCGGGCCGCATCCCGGAAAGCCGGGTCGATGAGGCCGCCCGCAAGATCCTGACCCTCAAAGCCCGGCTCGGCCTCCACGAGAACCGCTTCGTTGACGAGGCCCGGGTCGGGGAGTCGGTCGGCACGGCGTCCCATCAGGCCATCGTCCAGGAGGTCGCCGACAAGTCGCTGACCCTCCTCAAGAACGACAGGGTCCTGCCGCTCGAACTCTCTCCGGGAAGCCCCGCGCCCAAGCTCGTCAACGTCAACGTCCAGAAGGTGGATGGCGACCCCATGCCGGCCGGCCTTTCGGCGAAACTCGCCGCCGCCTTCCCCGGGACGCCGAGCTTCACGCTGCGGCCCGACATGGACCCCGCCTACTACGTTACCGCCATGAAAGCGGTCGCCGGCGCCGACCTCGTCGTCCTGTCGCTCTTCGTCCCCAGGAACAGGATGGGCGACGCGGCGCCCTTCCGCGACGCCGACCTGGCCTTCCTCCTGAGAGTCATCTCCGCGAAACCCAACGCCGTCGTGGCCGTCTCCTACGGCAATCCGCAGCTCATCCGCAAAATCCCGATGGTCCCGGCCTTTTTGGTGGGCTACGGCGAGCGAGGTTGGTTCGGGAATCAGGCCGTCTATTTCGACTCGTTCATCAAGGTCCTCAAGGGCGAGCTCAAGCCCTCCGGCCGGCTTCCGGTCGCGGTCAGCAAGGATTACCCGATCGGCAGCGGCCGCTGAATCGCGCGGGATCAGGCCTTTTTGAGGATCTTTTTGACCAGCTTCTGCACGGCTTCGCGCAGGGCCTTGACGTTCGGAGAATTCGAATTCTCCGAGCCCGAGCTGTAGTCGCCCCAATTCGTGGACAGGTCGGCGCCGACCCTATTGTCGGTTTTGCTGCCGCTTACCTCGAAGCTCTCGATCAGGCTCCCGTCGGCGACCGAGAGCAGGTCGCCCTGGATCGTGATCGTGGCCTTGACCTTGCGCAAGGAGGTGCCGACCGAGCCCTTGCTGAACGAGATCCCGCCGATCCTCGAATCGCTTGACTCGGCCTCGGCTTCGAGGATGGTCCCGATCAGGACGAGATCGACCTCGTTGTCGCGCCCCAACGCGATGGCCTTTTCGACGTCGAGAAGGCCCGGCGTTTCTCCCTCCTCTCCCTCCTCGGGCGCGTAGGTGATGAACTTGGGCATGAGCTTTTTGGACTTGAGCAGCTCCGAGCGGATGAACATGGCCACCTGCCGCCCGAGCTCGGGCCCCACGCCGGCGGCGTCGTCGAAGGGCAGGATCCCTATCTTTTTCGTCTGTGCCGAAAGAGGCACGGCAAGCAGCAAAACACACAACCAAATCCAGGCACGTTTCATGGCCCCTCCTTGTCGGACAGCCTTGGCGTCATGGCCAGCACCTCTTTATGTACCACAAATATTTTTCGTTGGCAACGCCGCCCGCCTTCGTGTCACCGGACCTCCGGCCACATCCGGACCATGACGACGCCGTGGCGGGCGACGTAAGCCGTGAAGGCGTCTTTGTGGACGCCGAGGTCTTTCTGACGCCAGAGATCGCGGACTTTTTGCCCGCCCTGGATGCCGATATCGGCCCATAGGGCGGTGACCTCGGCCAGGCCTTCGCCCCGGTTGAAGAGCCCGACGGCCTTGGATCCGTCCTCCATGTCTTTCGCCCAGACCTCGATGTCGCCGCTTTTCGCGACGCGCTTTCCCGGCTTTCCGAGCGGGTCCTGGTCGACGTCGATGACCTCGTCGTTAGTCAGGATGTTAAGCGTGAAGTCGTCGAGGCGGGTGATGTCGCCGCTGAAGATAAGCGGCGCCGAGATCAGCGACCAGAGCGAGAAGTGCGTGTACTGCTCGTTCGGCGTGAGCGGCGACGCGGCCGTGCCGCCCTTCCAGTCGCTCAGATAGCCGATGAGCAGGTAGTCGGGGTCGTTCCAGCCGCCCGGTCCGCCGTAGCGGTGGAGCTCGTTCTTGGAGTAGACGTCGAAACCGTCGCGGAAGAGCGCGGCCGGGATGCCCTCGAACGAGCCGCCCAGGTCGCCGGCGGTCCGCCAGCTGTTGCCCCCGACCGAGGCGCCCCACTCCCAGACGTTGCCCATGCCGTACTGGCAGAGGTTGAGGACAATGTCGCGCGGCTCTTCGGCCAGGATGGCGCTGACGAGCCGGTAAGGCTTCTGCAGTTCCTCGACGCTCTGGTCCTTGGCGACGCCGTTGTAGGAGCACCAGTCGTACTTCAGGAAGTCATAGCCCCACTCGACGAAACGGCGGACGTCAAGCGCCTCGTGCTGCCAGGCCGCGACATGCCCCGCGCAGGTGAAGGGCCCAGGAGAGGTGTAGATCCCGGCCTGACGCCGAAGACACGGGCGCCGTTGATGCGCGGCTCGGGGCCGGGCATGGGCGTGAGGATGATCTTCTCCTCGGCGGTAAGGGGGGCCGTCAGAAGCGGCCCGAAAGCCGCGAGCGCGACGGCGCCCATGGCCAGGGTCAAGGTAAACAAGCGGGGTATTCGTTTCATGTGATGATGCTCCTTCGAGTCGTCAAATCCGTCGCGGATATTATTGCCCGCCGCGCCGGATAAGTAAAACGAAATTCGGAAATTGGTATTGTGTCCCCGAATTTGTTAACCTATCCTTCCGTCTATGGATAGGAGTCAAATCGATGAATAGAACCCGTCGTCTCACCCGGCTGTTCCTGCCGCTTCTATGCGTCGTCGCTATCGTCGCCGCGGCCCCTCAGACGCAGGTCAAGAACCCCTACGCCCCGGACACGCCCGAGCCGGGTTCGGTCGAAGCGATCGCGAAATTCACGACCGAGGCCCGCTTCGGCAATCCCTGGGTGGCCTACGTGCCGGCGTCGGATACGGTCGTCTCGCCGACCAAGTACCTCGGCCACATCGTCGGGGCCGCGGGAGAGCTTTCGTCGACGGCCAAGATCTACGGCTACTTCCGCAAGCTCGCCGAAACTTCCCCTCGCGTCCGCGTCGAAACGATCGGCAAAAGCGAAGAGGGAAGGGACATCCTCCTCGTCGCCGTCTCCGACGAGGACGGCATCCGCGACCTCGCCAAACACAAAGCGGCGACGGCCGCCCTGGCCGATCCACGCAAGACGACTCCGGAGGCCGCCGAGGCGCTCATCGCATCGTCCCGGCCGATCTATTACTTCAACGCCGGACTGCACTCGACCGAACTCGGGAGCCCGGAGATGGTCATGGAGATGGCCTACCGTCTGGCCGTCTCCGACCAGCCCATGATCCGCAAGATCCGGAGCGAGGTCGTCATCCTCATCAACCCCGTCAGCGAGCCCGACGGCCGCGACAAGCAGGTGGACTGGTTCTACCGCTACCTCAAGGGCAAAACGGATTTCGATAACCTGCCGCCGGTTTCGCCGCCCTACTGGGGCTTTTACGTCTTCCACGACAACAACCGCGATTCGCACCAGGAGGCGCTCCAGCTGTCCAAGGCCGTCAGCCGGATGTTTTTCGATTACCATCCGACGGTCGTCCACGACCTGCACGAGTCGATCCCGCTCCTCCAGACCTGGAACGGCACCGGGCCGTTCAACACCAACCTCGATCCCATTCTCCTCAACGAGTGGTTCGCCATGTCGCTCGCCGAGGTCGGCGCCCTGACGTCGGCCGGCATGCCCGGCGTCTGGACGTGGGGCTTCAGCGACGGCTGGGAACATGTTTTCCTCGATTCGATCGGCGTCAACCACAACAGCATCGGCCGCGGCTACGAGACCTACGGCAACGGCACCGCCGAAACCGTCGCGCGCGTCATCCGGCCGAAGGAAGAGCGCTATGCCGGGCGACCGGTCACGAGCCAGGAATGGTACCGGCCCATGCCGCCGCCGCCCAAGTTCCTCTGGTCGCTCCGCAACAACACGAACTACATGGAGAGCGGCTGCCTGGCCGCCCTCGATTACACGGCCAAGAACGCCAAGGAGATGCTCCGCGACTTCTATCGCAAGGGCTACAACGCCTGGCAGAAGGGTGTCAAGGGCGGTCCCTATGCCTTTGCCATCCCCGCCGACCAGGGCGACCGGCGCCGCGTCGCCGACATGGTCGAGCTCTTGCTCGCGCACGGCATCGAAGTCTCGCGGGCGGCCGCGCCGTTCAAAGTGACGGATGGGGAGTTCCCGGCCGGGACGTACGTCGTCCGGCTCGACCAGCCCTACCGGGGCTATGCCGTCGACCTGCTCTCGCCCCAGGCCTTCCCGCCCGACGCCCCCTACGAGCCCTACGATGACGTGTCCTGGTCGCTGCCCGTCCACTACGGGCTCGAGGCCAAGCGCATCGACGACGCCAAGATCGCGGAGGCGCAGCTCTCGCCGCTCCAGCCCGGGTTCGATGTCCCGGGCGGCGCGGTCGACGCTTCGTCCGGGCCCGTCTTCCTGCTCAAGGACACGGGCCAGGAGGGCCTGCTCGCCCTCCGCAGCCGCCTGGCCGCGTTCCGCGTCGAGATCGCCGAGAAGCCGTTCAAGTCCGGCGACAAGGATTATCCCCCGGGGTCCTGGATCCTGGCGGACCAGAAGGGGCTCGGCGACGCGGTCCAAAAGGCCTCGGCCGAGCTGGCCCTCGATTTCGCAAGCGTCGCGGCCGTCCCCGACGTCGCGCGCCACGAGTCGAAGCTGCCGCGCCTGGCCGTCTGGCACACGTGGGCCGACACGGAGGCGGTCGGCTGGGTCCGTTTCGTCCTCGACCGGGAAAAAGTCCCGTACGGCTATATCCGCGACGAGGACATCCGGGCGGGGCGCCTCAAAGACCGGTACGACGTCATCATCTTCGGCCACAACTATCTCGACCTGCAGGATCAGATCCTGGGGATCGACAAGAAGTACGGCCCGATGGCCTACACCAAGACCAAAGAGACGCCCAACCTCGGCGTCCCCGATGCGTCCGCCGACATCACCGGCGGCATCGGCTGGGCCGGCATGGCCCGGCTCGAGGAGTATCTGAACGCCGGCGGTGTGCTCGTGACGCTCGGCAACGGATCGGCCATCGCCCTCCAGGGCGGCCTCGTCCGGGACGTCTACCGGAGGAGCGGGGCCGTGATTACCCCGGGCTCGGAGCTCAAGGCCAAGTTCACCCGGCCCGACCATCCGATCGCTTACGGCATGACGGAAACGACGTCGGTCTTCCGGTCGATGCTGCCCGTCTACGACATCGCCCGATCGGAGCGGGGAGGGGTCGTCCTGCAGTGGGGCACCAAGCTCAGGGCCGAGGACCGGGAGGAAGAGAAGCCGGACGCAGGGTTGACGAAAGAAGCGAAAGAAGCCAAAGAATTGGCGAAGAAGAACGAGGTCAAGATGCTCGTCAGCGGAGCCATCAAGGGCGAGGACGAGCTCGAGGGGCGTCCGGCCATCCTCGACGTGCCGGCCGGCAAGGGCCGGGTCGTCGCTTTTCTCTTCAACCCGATCCACCGGGACCTCAACCGCTCGGACCATCGGTTCCTGTGGAACGCGATCCTCAACTGGAACGCCTTCCCCCCGGCGGGGAAATAGGATCAAGAGGGGGTCAAACCTACCTTTTGCTGCAAAAGGTAGGTTTGACCCCCTCTGACCGGCGAAGTAGCCGGAACAAATTTAGGAGGTACGACCAATCATGATCAGACATGCCGCGATCATCTTCATCATCGGAATTTCGCTCCTGCCGGCGACGGCCTGTAAGAAAGATGCGGCGGAAGCGCCTGCAGCTGTATCCGTTGCGGCCGGCGCGACGGACAACCCGTTCTTCAAACCCTATGGGACGTCCTTCAACGTCCCGCCGTTCGACCTCATCAAGACCGAGCATTTCCTGCCGGCCATCGAAGAGGGCATCCGCCGCGAACAGGCCGAAGTCGACGCCATCGTCAACGATCCCGCGGCGCCGACGTTCGAGAACACCATCGCCGCCCTCGACCATACCGGGATCTTCCTCTCCGAGGTGAACGCGGTCTTCAGCTCCCTCCAGAGCTCGAATACCAACAAGGACCTCCAGGCCCTGGCCCGCCAGACGGCGCCCATGCTGGCGGCCCATGGGGATAATATCGGGCTCAACGAGAAGCTTTTCGGGCGGATCAAGGAGGTCTACGATAAGCGGGCGACGCTCGATCTCGACCGCGAGGGACTTTTCCTCCTGGAGAACACCTACCGCGATTTCGTCCGCGGCGGCGCCCTGCTCGGCGAGAACGAAAAAGCCCGCATGCGGGAGCTCAACCAGGAACTTTCGCTCCAGACGGTGAAGTTCGGCGAGAACGTCCTGGCCGAGACTAACGCGTTCAAGCTCGTCATCGATGACAAGGCCGACTTGGCCGGGCTGCCCGCCTCCGTCGTGGATATGGCTGCCGAAACGGCCAAGCAATCCGGGCTCGAAGGGAAATGGGTCTTCACCATCCAGGTCCCGAGCATGACGCCGTTCCTCACATATTCGGAAGAACGCGACCTGCGCGAGAAGCTCCACCGGGCCTATTTCATGAAGGGCGACAACGACAACGAATTCGACAACAAGGAGATCGCCAAGAAGATCGCGGACCTGCGCCGCCGGCGGGCCGAGATCCTGGGCTACGCCAACCACGCCGCCTTCGTCCTGGAGAACAACATGGCCAAGACCCCCGAGCGGGTCAACGCCTTCCTGAAACAGCTCTGGGACCCGACCCTGGTCAAGTCCCGCGAAGAAGCGGCCGCGCTCCAGTCCCTGATCGCCCGCCAGGGCGGGAAATTCAAGCTGGCCTCGTGGGATTGGTGGCTATTTACCGAGAAGCTGCGCCAGGAAAAATACGCCCTTGACGATTCCGCCCTGCGGCCCTACTTCAAGCTCGACAACGTCCGCGACGGCATCTTCGCCCTGTGCGGCAAGCTCTACGGCCTGAAATTCGTGGAGAAGCCCGACCTGCCCCGCTATCACCCCGAGGTCCAGGTTTACGAGGTCCAGGAGGCCGACGGCCGGCACCTCGGCATCCTCTACATGGACTTCCATCCCCGGCCGAGCAAGCGCAGCGGCGCCTGGTCGGGCGGGTTCCGGCGCGTCTCCTACGAGAAGGGCCAGCGCGTGCCGCCCATATCCACGATCACCTGCAATTTCACCCGGCCCACGGCCGACGCGCCCTCTCTCCTCTCGACCGACGAGGTCTCGACCTTCTTCCACGAGTTCGGCCACTCGCTCCAGACACTCTTTTCGGAGGGCCGCTACCGCGGCCGCACCGTGGCCCGGGATTCGGTCGAGCTGCCGTCCCAGATCATGGAGCACTGGGCCTTCGAGCCCGAGCTCCTGGCCGTCTATGCCAAGCACTACCAGACCGGCGAGACGATCCCCCTGGCCCTCGTCGAGAAGCTCGAAAAGAGCAGTCTCTTCAACCAGGGCTTCATCACCGCGGAATATCTGGCCGCCTCGATCCTCGACATGGCCTGGCACACGCTGCCGAACCCGGCCGAGGTCGACGCGCGTCAGTTCGAGAACAAGGTCATGGGCGAGATCGGGCTCATCCCGGAGATCGTGCCCCGCTACCGCACCACTTATTTCAGCCACATCTTCAGCGGGGGCTATTCCGCCGGGTACTACGCCTATATCTGGTCGGAGGTCCTCGACTGCGACGCCTACGAGGCGTTCAAGGAAAAGGGCATCTTCGACAAGGCCACGGCCGAGTCGTTCCGCAAGAACGTCCTGGAGCCGTTCGGGACCGAGGACCCCATGACCCAGTACGTGCGCTTCCGCGGCGCCGAACCCAAGATCGACGGGCTCCTCCGCAAGCGCGGCCTGGTGATCAAGAAGTAAGTCAAGAGGGGGTCAAACCTACCTTTTGCTGCAAAAGGTAGGTTTGACCCCTTCTGGGTGTGCCCTATTTTCCCGAGCCGCCGATCTTGACGTGGGCCACGGAGACGGTCGGCGAGCCGACGCTCTGGAACCAGGTCAGGTCGTTGCCGACCTTGTCCACGGCCTTCATCAGCTCGAACAGGTTGCCGCCGATCGTGACGCCCCGCACGGCGTAGGTCTTTTTTCCCTTCTCGATCATGAACCCGGCCGACGGGATGGAGAAGTCGCCCGACGCCGCGTCGATGGCCGCGAATAACCCCAGCACGACCGTCAGGTAGAAACCGCGGTCGATCCCGGCGAAGATCGCCTCCGGCGCCGCGTCGCCCGGCTTGAGGTAGAGGTTGGTCGTGCCGACCCCCCCGGCCGAGCTGTAGCCGCCGCGCGACCGGTTCCCCGTCGACTTGGCCTTGCCCTTGCGGGCCGCGTAGCTGTCGTAGAGGTAGGTCTTGAGGACGCCGTCGACGATGAGCGGCGTCGTCTGCGTGGCCACGCCTTCGCCGTCGATGGGCGCCGTGCTGAAGCCGCCTTTGAGCCGGCCGTCGTCGATGAGCGAGAAGCCCGTCGACGCGACCTCCGTCCCGACCTTCCCGGCGAAAAGCGAGCGGCCTTTCTGGACCGAGTCGGCCGAGAGCATGTCGGCGATGAACGACCACAGCTGGGTCCCGATCTCGGGCGATATGACCAGGGGCATCTCGGCCGACGGGATGGCCTTGGCCCCGAGCATGGACACGGCGTTCTCGGCCGCTTTCTTCCCGATCTCTTCCGGATCGAAATCGGCCCAGTTCACGACGCCTTTCGTGAACGAGCCCGACTCGCGCGACTCGCCCTCGGCGGCCGTGAGCTCCAGCCCGGCGCCCAACCCCGACTGCCCGAACCAGCCGCTGACCCCGTTCGAATTGACCAGGTAAACGTAAGACGTTCCGTCCTGATAGACGGCCATCATCGAGCCGGCGATCTTGGGGCTGTAATCCAAGCCCGCCGCCTCCATCCGCAGGGCCGTCTGGATCTTCTCCTGGACCGGCACTTCGGCGACCTGGGGGTCGTAGCTCCCGAGGTCTTCGTAGCCGGCCACGCCCGACGTCGGGGTGCCGTCCTCTTTCCCCGGGATGACGTTGAACTCGTCGACCGTGTGGTAGACGACCTTCTTGACGAGGCCGTCGACCATGCCGCCGACGGCTTCCTTCGACAGGTCGTTGGTCGATCCGAAGGCCATCTTGCCGTCCCGCAGCACCCTGACGCCGATCCCGGCCTCGTTGACCGCGCTCATCTGCTCGACGGCGCGGGCGTTGACGGTCACCTGGATCGATTCCGTGTCGTTGACATAGGCCTCGGCCTCGACACCCGCTCCCGCCTTTTTCGCCCTCTCGACGGCGTACTGCGCGATGTCCAGATATTCTTTCTTGAAGTTCATCACTTGCCTCCCTCGATGTCGGTCCAGGCCTCACCCTTGCCGCCGACGAGTATGCTGCGCACCCGGATCGTCGGCATGCCGAACCCGACCGGCGCCGATTGCATCTTGCCGCACCGTCCCGCGCTCGGGAAAAGCTTCAAGTCGTCGCCGACCATGTCGATCGACTTCATGGCCTCGACGCCCATGCCCGAGATGGTCGCCCCCTTGATCGGCCGCGTGATCTTACCGTTCTCGATGAGGTAGCCCTCACCGACGCCCATCATGAAGTTCCCGGTGATGACGTCGACTTGGCCGCCCCCGCCGACGTCGGCGATATAGATGCCGCGCTTCGTGGCGGCGACGATGTCGGCCGCCGGGACAGGTCCCTTATCGATGAAGGTGTTCCGCATCCGCGGGATGGGCGGATAGCGGAAGGACTGCCGCCGCCCGCTCCCCGTCGACCGCATCTTCAGCTTCTCGCCGTAGATGATGTCGCAGAGATAGTTGCGCTGGATGCCGTCCTCGATGAGGACGGTTCTTTCCGACGGCGTCGCTTCGTCGTCGAACGCGTAAGACCCCGGGAACGACGCGATCGTCCCGTCGTCGATGAGAGTGACGCCCTTCGCGGCCGTCTGCTTCCCGATCTGGTCCTTGTAGTTCGAACCCTTGAAGACGAGGTCGGCCTCCATGCCGTGGCCGCACGACTCGTGGAAGAGGACGCCGTTGACGCCCGGCCCGAGGACGACGGGGAAGACGCCGCGCGGCGAATCCACGGCCTCGAGGAGTTTCACGGCCTTGGCCGCGGCGCCGTCGACGACCTTCTCGAAGGCGTTCTCGCCGGTGAAGAAATCGCGCCCGGCGTAGGCGCCGCGCTGGTCCATGGCCGCTTGCAGCTGGCCGTCGGCGCCTTTGACGTAGGTCTGGGCCATGAATTCGGTCAGGCCCAGGGTCTGCTTGACGATCTTGCCCGATGATGTGGCGATATTGACCTGGCGGATGATCTCGCGCAGGAGCTGGAGCGCCTGGACGATGCGCGGGTCGGCCGCCCAGGCCCGGTCCGAGAGAGCCTTGAAGAGCGCGATCTTCCGGTCGATGGCCAGCTCCGAAGGCATGGGCGTGATCGGGAAAGAGAGCCCGGAGGTGAGCGGGGAGAGGGTGATGACGGACGGGGCGCTGGCCGAGGTGGGGGCCGCGGCCGCGTCGGCGACGTAACGCGCCGTCTCGTAGACGCGCTCCGGCTCGAAGCTGCCGGTATAGGCGTAGAACGTGCGTCCCTTCTTGACCGCGCGGATGCCGACGCCTTTTTCGATGGTCGTCGTCGTGTTGATCTTGTGGTCGTCGCTCATGACCGAATCGAAGGCCGCCCTCTCGACGTAGACGTCGCCGAAATCGGCGCCCTTGCCCATGAGGTGGGAGACGGCCTTGGCCAGGACGTCCTCGGGGAGAATGAAGTCCGAAGCACCGGACGCTCCGCCCGGACCGGACTTACAGCCCGTCGAGCTCAGGAGCATCTCCATGAGCGCCCCGGAAAAGGCGACCGAAGATAGGCCCGCGGCGCTTTTGCCGATGAACGAGCGCCGGGACATGCTTTTCTTTTTGGACATGCGCGACCTCCTTATAAACTCAAGGGAATTAATTAGCACGGACGCCGGCCCCAGGTCAACAAGAAGGGGTCAAACCTACCTTTTGCTGCAAAAGGTAGGTTTGACCCCCTCCTGTTGATCCCCTCTTGGTCACGCGGGCGCGAGAATCCCGAGCCGTTCCCGGCGTCTTTATTTGAGAACTCAACGAGCCTCCCGAAAAGGCTTGACGGAGGACCAAGGCATGGTTATACTCAATAGAGAAGCGTTCAACCATAATGAAAGAGGTTCAACCATGCCCACGGTCTTGACGTCGGCAAAAGGACAGGTCGTCATCCCCAAGAAAGAGCGGGACAGGCTGGGCATCAAGCCCGGGACCCGCGTCGTCGTCACGGCCGTCGACGACCATATCGAGATCCGGCCCATGCCCGAAAAGCCCGTCGAGCACTTCCATGGCTTCTTTAAACGCGGGCCTTCGCTGACCAAGGCTCTAATTGAAGCGCGCCGGAAGGAGCGTTCACTTGAAGAAAAAAAGTGTTCTTGACGCCTACGCGCTCCTTGCTTACCTCAAGAAAGAGAACGGGCACGCCCGGGTCTTGGAACTCCTGAAATCGGAAGATACGGACCTTGTCGTCAATTCTGTGAATTTAGGCGAGGTGTTCTATATCGTTGCCCGGGAACGCGGCATCCGGGCGGCCGATTATTTCCTGACCGTCATCTTTCCGGGGCTGCCAGTCAGCGTGCTCGAAAATTCCCTCGAGGATGTCATCGACGCCGCCCGCCTCAAGGCGATCCACTCCTTGTCCTACGCGGACTGCTTCGCGGCCGCAACAGCCATCCGGGAGCGGGCGCCGCTCGTGACCGGGGATCCGGAATTCAAGAAACTCGGCCAGGCCGTAGCTCTCGACTGGATCGGCTGAGGCGAACAATACAGCGCTAGCTATTTTATGTAATGAGGGCGGCCCTAGATCCCGAGCCAGTTCTCGACCTTGAGCCTCGGGATCCCCGCGAAATGCCGGACGTTTCCCGTGATGACGGTCAGGCGATTCCTTAGGGCGATCGCGGCGATCTGCAGGTCGGGCTCGAACCGGGGTCGGCCATTTCGCTCGAGCTCAGATTTGAGGCGGGCGTAGGTTTGCGCGCTCTCCTCGTCGAAGGGCAGGATCGTGAGTCGCGGGAAGACCAGGCCCTCGAAGAACTCGAGAAGCCGCCTCCGATCGTTTTCTTGATCTTTCATCCTGAAGATCCCGTAATAGATCTCGGCGACGTTGACGGCGCTGGTGAATTGAGCGGCCAACGGCGTCCCAGCCAATTTGGTCATCAGGATCTCGGGCCGCCGCTTCTTGGCGAGTTGGCTGAGGACGTCCGAGTCGAAGAGGTACATCAGAGGACAGGCTTTCGGGCTCGGGATCTTGTCCGGGCAGCGTAGATCTCTTTGATCATGGCGTCGATTTCCGCATCCAATTCCTCACTCGGGGGGGCGACGGAGGCCAATCCGCCGGACGCATCGCTCTCGAGTCGTTCCCATTCCTCATAGGGGATGAGGGCCGCGACCGGAATTCCCCGCTTGGTGATCACGATATGTTCCTTCAGATGGATAAGACGGTCGACGAGGCCCGAAAATCTCGCTTTCGCCTTGGTCAGAGGGATGGTTCTCATGTTCATGGCCTCCTCGGATTTGGTCCTTCAGACTAATATGGTCAAAATGACCAGTATTGTCAAGAGGCCGGAAAATATGGCGACCCGTTCAGGATATTTTTTCCACAGATAAACCTTATTAGTTCACTTTTCGTCTACAAATAGTGAGAGGCGAGAAATGAAGCTCCTGTCACGCAAAGAGGAACTGATCCTGCTGGCCATCTGGAAGCTCCAGGACGGCGAGGGGGCCTACGGCGTCACGATCAGGGAGTATATCGAGCGTATGACCGGGATCGCCTGGCTCTTTGGGGCCGTCTACAGCCCCCTGGCCCGCCTGGTCGAGAACGGCCTGGTCGATTCCTGCGAGAGCGAGCCGCTCCAGGAGCGCGGCGGCCGCCGGAAGATCCTCTATCGCCTGACAGAGGACGGGAGAACGGCCCTGCGTACGATGAAGGAAATGAACGCCGCCCTCTGGGACGACGTCCCGTCGCTCATCGAGGACCGTAGGCCATGAAGACCCGCCGCAACCCCGAAGCCCGTGCCGACACTGGCTCCGGCCGACGCCCGCCCCGGATCCTCGCTTATTTCCTTGCGAAGCTCCTGAGCGGGACCGTCCGCAACGGCGCGATGGACGACTTTGAGGATAAATTCGAATGGCTGGCGAGGGAGCGGAACCGGGGCGCGGCCCTCGTCTGGTACACCGCCCAGATCGTCTATCTCGCCCCGGTCGCCTTGAAAGATTCCTTCTATTGGAGTGTGACCATGATCCAAAACTACGCCATCGTCGCCGCGCGGAACTTCCGCAAGCATAAGGCCTACTCCCTGATCAACGTGGCCGGCCTGGCCATCGGTATCGCCGTATCCCTATTCATCTTCCTCTGGATCAGGGACGAGTTGAGCTTCGACCGTTTTCACGCCGGCGCCCGCGACATCTACCGTCTGACCGAGGACCAAAAGGGCGCCGACGGGACGGTCTTTCCCGTCGCCGTCACCCCCGAACTTCTGGGCGCCGGCCTCAAGGCCGATTTCCCCGAGGTGCTCGAGTTCGCCCGGTTCAGGCCCTTCGGCCGGAACCTGGCTTCTAACGGTGAGAGGCAGTTCTACGAGAACGGGATCGCCTTCGCCGACCCGTCTTTCCTCGGCATTTTCACCTTCCCCCTGGTCAAGGGCGACCCGGCGACGGCCCTGAACGGACCCGATTCGCTGGTCATAACGGAGACGGCGGCCCGGAAGTATTTCGGCGGCGAGGACCCGATGGGCCGGACACTGCGGCTCTTCGATGCCTTCGACTTCAAGGTCACGGGCGTCGCCCGGGACGTGCCCAGGAATTCTCATCTCCAATTCGGTCTCCTCGGGAACTTCGACTTCGTTATCAAGCGGCTCGGCGTCGACGGAGGCTGGTGGAACAACAACTTCTACACCTACGTCCGGCTCGTCCCGAACGCCGACCTTAAAAAGCTGGCCCCGGCGATATACAAATACCTCACCAAGATCGGGCCCCAAACAACCACCTTCATCAACCTCCAGCCGCTCCGGGACATCCATCTGCGCTCGAACTACGCCATCGACATCGACGGCGCGTCGCAGGTCAAGGAGCAATATGTCCGCATCTTCGCCGGGATCGCCTTCCTTGTCCTCCTCATCGCCTGCATCAACTACATGAACCTGGCCACGGCCCGCTCCGGCCTCAGGTCCAGGGAGGTCGGGGTGCGGAAGGTCGTCGGCGCCGGGAGACAGGAGATCATCAGCCAGTTCTTCGGCGAGGTCCTCCTCTTTGCGGCCGTCTCGGGCCTCGTCGCGGCCGGACTCGTCCGTCTCCTACTGCCCCAATTCAACAACCTGACCGGCAAGGCCGTCCCGCCGGCGACGCTCGCCTCGGTGCCGGTCCTCCTTTTCCTCGCCGGGAGCGTCCTCTTCGCCGGCGTCCTGTCCGGGATCTACCCGGCCCTTTTCCTGTCCGCCTTCCGGCCCGCTTCGATCTTCCGGGGAGGGTCGCTGACCGGGACGAGGAGCGTCCTATTCCGCAAGTCCCTGGTCGTCTTTCAGTTCGCGCTTTCGACCGTTTTCATCGCCGGGACGCTCGTCGTCGCCTCCCAGATCCGCTACATGCGGACGAAAGACCTCGGTTACAAGGGCGATTCGGTCGTCCATTTCCGTCTGCGCGGGGACCTGCAGAAGAACTACCAGGCCTTCAAGGACGAGCTGTCGCGGACGGCGGGGATCCTCGGCGTGACCGCCTCCTCGGACATCCCCACCTACACGGTACATTCGACCACGGCCTTTTCTTGGGAGGGGAAAGCCCCCGACAATTATCTCCTCGTCCACCAGTTCTCCGTCGATTATGATTACTTTGAAACACTGGGCATGGAGATGGCCGCGGGCCGGAGCTTCTCCCGCGCCTTCCCGGCCGACAAGGACGCCTTCATCGTCAACGAGACGGCGGCCCGTCGGATGGGCTTCGATGAGCCTTTGGGCAAATGGGTCAATCTCTTCAACCGCAAGGGCCCCATCGTCGGGGTGGTCAAGGATTTCAATTTCAAATCGCTCCACGCGGCCGTCGAACCCCTCGTCCTGCGCGTCGAGCCCGAGCGCGACTCCTACGTCCTGGTCAAGATGCGGTTCGAGGGCCTCGCCTCGGGCCTCGAGACGGTCCGCCGCCTGCACGCGAAATACAACTCCCGTTATCCCTTCGAATACGAATTCCTGGACGATTCGCTCGGCGCGCTCTATCGCTCCGACCGTCGGTTCGAAGCGATCGTTGGGGTCTTCACCGGGCTGGCCGTATTCATCTCCGCCCTGGGGCTTTTCGGGCTGGCCTCGTTCCTTATCGAACGGCGGACGAAGGAGATCGGCATCCGCAAGATCCTCGGCGCGGACATGGGCCGGGTCGTGGTCCTTCTGTCGAAGGATTTCCTGCAGTGGGTCGCCCTGGCCAACCTGATCGCCGTGCCCTTGGCCTATTTCGCGATGCACCAATGGCTCGGGAGCTTCGCCTACCGGACGAGCATCTCTGTCTGGATTTTCGCCGCGGCGGCGGGCGTGGCTCTCGGGATCGCCATGCTCACGATCAGCGCCCACTGCATCCGCGCGGCCGCCTCCAACCCGGCGGACTCCCTGCGCTACGAATAGGAAGAGGGGGTCAAACCTACCTTTTGCTGCAAAAGGTAGGTTTGACCCCCTCTTGAGGATCGCGCCCCGGGCTTATCGCGCCTTGCCGACGGCCGTGTCCCATGTGGCCCAGCCGCCGCCGAAGGGCCTCAAGCCGAGGTCCGAAGGGCTCGTCGGCGCCGGTTCCAGGGCCTCGAAAACCTCTCTCGCGTGGGCCTGGGCCCGGGCGTAGAGCGAAGCCGCCCGCCCGTAAAGCGCCAACCCCTGGTTCCCCTCTGCGATGACCGCCCGGTTGAACTCGTTCCGGCCCTCGAACATCTCGGCCACGGCCCTGCCGTAGAGCTCCTTGAGCCCGGCGTACCCGGTGTCGCGGTAGTTCAGGACCATCAGCTTGCCGTAGGCGTTGGCGATCTCCTCCTCGGCGGCCTTGCGTGCGGCCTTGACCAGCTCCACGGGCTCCTTGGCCAGCTGTAGGCGGTAGAAGGTGTGCGTCCCGGCCGCGTACCGGTAAGTCGGGTTCATGGCCGAGCCGTCGCCCGCGATCGAGCCGTGGAGGACCCTGCCCGCCGGCCCCGTGCAGATGTTGGCAACGCCATTGTCCCCGTCGTCCGGCGTGACGACCGCCGTCCAGAGGTTCGTCGGCCGGCAGAACATGGCCTCCCAGCCCCCGGGCGGGGGATAGGGCGGCGGCGCCCCGGGGAAGCGGAGGATCATCTTGGCGAATTCGACGTCGATCGCGCCGCTGTAGTTGTGGAGCAGGTCCCAGATCATCCGGTTGCGCGGCGCGGAATACTTCCCGTAGCCGCCGTGGACGCCCTGGAACTCGCCTTCCTTGGTCACCTTCATCGGCGCGGCGAGGTAGTTATTTGTCGAGAACATGAAATCCTTCTCCCCGAAATCGCCGGGTTTGCGCACGGCCTGGACGGCCGCCGTCTTCTCGACGACGCAGGCGTTGCCACGGACGTCGACGAAGTGGAAATTCTCGGGGACGTTGATCTGCCATTTCATGACCATGTCCCGGGCTTCAAAGGCGCCGTCGCAGAAACGGACGAGATAAGGCAGGGAACAGGCCCAGGCCAGTCCGTAGCCTTCATCCTCGGGCCGGGGCGAGCCGCCCCCGCCGGAATTCCCCAGGAAGAAGCCCTTGTTGTTCATCAGGAAGTGGTCGCCGATCTCGCCCGCGTCGGCCCCGCACATGTAGGCGTTGCCGTGGTCCGGATAGGCCACGATGACGACGGCGTGGGCGACGTCCGGCGTGTCGAGCGTGTCGATCCCGATGAGGCGCCCGTCCTTGGTGGCGCTCCCCCAGGCCGAGCCCACCGAACAGCGCTTGGGCGGAAGGGCGTCCTTCTCCGCGCCCTCGGGGAAAACCGACGTCTTGGGGTTGGGCAGGGTGCAGTTCATGAGAAGGATATCCGTGTAGCTCATGGGGTACCCGGCCTTGGAGGCGCCCTCGGCCATGCCCCGCATGAAGTCGATCCACTCCGGCGTGTAGCGCTTGATGAACGACTGGTTGGCCTGGAGCGCCTTGAGAACCTCCTCGCGGCTGAAGCGTTGGAGGGCCGAGGCCCACTTGTCCTCGCGGGTGCGGTCGATGTAGGCGCAGGCCTGCTCGCCGTATTGGAAGCCCATCTCGTAATCGGACCCGCGCAGGATCACGACGGGCAGGATGCTCGGTGGAAGCGAGTCGCGGGCCGGGTCGTCCGCGGGGAAAGATGAAGCAAGGAACGCGGAGGAAGCGGGGGAGGAGGCCAAAGATGATACCCGCGCGGAGTTCAGCTTGGCCGCCGGCCCCGCCAGGAAGGCCGGGATGACGACAATCAGTGCCAGGATGAAAAGAACGAGAGCGAAAACCGTCCAACCGAAGACGACGCGATTGATCTTCATCGTACCTCCATGGGGGAAGCTTGAAGTCTATCCCGGCCCGCCCGCCGAAGTCAACTTAAGAGGGGGTCAAACCTACGGCGGGGAGCGGACTCTTGGGAGCGACCGTCAGAAGCGCGACGGAGCGACCCGGAGGAGCGCTTCTGGGAAATATCTGAATAATTTCAGAAAAGCTTAAAACGTAGGTTTGACCCCCTCTTCTATGTTCAGGCCGTCGGGTCGATAGGCTCGAGGAAGGGGAAGCGGTGGAAATCGGTGTCGCGCGTATAGATCCGTTTTATCCCGTGCTCCCGCATCAAGACGGCGATCTGGGCATCATAGAGAAGGTTGCCGTGCAGATTCGTCGTTTTCCGGACGATCCCCTCCGCGACCTCGGCATGTCTCTCCGAGGGCACGAGAAGGCCGAAAGTGGGGGCGGCAAGGACCGCCTCGACAAAATCCCAGGCTTTGGGCGCCGTCCAGGGCTTGTGAAATATGCGTGGGTGGGTGATCACGCGGAGAAATTCGTACATGATCCCCCAGGTTGAGTACCAGGGCGTCGTCAGGCGACGCCATTCCTCGATCTTTCCCCGGCAGCACTGATGGAAAGGGGAGTCCCCGTCGGCGGCATACACGAAGATGTTGGTGTCGACGACGAACATCAGCGGCGCTCCATGGCATCGTAAAGGGCTTCCCTGTCTGCGATCTCGACCATCGCGCCGCCGCTTTTAAACGAGGGCAGGGGCGGCATCGAACGCGGACACTCCTTGGCCGTCAGAAGCAGGCGGAGGGCGGATTCCACGAGCTCGGACATCGTGCACCCGCGCCGAGCCGCTTCCCGTTTCAAGAGGGCCATGACCGAATCGTCAATGTTCAATGTCGTTTTCATCCATATAACCATATCTTAGGTATGGCTATATGTCAAGTTTGAGAATTCTTCAACCAGATAGAAAGACGCACGGATGGCGGGCTTTTTCTCAGGCTCGGCCCGAATGGATAAATGCCGGCTCCCTACAAACGATGGGTAGGGAAAAGTTAAGAATCATCAATTGACGTTATAACGTCATGGCGTTATAATCGTCAGTGGGAGTCAAGCCATGAAAAATCCGAACAAACGCGTCACCGTCTATCTTAGACCTGATTTTCATCGAGCGTTGCGGATCAAGTCGGCGGAAACGGAGTATTCCGTCTCCGACCTGGTCAATTCCGCCGTCAAGCACGCGCTCCTCGAAGACGCCGTGGACCTCGAGGCCTTCGAGAAACGATCCGGAGAAAAGCGGCTGGCCTTCGAAGATGTCGTCAAGGCGCTCAAGCGCGATGGGAAAATATAAAGTCTTCCTCAGGAAATCCGCGGCCGACGAGTTGGGCCGCATTCCCAAGAAGGATCTCGTGCGCCTTATCGAGCGCCTCCGGTCGTTCGCGAATGAGCCTAGGCCTCAGGGTTGCGAAAAGCTCTCGGCCCTCGATCGTTATCGCATCAGGCAAGGCGATTATCGAGTCGTGTACGCGATCGATGACCGGGAAAAGACCGTCGACATCGTTAAGATCGGGCACCGAGGCGATGTCTATAAGAGATAATTATTCCATCGTCTCCAACTCGGTCACGGCCCGGTCGAGTTCGGCGATAAGCGCCGGGAGGTGAGCGGGATTCTCCCGGTAAGCCGCGACGAGTGCGCGGTAGTACCAGAGCGACTCTTCGCGGGACGCTTTGAACCGCGTCCAGACTTCGGCACCGACCTGCCGGAAATCGGAGATGATGGCCCGCGCGTTGTGAAGCTTGTCCGAAGCGGAGACCAGGAGCACCGAGCGGTCGGCGCTCGCCAGGCGGCGGATGTAGCGCTCTTTCCGCGCTCGCCAGGGGGGCTTGGGGTGAGTGTCGGCGTCACTGCACTCTTCCACGATGCGCAGGACCTCCGGGCCGAAGCGTCCGACGGCGGCGCGAGCACGTTCGGTGGGTTCGATGTCCTCGATCGTGTCGTGGAGGAGCGCCGCGATGGCCTCGGCCTCGGTCGCCCCGTTCTCGAGCGCGATCGAGCACGTACCGAGCAGGTGCGAGATGTAAGGCAGGTTGGACCCTTTCCGCTTCTGCGCGGCGTGCATCAAAGCGGCGGTCCGAAGCGCCTCGGCGAATTCAGGGCTCGTCAGCCAAGGCCGTGGGGGCAACGGGATATCCGGAAGGGGAGGGCTGTCGCTCGCCACGGCCGTCGTCCCTCGAACTAACGCTTCAGCCCCGCTTCCTTCCTCAGCACGGCCGCCTTGTCGGTCTTTTCCCAAGTGAAGTCCGGGTCGTTCCTCCCGAAGTGGCCGTAGGCCGCGGTCTTCTT
>Ga0268276_1000769_pt1 | contig 35178 bp, 44 predicted proteins | sample saktaG_4_FD_190145 | JGI IMG/M metagenome (GOLD analysis project Ga0268276, IMG submission 190145) | Saline water microbial communities from Sakinaw Lake, British Columbia, Canada - sak_2010_1_5_45m | ecosystem: Environmental > Aquatic > Non-marine Saline and Alkaline > Saline ...
ATCAATGATTGAATATAAATGTGATTGGTACGGAAAGAATTTAAGTGTGATTGGTAGATTTGATCCTTCATCAAAAACATGTTCTAATTGTGGTTCAATTAATAAGGAATTATCATTAAAAGATAGAGAATGGACTTGTAGGTGTGGAAAACATCACGACAGGGACATTAATGCTGCTATAAATATAAGAAATTTTGGGTTGAGGAACCAACCTAGCGTCACTCAAAGTGAATGGTTGCATTGTGCTTGTGGCGTAGAAACTACTACATCTTTAATGTAGTAGTAGTTCATTCTTCTGTTCCAAATAATTCTTCATACATTTCCTGAATACAAATTTTCACCGCTTCTTTTGTTCCCGTAACTGTATAATCAAATAAACTAGATATGTTATTTTCTAGTGGTGGTTTATCAAACCATTCATTATCATTTAATAAATCATCTATATCAGTTTGATGTTTCAAATAAAAATCATATATATCCGCGTTTTCTACAAACTCTTCTAATATTGTATCTTCATTATCTACATATTCATCCATATAGTTTTGAACATTCAGTAATTTTTCTGGTTCATCAACAGATTTTTCTATCATCGTTAGAATCGCTCGTTTCAACGGTTTATATTCATCTGATAATTTATCCTTTAAATCATTTTCCAAATCTTCATTTAATTTGAAATATTCTTCAAAATTTTTCATATTTGTATTTATTTTTTTATTAACCCGAATTAATCATTATAATTATGAATTACAAACTGAAAGATGCGTTACTATCTGAAAACATCCAATGAGCCAACCCATGATTTGGCCCATAAAATCTTATTCTAGATATTGGATATCTCTGTAAATTTAATTTAAAACTTTTTAGAAATCCTTTCACGTTTCTAGCATAACCTGGGTCTTCATCCACTCTCAATCGCATTTCATCTAATTTAGCAACACCTAAAGCTCTGTCACTAAAATATGTATGTGGGGCTATTTCTTCTAGGCAATCAATCATTTGATCTACATCATCAGATAATAAGGCTGTATCTATCATATCCATCCATCTCTTATTTTTCAGTTTATAGAAAAAATTCTCATTCAATATATCCAGTCCAACCTCAGTTCTCTTGGTTTTTCTTTGTTCTCTTGGTTTAAATGATTTATCAAAATCATTAAAACTTAATAAATTGTTTAATTTTTCCATTTTTTTATTTATTTTATTTTGACGATACTATCGTAGTTATCCATAGTTAACATTTTTCCATCTGAACTCATATTAAGTATGTTTTCGGTTACTTTGTGTAAGTCCATATCTGTTTTCGCGTCTTCTTTCGCGTATTCTAACATTCTTATAAATAAAGGTACATCTAATGTGATTTTATTAACAGAAAATTCTTCATTTAATTTGAAATATTCTTCAAAATTTTTCATATTTCTATTTATTTTTTTAATTATCAACTAAAAATCTTGAAAATTCTGATAAATCTAATGAATAAACTTTTCCATCATAATTTTCAAAAAATGTTTTACCATCTTTAACATAAACTTGACAACGCTTACTTGGATCACCATTTCTAACACTACCCATTATCCAGTATTTAGATCCATTACCTTGTAAAATATGTTTAATCTTATCTGGATTAATTTCTTTTAAAAAGTTATTTCTAACAGACCATAAAGCATCCGTATGACTTTCATTTATAATATCCAAACCAACTTCTGTTCTCTTGGTTTTTGTTTGTACTTTTGGTTTAAATGATTTGTCAAAATCATTAAAACTTAATAAATTGTTTAATTTATCCATTTTTATATTTTTTAATTTCTATTATATATTAAAAAGAAAATCTCATTTTTTTTTATCAAAAAATGAGATTTTCAAAAAATAAACAAATATGACTATTATAGTAACAACATATCTTTATCATCAACTATCATAGTATGAATAACATCACTATCTTTAACAAATTTTACAACATTATCAGTAAATTTCATCATAGGGTCAACCACAACATCAATTGTACTCAATTTACCAAAAGGTAAACTATGTTCATTTGGATCTCTATTTGTATTTATTATAAATTTGTCACTATCCATAATAGTTGACGCTAGTCCTAGATTCACAATTATTTTATCAACATTCAAATTAGACATTTTTCTAACAATATTAGTAACAAAAAACATATGTATATGTCTTGGAGATAAAGTAGTTCCACCTAATGATGATCTAACATTTAATACAGAATTTTCTTCATCTATATCTATTAATGACATTTCTTGGTCTTGGTCAACATCGTCAATATCTTCTGGTTCAAGTGGTTCTGTTTCAAATACTCCACTATTAAATACTTCTATTTTTCTATAATATTTTTCAATATCCTTTATAAAGAAAAACGCGTATTTTATATCAATAATTGAATTACTATTATTATAAATAAATGTAACAGATGGTGAATCTTTCTGATTTCGCCCAACCATTATTTCGTTATCACTCATATCATTGTTGATAATTAAATCAAAAGTTAGTTGATGAAATGGTCTGAAATTATTACCAATACCATTTATAAAACACATCATTTTATAATTCGCCATAACAAAAGTAGCACCTCCTCGTCTTGATGATTCAGCGATTTCACCAGATGATTTGAATATTTTACTCAATATTTTCTTCCTAATGTCATCATTATCAGTACATTGATTAATATCAAATCGTTCAATGTTTGTTATATTTGAATTTAGTTTCTCATAATATTTATTTAGAATATTTTCTGTTGATAACTCCATTTCATCTTCTAAACTAATTGTAGTTTTTTTTAGTTCAACACTTAATGTCTTAAAGTTTTCACCAAGTTCATCTTCAGTTCTAGTTTCCTCATCTTCAACTAAATCCATATAAGACATCTGACATTCATTTAACTCTGTTCTATAAACATTCATTATTTTTAATCGTTCAACATCCACAATATCATTTGGGTGTATTTGCATTGGTTCGGGCATAATAAGTATATTTTTCTTATTATAATATTTTCATTAAAAAAAGTTTAAAATATTATTTTACAGTGTAGCTTGTTGTTTATTACTAGTTTGTGCACTGTATATATATTCGTGATTATATATCGCATTCACTCCAAAACTCTCCATACTGACATATACATCTTCTAGGCATTCTTCTGAGGCCCCCCCGACTATTACTACACTAAATCCATTAAGTTCTTTATACAAATCATATAAATCTTGATTCACATAAAACCATTTATGGTTATTATCTATTTTAACCATATATTGTCTATCACCAACTTTAAATTTATCACCTTCTTTTACCTCTGGATTATTTTGTTCTAATTGTTTAGATAGATTAACAATATCATTAGAGAATTTTGTTCCGTAATTTTTTCTAATGGATTTTACCTGATTTGGAAAATTATATGATTCTTTATCCACTTTATTAGAATCCCATATCTGATATACTTGTTTAAATTCCTGACAATAATTCGCTAGTTTCTTCTCAAAATCATTTGGAATGTATTTGCCAAATGATTTCTGCACATCTACAATAACAAGTATATCATCATTGTCATTTATGTTCTCACTTTCGTTTATTATCTCAGAGTATTTTTTCATTTACTTATAGATTTATTTTTTCGTCTTATAACCATTCCGACTCCACCAACTTCTCTAATTTCTTCCTCAGACATTCTAACCCAATAACCATCATTAGATGACCACTTTACAGGGCCTACTTCAGTATTTCTTATAATTGGTAATAAACTTTTATTTTTTTGATATTCTAAATACATATTTTCTAACGCTTTAGCTTGAATTTTATCACCAACTCTAAATGTTTCAATAAATATTCTTTCATCTCCTAACCAAATCATTCTAATCGCGTCAGGATCAACCTTAAACATCAATTTTATTCTCTTCAATCCCCATTGTGCGTTGACTAATTCCCAGTTATACTCAAAATTTTTAATCCCATCACTTACTGATTTTATGAAAAATCCATCAATACCATATTCATTATGAAAAAAGTATACTCCGTATATATCTCTCATTATCAAATCATTAGGTATTCTTCTATATTTTTCATACATATATTCTATTCTACGATTATAGAAATTTCTTATATTATTCACTAGATTATTTTGATTTCGTGGTGTAGCTCTAATTCCAAAAAGATTATTTAATTCAACTCCACGATCTGTGTCGTAATTTCCAATCAGTGGTGTAACATCAACATTTGGATTCAATCTATGATATAAATCAACTAATTTTTTAAGAGGTTGTTTATCTCCGATTTTTAATTGTTCCGCCATTTCAATACTTTTTCTATTTCCATTTCTATCAAATAACGCAGATATATTATATTTTTTAACTTCTATTTTTTTACCTATCAACTCTCCATCTGGTATTATAAGATCATATTTGTTTAATACTTCTGATGGATTTTCAAATTCAAATAAATCCTCATACTCATTAAATAGATTTTCCTCTGTTCCCAATATGTCAAATAATATTGATCTCCCTTCTCTTGGTGGAATTATACCATTCAATACCTTCTTTTTTATTTTCTTAGAAATTTTTGTTTGATCGATAGTGAATCTAAATTTTCCAGCTATAACTCTTTCAGCACTATCACCAGCAGCTGATCGTTGGCCACCATTTAACCTAACACTATACACGATACTATTATGTTTTATAACTATAAAATGGAGATTTCCATCACGAGTCAACTGATCATTGAATCTATTTGGTTCCTCTTTATAACTTATTGATGTACCATGTGGTTCCTTCTGATGTCGTCTCCTAGTTGATACTAACTTATAAAAATAATAATTGTTTTGATTAAAATTTGTATTTCCTAGTTGTCTTTTTACAATATATGAATCGGTATCTTTATAAATTGTTCCACCTAAAAGAGTCACTCTATTATTTTGTGGTGTGTATTCATTGTATGGTATTCTTTTTAAAACAAAATAATAATTATCGTGTAGTTGTGGTCTATAATAATATAAAAATGGTTCTAGAAGTTTTCCTAAATTATTTAATTCTAGATGAAAATCCTCTTTTTCATAAGACATCTTTGTTTCAAATAAAAATTGTTCATATTTTAACATAAAAAAATTATATAAGTTTTTCTTATATATTATTTTTTTAATATCATTTTAATATTCCTTAATTTCTAATGCATCAAAAACGCCTCGTTCAAGGTCTACAGATATACCTGACTCATCAGATATTACTTTTTTTACTACGGGTAAATTATCCAATAAATATTTTTTGAGTTTTCTATTGGTATCAAACGAGAAATCACTAAAATTTGTAAAAAATATAGAGAATTTACTATTTGAATATGAGGTATACATAATATTACACTCTATCTCGTCTTTAATATTCTCTTCTAATCTATATGGATATACTATTATTCTCCTACCATATAACTCATATGCCATTGGTTTGTCATTAGTTTTTACTGATAAACCCTTAGGAGAATTCCTCGTATTTGGTATATTAAATCCACTAGGTGATGGTATCCCAGTACTTTCATATCCCTCTTTTATATAATTATTTAAGGTCTTTATCATTCTAACATTTTTATTATAGTTTATATATATAAAAATGTGAATAGAAAAATGTCATAAATAAAACCACCAACGGACATTAAACAAAAACAGGTGGAGTCGTTGTCATTAGACGAGGCTAGGAAACCTGAAACTACTTAGTTTAGTGGTAGTTCATCCAATAATTCTTTATTATATGGAAGTTTATTTAATTTTTTAATAGATTCTATTAGAATTTTATATTCTAACTGTCCTCTTACAATTTTTATTGGTTCAACCATAGTCCATGGACTTAGTTCTGACATAGACATACCTTCTGGTAACCATAGGAATAATTGTAAATCCCATTTAAATGAACCAAACTGAAGTTCACCTTTTGTCCCATCACCCGCGACATCATCGTATCTAACTAAATTAGTATCACACTCATTCATAACTCTAAGATCAGGGGCTTTAATTTCTTTGTTTATCTTCTTCATTAAATATTTATATCCTTCTTCTCCTAAAGTATCTGTTTTCCACTGATGATAATATTTCTTATATGTATCATCATCTCTAACTGTTTCATTTCGTAATGGATTGAAAATCAATGGTTTCTTATATTTAAACAAATCGAATTTCTTACCATAACTAATTTTCATCATCTCTTCCCCTGTAACAACATGTTCTTCACCAAATTCTTTTTCGAAATCCATTCTCCATTCTCCACCACCAGTTACTAATTCCAATTTATCAATTAATTCCTTAGGTAAAAATTCTTTAATTTTTGAATTTCTTTTAAAATCTATTTTAAAATATTCGGATGATACTGAACTTAAAGCTTCTGGTTTTCTATCATTAGTTATCTCAATAATTCTATCAAAAATACCCTTTTTTATCGCAACTAATTGTACTGGATTGATACCTTCATCATCAACTTTTACAATATATTCATCTGGTGTTTTATCTATACCACCGCCTAGATATATTGACTCAACTCGTTTTATTTTTGAGAAATCGGTTGGGTCAAAAATAGTTAATTTATCACATATTTTTGTTATTTCTCTTTCTGTTTGATTAATAAAAAAATTTAATAATTTTTTATTTAATTTCATTTTTAGATTTGGAAATTTATCTAGAATTTTACCAACAACATCATATTTTACTTCCTCATTAACTTCATTCTCAACAATGTCTGTTAATAACACTTTTATCTCTATTCTAGTTCTTAAAGGGAGATTGATTATCTCCGATATGGTCTTATCTGTGAATATTGACTCATTTAATATATATCTATCGTAGTTTAATAGTGACATAAATTTCATTTTATTTTTTTTATATATAAAAAATGAGAAATTGAAATTTTGTATTTTTTGATAAAAAATATATATTTGAAAAAAAAAAAGATTAGAATAGATTAATGAAAAGAAAGAGTGTGGAACAATTTATAAATGAATCAAGAATTGTACATGGTGATAAATATGATTACTCATTAGTAAAATATAAGAGTAATAAAGATAAAGTGAAAATAATATGCCCTGAACATGGTGTTTTTGAACAATCACCACAAGATCATTTGAAAAATCATGGATGTCCATTATGTTCAAATAATAAGAATTATACAACATCTGAATTTATAAATAAATTAAAAAAAATTTATGAAAATAAATATGATTATAGTTTAGTTGATTATAAAAATAATAAAATAAAAGTAAAAATAATATGTCCTGAACATGGCACTTTTTCTATAAGACCAGATTTATTTCTACAAGAGAGGATGAGATGTCCAAAATGTAATGATAAGATAAACTCCAAATCAAAATTTATAGAAAAATCTAAAGAGGTTCATAATAATAGATATGATTATTCATTAGTGGAATATAAAAATACAAGTATAAAGGTAAAGATAATATGCCCTGAACATGGAATATTTAAACAAACTCCTCACAATCATCTTAGTGGAAATAAATGCCCTAGATGTTCTAATAATCAAAAATTGACTAATAATCAATTTATAGAAAAATCTAATGGGATCCATAATGATAAATATGACTATTCACTAATAAGATATAAAAATACAGACACAAAGGTAAAAATAATATGCCCCGAACATGGAGTGTTTGAACAAAAACCAAGTATACATTTAAGTGGTTGTGGGTGTCCATTTTGTAAAGAAAGTAAAGGTGAAAAAAGAATTAAAGATATTTTACAAAAATTAGATGTATGTTTTATACAACAATATAAAAACAAAGAATGTAAAAACAAAAATTGTTTACCATTTGATTTTTTTATTCCTGATGAAAATCTAGCTATAGAGTATGATGGAATACAACACTTTAAAGAACGAGATTTTTTTGGTGGTAAAAAATATTTTGAATATACAATTAAAAATGATAAAATAAAAAATAAATATTGTAAAGAAAACGATATTGATATATTAAGAATACCTTATTATGAATATAATAATATAGAATATATACTTTATGAAAAAATAAATAATTAATTATGAAACTAAATAGTATTGTTTCCTTTAGGGAATTTAAAAAATTGAATGAGTCTGTTAGTGGTGAAGTACGCGTTAGATTTGCGCCCTCACCAACTGGTGCTCTGCACATTGGTGGTGTTAGAACAGCACTCTATAATTATTTATTCGCTAAACAAAATGGTGGAAAAAATATTTTAAGAATTGAAGATACTGATCAAACGCGTTTTGTCCCTGGAGCGGAAAAATATATTATAGAATCTTTAAGTTGGTTAGGTATTACATTTGACGAAGGGCCACATATTGGTGGACCATATGGACCATACAGACAATCAGAAAGAATGGATATCTATATACCATATGTTGAAGAATTAATAAACAATGGAAAGGCATATTACGCATTTGATACTCAAGAAGAATTAGAAGCTGCGAGAATGAAAATAGATAATTTCCAATATGATTCTAAAACTAGAATGTCTATGAAAAACTCATTAACATTAGACCCAGAAACAGTTAAAACTCTTTTAAATGAAAGAAATGATTGGGTTGTTAGAATAAAATTTGAACCAAATGAAACAATAACAGTAAATGATATAATTAGAGGAATTGTAAATGTAAATTCATCAACCCTAGATGATAAGGTATTATTCAAAGCTAAAGATAATTTACCAACATATCACCTAGCGAACATAGTTGATGACCACACTATGAAAATTACTCATGTTATTCGTGGTGAAGAGTGGTTACCATCCGCTCCACTTCATATTTATTTATATAAATCATTTGGTTGGAACGCTCCACAATTCGCACACTTACCACTCATATTAAAACCAGATGGTAATGGAAAATTAAGTAAAAGAGATGGTGATAAATTTGGATTTCCAGTATTCCCAATGGAATGGACTGATCCAGTAAATCCAGAAAAAAAATCTATGGGTTATAAAGAAGAGGGTTATCTTCCAGACGCTGTTATAAATCTTTTGGCGTTTTTAGGATGGAATCCAGGAACAGAGAAAGAAATATACACTATGGATGATCTTATAAAAGACTTCGATTTAACTAGAGTTCAAAAGGGTGGTGCGAAATTTAACTTAGATAAAGCTAAATGGTTCAATCGTGAACATATGAAAAATGAAGATATTGATGAGTTGACAAAACAATTTATACCAATGTTAAAAGAAAAAGGTATAGATATGCCATATGATAAAGTTAAAAGATTGGTTGAGATTGGTCGTGGAAGAGCTGATTTTGTTAAAGATATTTATGACTCAGTTAGTTACTTTTTTGAAAAACCAAAGGAATATGATAGAAAAACTTTAAGAAAAAAATGGACACCAACTTCCGTTCAAACTTTATTAGAACTAAAAGATAAATTAGAACTAATAACTGATTGGAATGAAACAAATATTCAAAAATCGTTTGAAGAATTTGTTAAAGAAAAAAATCTAAATTTTGGTGATATTGGACCAATTTTAAGACTAGTTATGACAGGATTAGGATTTGGTCCAAGTATATTCGGTATAATGGAAACGATTGGTAAAGAGGAATGTTTAAACAGACTTAAAACCGCGAATGATATCAAAAAATAATTTCATTCTTAGATGATTAAAATTCTAAATGAAGAAATGCACATAAACGCTAGTAGAAAATTAAGAGATATTGTACATGATACAATTGTCAAATTAGAAAAAGGTAAAGTATACAACCTTGGATCTTTATCCAACATTCTAAGAAGTAACCAGGTATTCATAACTCCAGATTTATTAGATAGAACTCTAACCCTTTGGGATGAAAAGGATAATACTTCTATTTTCAAAAAGTCTGATGAAAAGTGGTTAAAATGGGACCCAAAAACTAAAAGAGTTGGTAATGGTTTAATTAGTTCTAGGTCTGGAGTTCTTGGAAAATCCAAAAGAAGGATGGCGAGAGAAGAAGAAAAAGATGTCATTAAAACTATTCGTGGTGATGGATGGAGAAAAAGTAAAACGGGTGATTGGATATTCATTGGAACTAGAACAATCAGTAATCAAGATATTGAAGATATTGATATTACAAAATATGAAAAATCAGAATATCAACCAGGTGAAAATCCTATTAAACAAGAATTGATCACTAAATCATTTGTACTTCATCACCCAGATAATGCGTTAGATATAATAAAGCAAATAGATGAGTATATAAATAGTGATAAGATTAAAGCTAAATGTACTGATGGTGCTAAATATTATGATGAACTCTGGAGACTTATGATGGCGATTGGTAAAGAAAGTAAATTGGATAGATTTAGAGATTATATGAAATACGCTTCATCAAAGGTCAAAGAGATTATGATTAAAAAACATAAAGAACAAGAAGAAAAAGAAAAAGAATCTAAAAAATTTGACGCTACCGCAATAAAAGATAGGGAGGAAGGATTAGAAAAATTAAAGAAAATGGTTGACTTAGATAAAGAATATAGTGTAATAGTTCTTAAAAAGAAAGCGTCTAAATATTTTATAAAGAAATTAATTCATGGGTATGTTAATATAAGTAGTAATAAATGGTCTGATGGTACTTATAAAATAGTATTTAAATTGAAAAAGAATTCAACTATTCCAGAAGATGATGTAATATTTTTTGATTCTCTTTATCACTTACATAAAGCAATGAGTGGTGGATTAGAGGGGGAAGAAGAACATATATTTACACTTGTTGATAATGAAAACAAAAGAAAAATTGATTATTATATGAAAGAGTTCAATAAATTCAAGGGGTGGGATGAATACTTAAAGGAAGATGAAATCAATAATATCAATAATGACTTCTAATATGATTGAAAATAATATTTTAACTGAAGATATAAAAGTAGATAAATATCAAAAATTACGAGATTGTATCCACGATGAGATATCTAAATTAACTGATAAAGAATGGATAACTTTAGATGATTTATCTAAAAGGTTAGAACAGAATAGCATAAAAATACCAGTAAATGTCCTAAGGAAAATTCTCACAGATTTCGCTGATGAAAATTATAATATATTGGAAGAAGAGGATGAAGATTGGTTATATTACGATAAAGAATCAGATATAGTTTTTTCATCATTATTTTTTGAACAGCCATCTAGTTTAGGAAAATCTAGAAAAAAAGAACAGGCTAAAATAACATACACCACTTACGCTAAAAAAACATTATTATCACCAATAAATAATGATATAATAAATAAGATTTTCAATATAGAAGATCCTGATGATTATGGAGTTATAAAGAGATTCATTCATAAAATTATTGAAAAAGATAAAATAGAATATACATTTGGAAATTTAATAAAATATCTCGTTGATAATGTTTCAAAACCAATTGATGAGGGTGGATTGGATATTGATTTAAATGACGATTTTGATATAAAAAAAATAAACAAATGGTGGATAAAAGCTAAAGAATCGGATTTTGATTTATTTGTTCCAATACTTCATAATAAATACGGACTAGGTATTATTTCAAAAATTGAATTTGATACATTAACTATAACAGTAATTGATGAAAAAAAGATGAGTGAGAAAAGATTGAAAAAAGATGTGTTAATAACTAACGAATCTTTAAAAATAATGAAGGAATATAGAAAAAAAGCTAGTGGTGTAAAGGGATATGAAGCAGCTTATCTAAAAGATTTGGGATATAACAAAAAAGTATATCATAAGGTAAGAAAAGAATTTGGTGTGTGTATTGATTATCCACCAACTGATGATCATGTAACAATAAAATTAGAAGATTTTAGAAAAATAAGAATAGAATTCAAAGATTTTCTTATAGACCAAAATATATTGGTCCCAAAGAATGTTAAAACAACAACTACAACAACCACATCACCAACAACTACATCAGATTCTGATTTTATAAAAATCAACAATAGAGAGGAATTAAAAAGTATGGATACAGTGTGGTTGAGCTATACTCTTACTGGATTGAAAGAAGAACACTCTATAACATCAATTGATGTGGTATCTATTAAACTAAAATCAAAGAAATATCCAAGATCAGCTGAAGTAACTTATAATATTGATAATCTTATAAGAATTGGTAGACTATGGAAAAAACTTGATATTGAGGAACCAAAGAAAGATAAACAATTATCATTGAATTTAACATCAAAAGAAAGTGAATATATAAAAATAACAGACCCATCTGAATTATATATTGGTCAGATTATATATACTGGAGTCGGAATTAAGAACCAATTAGTTCTCCAACATAAGATACTTGATATTATTAGCACAACTAGCATCAGCCCGAAGCCATATTGGAAAGGCCCAGCTCAGAGCAAAATGATTAAACTAAAAAATAATAACAATAAAGTTATAACTTATTCAATGCCATATGTACTAGATATTGGTATTTATATCAAAAAAGAAAATTTTAGAAAATTAAGAAGTGTCAATGATTTAGTAGAGGGTAAAATAGTATACATCGGAACAAATAAAATAAAACAAGAAATTACTAGTGTACTTTCAAAAAAATTTATAATGCAAAACATAACACTAACTGATGATAACAATAGAAAAACTATTTATTCGGATGATTATTTGATAAATACAACTGGTGTTTATGTTAAGGATGGTGAGAATGATAAAAAAATTAAGAATGAATGGATAAAAGTTAAAACTGGTGAACTACAAAAGAACCAAATATTTTATCTAGGTAACGAAAAAACTGAATACAAAGTTTTTAATATTAGTGGTAAAGCTGGTTCTAATACTAGCAGAGTCATTGAATTTGGTAACTTGGATGGTAACGATGTTGGTAGATATGTAGAATATTATTTGATTGATAAAGGTGTTTATATTAAAAAAGAAGAAGAAAAAGAAGAGAATCTAGATGATGAATTTGTAAAAATTAAACTCAATGATCATTCATTACTAGAGGGTATGACAATATATACTGGAAAAAGTAAACAAAAATACGAAATATTAAGTATAGATTGGAGACCAATTACCGTTGGTGCTAACAGACATGGATATTATGTTAATATGATTGATGATAAAAAAAATAAAACTAGTGTGTTACTAGATTATTTAATACAAAATGGAATTTATGTTAAAAAGGAAAAAAAGAAAGAATCAGAAGATATAATAAAAATTAAGGAAACAAATTGGATATTGGTGAAATCAAAGAATGAATTATCCATTGGAATGGAAGTATACAATCCAAAAACAAATGAATATGGAACCATAACAGGATTTGGAGTTAATCGGTTCCCTTCCCCAGAAGGTGTAAAATCTCCAGTCACTGTAAAAATAAAAAATGAGAATGATATTGAAATTGAATATAACATAAAAATATTACTTGATAATAAATCTATTTATTACAAAAAAGAGATAAATGAAACACAACAAATAATAATATTTGATAACAAATATATTTTAGTGAAATCACCTGATGAATTATATGTTGGATTGGATGTTTACTTAAAAACTAAAAAAGATATCGGTGAAATAAAAACTATTAGAGGTTCTTTTATGACAATTAAATTTAAAGAAGGAATTTATGATTATAATCCAACTAAATTAATTAATAATAAAGATATTTTCAAAAAAGAAGATACTTCCTATAAAAAAACAGAAATAGGTTTTAAAAAAGATAAAACAAGTGATACGGATGATAAAATAAAAAAATTATTTGAAAATGATTTTAACTCATTAGTTAAGGAATTTAAAGGACTATCAAAATACAAAATAAATTTTTCTTCTTCAACTGGAATAAATACTTGGTTATCTAATAAAGATAATTTAAATAAATTTGATAGAATTATTGGTAATAAATATTTAACAAAAGGACAATATGATGAAATTCTTAAATTATTTGTTGATTCTAAAATAAAAACTAATCCATTAGCTAAAAGAAATATTGTATTAAACGATTATTTTAAAATACTTAGAAATAGGAAAGATCTTCTTAATAAATCGGTATATCAACAAGAACTTGGTTAAATATATAATTTATCAAATTCATCAATAGAAAAATAATCTTCTAATTTATACTCTTCTGAAACATTATTGGATTTTGTAAATTTTACAAAATCATTTAAATCTTTTATATTATTTTTAAGAAAAAATTCCTTTTTTGTGTTATTTTTTGAAATATCTCCAAACAATTTATTCCATAAAAATACACTATATCCTTCCTCTAATCTCTGAAGTGTTTTCCTTTTTCCAACTTCATCATTATCATAAAAAAATCTTATATCTAGTTCATCGTTATCCATGAGAAATCCATAATCCGTATCAACTCCTGTCGTACCTATTGAATTTGGTAAAAATATACTATCTATATATCCTTCAAATACATTAATTTTTGTCTCTGGGTCAACATTGAATATGTTATAAAAATGTGATAATTTGTTATATTGTATCGCTTCTATATTATCTATTTTATCCTCATTAATATAATTATAGATTGTTTCAAAATCATATATTTTATAAATTCTTTTCTTTTTCTCTTCTTTTAAATTTCTAAGTTGAAATCCTAATAACTTATCTTGGTACCTATTTAGAATTATCATAACTGATTCTTTCCATCTATCGGTTATTTTATAAGTTCCTTCATAAATATTATCAAAGTTCTCTATTTTCCTATTAAACTTCAAATATTGATAAACCGCAGACAATCTTTCAATTGGTTTAATATCATATAATTCATCTTTTCTTTCATTATAAACATCAAAAGTATCCTGAAGATTTAAAATTTTATCTAAACTTGATAAATTGTAATCATTTGATTTATGACTATATTTTACATTTTGATCAACATAATCATAAATTTTTAATTTCTCATCTAAATCAACCTCAACCCCAAATCTTTCCAATAATCTAATATAAGACATCCTATCTCCACAATTGAAACACACATAAAACATATTATTTAAAAACAAGTTTCCTCTCTTCTTACCCATATTCTTTTGAGAATCACCACATATCGGACACGCGAATTCTATGAGTGGGCGTTGTCCGTATAGTTTTAATTTTATTTTTCTCTTTTCTAATACTGTATGTGTCTTATTTAATATTAGTTGTATCTTGTTCACAACTTCATCAATATTTATTTCAGATTTTTCCATTGAAAATTTTTAATCTTTTAATTTTATATATATACTGTGTTATAGAAATGTTTAAAAAAAAATAATTATAAGTATGGAATTAATTAAAAATGAAACTTTAACGGAAAAAGAAGTCAATCTACTTAGAGAACAATTTAAAGTTAGATATGCGAAAATGAAGGGTTGGAATCCAAAAGATCTAACCGCTGAACAAATATTTGAAATAACTCAACAGAAAGATTGGAAAACACCAGGATTATTGTTATCATGAACTTAAAAAAATAATTAGTTGATGAAAAATTATTTAGACTTTATAAAAGAATCTGATGACATAGAAATATGGGAGGAAGATAATTTAGAGGAATATAAAGATATGATTGATAGGGTCTTTATTAGAGTTAGTGCACCAAAACAAGATGATAAAAAACTTCTAATAAGAGTTGGTGATGTAATAAAAATAGATAATATAAAGAAAAACAAAGCGGGCGAAGATAAATTCTATGTCTCTAATATAACTAGTAATGTTAGTAGAAGATATTATCTATCTATGGATACTTTTAAGAATTATTATGAAGAACTCACCAATAAAAACCAGGTGAGTAAAAATCTATTAGCTCTTATACCAGCGTTAGAATATGTGAAAGGTTTTGATTATATAAAAGAAGAAGAAGATGGTGAAAATATATCATTTTTACAAAAGAACCGTGAATCTAAAACCGATGATAAATGGAATGGTAATAATAGAACAAAAATAAGAATTGGTAGATTTTTAAGAAGAATATTTCCACATTATATTGACGTGGAAATTGAAAGATTAACAAACGAGGTAAAAACAATCGCTCGTTATAAACCCGAAAATATAATATCTGTTAGTGGTGAAGATATTAGACATTGGTATCACTGTAAAAATTATACTGATGAAAATAAAGGAACATTACATAATTCATGTATGAAGCATGATGATTGTCAAACAAAATTAGATATATATGTTGAAAATCCAGATAAATGTCAATTATTAATATTCTTAGATGATAACAAAAAACTTCTAACTCGTGCATTATTATGGAAAACAGATAGTGGATTATATCTAGATAGAATTTATTATACAAATGATTATGAACAAACATTATTTAAAATATATGGAAAAGAAAAAGGATGTTTACTATTTGATGATAATGATGAAGTAAAAATATCAAATGTTAAAATAACTGATTATGATTTTTGTGATTTCCCATATATGGATACGTTTTCTTATATATATGTTGATGACAATATAATATCATCATATAGATTAAATGAAGATGATGAAAATGGAGAAGAATATATATATGCTGATTGTGCTTAAAAATTAAAATAATGAACTACTACTACACTGAAGATGTAGTAGTTTTCGGGAACATAATGTTCCTTCTCTTAAAAAAATATGGTTTTTTACCATTTTTAAAATTATATTTTAATATATAAGGTATGGTCACTATAAAATTGGAAAAAAGATATATAAATTTCTTAAAATTAAACGAGAATGTCGTGGATGATGAATGGGATGAAATAGTAGAAAAACCAGTTACTCAACAACCAAATAAAGATGATGTTTTTATTAGAAACTCATCACCATCCGTTAAAGAAACAACTATTCAAAAAGGTGAATTTATTGTTTTTCAAGAAATGAAGAAGAATAAAAAGGATATAAATAAATTCTCCATACTTCGTTTAAATGATGGAAAAAGATATTTATTATCTATAAGATCTTTTTCCAATTATTATGATTTAATAACAAATAGAAATACAGTTAATAAAGAAATATTAGAATTGGTACCAATTTTACAATATGTTCCAGATATGGATTATATAAAAGGTGATGAAGATGGTGAATCAATTTCATTTTTACCAAAAAATAGAGTTGAAAGAGTTGAAGGAGATAAATGGAAGAGTACTCAAAGAACACAAATAAGAATAGGTAGATTTTTAAAAAAAGTATTAGTTGGTAAATCTGACGCTGAAATTGAAGCGTTGACAAATCAGATAAAAACAATCGCTAAATGGAAAAAAGCTGAAATTTTCCCAGTTCAAGGTGAGGAAATAAGACATTGGTATAATGGAAATAATTATACTAGAAGACATCATGGTGGAACTCTACATAATTCCTGTATGAGACATGGACAATTTGGATATAAATTTGATATATACGCTGAAAATCCAGATAAATGCAAATTATTAATATACTTAGACGAAGAACGAAAACTTCTCGCGAGAGCGTTGTTATGGGAAACAACAGACGGATGGTATATGGACAGAGTTTATTATGTAAATGACTATGAAAGACAAATGTTCAACGATTACGCTCGTAAGAATAGATATATGTCATTTGACCATGATAAAGGTAAAAGAATGAAAGTCAGAGACTTAAAAATAACAGATACACAAAGATGTGATTTTCCATATATGGACACATTTAGGTATATTTATCCAAAAGATAATTGTATTAGGAGTTACATTAGAATGACGTTAGCTGGTGCGGTTGAGGCGAACTGTGCTTAAAATCTTATTTAATTTTTTAAACAACAAACATTTTTCATTATATTTATAATATGTTCAACTTTTATAATATATTAGATGATGATATTGAATTATCTGGATTCACATTTGAATTTGTTTCTAATTTCAGAGTAGTTGATAAAGATAATGGATTTTTTGTGGAATTTCATAAATTATTCAAAAGAAGTTTTAAATCATTTGAAACACAGGTAGATATTATAACTAGTAGTAATATATCTGTAACTGATATAAATAATTTAGAACTAGATGACTTCAAAATCAATAAGTTATACAAGGGAACTTTTTTTGTAAATTTTTACGAAAATAATACATTTGATATATTCTTAAAAAATTCAGATAATTAATTTCTTTTTATTATTTTTTTATTTATATTTGTTTATGGAAAATAGATATAATGTAGTTGTTTATGTTCATAATGAATCAGATGAGAAAATTAAGAGATTGATAAATTTCATATTAAACTCGGAATATCAAATGTATTTTAAACTAGATAAAAACATAAGGGATTACCAATATCTATGTTTTCATGTTTGTAATATGATATTACCAATAAGAGATGAAAGATACAATGTTTATGAAAACTTCTATTATTTTATAGAGGACGAAATTATCACGGGTGGTATGATGACTATAAATGAATTCTTAAAGTATGAATTCAAAATGTTATTAAACAAAAAAACTAGAAATAGAAAATATGATATACACTATATCTCTAATGAATGATAATAAGGAAGATATAATAAATTTTTCTAAATTTCTTGAATTTATTGGATATCCCATGATATATAAAAAATATCTATTAAAAGATACGAATTATATTGTACTTTATGATTCTGTAAAAGATATTGATATTTTTCCTGTTATTCCTGATATTATTTATGTTATTGGAGAGTATCATTTTGAAAGTATAAAAGATTTTAAAAAATTTATTTTTAAGAACAGGATTAATAATATTGTTTCTTCGAAACCCCTTTTAGAGGCTCAGAAGCAAAAATAAGATGTTAAAAACAAATTCGACATAATGTATATATTAATTATTTAAAGTCAATAAGTTATGATAAAGAATAAAATAAAATTTTACACAAAGAAAACCCTAGACGCGTGGTCTCTTCGTAGAACAGAAAGATGGTTGTCTAGAGTCGAGAATCATTTGGAAGGATTAGAAAAGATAAAGAATAAAAATGGTGTTGAATGGGATATAAAAGAATTTGAAAGATACATTAAATTAATTAAAGAAGTAATTGAAGAAAAAATAAAAAATCCAGATGTTGTTATGGTTGATTTTGACGATGATAATGATGACATAAGTGGTTAACTATGAAAATAATATTATACAGACACGGAACCTCAGACCATAATGTAACAAATACACACGATTGTAATATATTATCAAGGTCATTACTTACAGAAAATGGTTATAAAACTCTAAGAACGAACACATTAGGGTTAGTGGATTACATCAAAAAAAAATATGGGGGTATTAGATTTGGTGACATATACTCTTCACCATTAGTGAGATGTGTTATGACATCTAGTTATGTCACAGGTATATTATACGATAACGAAATGTTATATGATGATTTTCAAGTTATTGTTGATAGTAAATTGATGGAAGTAAATATGGGTGACTTAAACGGATTAGTCACTAATGATAACGGATGGGACTTTTCTAATGGTAGAGAATATAATGGTGAAACAGAAAAAGATGTATATAACAGAATAGAAAAATTTTACAAATCAAAAACATATAAGAATAAACACGATTTTATTGTATTTTCTCACGGGGAACCAATCAGAGAATTGTTTAGATATATAACAGGTGAGGAATATAAACCAAAAAGAGGATCTTGTGTGTTTATAGATACGAAAAAAATGATAATTAAAAAATTTGAAACCTATGACAAAAGTTACTAAAAAAATTAAAAATGATTAAACTTATTTTATTTATAATTATAGCAGCAAGAGTTGTTTTCTAACTAAAAAAATTATTAACTATCAAAAAAAGAAAAATATATGATACAAGAAAAAATTCAAACAGACTTAAAAAAATCAATGGTAGAAAAAGACAGAGAAAAAATGACTTTGCTTAGAACCATTATTGGTGAATTTAACAGAATTGGTAAAAAAATTGATGACAGCAAAGCATTGAAAATCTTAAAGAAAATGAAAGATAACGCGGAAAGTGTTGGAAATGAAAAAGAAATCTCTGTTATAAAAAATTATATTCCAGAACCACTAACTGAAGAAAAAACTATACAAGTGGTTGATGAATTAATAGAAAAGTGCCATTATACAAAAAATGACTTTGGAAATATAATGAAAGATTTGAAAGATGCTTTTGAAACTAGAATAGATATGAAATTTGCCGCGTCTATTATAAAAAAGAAATTTGATTAATTATGGAAATAGGTAAAAAATATTATTTAGATTTGGGTTCACTAGCTCCTGTTGAAGTTGAGATTACTAATATAGATGAAAAATATGTATATGTTAATTATCTTTATAGTTGGGCTGGTAGGATGGAAAGATTTAAAATAGATGAGTTTAAATGGATTATTGGTGAAGAAGAAGAGAGTGAGATTTAAAATATTATTAATATTAACTTTTATAAGTATTGGTATTTTTTCACAAAAAACCATTGACTTAAATGAGGTTGAAATATCATCAACAACTAAAATAGATTCCACGAAACCTTTCGCTATAGAATTCATTAATAGTAAAACTATTAATGAATCTTATCAGGGTCAGGAGATTCCATTGTTTTTAGATAGAACAACATCAGTAACCACATCATCAGACGCGGGTAGTGACTTGGGTTATGTCTATATGAGACTTCGTGGGGTTGACCAAACCAGAATTAATTTTACTTTAAATGGTGTACCTCTAAATGAGCCAGAGGATCAAGGAGTTTATTTTTCAAATTTTCCAGATTTTTTAAGTAGTGTAAAGGATATACAAATACAAAGGGGGGTTGGAACCTCTTCTTATGGTACATCTAGTTATATTGGTAGTATAAATTTTGATTCTCCACTATTAACAGGTGGTCAATATACAAAAGTTGGAGTATTATTTGGTAGTTATAATACAACTAAATTATTTGTAGAATATAATTCAAAATTTATAAAAAATCGGTTCGCGTTTTACTGTCGTGGGTCAATATTAAAAACTGATGGTTATCGTGAACACTCTGGTAGTCAGGGTGGTAGTTTTTTTGTTAGTGGATTATATACTAATCAAAAAAGTGATATAATAAAAATAAATATGTTTTATGGTCAGTCTAGGAATGAAATGTCTTGGATTGGTAGTACACTAGAAGAACTAGAGATAAATCCAAAACACAATGGTAATACAAAAGAAGAGACAGATAAGTTTAAACAACTCCATACTCAAGTACAATATAAACATTCTTTTAGCAAAAATACAATAATAACAACCAATTTCTATTATAATTATCTTAAAGGTGGTTATGATTTTGATTTAGATAATTTTCTTGGTATACCTTACTATGAAACTGGATTTTATAACTATTCAGTTTATTCTAATTTCCTTGGTAATGTTACAAATTTCAAAAAAACTTATAGACGATTAACCTTCAATGTGGGGTTTAATCAAAACTTATATAATAGGACTCACATCGGTACAGAAAGGTCGTTAGGACATCAGTATGCAAACACAGGGTACAAAAATGAGACTAGTATATACCTGAAAACCTATTATGATATAAAGAAAATTGGTCTGTTTTTTGATATCCAATATAGACATACATCATTCAAATATGATGGATTGGATTATAATGGTAATCAAATGAATTTCAGTACAATATACTGGGATTTCCTTAGTCCAAAAATTGGAATAATATATAAACCATTCAAAAATCTAAATATTTATTATTCAATAGGAACAACAGGTAGAGAACCAACAAGAACAGATATGTTCAGTGGATATGAAAATATTTATAGTCAAGATGAAATTCTTTTTACAAATCCTGAGTATGTACTTGACAATGAGATAGGTATAAGAATGACAAATAAAAATTTATTCGTTAATATGAATTTCTATTATATGAAATTTTTAAACGAAATAGTACTCAGTGGGGTATATGGAACAAATGGGTTACCAATTAGAGAAAATGTAACAAATTCATATAGGACTGGATTTGAATTGGAATTGAAATATAATTATAAAAATCTAGGATTCTATTTCAATTCAACATTTGGTAATAGTTTAATAATTCAAGATGGTGGTTATAAGATTCGTCCAATATTATCACCGAATATAATTATCTTTGGTGACATAAATTATAAATTATTCAAGATTTGGAATATTGGACTCACCACAAAACACCAATCTAGTAGTTATATAGATTTTGAAAATAAATATAAGTTACCAGAATTCACAGTTTTGAATTTCTATACATCTATTGATTTAGGTAAATATACAACAATAAGATTGTGGTTAAATAATATTACAAATACAAGATATTACACAAATGGAATGATGTTTACATATGATTATGAAAATTATTTTCCTCTTTATTTTAGTCAACCACCAATAAATTATAAAATTTCCTTAACTTTTAAAATCTAATTCTTTCTTTTTTCTTCCTCTTATCTTAGTCAAAGTCATCAAAATCAATATCTATTCCTTCAAAAACATCTTCTCTTGATAATTTTCTTAATTCATTATCCATCTTCTTTAATACCATATAAACATTTATTCTATTTCTATGTAAATGAAATTCATTATTGTAATATTCCAATTTAGTACGAAATAAACCCTTCCATTCAGCTAATATTTCATAAACATTTATACCATATATATAAAGAAATTTTAATATAGGAAAATTATCCGTGTTAAACTTTGGGATATCATTACCAAAATTTAATTGTTCAAATGTTTTTATAAATTTCATCAGATTTATATTTTTATTAGAAACCATCAAAAAAAATTTTTAGTAGTTCATAAATTTCATAAAACTATATATTAAAATTAGAATATATTTTTTATGCTAGAAATAATCGCCGCGATATCGTTGTTATGTTCTGTTGTCTTTTTTACAAAAAGAAAAGTAATTGGGTGGCCTATAGGATTAATAGGGGTTGGACTATATTCAATAATATTTTTTCAACAACAATTATACGCGGATTTCATACTACAGTTTATATTCATCGTTCAATCTCTTTATGGATGGTGGAATTGGAGTAATCATAAAAAAGATAATGATAAGTTATTAGTAGAGACAGATATTGAGACATTATCAATAAGTAGTATGTTATTATATTTTTCGTCAATACTTTTCATATGGTTAACATCCTATTTCATTTTATCAAATTATACTGATGCAGCGTTACCAATGTTGGATAGTATAATCGCGACCGTAAGTTTAATCGCTAATTGGTTGATGATGAAAAGAAAAATTGAAAGTTGGTACCTATGGATTATCGCTGATATATTACTCATCATAATGTTCTTATACACAGGACTTTATGTATCTAGTGGATTATACGTTTTATTCTTAATCAACGCGATTTATGGATGGTGGAGTTGGAAAAAGGAATTAAAATGAAAGTTTTCATCTATTTTAAATATTTTCCTATAATTTCTTCTAATTTAAATTTTCTTTTATATTCTGTTAAATATTCTTTACGAGTATTTCTCTCTTTAATTTTATTTTCAGTTAATTCAATACTTTCTCTAAGTTGTTTTATGAAATTTTCTTTCTCTTCTTCACAATATTCTACAAATTTAACTAATAAATCACCAATTAAATTTTCACTGCCTTTTTTAACAATTAAATGAACATCCTTACTTCCTAATCTACGGCTAATATATGATTTATCAATATCCTCATCTAAAGATATAGTTCTCCAGTTATTAAATTTAATCTGTTTTCCACTACCATAATAACTATCCATTTTTATCCCTTCTTCAAACCTAATATTAAGATTATTAAAATTAATAGATAAACATAAATAATTTGGAACATTATCATTAAGTTTTATTGGATTATCAAAATCTACTTCATTTATTTTGTCAATAATATTAAAATTTAATAAATTTTTGAGTCTTTCGTTTGTAGAATGTAACGCCCTATTATAACCCTTTAAATCTCTAGTGTGAGCGGATTGATTAGCACTCATTCTTCTTTTTATTAGAGTTGTAAATAATTTTACAGATTCTTTATTATTCAAATCAAATTCATTGGTAAACTGCATAATATTTTTATTGTATTTCCTACGATAACCATAACAATCTTGTAAATATCCAACAGTACTATCTAAAAGTCTTTTAAAACAATCCAATCCAATATTACGAGCGTAACCATCAGAAGAATTTGGAATAGATATATTTCTTCTACGATAGATTACTGGTAATTCTTTTATTTCAAAGTCAATTACACCCATATTGTATTTATATTTCAATTCATATAATTTTTTATTACCCATTTTAAAATTAGTATCAATATTTGGTGTCCAGTCTTTTGGTATATAATCTTTATGAAACATCAAATCATACGCGTATTCATTTCTATAATTGTAAAGATCTACCATACCAGGATTTCTATTTGGCCAATATACACGATATACTGGGTCACCATTACGAACCCCATCAATAAAACCTAATTCGTAAGGATTTTTTCCAGATGAATTGTTAGGAATTAAAAGTACAGGAGCACCTTCTATGTTATAATTACTTTTGCCCACTTCGGTATTGTCATAAGCCACATAATTACTTTTATCTTTAAATTCTGGTAAGTCCCAAAAATACTCATCCAATGGATCTAATTCATCTATATCAAATGGAATATCATATGGATCTATATCATCATGTTGTTCAAACAATTTAAAATCTATTAAAAATTTCATAAACCTATATATTAAAAAAACATTTTTGAAAATAAATTATATATTCAATATGAACAAAAATGGACTAATAGTTGGCCGGTTCTCCCCGACTCATTTGGGACATCTTCATTTAATTAATGAATCATCAAAATATTGTGAAAACCTTCACGTAATGGTTTGTTATAAAGAAAATGAATCTGATGGAAAATTTCGGTACGAGTCTTTAAGATATATTTATCATAATAATCCAAATATAATAATATACGATGTTAAACACGATTTTCCAAATTATCCATCAGAATCATATTCCAAAGAAGAATTCTATTATATCTGGTGTGAATTTATAAATGATTTAATACCAAATTTAGATGTTGTTTTTTCAGCGGCGGATTATGGAGAAGAATTTTCTAAATATTTGAATATCAAACATATACTTATAGGTGATGGAAATTTTGATTCTTCTGGGGTTTGTAGAAAAATACCTATTTCTGGAACTGATATAAGAGAAAACCCATTTAAACACTGGGAATATATTCCAGATATTGTAAAACAACACTTTATTAAAAAGATTGTTATAACAGGGTCTGAATCTAGTGGAAAAACAACCATATCAAAACTTTTATCAAAACATTATTTTACAAATTATAGTACTACAGATGAGATGGTTAGAGAATATTATGATAAATATAAATTCATAAAAAACTCTAGAGATAATAACGAATTTAATCTTATAGATATATCTAATATTTCATCTAACCAAATAATGTTAGAAGATAAAGAAATAATAAAATCAAATAAACTATTCATATATGATACAGATTTAATAACAACACAAATTTGGAGTGAATTATATTTTGGAGAATGTCCGAAATGGATAATTGATGAGAGTTATAGAAGACAGGGAGATTTATATTTTCTAATGGATATAGATTTTGATTGGGTTGATGATGGAACTAGAGAATTTCCCGATAAAAGAAAATGGTTCTTTGAAAGAACCAAAAAGGAATTAGAAAAAAGAAAATTAAATTATTATATAATAAGTGGGAGTATAGAAGAGAGATTAAATAAATGTATTGGGATTATTGATTTCTTTATTTGTAACATATCCTAACCATAAAAATGGAAAAAAGTCATTATTTTTTAATTATATATATTTATAGAAAATCAAGATTCTTTATAAATATGTTAAAATCATTTAAATATAGAATATACCCAAATCAAGAACAAAGAGAACTAATATCAAAAATTTTTGGTCAGGTAAGATTTGTATATAATCTAGGATTAGAAACTAAAATTCAGGCATACATAGGAAATAAAAAAAATTATAGTTGTATTGATTTAATAAATCAAACCAAAGAGTTAAAAGATACAAACTGTCCTTGGTTAAAAGAAAGTCCATCACAAGCGTTACAAATGAGTTTGAGAAACCTAGATAATGCTTATACCAACTTTTTTAGAGGATTTGGTTTTCCAAAATTTAAATCAAAATATTCAAAACAGTCATTTCAATTACCACAAGGAGTATTTTTAAGTGAAGATAAAAAACAGATTTTCATACCTAAATTAAGATATATAGACATTGATTTACATAGAGAATTTAAAGGTGAAATTAAAACCGTAACAATCAGAAAATCAATAACTAATAAATATTATGTATCTATTTTAGTGGAAACTAGTATTCCTAATCCTGAAAAGAAACCAATTAAATTGAAAACAACAGTTGGTGTTGATTTAGGTATTAAAGATTTTGTAATAACCTCAGATGGAAAGAAATTCAAGAACCACGACTTCTTTAAATCCGAGATGAATAAATTAAGAATTGAGCAGCGTTCTTTATCACGAAAAAAGAAAAGTTCAAACCATTACAATAAACAAAAATTAAAAATTGCTTTAATTCACGAACATATCAAAAATCAAAGACAAGATTATTTACATAAAATATCTAAATATCTTGTTGATAATTATGATACAATTTGTATGGAAAATCTTGGTATATCTAATATGTTGAAAAATAAAAATTTAAGTCGTGCTATAAATGATATGGGATGGGGTGAATTCAAATCAATGTTGGAATATAAATGTAATTGGTATGGTAAAAATTTTTCAATTATAGGTAGGTTTGAACCATCAAGTAAGACATGTTCTGTTTGTGGTTTAATTAATAAAGAATTAAATTTAAATGATAGGGAATGGGTTTGTTCTTGTAAAACAAAACATGATCGTGATGTAAACGCTGCTATAAATATAAGAAATTTCGGGTTGAGGAACCAACCTAGCGTCACTCAAAGTGAATGGTTACATTGTGCTTGTGGCGTAGAAGCCACTACATCTTTGGTGTAGTTGGTGGTTCATAAAAATCTCTATATTCTGTTAAATAAATACCAAAATCTGAATTTGTTGGTATTTTGGATAATATTTCATCATATTGGTATTTCAATATTTCTTTCGCTTCTCGTTTTACTTCAATAGGATATTTATCCACATTTGATAAATAATATTGTTTTGTTGTTTCAACGATATTTTTACATTCGTTGAAATTAGCTTTTGTTAGAAATCTACTCATTGTAATTCCCATTTTTTCTATAACTGATACAAATACTTCTGGTTGTTCCATTTTATCTTATTATTTTTTAATAAACTATATCACCACTAAACCGTTGAAAAAATCTTACACAAATCTACATCTGTGTAAGTTTTTCTTCTTGTTTCGTCCAATCGGTATTATGATTGTCCACAAGCGTAAATTCGGGAGAACGGCTCCCTATCAATATTTTATGCCCTTCCTTCTTGATATTTTGTGCAGCGTTGAAATCCCTGTTATGGTGTGTACCACACTCAGGACAAATCCATTCTCTGTCTGAAAGAGTTAAATCTGTTTTTTTGTATCCACACACAGAACATAATTTTGAAGAAGGAAACCATTTATCCACTTCAACAACATATCTTTTATACCAATCTGCCTTGTAAATTAACATAGATTTGAATCGGTATAAACTCAATTCTTGAATTGACCTTGCTAATTTATGGTTTGACATCATATTCTTTACATCCAACGATTCCATACTGATTACTTGGTTTTCGTTAATCAATTGATTTGTTACCTGATGTAAATAATTTTCTTTAATGTTGTTTAAGTGTTCTTGATACTTAGCCAAACGAACTCTGGCTTTATATCTGTTGTTACTTCCTTTTTGTTTTTTACTTAATTGTCGTTGGAGTTTAACCAACATCTTTTCATTGTTTCTTTTAATTTTAATGTTATCAAAAGTCTTACCATCTGAACAAACAATAAAATCTTTAATACCTAAATCAATACCAACAATATCATTTACTGGTTTACTAATAGTTTTATCCAAATCACCGTCAACCAATATTGATAAGAAATAATTACCTGACTTTGTTCTGGTTAATGTTGCTGAACGAATACCTGTTTTATGTTTGTTTAAATATGATTTGTATTTATCTGAACATCTAAAATGTAAGTCTTTTAACTGTTTAGTTAACATCAATTTTCCTGTTTCATAGTTATTCAATGAGGATATGGCTTCTTCTGGAAAACGACAGGATTGTTTGTTATCGTGTTTGGATTTGAATTTAGGAAATCCACTACCATTAATAAAAAATCGTTTATACGATTCCAACATATTCAAAATTGATTGTTTAAGTACCTTCGTGTTATGTTCAGATAAGAATTTATATTCAGGGTCTTTGGTTAATTCCTGATGAAAGTAATTACCTAAATCATTTAATCCGATGTTTGTTTTATCACTTGTATATGCAGTTTTCTTTTTATCTAGACATTTATTGTACACAAGTCTATAACAACCAAGTAATTGATTGATATAACTCTGTTGAGTTTTGTTCGGATATAATCTTATTTTAATTGCCTTTAACATATACTTAAAATAGTCAGGGTAATTTTTACCCTTTCTAATAAATATATATTAAATCGAAAAAGTCACTTTTTTCCAAAAATAATTTTACTTGTAGATTTGACAAAACAAAATCGCAAAATTCTAAAAACCCCATTAATTCACGAATTCACAAATTCACGATTCCACGATATTTATTAATTTTGTAAATTTGTATAATATTTTGTTAGAACCCTCTTTTTAAGTCTTTTCCATCATACGATAAGATAAAATCTATATCTAGTGGTTTGTAGGTATTTTTATGATAAACTCTAACTAGTTTTAAATTCTCTGGTATATATACGTAATTATTACACTTACAACAATCTTTATAACTAAATTGTTTTGTTAGATTAAATCTTTTACTTATTAAATCTATTGTATTAAAATCAATAAAATTATCGTGACAATAATCATTAATCTTCATTAATGAGACTAGTCCAACTAGATCCACCCCTATTTTACTAGCGAATTCTAAGTATTTATAAACCTCATCGGTTGAATCTATGTACCCTTTTATTAAATTACAAGTTAAATTAAGAACACCTGGTTTTAATTTTTTCTGAGCCTTTTTTATTGTTTTATAACTAACTGATTGAAAACCAAGTATTTCATTATTTTTATTATCGTCATAATGATGACGAGATAAAGAAATATTTGTAACTCTTTTTATTATTTCCTTCTCTTTTATTAATTTTTCAAAATTATATCCATTTGTATTTACGACAATCATAGTCTTATCAGATAGATGTTCTTTACAAATATTAAATACTCTTAAAAATCTTTCATAATTTAATGTTGGTTCACCACCTGTAATATTTAACTTTTTTATAAATAATTTACTCGTTAATTCTTTTATGATTTCAATTAATTTATCCTCATCAAATTCTTTAGAACAATCACTATGATATTCACAAAACTGACAAGTAGCGTTACATCCATAGAAACGAACATATAAATTAATATATGGATTTTCTATTAATTCTGGTTCTGTATTAAAATATCTACAATAATGAGTTCTCAATTTGAACTCTTCTCCAAATAATTTCATAAATGTTTTATAAATAAATTGTGATAAAGTTTAACATGAATCACGATTACCTGTGTCACTACTACCACAAGGATTACCTTTGTCGGTGAGTGTTCGTATAGGTACAAGTTTTCGTTTGCTGTTTTTTAACATTTTATATAGATCATCAGTTCTTTTTGGTCGTTCTTCACCGATTTTTTCTAAAAATATATCAAGATCGTCTTGTGTTATTTCACCATTTTGAACCATATATTCCGATAATTTTAGAAAATGGTTAAGTTTTGTTTTTGGTCCTTTATGTTTTAAACATATAAAATCATATAAATTCTGTAAGACATCTAATTCTGGTGTAGATGGTTCTTCTTCCCAGTCAAACTCATTATCAAAATCTATATCTTCGTTAAATTTTCTTATTTTCATAGTTTTTATATTTTTTTACCAATCTTCCAAAATTTCTAAATTTGGAAAGAATCCAAATTTTATACCATCATATGACTTAAAATTCTCTTTTAAAAAATTATATTCATTAAGGTTAATTTCTTTCGGATTCATTCGTCTTAATAATTCATTTCCATTTCTATATTCTACATCTTCATTTGTTCCTATATAATAATTAAACCGATTTTTATGATTTTTTAATGTATTACTATATTTTGACCATTCTTCACTAGTCATAACAGAAAACCCATAAATATTCATTTCATCCGACCAATTATCACGGAATTTAATAAGATAATATTTGTTTGGTTCTTCGTCTTCCCAATCAAATTCATCACCAATTTCAATCTCTTCGAAAAGTTTTATTTTAAACATTTTTTTTAATCCATTTTTCTAAGTCATCACCATCAAATTCAACATACTTCTCACCAATATGCATTATAGTTTGAATTTCCTTTCCTGTCGCTTCCAATACTTTATAAATAATCTTAATCACATCATCTCTTGTGTATGTTTTTGTTTCTAAATCTTCCCATTCAAAATCATTCTCATTAAAATCAATTTCTTCAAATAATTTAATGTGTTTCATAATTTTTATATCATTTTGTATGTGTCTAAATTATCATCCCTATCATCATTAGCATTTCTTTTTTTTCTAATTGGTGCTGTAAATGGTTGAACAGGAAGAAATGCTTTTCTCATAGGGTTGGCTTTTTTACCTGTATTAACATAAGGAAGATTTATTTTTCTTTCATCATCGTCATCATCTACACCAAGAGATATGTGCTGATAATGTTTTCTTTTATCTGGTTCTTGTCTAATTTTTCCAATTTTTTCTAAGAAATTATTTAAATCATATTCTGTCAATTCTTTATTAGCTACCATAAAATCAGCGATTCTAAGGAATCTTCTGAGTTTAGTTTTCGGCCCACTATGAATTGAACTTATATAATCATATAAATTTTGTAGGATTGGTAAGACTTCATTATTATCATCTTCAGATATATCATCAAAATCCAAATCAAAATCTTCAATTTCCTCAAATAACTTAATGTGTTTCATATATTTTTTTATTTTTTTAACAAGAACTAGGTGTTGGTTTTGGTGGTCTTTTTTCTCCAATCTCACTCAAAAATGAGTTTATATCACTTTTTGATACTACACTATAATTTGATATAAAATCCATAATATCTAATGACCTCTTTAATATTGTTTTTGGACCATAATGTTTAATTGATATAAGATTAAAAATATCTCTAAGTATTACATTTTCTGGTAATACATCAACATCTTCCCATTCATCATAATATCCAACATCCAATGGATCTCTAAGATTTTTAATTTCATCAAAATTACCTTTTTTAGGATTTTCTAATTCAATTTCTTTTAAAAATATATCCACTTCATCTTTTGATAATTCTTCTCTCCTAGTCATATAGTTTAGAATAATTAGAAGTGTTTTAGACGCTCTCTTTGTATTTTTTAATTTCATATAAACCAAGTGATATATATCTCTCATAACTATGATATCAACGGATAGATTTTCATCATCTTCCCATTCCCAGTCATCTAATTCAATATACTCATTTAGTCTTTTTATTTTCATAGTTGTACCCTTATTCTATCTCCTTTTTTATGTTCTGAATAAACTGGAAAATCAAATTCAACTTCGTCAGTAAACCCCTCATCAAAATTTATACCCAATAAAAATTTTTCACCAAACATTGATTTCTTAACTCTTTTACTAACTACTGTACCAGTTAAATCTTCTCCCTGATGTTTGTCAATTTCATCCCACATTTCCATAGGTACATACATCTTTGTCATATCTTTAAAAAATCCTTCATATAATTTTAAATGTTTCATTATATACTTTTTCTTTTATATATAAATTTTCAATTATAGATTTTTTGAAACATAAATTTTACACTTTGATTTACCTTTTTTCATATTATAAATATGTTTCCATCCATTATTTTCTGTTATAATTGGTCTATTATTTGGTGATATAATAACTAAAAATTCTGATATTAAACTCAAATTCCATAAGACATCTGGAAGGATACTTGATTCACATAAATGTAGTCCATAACTACAAAATATTGTACTAAACGATTCTGATAATTTACCACTCTGTATATCTTTAAATGATAGTTTTAGACATTTCTTTTTTGTCTCTTCTTCATATTCCTTACACATATAAGGGTCTAAACCTTTTACATTCATAACACCCTTATTTACAAGTATTTGTGTAATTAGTCCATCTCCACACGATAAATCTAAACATTTTGTAAAATCAACTAATCCACTGTTGAATATCTCATCAATTATTTCATAAATATACTGACTATGAGGATTATCATATTGGTCACTAAAATTTTTATAATAATCATCAACACCATGTTTTTCATAGTCTCCACGAACACTTTCATATTTGTCTAAATATTTCATATGAATATATATAAAGTTTTAATGTTTGAAATCAATTTTTTGTTAAAATATTTTAATATATACTCATATGAAATATTTAAAATTATACGAAGAAATAGATTTTGATGAAGATGATTGGGAATGGGAAGGTGAGGATAAAACTAAATATAGGATTATCACACTGAATTACGCGTCATCACGATTAAGAATGTTACAATTCAAAAAAGTAGAAAACAAAAAAACTTTTTGGGGAAAACAAAAAAAGGAAGAAAAATGGTTTTTTATTCCAAATGGTGAGTATATACAAATTTATAAAAAAGAAACCACTTATCCAGTTGGTAATGATTATAAAGATAGTATTAGTTTTAATCCATATAGATATATTTATATTGGACTAAAATCTGATGATAGTGATGAATATTTAATAAAATGGGCGAAAAATCATCCACAAATTGAAGAATATTTAGATAGATTAGATAATGAATACCAAGAAATAAAAAGAAAAGAAACAGAAGAAAGAAACCGAATTAATAACATAGATAACGAAACAGAATACCTTGACTTATGAAATATCTAAAATTATACGAAGAAATAGATTTTGATGAAGATGATTTTGAATGGATGGAAGAAGAATCACTAAAAATAGGTGATATTGTAAAATTCAATCATGATGGACCAGAATACTGGGCAGAAGGTAGATTTCATAAAATTCACCCATTTAATGATAAAAAAGCTATAATAACAGAAGTTAGTGATAAGGATGGGTATCAAGTTGTTAGACTTAAAAGAGTTGGTGCTAAAAAAGAAGAGTGGCCTTGGTGGAAAGCGGACACATTGGAAAAAATACCATTAAATGAAAATATAGATTTTGATGAAGATGATTTGGAATGGGAAGAAGAAAATCTTGACTTGGATGACTATAAAGATATAATACCAAAACTATTCTATGAATTTTTGAAAGAAAATAATTGTCTAGAAGGATGGATAAGTAATTTCATTAATCCTATATTCGGAGTTGGATATAGAAAGAAATTTAATTACTTAACTGATATGGAATTATTTCTTAATAGATTAAAAATAGGAAAAAGGTCTGGTATAAACAATACAAATGACTATATAGGTCACGCGTTCCGTTGGAGAGAAACACCAGAAGGATATAAATATTGGGATATTATTCATAAAAAATTTCTAGAATATAGAAATATGAGAAATAGTAATTTTAATTATTTTTGGAAATAAATTATAAAATTATGAGATATATAAAACTTTTTGAAAAAATAGATTTTGATGACTTTGATTACGAAGAAGATGAGGAAGAAGAATTAGAGGATGAATTTGTATCATGGGAAGATTTAGAAGTTGGGAAAAAATATAAAATGATATTTTCAAATTTACATAATCAGTTTTCAAATATAATATACACATTAGATGGTAAAAATAATACTGATTTATATTTCTCAGAACATCATATAACTAGAGGATTTTATGATGAAGGTAATGTGAAATTTGTAAAATATTCTGGAATAAATGAAAATATTGATTTTGAAGAAGATTGGGAAGAAGAAGACCCAGATGGTCTTAAAGTTGGTGATAAAGTAAAAATAAATAAAAACTCTAAATATAGAGGAAATTATAAAAAGTCTTCTTGGTCAAAAACTCACCCATTTAATGATGAAAAAGCTATAATAACAGAAGTTAGTGATAAGGATGGATATCAAGTTGTTAAACTTAAAAGAGTTGGTGTTAAAAAAGAAGAGTATCCTTGGTGGAAAGCGGATACACTGAAAAAAATAACATTAAATGAAAGTATTCAATTAATTGAATCCGAAGGTATAGATTTTGATGATTTTGAATGGATGGAAGAAGATACATCTGTTGATATAACAAAAGGAAAATACTTTTGGGTGGTTGAAAAAATGCCTAATTATAAGGGAGATAATGAACATATAAATAAAATTATTCGTCATGCTAGAATTAACTATGACGAACAGGGATACCAAAAAATCTTTGTTAGTTATGAACTAGATGATTATGGTCGTAATATGGTTGGTTATATGTGTATGATAGTTGATGATGGATCCAAAGGAGGAGGGTATAATTATTATATTGATAGTGGATTCACATACCTTGGTGAGTTATCTGAGTGGATTAAGAATAATATCTAAATTTTTTTATTTTGAAAATTAGTAGTATATTTGTGGAATAAACAATTTCAAAATTTAATATAAAAATAAAAAAAACGAAAATGAAGAAAGATAAAGAATTACCATTAGGATGGTTAGATTGGAATACATTATCATTAGATGAAATGGTAGATTATTTGGAAAAGAAACATATGTTTAGTAGTACAGGTGAATCTAAATGTATATTTGAATTAATTGATTTTTATAAAAAGAATAAGAAAGATTAGTATGAAAAATTTAATAAAGAATAATTTGGTTGGTTAAAAAAATAGTTGTATCTTTGTATTATCAAAATAGAAAAAAATAAACTTTTTTAAATACTATATATACATTACAAAAATAGGAGATAAATAAAATGACAATGAGTAAACATAGTAAATTTTCGTTCTGGTTCTCACATATGAGTTCGGATTCGGGTATGTTATGTCTACTTGTTAGATAAAAGTTAATTGAAAAATTAGACAACCCGAATTCATAAAGAGTTCGGGTTTTTTTGTTCTTATAAAATACGTCTATGGTGTAACAGTAGCATAAAAGTCTCCAAAACTTTAGGTCGGGGAGCGTAACCTCGTAGGCGTGCAAAAATAAAGTTCTTTGACATATTGAAAATTAAATGGAGTATGTAACCGGTAAATGGTTTCCGACTAGATTGTGGCTCTAGAGCAGTAAAATGTTATGTGGGTTCGAACCCCATCATACTCCCTCAAAGATT
>Ga0268276_1000770_pt1 | contig 35174 bp, 20 predicted proteins | sample saktaG_4_FD_190145 | JGI IMG/M metagenome (GOLD analysis project Ga0268276, IMG submission 190145) | Saline water microbial communities from Sakinaw Lake, British Columbia, Canada - sak_2010_1_5_45m | ecosystem: Environmental > Aquatic > Non-marine Saline and Alkaline > Saline ...
TTTCCGTAAAATCCTTTCCCGGTTGTACTCGCCGCAGGCTTTTTTGACGGCGTCCACCGCGGCCATCGCCGTGTGCTCGACGCCGCCATCGCGCAAGCCCGTGCCGCCGGGGGTCAGGCGTGGGCGCTGACGTTTGACCAGCACCCGCTCGCCATCCTCGCACCCGATCAGAGACCGCCGTTGCTGACCCCGATCGAATACCGTCTCGATCTGCTGGCGGCTGCCGGACTCGATGGATGCCTCATGCTCCCCTTCACGCCGGAGCTCGCCACCCTTTCGCCCACCGATTTTCTCAATCAGATCACCAACGGGCCGGACCATCCGGTACACGCCGTATGCTGCGGAGCCAACTGGCGGTTCGGAAGAAACGCCAGCGGCACGCCCGAGTGGCTCCGCGCGCAGGGCGTCGGTGTGACGATCGTCCCGGCCGCGTGCCATGCGGCGATCGACATCTCCAGCACCCGCATCCGTGAGGCGATCCGTGACGGCGACTTCGCCACCGCCACGGCGATGCTCGGCCGGCCTTACGCGATCCGCGAGACGGTCCGTCATGGCCGTCGCGTCGCTCGCACGCTCGGCTTGGCCACCGCCAACATTCACCCCGAGGCCGAAGTGCTCCCCCCTGTCGGCGTTTACGCCATCCGCACGGCCATCGGCGACCGCCCCGTCGGCGGCGTCGCCAACCTCGGATTCCGCCCGACCTTTCCCGACGCCCAACCCGCCACGCCGATCCTCGAGGTTCATCTCTTCGATTTCGCGGGAGACCTTTACGCCGCCCGGCTCGAAGTCGCCTTTATCGCCCGTATCCGTGACGAGCGCGCCTTCGATTCCCCCGCCGCACTCACCGAACAGATCCACGCCGACATCACCGCCGCCCGCGCGCTACTGGCCTGATTCGCAACACTCATCACAGAGGCCAGTATTCAAAACTGGGCTTTTCAGCAGAAGCTGTGGGTAATGGATGAAGACCCTGGCGAATCAGAGGTCTGTTTTGCAAGCGCCTCTGTAGCCACAAAAAGCACAAAAACACACAAAAACGATTTCTTCGTGTCCTTCGTGGTTCATATCGGTCGGGTGAGCGTTTCGTACGTGAAAGAGCGGCGTCGCGCGGAATACCGCTTGCCGCGCGCATTCCAGACGCTGCCGTCGGGGCGATGGTGGAGGGATGCGGCGCCAGCCATTTTGGAGTGCGCGCGGCAAGCGGTATTCCGCGCGACGCCGCTTTCATCAGTTTGGCCACACATTCAGCCCCTTGCAACGGCGTCAAGATCCAAAGTTTCCACGTTATCCGGTAGGGGGCGAAGATTCCAGTTTTTCGATTTCGATAGCGATTTCGATCCCGATTTCGATAATTGCCATGATCCAGTAGCCTGCGGCGCGGCGGGGACGCCGCTGCCCTGCCCGATGCTTCGCGCTGACACCGATTGCTTTCTTCCAGTAGCCTGCGGCCCGCCGGGGACGGCGGGCCCTACCTGATTCGCCAACGAAATAGACATGACGAATGCCATAGGAAATGCGCGAAGCCGGTAGGGCGTCGGCGTTCCCGCCGCGCCGCAGGATCATGATGAATGCCCACGGGAAAGCGCGAAGCCGGTAGGGCGTCGGCGTCCCCGCCGCGCCGCAGATCATGATGAATGTCCACGGGAAAGCGCGTGTGTGAGTATGTGGGTCGGGGTCGGTATCGGTATCGGGGTCGAATAAATCGGGCCGACATATCCAGACACGGCCAGACACAAAAAAAGTCTTCCGTGACCTTCGTGGTTCATCTCGATCGGGTTGAGGCGTTTCGGACGTAATAAAGCGGCGTCGCGCGGGATACCGCTTGCCGCGCGCACTCCAGACGCTGCCGCCGGGGCGAAGGTATCAGATGAGCTGTCTGAATACTGGCTTCTGAATACTGCGCTTGCAGAACCGACGAAGGAGGTTATGCAAGAGTCTCACACTAAAACGTCTTCTTCCGGACCGGGGACCTACTCGGAGCCCCCTTCTTCCGCCCCTTCTTCTCCACCGGCAGCAGCGGCGCGGTGAAGCGCTCGTAGAGGGCGAAGAGGAATTCCACGCGCTGGCGGTCGGAGGTGAAGGGCTGCTTACGATAACACTGGTCAACCGCTCGGTCGAGGTCAGCATGCGCCTTGACCAGATCGGCGGGCATGGTCAACGGATCGTAGAGATCGGCCAGCGTGGCGAGCGGGTACCGTTTCCGCGCATCGAGGACGGCCTGCGCCTTCGCCTCCACGGCGGCCTTCTTTTTCGCGTCGCCGGTGAGGCGGCCGGTCGGCCCCTTCGCCTTCGGAAGCGCTGCGTCCTCTTCTTCCCCGCCTTCGTGATACGAGGTCCAATAAATCCGTGATGCCGCCTCCCGGACGCAGAAGGCGTCACGATCAGAACCCGGCAAGTCGATTTGCGGCCACGGGAAGGTGTTATAGACCATCGTGCGCGAGTAGCGGTAGTCTGACTTCAGCCGTCCGCCTATCTGCCGCATCCAGGCCATGTGCATGGCCGAGGTCAGCATGCCGAACAGATACAGGTCGGATGTCGGAATGACAAAGCACGTGTTGCTCGGAACGACCCATGGCTTGGCGATGCCGATCGGGATGTAATGCCGCCGTTCGGAGGAGACCTCGGGAATCAGGATATAATCTGTAGTCGGCTGCGAGCGGTAAAAAAACAGCCCAGGCGTTTGCGCCGCGCTGCGGGTCGGCGCGGCCGTACTCTTCGTCCGAAATTCACGCACCTTCTCCACGCGCCCAAGAACCAGCGGCAGGGCACGAAGGACTATCGGATCGGCACCTTCGAGCCAGAGGCACCAGCGCATGGTGCCGTTGATGAATTCCTCAGAACCCGTATAACGCCGCAGATATTTATCCGCGCCCGGCTCGGCGGCGAGTAGCGCCGCCTTCTCTTCATCGGTCAGAAGCAGGTTGCCGCCGTCGGACGGCTTGTTGCCGCAACGCATCTCCGGGACGGGCGAGAGCGGCGTCTGGCGCTTCGTGACAAACGCATCCGGCCCCGGCGTGAGATAGGGACTGATGTTGTCGGTTTCGGTCACGGTGGCCGAGCCGTTGCCGGAGTCGTAATCGAACAGCCGCTTGACGGGAATGTCGAAGGCCGCAAAGCCGATAATGACGACGTGGACGTGGGCCTTGCCGCGCGCCTCGCTCTGCCACTGGAACGTCCGGTGCGCGAAGTGGATCTTGATGTGCCACTGGCCGAACAGAAGTCCCCAGACCAGCGGCACCTGTTCGCCCTGGGTGATCGAGTTGGTGGACACGAAACCGACCACGATACCCGAACCTTGGATGTATTCGGCGGCGCGGCAGTGCCAGCAAGTGACGTAATCCAGATCGCCGGCATTCTTGAATCTCCCGAACACGGCGGCCATGTCGGCTTTCTGCTCGGCGGTCTGGTAATGCTTGCCGATGAAGGGCGGGTTGCCGAGAACGTAGGAACAGTGTTCGGGAGGGAGGATCGCTTTCCAGTCGAGCCGGAGGGCGTTGCCAAGGTGGATATGGGCGGACATGCGGAGCGGCAGTCGCACGAAGTACTGGCCGAATGCCTCGGAGAGGCGGGTGTTCATCTGGTGTTCCATGAGCCACATCGCCACCTCGGCGATGCGGGCGGGCCACTCCTGGATCTCGATGCCGGTGAAGGCGTCCACATTGATGCCGGAGAGTGACTGGACGTCGAGTTCCTGCTGGACCTCTTTGCCGAACAGGTCCTTGAGCACCTCGATCTCCAGGAGGCGCAGTTCGCGGTAGGTGATGACGAGGAAGTTGCCGCAGCCGCACGCGGGATCGAAGAAGCGGAGGGAACCGAGCTTCTTGTGGAACTGCCTAAGCATGGCCTTGCTGCGCCGGGCCTTCTCGAACTCCGCCCGCAGGGCGTCCATGAAGAGGGCGTTGATGACCTTGAGGATGTCGCGCTCGGAGGTGTAATGCCCGCCGGTCTGGCGGCGGTCCTTGGGATCCATCACGCCCTGGAAGAGGGATCCGAAAATCGCGGGGGAGATTTTCGACCAGTTGAAGTCGGTGCAGGCGATCAGCGCGTCGCGCATGGCGCGGTTGAAGGCGGCAAAGCCCAGCCGCTCTTTGAAAAGCTCGCCGTTGACATACGGGAAGGCGGCGAGCAGTTCGTCGAGGTTTTTTTGGCGGCGTTCTGAGGGGGTGTCCAGCACTTCAAAGAGCTGGGCCAGAAGCACACCAAGGTCGGAGCCGTCCTTGGCCGTGCGGTTCTCGATGTAGAGCGTGAAGGTCTTGGGCTCGAATAGGCCGGTGTCCTCGGCGAAGAGGCAGAAGAGGATGCGGACGAGGAAGCGCTCGAGGTCATGGCCGGCGTAGCCGCCCTCGGCGAGGGCGTCGTGGAGGTCGCCGAGGATCTCGACGGCCTTGATGTTGATGGGGTCCTCGTCGCGCAAGCGGTGCTGCTTGTAGCCGGCGATGAAGGCGAGTTCGTGAATGTGCTTGTGCAGGTCCTTGAGGGGAAACTCGGATTTGCTGTATTTGCGGGCCGCGAAGAGCGGCCGTTCGATCTGGTCGTCCGGTTCGAGATCGTAAAGGGCGACACGGTCGAAGTCCGACAGGATCACATAGCGCGGCAGGTCGTCGGGACATTGCTCGCGCGAGAGATCCTGAATGTAGTTGAACGCCTGCGACTCGGCCTTGTCGAGCGATTTGCCGCGACTCTTGTGCTCGGCGAGCATCATGCCGCGCCAGAACAGGTCGATATAGCCGTACTGGCCGTTGATCTTGCGGACGGGCTCCTCGAAGGTGGCCAGCAATCGCCGGCGAACGCCGAACACGCCGAAAAACTCGTCCCAAAAGGATTTCGCCTCGGCGTCCTCACGGTGCTCCTCAGCCCATTCGCGCGAAAAGCGGATGGCGTTCTGACGGATTTCGTTCCAACTGATCGGCATGCAGGTTTCCTATGGCATCGGTGCGGAATGACGGACACGCAGACAGCGGAGAAGATAGCGCGATTGATGGCGGGTGGCAAGGCGGAAGTGAGAGCGGTTATGGGAAAAGCTGAAAGAGGAAAACGGAAAGAGAAAAGAGGAAAGAGGGTGTGTGAGTGTGTGGGTGTGTGGGGGTGCGTGAATCGGGGTCGGGGTCGGTATCGGTATCGGGGTCGAATAAATCGGGCCGACATATCGAGACACGGACACTTTCGGATCTGGCATCGACTAGGTGGTTGGACTAAGTGTAACCGACTAAGTGTGGCGATGAAGTGTTGCTTCCGCCTTCGCCAAGGCTACGTCGGACAAGTCGCGCCGTTCTAGGCCCATCCAAACACTCGGCTACACTTAGTCGGTTACACTTACTCGTCTACACTTACTCGGATTATCCTTACGGTTGAGCCCAGCACAATCGTCAATGACAATTCCCCACACAAACCCGGAAGCGCCCACAAAAGCACACAAAAACGATTTCTTCATGATCTTCGTGTCCTTCGTGTTTCATCTCGGTCGGGTTGAGGCGTTTCGGACGTAATAAAGCGGCGTCGCGCGGGATACCGCTTGCCGCGCGCACTCCGAAAACGCTGCCGCCGGGGCGAAGGTATCAGATGAGCTGTCTGAATACTGGCTTCTGAATACTGCGTTTGCAGAACCGACGAAGGAGGTTATGCAAGAGTCTCACACTAAAACGTCTTCTTCCGGAGCGGGGACCTACTCGGAGCCCCCTTCTTCCGCTTGGGCTTTCGCAATCTCCAACTGGACCTGGGGCATCAATTGCTTCGCCGTCCTCACCGTCTCGATCTCGGCATCGGGGAAGTTGCGCAGCACCTTGTCCAGATGGCCCTTGGCCTCACTCCACCGGCCGAGCAGGATCGCACATTTCGCCGCTTCAAGACAGGACGGCGCCCGTGGAAAGAACTCGACGCTGGCGGCAAACAGTTTGTGGATCGCGCGCAGGTCCCGTTGGAGCAGCTTGCCGTCCGTCCCCCGCTCCACATGGGCCAGCAGATGCATGGCCTGGTAGTACAACGCGTCGGCCTTGACATCCTGATACGTCTCGCTCTTGCCCAGACTGGCAAGTTTCTCAAGGCCCTCCTTCTGCTTTTCAGGGATGTTCAGGTATGCCACGGCCTGATACAGATCCATATGCGGCTGCAGAAGCGACGTTTTGTACTTCCAGCAGAAGTTCGCATGCATGTCGAGGATCTTTTTCCAGTCCTTCATCATCATGGCGCCCCAAGCGGCCTGCACGAAGACTTCCTCGATCCCGGCGAACGTCGGATGATCCGACAGCAATGCGGCCAGCACCTTCGCTCCGTTGGGGATGTCCCGCAGTTTGAAGTGACTCTTCCCCAGCATGTACAACGCCTGGGCGCGTGAATCGCTTTTCTTCAGATCCCGCTCCGTCATAAACGAGGTCAAGGCGCGGATACACCCGGGCATGTCATCGTTCTTCCAGTACAGGAATCCCAGCGCATACCGGATCTGCCCAAAGTCGAAATCGTCCGGCGGGGGCAGGCGGATGCCGTTCCAGGATGAGTTCCCCAGCCGTATCCGTTCCCCCTGCGGAATGGGAATGCGCTCGCCCTTTTCGGTCACGGGATTCTTGCCATACTCGTCCAGGAGCGTCGCATACGCCTCGACCCCGACCGCTTTCAGCTCATCCGTTGTGCCGTAGAATCCCATGAACCGCAGCGCGGTGATGCGGAAGCGATCATCCCGCAAGCCGTCCAAGTACGGCTTGTAGGCGGCGATCATCTTGGCATAGTCCCGGACGACGATGTATTCCCGTCCCAGCGCGTACCGCGCAATGCCGTGAAGTTCGTCCTTGAGCGCCGGTTCGCCTTCCCGCGTCCGTGTTTCCGCCGGATAGAGCGCCAGATAGGCCTCAAACATGCGGGCCGCGGTCTCATGATCGCCCAGTTCGCTCAGAATCTCGCCGGTCTTCACAATCGCCAACTTGGCGTATTTCATCATGGAGGGGGCGGTCACCCCGGGCCGGTACAGTTTCTGTTCCACCGCCCGCGCATGACCCGGAAATTCACGGATCGAGACGGTACAGACCACATTGGTCCACAGTTGATCGGCCAGTTTTCGCCTGTTTTCCGGTGTTTTTCCCTGCTCGCCCTGAGCCAGTTCCATGGCGAGCCAGTAGTGGGCCTCGGCACTGAACGGGTTTTTGTTGGGCATATTGCGCGCCATCCAGCCATACGCCTTGATCATGTTCTGATGGTGCCCCTGCAGGTACCAGGCCTGAGCCACCCGCAGCGCCGCTTCAAACAATTGCTCGGTTGTTTCGTCGGGTGTGCCGACCTTTAGCGGCCCGTCTGCAAAGTCACCCTGTTCGTTGCGCTTCGGGCCGTACGTGTCGATGAACGTGTTAAACGCCTTAGCCGCGGCGGAGAAGTCCTTCCGCAAGTAGTACAGTTCGCCCGTGTAGAGCAGCGCATGCCGACCGGTGGGCGAGCCCACGCCATCCTGCTCGATGATGCGGTTCGACAGGGCGATCGCGTCTTCGATCGTCTCCGTCTGCCGCGCCCGCGTCAGCAGGGCCTTCAGGTAGCCCATCCTGTCATCCTGCAACTGCGCATCGTCCTTGGCCGTTTTGAGTTTCTCCCCGGTCAGCTCGAACAGCTTCGTGTAGGTTTCGAAGGCTTTCTCCTTTTGACCGGCGTTATCGGCGGTCTGCGCGATAAACTCCAGCGCATCCCGCGCATACGGCGTCTCCGCGTCAATGGTGATCGCCCGCTCGAATGATCGAATGGTCCCTTCCCAACTTGTGTCTGCGACGTTGTCCTGACGGAGGAGGGCATACAGAGCCGCCTGGCTTCTGCCGAGCTGCACCAGAATATAGGAATGCAAGTGGAACTCGGCGAGAATGGCGGGCGGATAGCGTTTCAGAATGTCGGCGTATGCCGCGGCGCATCTCTGCAGCGACGCCGATGATCGGCCCTGCGCGAGCGCAGCGGTGAGGTCGTGGTCGGCCAGGAATACTTCGCCCTCGGCCGCCGCGTAGGTGCCGGGATTTTCCGCAATTTTTTTGCGGATAAACGCGAGTTCACTTTCACCACGGGCGTAGGCATCGGGATCCATTCCCAGTTCCGCCTGGCATTTCATCATGCGCGGCAGGACATTCAGGGTCGTGCCATTTTTCCGCAGCAGCGTATAGAACTCCAGCGCCACGGCCCACTTCTTATTCTGGAATGCGTATTCCGCCAGACGGAAGTAACACACCTCGAGCACCTGCTGCCGCCGTTCCTCATCCGTCAGGAACCGCGCCAGGTCTGTCGCCTCCTCGTACCGCTCCATCGCCTGCTCGATGTCCGCCTTGTCCGCGAGGAGAATGTCGGCCGCCTTGACCATCGACTCCGCCGCCACGCCGCTTTTGGCGTTTTCGGGAATCCTCGCGGTGGCGACCAGCACTTCGATGGCCTTGTCCGGCTGTTTCTGATCGCGGTAGCACATGCCCACCACGTAGCCCGACGCCAGGGCCTCGCGCGACTTGGGAAACGCGCCTTGCAACTGGTTGCAGATCGCGATCGCCTGCATAAATTTCCGCTGCTGCCTGAACACGTCGGCGATCCGCAGCATCAGCCCGCGCGCATCCAGATTCTGCGGAAACTCTTTGGCCAGGTAGCTCACCGACTCAACCGCCAGATCCAGATTTCCCGCCTCCAGCCACACGAGCACCAGCTTATACGCCGCCCGCTCGGCATAGACCGCATTTTCACGCCGTTTCAGGATGTTGAGTTTGCCAGCCGCTTCCTGATATTTTTTCTGGACCGCGTAGTAAGCGGCGCAGAGGTTCAGGGCATCCTCCTCGAATAAACCGGCTCCCTCCGCCAGCAAGGTCTCGAAAGCCCTGCAGGCCTTCTCGTAGTCGTTCAACTCGCCATAGAGCTTGCCCAGCAGGAAGAGCGCGTCCTGGCGGTTTCTGAACCTTTTATTCTTGGCGCGCATCACGGCCTCGAGCTGCACCACCGCCTCATCCACCCGGCCGACGACGTCGAGGCACTTGCCCAGCCGGTAGCCGGTTTCCTGGATCTGCGAATGGTCTGGAAACCGGGCGAGAAAAAGGGTGTACGCATCGCAAGCGGCAACCATCTTTCCTTCGTTTTCCATCTGTTGCGCATACCCGAACAGCGCTTCCGGCGTCTCGGGCAGCGGAACCTCAACCGTTTCGGACGGAGCGGTCACCGTGTCGGCGGGCGCGCTGTCCGCGCCCCGGGCGCACGACACCGCCGCGAACAACACGAGGCAGACGCCCGCGATGCGGCGGCCGAAGCCGGCCGTGCCTGTTGTCCGAAGGTTTCGATTCATTTTAAACACGTCACCGCTGTCCATCCGTCCCTCCGATACCCGCATTGGCTTCCGCCGCCGCTTTCTCCTCGGCCTCGCGTCTGGCCTGCTCCTCGGCCTCGCGTCTGGCCTGCTCCTCGGCTGCGGCCCGCTCTGTCCGCTCACGGATGACGAGCAAGCCCGGGGCCGAATCCGGGAACCGTTTGACCAGCACGTCCAGCCGCTCCTCCGCCTTCCGTTCATCGCCTATCTGCCTGAGGAGCTTCGCCAACAGGAACAACGCGCGAACCTCCCCCTCGGCGGACTTCGTCGAGAACAGGAGATAGTCCAGCGCCTCCCGCGCGGGTTCCAGCCGTCCGGCGGCGGCATGGATCTCGGCGGCGTGCAGGATCGCGTCGGCCGCCAACCAGTCGTCTGGCGAGTTGGAGGCGGCATCGAACTTGGCCAGCGCGCGGTCCACATCCTTCCGCAGCAGATCGACCAGCGCGGTCGCGTAGTACACCCAGGTCACCTGCGTCACCGTGTTCCGGTCAAGCGCCGCGCGGCCGGTCTCGTCCAGCGCTTCGTACCGCTGCATGAGCGCCGAGGCGCGAGGCGGCAACTGATCGTCGGACGCCTTGCCGAGCGCGCGCTGGAGATACCACACCAGCATTTCCTCCACGAACAGGCGCAGCTCGGAAGTCTCCTCCTTCACGAGGGTCTCGTACTGGGTCAGCGCCGCTTCCGCGTTGCCGCCGCGCAACAGGGAACGTGCGTAGCCGTCCCGGACAACCAGCCGTTCGCCCGCTCCTTGAGACGCCGCCAGGATATCCTTGAACAAGGCTTGGGCCTCCGCGTAGCGGCAGAGATCGATATAGATCCACGCCCGCTCGTAATCCACGCGCCGTTCCTCGTCCGGATTGGATGCCGCGGCCTTCAAGGTCATCAGGGCTTTCAACACGTTGCCGTAGTCCTTCAGCGCCTTGTAGATGTCCAGACGGAGTTTCAACGCGTCTTTTTTTCGGGTGGTGGCGGGATAGCGGTCCAGTTCCGTCTCACAGGCCGCCAGCGCCTGCTCATTCATCCCCTCCTGCTTGTAACAGAACGCCAGCCGGTAGTAGGCCTTGTCCGCCGTCTCCGGATCGTTATTCTCCACCCGGAAGCCCAGGCCGAATGCCGTCAGGACATCCCAGAAGATGTCGTAGACTTTCCGGTTCCTGAAGGACCCGACGTCAACCGGGGCCCGAATGCTCGCGGCGGATGGATCGAGACGCACGTCCACGCTGGTGTTGATCCGCACGTAGTGGAGGAACCGGTCGGCAAAGGGCATGTTCGTGATGATGCCGCTGACATGCTCATCAAAGGCGAAGCGCGAGTCGTACGAGAGGCGTGCGGTAGCCACGTCCTTCGACACCACAGGCGCATGGGTGTCAACCGTGTAGACCGTCACGTATTCCTCGGCCGCGCGCTGGTAGTACTTGGCCGCGTCGCGGAAGCGGCGGTCCTTCTCGAACACCCAGCCGACCCAAAAACACGCCCGGTGATAGTTAGGATAGCCCGGCCCGTCGAAGACCTTCAGATATTCCTGGAGCACGATCTTCATGCGGTTGTAGTCTTCCTGCCGGTAATAATTCAGCGCCAGCAAAAACAGCGACTCTTCGCCCTCAGGGGACTTGGGCGCAATTTTCCGGATGTCGTTGAAGCACTCCTTTGCCTTCTCGTATAACTCGGTCGTCACCTCGCGCGGCACGATCTTGAAGGAGAGTCCGCAGGGCTCAAGGATGGCCTGCAGCAACTCCCCGACGGTGATGTCCACGTTCGGGTCCTTGCCGGGCGGGGCGTTGTACTCCATGGCGAGCACGTCCTCGCTGTCGACGCCCTCCGCCCACAGGATCCGGACTCCGGTGATCTCTTCCACGCGCCGGGCCACGCTGAACAGCATGGATTGACCCGTGTGGAGCCGGCTCCACACGCCGTAGTTGCGGGACAGCGGTTCGAACCGGCCCGCCCAATCCCCGCGGGTGTAAATTTCGATCACCTTGCCCACCTCGACTTCATCCGGCGACTGCTCCTCCCGGGGGGGCGGGGTCATCGTCGGCGCTTCCCGCGTGAGTCCGACATCGAAGGCGAGATCCTGCACCTTAAAATCCAGGATTTCTTCGAGAAACTCGCGCACCGTCCCCGAGTTCTTCGTGAATGTGAGGCGCTTGTTTCGCAGGTACTCCCCTATCGTCCCGCGACCGGTTTTGGCCCACACGAAGGGAATCTTCGACGCCTCCGACACCCTCTTGATCGCCTGCTCCCCCGAAATCTCAGCCTCCACGTTCTCCAATCGAATCATGTTCCGAAAGGGTTTGTGCGTTTCGAGAAGGCTGGCGAATTCAATCACTTCCTTGGGATGAATATAGATGCCGTACCGCCTGGCGTCTGCATTTCCGGTGATATCCTGCGCCGCCCGGCTGAACAATTTCCCCCCCAAGGACAGCACCTTGACGACATCGTCATGCGCCAATTCCGCTCCCGCACGGCTGGCGATGCCCTGATACATTTCGGCGGCGACGATCAGGTTCCCCTGTTCGTGGTGCCATTGGGCCAGTTCCATCGCCAGGCGTTGCAGGCGCGGCTCCCGCCCGTAGGCCTCCGTCAATTCGTTGAAACGCGTTTCGGCCTGCTGGCGATTCGCTTCGATGCCGCTTTTAAACAGCGCCTCGAGCCGCACCATCTCGATATCCTTGACCAGTTTGGTCTCCCGCGGATTCGCCCACGCCAGCGCCTGGGTCAAATCGGCCAACGCCTGTGTGACATCGGGGTTGGCGATGTAAACCGGCTGTGCCGGATTGTCCGTGGCAGACGGCGTCTGACCCAGGCTGGACACAACGCAGAGACCGCGGAAATACAGCGCCTCGCCGCGCATGAATTGCCATTGTTCCGGCTGCAGATCCGTCCCGGTAAAAACGGTGGGGTTCAACAGACGATTGCAGGCATCGACGCATGCGGCGTAGTTCGGCGCCTTGATGAATTGCTTCGTTTTCTCATGAAGGACCGCGTTTTGGTGCATCCGGGCGATGTTGATCAACGCCCGCGCCGCTTCGGCCGCTCCCGGCCGTTCCGCCACCACGCTCTCCCACTGCTTCACGATATCCTCGTCGGAGACGGTGAGGGTGACGTGCAATCCCTTGGCCAGCAGCGTCTTGATCGGCTCGCCGGCATCCTTGGCGAACGCGGATGCCGCATACTGGGTGGTCAGGGCGTTGTACCGGTCGGCCGCCTTGGCGAACAGGGCGTCCCGTTTGACCGGATCTTTCTCCTGCTCCGCAAGCGCCAGGTAGATCGTGCCGAGATTAAACAAGGCTTCGGCCTCGTATTTGCCGGACACGCACGCATTCTCAAAATACCGGGCGGAGGCCTCCGGCTGGCGCCATTTGGAAGCCGTGTCGGCCATGCCCATCTGGGCTTGCGCGTATCCCTTGGTGCCCTTTTCCACTTTCTCGAAGTAATTGAACACCTGCTCAAGCGACGGTTGCTGCGCCCGCTTGGCGCAAAATCCCAGCAACAGGTACATGTCCGATCTCACATCACCCGGCGCGACGCCGTCGATGAACCCGTTGTCCAGCAGATAGCCCTCGGCCCGCCGGTAGTCATTCCCCTGATAGGCGATTTGCGCCAGCATCAGGCGGGCCTTCCATACCGACTCGGTGTTGAACCGCACGCTTTCCAGCCACTTGGTCGCCTCGGCCTCGCGCTTGGCCCGGATGCTGATCATCCCCAACTGCATGGCCGCGTAGTCGTGCGCCTCTTCCAGATCCACGGGCACCGCCCGCTTCTCCCGGGCGAACTGGACCTGAGCCTGCCTGAAGTTGTTGACGATGCCCAGATATCCGTTGACGGCCTTCTCTTCATAGCCGTTGGCCAGATAATAATCGGTAAGCACCTTGTCGGCGGCCACGCTGATCGCCGCGCCATACTTGCCGCCCCCCATCGCAATCTGATTCCGCACCGCATCGACGTCCGGCTCCGCGCCCGCGCCCCTTTGGGCCCGAAACTGCATTTTGAGTATGAGCAGCCTTCCACTGCGGATATCATTGGGAAACTCTCTGACGAACGCATCGGTCAGTTTCAGGGCCTCCGCCGTGTCCGACAGTCTGTAGGCGAGGGCCGCCAGGCGATATTGGACGACGATCTTGTTCTTCCCGTAGGGCAGGTTCTGGAATGCCTTCAGGAACCAGGGGCGGGCCTCACCGTATTGGCCCTGCAGGTAGTAGCACTCCCCCAGCATCAGTAATTGGGGGCCGATTTCGGCTTCGTCCACACCCCGGATATCGGTCTCCAGCAACCGCGCCGCTTCCGCATACAGTTTCTTTTGCATCAACTGCGCCGCCGCTGACTGACCCAGCAACCGCGCATCGGATGCGCACCGCCCGACCTCCGCCTGAAACAGGATGAACCCCACGAGCAGCCAGGCCAGGCACCAGGCGGCACGGGCATGTGCGGGTCGGAACCCATCCCTAGTTGTCCGCTCATCACGCATACGAGGCGTCCCCAATCGGTCAAAACATGTCCGTCTCAATAAATCTCGCCGCCCGCGCATCGGGCGATCACTGCGTGAACAGGTCATCGATGTCGGGAGCGACCCCGAAACTGTTCAACGCATCGGAATAGCGGTAGTAAACCTCCAGACACAGCGCGCCCAGAGCCGTGGTGTAAATCCGCCCTCCACTCTGCGACCACCTGTCTTGCTTGGGATCCCACGATCCCGCGTTGTCACCCTCCCGGCTCTGATTCTCCACCAAGACATCCCGGATGCGCCGGTTCCACCAGACGCGGTCCTCTTCACCCATGTTGTGCATCGCGTATGTGGCGTAATACCAGAGGTAGAAGTTTTTTTGATTCCAATCCGGAGGCACCGACCGGGTCAACTCAGCCGCCTTCACCAAGGCCAGAGACTTGACACCCGAGCCGCTGAATTGCCGAATCACCATGGCCGCGCAGGTCATGGCCGGCATGTGCCCGTAATTTTGCGACGGCTCGTAGGTGTAGCCTGCGGCGCCCGTCGTGTTGGGCCCGGCGCCTTTGTCCGTCAAGGCGTCGATGAACAGCAGGGATCGCGCATAGACGCCATGGTCGAACTTGATTTGAGCCAATTTGGCCGCCTTCAGCGCTTGGATCACCCACGCCGTAACCGAGACGTCGCTTTGCTGCGAATTGGGATGGTAACGCCAGCCGCCGTCCATGTTCTGGGCTTTCTCGATCCACACCACGCTTCGTCTGGCAGCCGTCACGACGCGTTCGTCCTGGCCCCGGCCGAACGCTTCACAAAAGGCGATTGTGGCGATGGCATGCTCGTACATCGTCGACCCGACCTTGCCGTCGGGCTGCTGTTCCTGCATCAACCATTCCAGACCCCGCATCACCTGACGCCGGTATTCGCCCCGCCGCGTGGTGTGCCCGCCGCCCATGAACGCCATCAACGCCAGGCCGCTGCTCCCCACCAGGCTGTCGCCGCCCTCATAGATCTTCGGATTCCAGTGGCCGTCCGTCTCCTGGTGTATCGCGAGCCAGTGGAGCGCCGCATCCACCGCCGACCGGGCGTGCATCCCGCCCATCCGGGTCATCGCCCGGAAGAAATCGCCGCTGCCAAACAGGTTGACGCTCATCGGCCCCAACTCGCCCATGGCCAGGCTCTCCTGGTCGCCAAACATCTGGGGCAGGACCTTGAGGGCATGGCTGGGTTGCGGCGCGCGGTTCAAGATGTAGGTCTGAGGCTTGTCCGGCGGGTTCGGTTTGTCGTAGGTAAAAATATCCGCCGGTCCGGGCGCGTTGGCGGCGATCACGTCCACCGCGAACTCGACGGTTTCGGTCACCTCCGTGATCTGCTCGGGAGCGTCGATATCGACCTCCTGGGCTTCGACCTCGATGTCAGGCGTTTGCACGTCGATCTGCTTGGAATGGATAAATTCTTCGACGATGTCCACGTCGGTCGGCAGCACGGTCATTTGGATGTCGGGTTGCTCCTCGACCTCCACGACCTCCTCGAGCCGGTCCTGCTGCTCCTGCAGGATGTCGCGCATCGGCTCTTTGAGATCGAATTCCTCCTGCTCCGGCTCCTCCACGCTGAATTCGAACTCCACGAGTTTCTTGATCGTCTCGGTCCGCGACGCCAGCCGCCAGAGAAACATGCCGGCGATCAGAGAGGCCGAAAGGATCACGCCGAAGACCACCCCGCGGCGGCTGATGATCTCCACCTGATCTGGCCCGCTCACGGCCGCAATCCCGCCCGTGGAATCCGCCGGTCTACGTTTCGGAAACCGTCCCATCACCGACCCTCGCTGATTTCCAGACTTGCCGAGATCTTGATGATTCCCGCATGCGCGCAACATCCCATCACGCTCGCAATGTGGTCCCATCGCACGCGCCGGTCCCCGCGGATGATCACCGCCTGATCCTTGTTCCGGGCCTTGGCGCGGCTGAAATTCGCCGTCAGCGCCTGCAACGTCATGTTCTCGTTTTCGACCCTGTAGTCCACTTTGTTGGGGCCCAGATACTTGACGTTGACGATGATCGGGCGCGCCGGGGGTTGCTGCACTTTCATCTCCCGACTCTGGATCGGCAGGTTAATGCTCAGATCCTGCTCCAGTTTGATGAACGAACTGGTCACGAGGAAGAACAGGATCAACTGGAAGATGCAGTCAATCATCGGCGTCATGTTCATCTCGATCGTTTCGTCGCTGTCTCTGCCGAATTTCATGGGCTCGCTCTCCTTTCACGACAGGCCGTGTCCGCCACGGCCTGCATTCTGGACATCGGCACACCGATCAACGCGTCCGCTCGCCCTTCACACCGGTAATCTTCCCGATCAGGGTGACGAACGTGTTGGACATGATTTCGCAATCCGACGTCATGCCGCTCAACTTCTGGTTAAACAGGAACATGATGAGCAGCGCGGGAATCGCCACGAACAACCCCGCAACGGTCGTGAACAGAGCCACCCGGATGCCCGCCGCCAAGGCCAGCGCCTTGCTGGCGCTGGCCGACTCGAACGCGATACTTTCAAAACACTTCACCATCCCCATGACCGTCCCCAGCAGACCGAGCATCGGCGTCACGGCCGCGATGACATTCAGGGTCTTCAGCGGTATCTTCAGATGGTTGATCTGCTTGTTCGCCTGCATCTCGCAACGCGCGTGCATGTCCTCAACCGTCATCACGTCGGCACCGGCCGAGTCGTCGACCATCGCGCGGCAAATGTGGCCCAGCAATCCCCGTTCGCCGGCGCATAACCCCCGGAATCCGGCGAGATCCCCCTGGTGCAGACGCGCGCTGGCCTCCTCCATGAACCGGGGCGGACAGTGGATGGAGCGCCGGAACACGAAAAATCCGTTGATTCCAATGACGATGACCACCACCATGCAAAAGGCGATCGGATGCATGATTCCACCGCCGGCCAGGTACAGCGTCCAGAGCGTCTCCCGGCTGCTCACGGTGATCGGGCCCAAACCCGAGACCCGGGTCCACGTCCGCGTCGGATCATTTGAACCGCTGGTTCGCTGAACGCGGAACTTGCCGCCCTTCTTGCCCTTGCTGCTGACCTTGGTGACCTTGAAGAAACTCGAATTGTTCTTGTAGATGTCACCGACCTCGAGCGTGCCGAGGGCGTCGTCGCTGACGACCGTAAAGACCTTCAAATCACCGCCCTGGGTCTCGCCCATCTGCGTGGTGAGGGCATCGTCCTCGCCTTCGCCGATTGTCGACAGGTCCAGTTCCTGCGCCGACGCCGTCAAGACCACCGTCATCAGAGCCGCACCCAGCCATCTCGTCATCGTAACCTTCGCCATTGTATCTCTCCTTTTGCCGGGTTTCCCCGGAACACGTTGAGGCGCTTGCAAAACCCCCGCAAGCGCCGGTTTCAGGTTTCAGTGTTCAGGTTTCAGGAAACGCGCAACTCACTGTGGTTGCGTGAGATACTACCCGACACCTGACACCTGAACACTGAACACTCCGCTTGCAAAACAGGGTTTTGCAAGCGCCTCACGTTAGTAACCTGAGCGATGCGTGGATCCTGTTCTCGTCGGCACGGCAACACGTTCGCCGATGCTCCCGCCGAGACGTTGTCACGCGTGCAGGTACAGCCAGAATCGTGCCAGTCATGAGCGGATGGACCCGCCCTGCAATTCATTTGATGACTGATTACTTAGAGCGACTGGTTAAGATGAACTACCGGATTTAGAAAGAGTGCTTACAGGTGTATACAGATCCGCCGTGCGTTCAGTTTCCGCGCGTTCCCGACATCAATTCCAGTAACCGGTCGAGGATGCGGTCGGCCACGGCCTGTTTGCTCATCAATGGCAATGCCTCGGGATCACGACCGGGAGCCAGCAGTGTGACGCGGTTGGTGTCGGCGGAAAACCCCGCGTCAGACCGGGAGACGTCGTTGGCGACGAGCAGGTCAAGCCCTTTCGCGACGAGTTTGCGCTGCGCCTCGGGGAGGGGATCGCCGGTCTCGGCGGCGAAGCCGACGAAGCGGCGCCCTCCCTTGTCCGGCCGCAGTGTCAACAGGATGTCGGGGTTGGGCTCCAGTTCCAGGACGGATGACATGTCGCGCTTCTTGAGTTTCACGGGACTGACCCGCTTCGGTCGCCAGTCGGCCACGGCCGCGCACATGATCAGCGCGTCGGCCGCGGGAAGCTCGCGGCGCACCGCCTCGAGCATGTCACACGCGCTCACCACGTCCACACGCCGCACGCCGGGGGGCGTGTCGAGCGTGACCGGTCCCGCGATCAGCGTGACCTCGGCTCCCCGTGCAGCGGCCCGCTCCGCCAGGGCAAAGCCCATCTTTCCCGTGGAGCGGTTGCTGATGAACCGCACCGGATCCAGGTGTTCGCGGGTCGGCCCCGCCGTGATCACTATGCGCATAGCGTGCCTGATGGGTGAACCTAAAAAGGGCAGAAGACTGTGAGGCTGTAAGGATTGGGTGCTATCGGTTATGCAAACGGCGTCTGTTCACCATGGGGTGCGCGCGAATCAAACGGTACCCTTTATTCTCAACCTTATAGCCTCACAGTCTTACAGCCTAGAGCCGTTTCCAGGGTGAACCGGATTGGGATTGAGGCTTGAGGGTGGCATTCTAGGGGCATCCGCCGTTTACGTCAAGGACACACCCGATCAATTCTCATTTTGGAGATGGGACCATCGGCGTCGGAGTCGGTATCGGTATCGGTATCGATAAAACCAACGGAAAATCGACCCCGATTCCGATACCGACCCCGACCCCGATGACTCAATCGCCTCATAATTAGAATTGTTGCGACAGGACACGCCCGATGGTCAACCGTACGATTATTCCAGGTTGACAATTGCCGCAGTTCCTTTTATCTTTTCGGTTCTTGCAAGCCAAAAAGGGTGTTTTATGCCGTACTGTCGTGTGCGCTTGATCCTCTGTCTGTTGTGTTCAGCCGTGGGTTTCGCCAGCGCCGAATCGGCTCCGGTAACGGCCGAAACCAACGCCGTGATGGAGTGGTCGGTCGCGGTCGAGGGACGGCTGTTGGAGGAGGTTTCGCTGGCGGGTGACGCCTGGACCGTCGGACCGCTGCTCGGCGCACTTCCGGACGTTTCCGTGCGCAATCAGGGCTTCGGGGGCGCTCAGGCCGACATCAGCATCCGTGGCGGCGCGTTTAACTCCAGTGGTCTGCTGCTCGGCGGTCTTGCCCTTCGCAACCCGCAGACCGAACATTTCCAATGCGACTTGTCGGCGCCCGACGGCACATTCCTCGCCCCGGACGTGCTGACCGGAATTGACCGGTTTGCCGTCTCGCCGGGTCACCCGTCGGGCGCGGTGGCGTTCGATTTCGCGCCCATCGAGGCGGGCGGATTGGTTGCGGCCGGCGCGGGCGAGTCGGGACACCGGCTGGCGCGCATCCGTCACGGCACGCGGTGGCGCGACGAACGGGTCGATTTCGGCGCCGCCGGATTTGCCTCGTGGGACGCGGCCGACCGAACGGACGGACAGCCCGACAACTACCTGCGGCGCTGGAGTGTCGGCGCGCGGGGGGATGTCCTGACGGACGCCGGGCGATTCGACCTGCTCGCCGTCGGCACTCGCCGGGAATTCGGCGCGCGCGGTTTTTACGGCACGCCACTCACGCGCCCCTCGGAAGAACGCGTGGAAGATGTGCTCATCCTAGCGGGCTTCAGCAGCGGCGACCGGGCCGAGGATCGGGCCGGCCGGCTGACCGCCGCCTACCGCCGCACGGAGGACGCCTACTGGTACAACGGACAGCAGGCGGGCAACCCAAGCCGCCATGCCTCGGATGTCTGGGCGATCCATGGCGACGCCGTACGCCCCTTGGGCAGCGGCTTTCGCCTTGCGGTCCGGGGGGACGCCCTCTGGGAGCGGATCACCAGCGCATCCCTGGGCGATCATGGGCGGGGGCAGATTTCGGCGGCCGTGCTGCCGGGGTGGCGGTGTGGCGCGTGGGAGCTGACCGTCGGCGGCGCGGCCGAGGGGTTCAGCGACGATCGGCCCGCCTGGCTGCCCGCCGCTGGCGTGGTGTGGACCCCGGCGGAGGGTCACCGCGTGTTCGCCTCTTACAGCGAATCGGTGCGTCAACCTTCCTACACCGAGTATAACTACAACAATCCGACATCGCTCGGAAACCAGGGACTGGTGCGGCAGCAGACGCGCACGACAGAGCTCGGCTGGCGCGGATCCTGGGGCCATACGGCTGGCGGCGTCACGGCGTTCGCCGAACGCGGCCGGGACGTGGTGGACTGGGCCCGGCTGCAGGCGGCCGACACGTTCTACCGCGCGATCAATCTCAACACGGTTGACAGCTACGGCCTCACGGCCGACGCCATGGCGGCTGTCGGCGACAGTCTCGACCTTCTGATTTCCGGAACCCTCCTGCACAAGACGTGCGACGCGCCGATCTACGCCAGTCGGTACGCCCTGGATTACCCCGAGCAGCACCTCCGGGTGGATTTGCGCTGGCAGCCGTCGCGCGCCTGGGATGTGCGCGTGTGGCAGGGAATCGGCCGGATGGCGGCCAACCCGTTGCGCCACGGCGGGCGCACCCGCGCGGACGCGGGCGGCGAAGTCCGATGGCAGGTGCCCCGCGTCTCCGGTCTCACCCTCGCGCTCGGGGTCGCCAATCTCTGGGACAGCGCCTTTGAGGTGTATGCCGGCCAACCCCAAGCCGGCCGGCGGATCTACACGGTCGCCGAATGGCGCTGGTGAGGGGAACCCGCGCGCCAGGGCGTCGGCGTCCCCGCTGAAGAGAAAAGCAGAAAGCTGAAAACGGAAAGCTGAAAGGGCCTGTGTCCGGAAATGCGCGCAGCGCGAGGTAGGGCAGCGGCGTCCCCGCTGAAGAGAAAAGCAGAAAGCTGAAAACGGAAAGCTGAAAGGGCCTGTGCCCGGAAATGCGCGCAGCGCGAGGTAGGGCAGCGGCGTCCCCGCCGCGCCGCAGATCATGATGAATGCCCATGGGAAAGCGTGTGTGGGTATGTGGGTGTGTGAATCGGGGTCGGTATCGGGGTCGAATAACACAGGCAGACATATCGAGACACGGACACTTTCGGATCTGGCATCGACTAGGTGGTTGGACTAAGTGTAACCGACTAAGTGGTTGGACTAAGTGTAACCGACTAAGTGTGGCGATGAAGTGTTGCTTCCGCCTTCGCCAAGGCTACGTCGGACAAGTCGCGCCGTTCTAGGCCCATCCAAACACTCGGCTACACTTAGTCGGTTACACTTACTCGTCTACACTTACTCGGATTATCCTTACGGTTGAGCCCAGCACAATCGTCAAAGACAATTCCCCACAAAAACCCGGAAGCGCCCACAAAAGCACACAAAAACGATTTCTTCATGATCTTCGTGTCCTTCGTGTTTCATCTCGGTCGGGGTGAAACGTTTCGAACGTAAAAGAGCGGCGTCGCGCGGAATACCGCTTGCCGCGCGCACTCCAGACGCTGCCGCCGGGGCGATGGGGGAGGGATGTGGCGCCAGCCATTTTGGAGTGCGCGTGGCAAGCGGTATTCCGCGCGACGCCGCTTTCATCAGCTTCGCCACACATTCAGCCCCTCGCAACGGCGTCAAGCTCCAGCATCAAGTAGCCTGCCCTGAAGCCGCGGTTTCAAACGCCACACCCAGGCTGAAATCACGCACGTGAGCGCGGCGGCGATCGCAAGGGCGACGCCGTAGGGCAACCCCAGCCCCACGGGCGCGCCCGCGAGGTTTTCGGGACTGACCCACAGAATGTAGGTCGCGACAACGAATAACATGAACGCGCCCGGAATCAGCGCGATCCACGGGGGTTTGCCTGCGGCAGACAGCCAGGCTGCCGCAATCATGAGCGCAAAGACCGCCAGCACCTGGTTGGACCAGGCGAAGTAGTTCCACAACGTCTTGAACCCGCCTGGATCGGCGCTCGACCAAGCCAGCAACCCCGCCACGGCGAGAAAAATCGGAACCGTGGTCGCCAGCCGCTTGCCCACCGGTTTCTGATCCACACCGGCATATTCGGCCACCGCCAGCCGCAGGCTCCTGAGCGCGGTGTCGCCCGAGGTGATTGCCAGCACAATGACGCCGCTCAGCGCCACCCAGCCGCCGATCGGTCCGAGCAGCCACGTGACCAAGGTGCGCAGCAGGCTGGCGCCGGCGCCGCTTTTCAGCAGCTCCGGCGTGTGCGCATACAGTGCCATACCGCCCGCAGCCCAGATCATGCCGATCACCCCTTCGGTGATCATCATCCCGTAGAACAGCAACCGGCCCTGTCGCTCCGATGTCGCGGTGCGCGCCACGATCGGTGCCTGCGTCGAATGGAACCCCGAAATGATGCCGCAGGCGATGGTTACGAACAGCATCGGAATGATCGGCTCGTGATCGGGATGCCGTCTGAAATTCGCGCCCAGCGCCGTCAGATCGAATTCGCTCAAAGACCCCATGTGGGGCGCCAGCATGGTGATCACCGCCAGCGATGACAACACCAGCAACGCGCCAAAATAGGGATAGATGCGGCCGATCACGGCGTCAATCGGAAAGAATGCCGATGCGAAATAGTAGACAAAGATCGCGCCGATAACACCCCACAACACGCCACGCCCGCACCCGCCGGCGAGGATCTGGGCGGGGATGTTGATGAACACCGCACCCACCAGCAGCAGCGTCACGAAGAGAAACCAGGCATAGAGGTGGCAGATCCGCCTTCCGAGGTACAGCCGCGCCAGCACCGGCATGTTCGCGCCGTTGTGGCGCATGGCGATCATGCCGCTGAAGTAATCGTGGACAGCCCCGCCGATGACATTGCCGATCGGCAGGATAATAAAGACGACCGCCCCGAACTTGATGCCCAGGATCACCCCGATCACCGGCCCCACGCCGGCGATGTTGAGCAATTGGATCATCAGGTTCTTCCACTGCGGCAGAGGCATCCGGTCAACGCCGTCGGGAGCAGCCACGGCCGGTGTGGGGCGGTCATCGGGGCCGAACATCCGTTCGACAACCCGACCGTAGAGGGCATAGCCTGCCAACAGGATCAACACGCCGATGGCAAACGTAATCATAGCCCGACCTCACGCGCGCAGCCCATGGCTGCGGAGACGCCGTCCGCGCGGCAATCCCCGTTCATGGCATGCCGCCCCTACGGTGTCATGTTGTGTCTCACACCGCCTCGCGCGTTTAGCAAACGAACGTATGAGACCCGTAACCGAGACAGAGCGTAAACAGATTTACGTACTGAGGCAAGCCGAAACAGCAATTCTCCCAGTACTGACCCATTTCAAGGCTTTCATCCTGCCGCCGGTTTGACGTATACTGGGCGGCGACACGTATCGCTGGCATGACTGACGCGCACGGATGAATCGGATGGAATCCTATGAAACACACACGCCCTGCCCTAACCCTCTGTCTGTTTCTGTCGCTCTTCGCCGCCGGTTGCGGCGCGTTCTCACCACGTCGTGCGGTGTACGACGGAGAAGCGGCGCTGAAGGATCACAACTACGAAGCGGCCGTGCGGCACTTCAATCGCGCCGCGCGCCGGCTGCCGAATGACGCGGTCCTGCACTACAATCTCGCAACCGCCCATTTTCACCTCGGCAGTTTCATCCCCGCTGAAGCCGCGCTGGCGCAGGTTCTGGCCATCGATCCCGAAAACAGGGACGCGCGCGAGCTGCAGGGCCAGATCGCATTCCTCCGCGGCGACTGGACAAAAGCCCGCACCATTTTCCAGGCGCTTCTCGCCGCCACCCCCGAGGCCCGCGCACGCTTCCTCACCGCCCTCTCCAACGTCGAGCGGGGCGACACCCGCTACGACCTCGCACGCGTTCGCCTGCTCCAGGCGATCAAGGCCGATTGGAAGTACGCCCCGGCTCACTTCAACCTCGCGATGCTCTACAGTGATCATTTCAACCTCGCCGACGAGGCCATCGACGAACTCGAGCTGTTCCGGCGCATGACCACCAGCAGCGATCCCTGGCTGGCCAAAGCGGTCAAACACCTCGAGGCCTTGCGACAGGCGCAGCAGACCAGCGCCCCCCCCCCGCCCGCCGGTTCGCGTGACCCCGACACGGCGGACGCACGGGTCAAGGATGGCGACCGGGCGGGTGCCGCCCGCTCCTGGCCGCGCGCCGAGAAGGCTTATCGCGACGCCCTCGACGCCGATCCGCTGTGCGCCCCCGCGGCGTTCGGCCTGGGACAAGCCCTGCTGGGTCGCGGTGAACACCAGCAGGCGCTCGATGCCTTCCGCCAGGCGACCCTCCTGAACCCCGGCTACGCCGACGCCTATTATCAGGGCGCCCTCACCGCCCTCACTCTGAAGGATGTGCCCGAGGCCGAACACTTGCTGCACAAAGCCGCCGCAAAATGGCCCGACCGCTCCGGATTCTTCGCCCTCCTGGCGACGTTGCGCAGCACCGAAGGTGACACGGACGGCGCTCGCGCCTACGGCGAATACTACCTGCAGATCGCCCCGTCCGGCGAACAACGCAATCGCTATGAAGTCTGGCTTGAATCGCTTTCTGCCGACCGCTGAAGCTGAAAGGAGACTCGCTATGCCGCACGCGCCACTGACGTTTGGAACCCTGGTCGATGTTCTGGCGGTAATGACGCTCTTGTTCTTCCTCAGCCGCGGGCTGATTCGCGGCGTCTCGGAGGAACTGGCGCGCATCATGGGGTTTGTCGGCGGTGCCTGGGCCGGGTATGCGCTCTATCCCAAAATTCAGGCGACGCTGCTCGCCACGAGCGGGACGACCCCCTCCGCCGCACTCGCGATGACCACTCTTTTTCTGTCCCTCCTGTCCGGTTTCATCGTGGGGTTTGTGACGCGCTACATCTGCAACGCCATGATGCAGGTGGTGATCCTTCAGCCCGCCGACGCCATTTTCGGCCTCGCGGCAGGCGCCGTCTACGCCGCCGCCATTCTGGCCGTGGTGTTTGCGCTGGCGATGCTCGTGCCACTCGATCCGATCCAACGAATGTTTACCCAACAGTCCCGCGTCGGGCAGCAAGTCTGCCCCTGGTTGCGCGCCCATATGGGATTGCCGTGATGGGTTCACGCGTCACAGACCGCGTCATTGAGGAAATCCGCGCCCGCGCCGATATCGTCGAATTGGTCGCCGCCCGAGGCGTCGTGCTCAAACGCGCCGGCACGAGTTTCAAGGGGTGCTGTCCCTTTCATCAGGAGAAGACCCCTTCGTTCCACGTCAACCCCGTCAAGCAATTCTACCATTGCTTCGGGTGCGGCGAACACGGCGACGTCTTCACCTTCCTGATGAAGCAGGACGGGCTCTCGTTCATGGATGCGGTCCGATCCCTCGCCGACAAGACCGGCGTCGTGATCGACACCGCCACCGACTACGAGGCCGAACAACGCAATCTGCTCTACGCCATCCACCTCGAGCTGGCCGCGTTTTACCAGCGCTGCCTCATGCAAACCCGCGGCGCGGCGGCGGCGCGGGCCTATCTGGAATCGCGCAAGCTGGCGGCCGATACGGTCGCGCGGTTTGGCATCGGCTACGCGCCCCTCAACCCAGGCGCCATCCTCGCCTGGGCCGCAAAGCAGAACTATTCCGCCGAGCAGATGGTCGCCGCAGGCGTGCTCACGCCACCCAAAGACCCCTCCAAACCGGAGGACTACTACGACCGCTTTCGCGGCCGGCTGATGTTTCCGATTACCGACACCCAGGGCCGCGTCGTCGCGTTCAGCGGACGCATCCTCGACCCCAAGGCCCATCCGGCGAAATACATTAACTCCCCCGAGACACCGATCTTCCGCAAGAGCAAGGTCCTCTATGCCCTGGACAAGGCCCGTGGCGCGATCGTCAAACACCCCCGTCGCGAGGTGGTGATCTGCGAAGGACAGATCGACGTCATCCGCTGCCACGCCGCCGGCCTCACCACGGCCGTCGCCTCGCAGGGAACCGCCTTTACCCGTGAACATGTCGCCCTGCTCAAACTCCATGCCGATTCGGCCGTCCTCCTTTTTGACGGCGACGCCGCCGGCCGCAAGGCCGCGATCCGCACCGGCGCCCTCTTCCTGGAGGAGGGCATCCCCGTCCGCGTCGCCGCCCTCCCGCCCGGCGAAGATCCCGACTCGCTCATCCGTGACCAGGGGGTCGACGCCGTGCGCGCGTTGATTGAAAACGCCGAATCGATCACCGCGTTCCAGATCCTCGCCCTGCTGGCCGACGAGGAGCGCCCCGACGACGTGGATGCCGTCAGCCGCGTCTCACGCGCCGTCCTGGAGACCCTCGCAACCTGCTCGAACGCCGTCCTCCGCTCACACCTCATCCAGGAGGCCGCCATCCGGCTGCATCTCCCCGAGGCGGCGCTCACCGAGGATCTCGAAACGCTCCGAACCCGGCAGGCCGAGGCCGCCGCCCGCGCCGTGGCTTATGGCAGGCCCGCCTCCACCCCGGCGCATCGAGACGCCCCCCCCCTGCGCGACGCCTTCGCCGACGGGGATGCCGTGGACATCCCGGGAGACACCGCCCCCGGCACGCCGGCGGAAGCCGCAGCCACGCCCACCGAACTCGCACTCGCCGAGCTGCTGTTCCACCACGGGGATGACCTCGACGTCTCTGACCTGCTCCGCACCTACCTCCCCGGGGCTCTGGTGCGGCACCCGCACGCCCGCGCCGTCTTCTGCGCCTGGCTGGCGTCCGCCAGAACGGACGGCGACGCCCTCGCCGATCTCTACGCCAACGCCGCCCCCGACCTGAAGGCCTTCCTCGATCCGGTGATCATCGGCCATTCGCGGGTCACCCACTCCGACGACCTTTCTCCACTCGACGCCGCCCGGGACGTCGTGGCCCGCTTCTGGATCGATTCCCTTCGTGCCGAACGCGCCGCCATCGGAGACGACCCGCCCGACGACGCGCATCGCCTGCGCCGGCTCGTCCTGACCCATCACATCAAAACCCTCCAGCAGGCCACGCTCGAGGCCGACCGCCTCACCGCCCTGTATCTCAGGAAACATGTCTCTTCCTGGGAGCTGCGCGAACCGATCATCCGCGAATCACAGGCGCGACTCACCGTGGCGGGTTGAGCATCCTAAAAGGAGCAGTGAACCGTGATCAGGTGTCAGGTGTCAGGTGTCAGGTGAATGCCAATGCCAGTTGCATAATTAGAGCCTGTCCGAAAAGGTTGGGAGGCGGCGGGAGGCTGGAAACAGCGGCTCCGCCGCCCTTTGTCGCGAGCTTTGTCGTAAAAGGAAGGTGAAAGAAGAAGAATTCGACAAAGCTCGCGACAAAGCTCGCGACAAAGCTTAAGAAATCCAGTGTTCAGGAGGCTCAACCCCCTTTTCGGACAGGCTCTAATTAGGGGCATCACCATTTGGTGCGAAGCCCACTGATCACGGGTCACTTAGAGCGAATGGTAAAGCTGAACTTCCGGATTTAGGTTGAAGCGATCCGAGCGTTACCCACACACCCACACACCCACCCTTCCCTACGTTTCCAGATCACGGTTGCCAAAGCACGTCCGGTATGCGATAATACTTTTTGGCAATGCGTAATATCGTAAACCGGGGAGTGCGCCGATGCGTGAGACCGTCAGATTCAGTGTGTCCTTGAACGCCGATCTCTTGAAACAGTTCGACGCCATGTGGCAGGGGGACGGGCTCCCCACACGATCCGAGGCGGTTCAAACGATGATTCGCCAGGCCCGCGTCACCCAGGACTGGACGTCCGGAAAGCGCGTGGCCGGATCGGTCATTATCGTCTATGACCATCACGAGAAATCGCTGGCCTATGAACTCGTGAAGATCCAGCACGATTTCGAGCATCTGGTGATCGCCGCCCAGCATGCACACCTCGATCACGACAATTGCCTTGAATCCATCATTGTCAGGGGCAAGGCCTCGGATATCGAAAAGCTGGTCAAGCATCTCAAGGCGCTCAAGGGGTTGAAGCACGTGTCCCTGATGATGACGACGACCGGGAAGGCGGCAGGGTAAGATCATGCACATGGCCGATGCCTTGATCTCACCCACCGTCGGCGGCACGCTGTGGGCTGTCTCGGGGGGATTGATCGCCTATTGCGCCCGAACCGTCAACCGGTCCCCGCGGGACAATCTCGTCCCGATGATGGGCGTGCTGGGCGCATTTGTCTTTGCCGCGCAGATGATCAATTTCTCAATCCCGTTCACCGGCTCGAGCGGTCATCTTGGCGGCGGCCTGCTGCTCACCGTCCTCCTCGGTCCGCATGCGGCCTTTCTGGTCATTGCGTCCGTGCTGACCGTGCAGGCGTTCTTCTTCGCGGACGGAGGCCTGCTGGCGCTGGGATGTAACCTCTTCAACCTGGGGTTCTTCCCCGCGTTTGTTGCCTATCCGCTGATCTACCGGAACCTTGCCAAGGGTCACGATGGAACGCGGCGGGCCTGGGTGGCTGCGATCATCGCCGCCGCAGTGGGTCTGCAACTGGGCGCGCTCGCGGTCGTGCTGGAGACACAGACGTCCGGAATTTCCGACCTGCCGTTCGGGACGTTCTTGCTGCTGATGTTGCCGGTTCATCTCGCGATTGGCGTCATGGAGGGTCTGGCAACCGCCGCGATCGTCGTCTTTGTGACCCACGCACGGCCCGAAGTCCTGCCGACAGCGTCCGACACGGGCGCGCGGGTCTCTTCCCGCTCCGGTCTCCTCACGCTCGCGCTCGCCGCTGTCGTGACGGGCGGCGTGGCAAGCTGGTTTGCATCGACGCGCCCCGACGGGCTGGAGTGGTCCATGTTCAAAGTCAGCGGGAAGGAAGAGCGCGCTACACCGGGGGGCGGCATCCATCACGCGCTGGCCGCCGTGCAGGAGCAGACGGCGTTTCTTCCCGACTATTCGTTCAAGGCGCCGGAACGCAAATCCGCGCCTGCGGAACTGGCCGCGCCTGAAACCGAACCGTGGCCCGCCGTCCGCGCCGGGACATCCGTCTCGGGACTGCTCGGCGGCCTGCTGACCCTCGCGCTGGTGTGTCTGACGGGGGTTGCGCTCCGCATGCGTGGTCTGCCGTGCCTCCGAAAGAGCGAAGCCACGAAATGACAGGCGAAGACACTTTCGAACTCGGAAAGATGGATGAACTCGGGCGGATGAATACGCCCGCTCATCGCGTGGACGCCCGGGCCAAGGCGCTGGTGACCTTCGTTTTCATCGGCGTCGTCATGTCGTTTCCCCGCCACGAGATCGCCGCCCTCACCCCCTTCCTGCTCTATCCGGTTGTGCTCCTGGCGAGCGGACGCATTCCCGCGCGCTATGTCGTGCGCCGCATCCTCATCGCGGCCCCCTTTGCGCTCATCATCGGCATCATCAACCCCCTCATCGACCGTCATCCGATGGTCGCCATCGGCCCGGTTGTCATAACCGGCGGATGGGTTTCATTTGTCTCGATCATGTTTCGGTTTGTGTTAACCGTCGGCGCGGCGTTGGCGCTCATCGCCTGCACGGGCATCCAGCGTCTGGGCGCCGCGCTCGAACGGCTCGGGGTGCCGCGCGTGTTCGTCGTCCAACTGCTGTTTCTCTACCGCTACCTCTTTGTACTTTCAGACCAGGCCGTCAAGATGACGCGCAGCGTGGAGATGCGGTCTGCGAGACGCGCACTGCCGTTACGCGTGTATGCCTCGATGATCGGCCACCTGCTGCTGCGCGCGCTGGACCGGGCCGAGCGTGTCTATCGCGCCATGCTTGCCCGCGGGTTTGACGGCGAAGTGCGGATTTTGCGCCCCACCCCCTTCCGAGGGTCGGATGCGGTTTTTGTCGGCGGGTGTCTCCTGCTGTTCCTGACCGGACGTCTGTGGAATCTCGCGGACGGCCTGGGGCGTCTGCTCACCGGAGGTGCGTTGTGAGTCATCATGGGATTGACGTGCGCGATTTGTCCTATGCCTATCCCGACGGCACGGAAGCGTTGAACGGGGTGTCGTTCCGCATCGAACACGGCGACGCGGTCGCGCTGATCGGTGGAAATGGCGCGGGCAAATCCACGCTCCTCCTGCATCTCAACGGAACCCTGCAGGCCCGCCACGGGGAAGTCCGCATTGGCGACATCCGCGTAACGCGTGAGACGGCTGCCGGCGCGCGGCGGGCGGTCGGGATGGTCTTTCAGGACCCCGACGATCAATTGTTCATGCCGACGGTGGCCGAGGATGTGGCGTTCGGTCCGTTGAACGCCGGTCTGCCCGCAGAGGACGTGGAGCGCCGGGTGGCCGACGCCTTGGAGCGCATGGGGATGACGCCGGTGCGGGAACGTCCGCCCTACCGGCTTTCGGCGGGGGAGAAACGCGCCGTCGCCATCGCGACCGTCCTGGCGATGGCGCCGGACATTTTGGTCATGGACGAACCGTCATCCAACCTCGATCCGCGCGCGCGCCGCCGTCTGATCGAACATTTGCAATCGTTTGAGCACACGCGGATCATCGCCACGCACGACCTTGAACTCGTCGTGGAGGTGTGCAGTCACGTGTTGGTGCTGGATGCAGGCCGTATTGTCGCCCGGGGGTCCGCCATCGATGTGCTCTCCGACGAGTCGCTCATGCTCGCTCACGGCCTGGAAAGTCCGCACATCCTGCGCCACCGTCATCCCCACTGAGGGACCCATCCGGGGGGGGCGTGACACGGGGCGACGGCTCTCTCGCACGTCCGGGGATTGCCCTGCGTGGAGGGGCACAATCCAGACCCCCGCCCGGGCGCAGGTTCCCTTATGCCCGGGTCCACGCATCGCACACCGTCTTGATGGCGCGAATGTGAGCTGGCGTCGTACCGCAGCATCCGCCGATGATCGTGGCGCCGGCTTCCAACAAGCCGACGACCTGGCGGGCCATGGCTTCCGGCGTTTCCGGAAACGTGTCCACGCCGTTGACATTCGTGGGCAGGCCGGCATTGGCTTGCACGAGGATCGGCGTATCCGGAGCGACCGTGCGCATCGCCTTGACGATGGGGATCATCCCCGCAATCCCGTTTCCGCAGTTCGTGCCGATGATGTCGGCGCCGGCCGCGATCATGGCCGCGGCCGCCTGCTCGGGAGAGACGCCCATCATCGTGCGGTAATCGCCGTTCACGGTTGGCGCAAACGTGAACGTCGTGATGGCTTCGCAGGAGGTGTTTTCCTTCACAGCCCTGACCGCCAGGGCGGCTTCCTGGAGGTCGCTCATGGTCTCGATACACATGGCGTCCGCCCCTCCCGCGGCCAGCGCCACCACCTGCTCCTTAAAGCTGTCATACAGCTCCTGCTCCGTCACGTCCTCCATCACCAGCATCTTTCCGGTCGGGCCGACGGACGCGATGACCCATTTCTCGCCGCCGGCTTCGACAGCCGCCTCGGCCGAGAGCCGGGCGCCGGCTTCATTAATCTCGGCCACGCGGTCTTGCAGCCCAAAATGAGCCAGTTTGAAGGAGGTGCCGCCAAACGTGTCGCTCTCAATCATGTCGGCGCCGGCGGCGAGATAGGCGCGCGCAATCTCCTTCACATCGTCCGGGCGCTCCACCGCCCAGCATTCGGGGCATTCGCCGGGCTTCAATCCTTTTTTCTGAAGGAACGTCCCCCAGGCCCCGTCCGATATCAGCACCCGCCCGCGCCTCACGGCCTCAACAATTCTCTGCTTCGCCATTGTCTGTCCTCCTGTGGTCCGCTCACGGAAAGGGCAAGCATACCAAATTTCTGAATCCCCGTGTGAAAATCGTGCCCGCATTGCGGAAAGCAGGGCAAACGCATCTAAATTCTTATGTTTTTCAGATTCTGGCTCAGGGCTTTCTCTCCAGCTTGGCGCGTGACGCAGGATTTCTGGAGTGCGGCGGCAAGCGGTATTCCGCGCGACGCCGCTTTTAGAAGGGCTGCCCTTTAAAAAGCGGTGTCGCGCTGCGCTTGCCACCGCACTCCAGATCACGCCAGCCCCGGATCCGGCCTTTTAGACAACGACAGGCGCCAGGAGAAGCAAAAAAAGAGAGAAATTAGATGCGTTTGCCCTGTTGCGGAAAGCAGTGTTGCGGAAAGCAGTGTCGGAAAGCAGTTGCCGCCGGATAGCCGCTTTGCTACTGTTGCGGCAGGCCATGTTGACCGCGCACGCCATCACCGACCGCATGACCGACGCCCTGCGCGCCGCGTTCGACGCGGTGCCGCCGGGTGTCGCCGCGTGCTCGCTCCCCCTCCTTCCCGGTGCGTCGGCCGCGCTCACCGCGCTCGCGCTGGGCCGCCTGCATCCCCGCGCGCTGATTCTGGTGATCACCGCCGGATCGATGGAACAAGAGGCGGTCACCGGCGACATCCTCGCCTTCGCCCGTGAAACCGACCGACCGGTCGTGTTGCTCCCCGCCGTGGAATCCGGGGATGCCGGCGTGGATCGCGACCTGGAGGGCGCGCGCCTGCTGGCGGTCCGTGCGCGCTTCGACCCCGCCCGCGGAATCGACGCCGACGGCTCCCCCGCCGCTTGCCCGCCACCCATTCTGGTCGCCTCGGTGCACGCGCTTCAGCAGCCGGTACCCGATCCGGACGCGGTCGCGCGCGCGACCCGACATCTCGCCCTGAAGGGCGAGACCGACCTGAACGCCCTCATCGCCGACCTCGCCTCCGCCGGCTACACCCGCACCCCCGAAGTGTCGGAGAAAGGCGAATTCGCCGTGCGTGGCGGCATCCTCGACGTCTGGCCCGTCACCGACCCGATGCCGGTCCGCGCTGAATTCGCGGACGATCTCATCGAGTCTCTGCGGCGCTTCGACCCCGCCACTCAGACCTCGGTCGAACGGATCACCGAAGCGGCTCTCATCCCGTGTACCCCGGCCGGATCGGTCCTGCTTACCGACCTTCTGGCGCGCGGCACCGTGATTCTGCGTCTCGATCACGACCGCATCCGCCATTACGCCGAGATCCGGGCGGCCGAGTTTCCCGGCCTGCTCCCCTGGGACGATCTCGCGCGTCGCCTCGCCGCGTGCGAGCCCGCCTTCGATCTGATCACCGGCGACCCGCCCCCGCCCGCGCTCCCCGCGCTCCCCTTCGCCATCGCGCCCGTCGCCGGCGTGGCGTCTTTCGGGGACGACCCCGCACACCCCGATTTGCTTGCGGCGGTCCGGCACCGGCTGCTCGCGCCGCTCGCCACATTCGCACAGGCCGGCGGCCTCGCCGTTGTCTGCGCCGACACGTCGGGCGCCTGCGAGACCCTGGCCCATGAACTCCCGGCGGGCGGCGGGGTCGTGCTGCTCCGCCTGCCGCTCTCGGGCGGGTTCACGCTCGCGGAGCCACCCGGTTGCGCCCTGACGCTCCTCGCGCAACCCGACCTCTATGCCATCCGCAAGCACACGCCCGTCCGGCCGAAAAGCGCCCCCGCCGCCGGTCAGCGCCTCGACACCATCGCCGACCTGCAGCCCGGCGACCGGGTTGTTCATCTCGACCATGGGATCGGGCGTTACATCGGCACGACCGAAGTCGAGATCAACGGCCGGCGTTCCGAGGTCGTCACCCTCGAATACGCCGATAACACCAAGCTCCACGTCCCGATCTCTCACGTCCATCTTCTCAGCCGTTACGTCGGCGTCGGCGGCCATGCCGTCGCGCTCCACCGTCTCGGCGGCAGGCGCTGGACGCGCGAAAAGACCGACGCCGAACGCGCCATCGCCGACCTGGCATCCTCGCTGCTCGACACCCAGGCGAAGCGCCAGTTCAGCCCCGGCATTTCGTTCGACACCGCCCCGCCGTGGATGCACGCCTTCGAGGCCTCGTTTCCGTACCAGGAAACTGTCGACCAAGTGCGGGTCATCGCGGAGGTCAAGGCCGACATGGCTGCGCCACGTCCCATGGATCGGCTCGTGTGCGGCGATGCGGGTTACGGTAAGACCGAGGTCGCCATTCGTGCCACCTTCATCGCGGTCATGAACCAGCGCCAGGTGGCCATCCTGGTGCCGACCACCGTCCTGGCCGAGCAGCACTACGAATCCTTCCGCGAACGGATGGCCGCCTATCCGATCCGCATCGATGTCCTCTCGCGTTTCCGAACCCCCGCCCAGAGCCGCCGCACCATCGAGGATCTGGCCGCCGGCCACGTCGACATCGTCATCGGCACGCACGCGCTGCTCCAGCCCGATGTCGTCTTCAAAAGCTTGGGACTGCTCATCATTGACGAAGAACAGCGGTTCGGCGTGCGCCACAAGGAATACCTCAAGGCCGTCCGCCAGGTGGTGGACGTGCTAACCCTCTCCGCCACGCCCATTCCCCGGACGCTTTACCTCTCGATGACCGGCGCGCGCGACATGTCGCTGCTGCAGACGCCCCCGCGCGAGCGTCTGGCGATCGAGACGCGGGTGGTGCGCGACTCCGACGCGGCCATTCGCGCCGCGATCCTGCAGGAGCTGGCGCGCGACGGCCAGGTGTTCTTCCTCTACAACCGCGTGATGACCCTGCCGCTCGTCCTGGCGCGGCTGCAACGCCTGGTCCCCGAGGCCCGGATCGATGTCGCGCACGGCCAGATGGCCTCACGGGAGCTGGCCGCAGTCATGCGCCGTTTCGAATCGGGCGAGACCGACCTGCTGCTGTGCACCACGATTGTCGAGTCGGGGCTGGACATTCCCCGCGCCAACACGATCATCATCGACCGTGCCGACCGCTTCGGCATCGCCGATCTCTACCAGCTCCGCGGACGCATCGGCCGCGCCTCGCGCAAGGGCTATGCCTGGCTTCTCCTGCCCGAGCACGGAAATGTGGATGACGAGGCCCGACAGCGGATCGGCGCCCTGCGCGCCCACAGCGGACTTGGCGCCGGTTTCGCGCTGGCCCTGCGCGACCTGGAGATACGCGGCTCGGGCTCCCTCCTCGGCGCCGCGCAATCGGGGCATATTGCCGCCATCGGCTTTGGCCTCTACTGCCAGCTCCTCAAGCGGACGGTCGCCCGGCTCAAAGGCGAGGCCCCGCCGCTGCTGGTGGACGTCGACATCCAGCTCGACTTTATCGATCTCTCCCCCGGCGCGGCCGACCCCGCCTGCGGCGTCAGCCTTCCCTACGCGTATATTGAAGACGAGGTCCAGCGGCTCGCCTTTCACCGCCGCGTCGCCGAAGCGTCCGCACCCGGCGATATCCGCGCCTTGCGCACCGAGATGGCCGATCGCTTCGGGCGCCTCCCGCCGCCCGCCGCCCGCCTGCTGAAGCTCGCGGAACTGAGGATTGTTGCGGCGGCACGGCGAATTGCGCGGGTCGAAGTACGCCAGGGCAAGGTCGGGCTCTATCGCGCCCACAGCCGTCAGACGCTGCTGATCCGCAACCGCAGTCCCCACCTCAGCGCCACCGGCGCCGACAGGAAGATCGCCCAGCTCATCGCCTGGGTGGAGCGTCTGGAAGGGCTCACTTCCTGAACGTGTTGCGCACCCGTCTGGAAGTCGCCTGCTATCCCTACAAGAAGAGACTAGTTCCCTGATTTCCGCGTGCCCTGATTTCCGCGTTGAGATGCTGTCCGAAAAATAATCGTTGAAAAGCGTTGACAATTCCCCCCCCCCCCCCCCC